>Ga0073928_10000619_pt1 | contig 79814 bp, 77 predicted proteins | sample PaiPotPPA55metaG_FD_76969 | JGI IMG/M metagenome (GOLD analysis project Ga0073928, IMG submission 76969) | Iron sulfur acid spring bacterial and archeal communities from Banff, Canada, to study Microbial Dark Matter (Phase II) - Paint Pots PPA... ...
GAAGCGTACCGGCCAGCCCGGCATCTTGAACGCCCCCACGGTCGGGTGCTCCATCGTCTGCATCATGCCGCGGCGCTCGAAATCGAGCTCCTCGGTCAACTCCATGGTATCGAAGATGGCGCCGGCCGGTACGCCGGCGTCGCCAAGGACGCGCATCGCCTCGCGCTTGTCGTGCCGGCGCGTCCAGGCGGCAATCATCTCGTCGATCTCGCCCTCGCGCTCTTGGCGCGCGAGCCCGGTGTCGAAGCGCGGGTCGCCGATCAGATTCCCGCGACCGATTACTTCAAGCAGTCGCCGCCAGTGCGCCGGATTGGTGCGGCTGGTATAGACATAGACGTAATCGTTCGGTCCGCCGGGCTTGCACGGGTAGATGCCGCTCGGCACCGCGAAGCCGGACAGCACTTTGGCGCCGTTGCGCTGCGCGGGGACCCCGTAGGTCGCCTGGGTGGCCAGCGCCACGCGGATATATTGCAGCATCGCGTCCTGCATGGCGATCTCGATGCGCTCGCCCTGGCCGGTGCCGCGGCGCCGGTAGAGTGCCGCCAGAATGCTGATGGCCAGCAGCATACCGGTGCCGGTGTCGCCGAGCGTCACGCCGGGTTTGAGCGGCGGCCCGTCAGGCTCACCCGTAATGCTCATGATGCCGCCGGTCGCTTGCGCGATCATGTCGAAGGCGAGATTGTTCTCGTAGGGTCCGCCGGTGCCGAAGCCCTTCACCCGCGCGTAGACGATGCTCGGATTGACAGCGTGCACCACGTCGTAGCCGAGCCCCAGCCGCTCAATGGCGCCGGGCGCGAAATTCTCCACCATGACATCGGCGCGTTTCGCCATGCTCTTGACGAGATCGAGCCCACGCTCGGATTTGAGGTTGACGGTGATGGATTTCTTGTTGGCGTTGAACAACAGGAAATACCAGGAGTCCCGGTTCTGGCTCTCGCTCGGGCCGGACTGCCGGCCTAACAACGAGCGGCCGGCTTCGCCGCCCTGCGGGTTTTCCACTTTGACGACCTCGGCACCGAGCCAGGCGAGCGCCTCGGTACAGGATGGGCCGGCCTCGAACTGGGTCAGGTCCAGAACACGAACGCCGGCAAGAAAGCTGGGAAACCCGCCGTTTGTAGCCATTTTCTCATTCCTCCCTCAGCGGCATCGCGCAGGTTGACAATCGTCATGCCCCCGGCGCATATCCATAATGCGCTTCTCGAATGGTTGGCACATGCGCCGGAGTTGCGGCGCGCAATGAGCGTCGAGTTGGCGGCATTGACCTGATCCCGCCTATTGCGCGTAACCCGCCGCGAGCCGGTACCGTGTCACATCGTGCAAGCGCGCATCAAGCCCTCGGCCGGACGGGAATCGAGGATGACCCCGCCGGTGCATCGAGCAGGCTGCGGCCTGGCAATTGGCGAACGCAATCACGGGAGTCAAGGACATCAACCAAAGCAGGAGCTCTACAATGGAATGCGGAGGAAACAAACAGAACCGTTCCGTCACGCGACGACATTTCCTGAAGACATCCGGCCTCGTTGCAGGGGTTGCCGGCCTGGCGCCGACGCTCTCGGCGCCGTTCGTGTCGACCGCCCTTGCCGAAACCAAGACGTTGAAAATCCTTCAATGGAGCCACTTTATTCCCGAATACGATAAGTGGATCGATGGATTCGCGAAGGATTGGGGCAAGAAGAACGGTGTCGCGGTCAGCGTGGACCATATCCCGCATCTCGAGCTGCCGGCACGCGCCGCAGCGGAGGTCGCGGCTGGTGCGGGACATGACCTCTTCGGCTTCAACGGCTCGGGCGGCCCGCACCTCTATGCCAAGCACGCCTACGACATGACGTCGCTGATCCAGGAGCTCGAAGCAAAGCACGGCAAGGTGTTGCCGATGGGCCGGCAGATCGCCTGGAACGAAGACAGCAAGACCTGGAGCGCGTTTCCGGATTATTTCATCGACTTTCCCGGCCTCTACCGCAAGGACCTATGGGACGAAATCGGGATGACGCCGGATACGTGGGAGGACATTCGCGTCGGCGGAGCAAAGCTCAAGCAGAAGGGTTATCCGGTCGGCATTGCGCTGTCGCACTGCGTCGATCCGAACAACTCCTACCGCAGCATGCTGTGGAGCCACGGCGCCTCCGATTGCGACGAGACCGGCAAGCGGGTGATGCTCGATTCCAAGGAGACGCTGGAGGTCGTGAAATTCGTCCGCGCGCTCTACAAGGAGGCGATGGATCCCGAGGTCCTGTCGTGGGACGACGCCGGCAATAATCGCTTCCTGGCGTCCGGCCGCGGCTCCTGGATCCACAATCCGATCTCGGCATACAGATCGATCCAGAAATCCAATCCGCAGCTGGCGGACAAGATCCAAGTCTGGAAGACGCCGGCCGGGACAGTTCGTCGACTGGCCGCGGGGGCGCCGAACTCGTACATCATCTGGAAATTCGCGCGCAACAAGGAGACTGCCGTCGAATTCCTAAAACATTACGCCGACAACTATGCGGAGGCCTTCAAGGCGTCGACCGGATACGATCATCCGCTGTTTGCCAATCTGGTGCCAAAGCCGATGCCGATTCTGTCGAACGATCCGAGCTCGCATCCGCCGGACAAGCTCAAGGTGCTGGAGACGGCTGACGAGTGGTGCGTGGTGTTCGGTTATCCGGGGCCCTCGACCCCTGCTGCCGACGAGGTGGCAGACAATTTCATCATCCCCGACATGATGGCGAATGCCGCAACTGACAAGATGACACCGGAGGACGCCGTCAAGTGGGGGACAAAGGAGATTAAGCTCATCTACAGCAAGTGGGCGACGCGCTCTTAGGCGAAAAGGCTTGCGGTCGGGCGCCTGACCGGCTGGCGCCTGCCGCAACCTCAAACGGAGCGCCGACTTCCCGTCAACCGCCGACGAGATGATGAACCGGCGCGCGGCCCGTCTGCATCGCCGCACGCGCAACGGAGGTCGAGGTGGCTGCGGTTTCGATTCGTGAAATCGTCAAGCAGTTCGGCGAGGTCCGCGCCGTCGATGGCATCAGCCTGGCGGCGCGCGATGGCGAGTTCATGGTGCTGCTCGGGCCGTCGGGGTGCGGCAAGACCACGCTCCTGCGAATCATCGCGGGTTTGGAGAAGCCCACCACAGGGGAGATCCTGATCGACGGTCAGGTGGTCAACGACGTACCGCCCCGCGCGCGCGGCATCGCCATGGTGTTTCAGAGCTACGGACTCTATCCGCACCTGACAGTCTGGAACAACATCGCCTTCCCGCTGCGAACCCAGGGTACGCCGCGCGAGGAGATCAAACGCAAGGTCGAGTGGGCAGCGGGTCTGCTCGGTATCGATCACCTTGCCCAGCGGCGACCGCGCCAGCTTTCCGGCGGCGAGCGCCAGCGGGTCGCGCTCGCGCGCGCGCTGGTGCGCGACCCGACGGTGTTCCTGCTGGATGAGCCGCTGTCGAACCTCGATGCAAAGCTGCGGGCCAGCGCCCGCAGCGAGCTCAAGCAGTTCCAGCGCACAGTGCGCACCGCCACCATCTATGTGACTCACGATCAGGTTGAAGCCATGGGGATGGGTGATCGCATCGCGGTGATCGATCACGGCAGATTGCGCCAGGTGGGTACCCCGGCCGAAATCTACGAGCATCCGGCGGACGAGTTCGTGGCGAGCTTTCTCGGCACGCCCCCCATGAACCTGATCGAGCGCGACGGCGGGTCGATGGGCTTTCGCCCCGAGAATTTCTTGCCCAAGGAGCTGCTCAACGGCGCTCCGGTCGTCGAGTTTCCCTTCCGCATCGATCGCGTGGAATACCTCGGCTCGGAGCACATCTTGTACGGCGCGCTCGACGGCAGAGCGGCAAAACGCGAAGTGACGGCCAAGTTGCCGGCCCATGCAACGCTCGACGGCATTTCGACCGGCGCGTGGCACAAGTTCGCGGTGCGAGAGAAGGAGCTGCGCTATTTCGATCGGGATGGGCGCAAGACCCAGCAGCCGGAGCTTTCGCCATGACCGCGATCGCGGTTGTCGCCCCCAGGCCGAGGTCCCGGTTCCTGCTCGACCGGCCGGAGGTGGTCGGCCCGCTTTTCATCGCTCCAGCGATTATCTATGTCTTCGTTCTGGTCGCGCTGCCGTTCTTTCTCGCCATCTATTACAGCGTCAGCGCCTACACGATTTTCGATCCGAACTATCGATTCGTCGGGTGGAGAAACTTCGTTGACGTCATCGATAGCGACATCTTCCGGCGCACGCTGATCAATACCTTTGTGTTCACGATCGGGGCCCAGGTTATCGGCCTTCTGCTTGGCAAATTTGCCGCCATGCTGCTGGTGCAGGAATTCCCAGGCCGGGGCATCGCCCGCGCGCTTGTCGTGCTGCCGTGGGCGGTGCCGGTCTCGCTTGCTACGCTCGCCTGGCAATGGATGTTCGATTCGCTCTACAGCGTGATCAATTGGACACTGGTCGCGATCGGCCTCATCGATCCCGCGCATCGCTTGCAGTGGCTGGGCCAGCAGGATCTCGCGATGATCGCCGTCACTGTCGTCCATGCCTGGCGGCTGTTCCCGTTCGGGGTGGTAATTTTCATCGCCGGATTTACCTCGGTGCCGCAGGACATCCTCGACGCCGCAACCGTTGACGGTGCCGGCTTCTGGCGGCGCAACTACCAGATCATTCTGCCCATCATCGCGCCGATCATCGTGATCGCCCTGATCTTTGGCACAGTATTCACGTTCACCGATCTCAGCGTCGTCTACCTGCTCACCAGGGGCGGTCCCATCAACGGCACGCAGGTATTGGGCTCGCTCGCCTTCCAGGTTGGCATCTTATCGGGTGATGTCGCCCACGGCGCGGTGATCTGCCTGTTTTTGTTTCCCTTTCTGCTGATCGCGGTAATCTTCTTGTTGCGCGTGCTGCGTCGGCGAGAGATTTGATGATCCGGCTCGCCAGAAAGCTCGCTGGGGAAAGCTCGTTCTATGCGGCGGTGATCGCACTCGTGATGTTTGCCGCCTTTCCGTTCTATTGGATGCTGATCACGACCTTCAAGACCGACGGCGATCTCTATAACCTCCAATCCAACCCCTACTGGTTCAACGCTCCGCCGACCCTCGAGCACCTCAGATATCTGTTCGAGGACACGCTGTTCCTCCAGTGGCTGTCGAATACCGCTCTGATCGGGCTCTGCGTCGTTGCGATCACGCTCGTGGTGGCCGTGCCCGCTGGCTACAGTCTTGCCCGCACGCCGGGCCGCAGCGGCGAGAACCTTGGGATCGGCATCTTCCTCACCTACCTGGTGCCGACGACGCTGCTGTTTCTGCCACTGTCGCGGGTTATCTCCGACTTCGGGCTTCAGGACTCGCTGTGGTCGCTGGTCGTGGTGTACCCGACTTTCACGATTCCGTTCTGCACTTGGCTGCTCATGGGATTCTTCAAGTCGGTGCCGCGGGAGATCGAGGAGGCGGCGATCGTCGACGGCTGCACCGTGGTGGGGGCATTTGTTAAGACGGTACTGCCGCTGTCGGCGCCGGCGATTCTCACTGTGGTCATCTTTGCATTCACCCTCACGATGCAGGAGTTCGTCTATGCGCTCACGTTCATCTCCTCCTCGGACGAAAAGCCGGTTACCTTGGGGGTCGCGACCGACCTGGTCCGCGGCGACATCTTCTATTGGGGCGAGCTGATGGGCGGGGCGTTGATCGCGAGCGTCCCGGTAGCGATCGCGTACAATCTTTTCCTCGATCGGTTCATCAGCGGCATCACCGGAGGCGCCGTCAAGTAACGGATGTGCTCCGTGCTTCGGTTCGCTGACCCGACCCCAAAGCGGTTCCCCGCAAGCGGGGCTTCCTCACTCGGCCTTGATCCCAGCCGCGCGGACCACCTTGCCCCACTTCTCGGTCGCTCGCAGGCAAATCGGCACGGCCGATTTGCCTGCGCCCCGGAATGACGTCGAGGGGCAACTTATGACGCAGTACCACTGAGGTCTTTTCAGTCCAAAGAAGCTTCATTCCTTCGGCTCAATGAGACCATGCTCATCAAGCTTCCCGGCATTGGCAGACACGATCGATTCCAAAAGCCGCCGCGCATTGGCGGGGCTCCGTAACAGATGGATCGTCTCCATCCACCCGTCGAACTCTTGTTCGGAAATAACAACAACGGTCCGGCCACCCTGCCGCGTCACATGCAGCGGCGCACGGCTGTCGCAAACCTGATCCATGTAAGCGGCGAGCCGCTCACGGAAATCGGTATAGCTCACATGGCTTGTCTCGGGCTTTTGCCGCAAATCGATCTTGCGCATGGATGCTGTCCTGCGGTGGTTTCCATATGTACAGATATCGGGCAGGCCCAACTTGCGGTGGGGCAGGGCAGTGGCACTTGGACTTAGGCGGCGCAGCAAGCTCCGCAATACCTCCCCCTTTTAGGGCCCTTTTAGGGGGAGGTATGGAGTTTCCGCCCTGCCATCGAGTCAAATGCGATAGCACTGCCTTGCGGGGGAGGGTGGGGGAGGGGGTCGTGAGGTTGGAACGCCGACGCGCTTTCCTTAACACCCCCACCCCCAGCCCCTCGCCACAAGGGGGAGGGGAGCACACCGAGCATGCTGCACGGGTTGTGCATCGACTTCAGCGGAACGCGCTGTAACGACTGCCAACGCGTTCGCCTCGGCACGATAGTGCGGGAGATGATGCTCGAGCGAGCAGCAAACGCACAGCGCGAGGCTGGCCCAGACCGCCGCACTGAAATAAAGCGACATCCAGGCAATCTCGTCCTTCCACGCAGCAAGGTCGTGCGTCACAACCCAGCGCGTGCTCGCGTCTCGGAGACCCTCAAGAGGCCTCAGAGGCTTGCTGCCGCCGGCAACCCCGGCCCGCCATCGAGTCAGGTACATCGGGATGTCCATGCTCATGAGAAATGCCAGATAGCCTGCAATCCCGATGATCGCGACGGCGAGGACCACGCGAACCGGACCGTCAAACTCCGGCAGCAACCGGCAAAGGCCAATCCCAACTATGAAGAAGGCAACAGCCCATATCGAATTTTCGATGGCGTTGCCCAAATAGTTGGTGGTCAGCACCGCATACCACGAGAAGCCTTCCGCGATCAGGATCAACGGCACGATCACCCACGCGGCGTTCAAGGTGGTGTCCGCTCCCGTCATCGTACCCAGTTGGCGCAGGATAATCATCCACTGCGCCGCGAAGCAGATCTCAGCCACGGTTGCTACCGACCGTCCGACGACAACGCTCGACAGCCACGTGTCGAACAAGCAGATCCGCTGAACGTCCGAGCGCGGAAGGCACGACCTGAATGCGCAGCCAAAAACATATGCCGCACAGAGCTGGAGCATGAGCCCGATGCTGGACGTGCTGCCGAGACTGCCAGTCGGCGGTTCCTGGAGCTGGCGGTACAGCAAGAACCAAACCGCGATGTTTGCGCCGCTTACCAGGGTCAACAGACCCCACCACCAGGCCAGGGGATTTGACCAGGCCAGGGAACCTGACCGCGCCGGCCATTCCAAGCTCATGGGGTCGCTCCGCGTGTAACCGAACCGACACTTGATCGTAGCAATTCTGTCACAAAAACGACATTCCGCCTAACGGCCGTTATGGAATGCGCGGCAGCCGCTCGATCATTCCGTCTTGATGTTGGCCGCGCGGATCACCTTGCCCCACGTCTCGGTCTCCGCAGCGATGAATTTGCCGAACTCTCCAGGCGAGAGGGCGAATGTCGCGTCGCCAAGGTCGGCCAGCCGCGCCTTCAGCTTGGGATCGGCAAGGCCCGCATTGATCGCTTTGTTGATCTTGTCGATGACATCGGCCGGCGTGTCCCTAGGCGCGACCACGCCGTACCATGCGTAGGTCTCGAAGCCGGGGAGAGACTCGCCAACGGTCGCAACGTCCGGCAGCGCCTGCAGGCGCGTTGCGCCAGTGACGGCAAGCGCCCGCAGCTTGCCGGCCCTGATGTATTCGACGGCCGACGGAGGAGTGGCGAAGGTGACATCGACCTGGTCCCCGAGCATCGCCGCCAGCGCCGGTCCGTTTCCGCGAAAAGGCACGTGGGTGAGGTCGACACCGGCGACGTACTTGAACAACTCGCCGGCGAGATGCCCCCCGCTGCCGGTTCCAGGCGAGCCCATGTTGACCTTGCCGGGATTGGCTCTGGCGTACGCGATGAGCTCGGGCACGGTTTTAGCCGGAAAGGACGGAGGGATCACCACGACGTGGGGGCTGCGGGCGACTCCCCCAACCGGGACGGTGTCGCGGATGAAATCGAATTTGAGATTGCCGTAGAGCGTCGCGTTACTGGCGTTCGGAAGACCAGCGAGCAGCAGCGTGTAGCCATCGGGCGGCGCACGCACGACCATCTCGGCGGCAATGCTCGTGCCCGCGCCCGGCCGGTTCTCGATGATGAACGGCTTACCAAGCCGCTCCGAAAGCCATTGGCCGATCAAACGCCCGACGATGTCGTTCCCGCCGCCGGGGGCGAAGCCGACGACCAACGTGACCGGCCGCGACGGATAGGCTTGCGCCCAAGTAGCGCGGGCGAGGGCCGGCAGCGCGGCAGCGCCGGCGGCCAGATGCAAAAATGTGCGGCGGGGAAGTTTCATGGCGTACTTCCTTGGGCAGAGCGAACATCGATCAGAAAGCTTGGCTTCTTTCAGCACGCCGTCATCCATCGACGGGATGGCGGCGGGCAGGGGTCAAACCCGCGTCGCCGTGATGAGAGTGCTCACCTGCGGCTCATTCTCAATTCCCCCGAGGAGACGCAGAAGATTGTCGACCCGATCGGCGCGCAAGTGCTTTTGCGCCATCAGGCGAAACTTCTCTTCCATTTCAGCATCCGTCATCGGATTCTTGAAGTGCCCGCGGTGATATTCGACGCGGACAGTCTTGCGCGCGCCCGATGTCAGTACGACCTCCATCTCGCACAGATTGAATTCATGCTCGGTCCTGTCGGCTTCGTCCGACGGCAGGCATTTCACGCGGCCTACGAGGTCCAGCAGGCGCGAGTCGTGCAGATAGGGATCCTCGTAGTACTCAGGCTCGATTTTACCGTACATGAGCACGAGGCCCGCGGCGTATGGGATGCTGTGATCGGCAGTCTCGTGGGTCTGCGGCCGCCACTTGTCCGGTCCATCGGCCATGATCTTGATCGCGGAGCGCGAGACGTGAATGTTGACTTCCGCGATATCGTCCGGGGTCTTGAAAAATGAGCGCGCTTCCACGGCGGCTTGCGCGACCGTTTGGGAGAACTGACCAAGCGGAAAACGTTTGGTGAAGACGCGTCGGATGCCGAACGGCTCCCCCAGCTGCGGCGGCGCGACCGGCTTGCGGCCCATCACCTTGAAGAAGCCGTAGCGCCCCTCGAACACATCGTTCGGGCCTGTCATCCCGTTTTGTGCAAGCTGCACTGAGAAGATCGCCTTACGGCAGGCATCCGCCGCGGCGAAAGCCTTCCAGTTCGACAGCGTATCGGCGCGGCCCTGGCGCGTTGCGGTGTTGCCGCCGACCGTGATCCCGATCGCGTGCACCATCTCATTTGCCGTCAGTCCCATCAGGCGCCCGGCGCCAACGACGGCTGCAATGCCGGTGATCGTTGAGTGGTCGATGCCGTTGCCGAGATAGTCAAACACATCCGCTATCTTGCAGAACACCTCGTATGCGAGCACCGTGGCGGTGATGAGATCGCGGCCGCTGCGCCCAGTCAGCTCGGACGAGGTCAGCAACGCCGCTATGGTATCGCTCGGGTGGCCGGCGCCATGAGAAAGACTGACGAAGGCGTCGTTGAAATCGAGATATCGGATCATCACGCCGTTGGCGAAAACCGCCAGATCGGGGCTCGTCCTGATGCCGTTGAACAAGACCGTCGCGCCCTCACTTGCACTGACGTCGCTCGCGAGCTTGATCGCGATCTTGCTCGGTCCCGCCGTGAAGCCGCCGAACGCGCAGCCGAACGTATCGAGAATGGCGCGCTTCGCGATCCGTATAACATCTTCCGGGAGGTCCTCGTATCGTAGGCCGGTCGCATAGCGGGCAAGCGTCTGGCCTACTGAAAGCTCCGTTGAGGAGGCTCGCCCGCCCGCTTCCTGCGCCATGGCCGGCAATGTTGACGTACCCGCCACCAAGCCGGCGACGGTTATCTGTCCCAGGAAACCACGGCGCTCGATGCTCAACGAGCCCTTTAGTGCGGGACTTGTCATCCACATCTCCTCTCAATGGACATTCAGGGGCCTACTGGTGCACCGTCTCCGCACAATCCTAGGCTCCGTGATCTCTATTCGGCAAATTGCATGCGAGCAAATACGTTTTTCACGAGTCGGCCGATTTTGTTCGTCGCGCAGACAGCACGCCATGCGATAGCTGCAATCTACCCATGGAGATCACACGTCGATGCCGGCGGTCTGATGAGTCTACGGAGCGAGCTTGCTCGATACCACCGACAGGCCGGGAAACGCCTAGCGCGAGGGCATCTGCGACACGGCCAGGATCGCGCGCTCAACTTCGGCCTGGATCCTGGGATTCTTGTCAATGGCCATATGATAAAGGCCGATGTCGCCGCCGAGGTTGATGTTCGTCAGCTTGCCGTGATAATCGGAATCGGCGGTTACGGGCGCGCCCCAGCCCGGTGAGTTGTAGTAGTTGATGGCCCGCACCACATTGCCCGGGATCGGGTCCTGCATAGCTGGCGCGAGCGTGACCAGAAGGTCGACGGGAATGTTTTCCCGCTGGAGCAAGCGGGCCATATCGATGACGTTATTGGCGCCCTGGGAGTGACCGACCAACACCAGCGGACCACTCTTGCCGGAGGCATGTTCTTTGATGATGTTTGAAACCGTCGTCCTCCAGGCCAGATGTCCGACGGTCTCGGCTTTGATGCCCTTGCTCCTGAGCTCGGCGGTGAGGCTGTCGAGGCCGGTGGAGAATACGCCAAACCAGCCGCGCAGGAGATAGACCCGGGTCTCAGCCTTGGTAGCGCTGCTCCAGAGCAGCGCAATGGCGATGCAGAGGATGCCCAGCATCCCCTCCGCTTTCCAACCGCGTTGATGACGCAGGCGCATCGCTGGAGCTCCCCCCCGATTCTTCCCTGTTGGTGCCCGACCATCATGTCCGCGTGCCGACATTGTCTCCGGATGGGAGTATTTTTGCGCAGTTGTGGCATAATTGCCACATGCGTGGCGCGCGATTCTTGAGTTTCCTGACGCCATGGCGTGCGTACGATCGAGCCCAGAGCTTCTCCATCCGGCGGATTACCGATGTCGCTCGTGCTCCTTCTGCTGCTGATCGCGCTCGGCATTTGCCTGCTGCCGATCTGGCTTTTGCCGCGCCGGAACTTGCAGCGAGCGCGCGAGTATCTCATCACATCCCAGCCAACTCCGCCCGATGTGGTGCGGAATTCTTGCGTCGCCTATCCGTTGCGCATCGCCGCCTTCGGCCCGTTGTTTGTCTGGGGAGCAAGCGGCGATCTTTGGCCTGCAATCATCAGCGCGGCATGCTTTGGATCGGGAGTGTATCTGATCTACGCCCTGCGCTGTCCGCTGCTTGCATTTCTGGATAGTGCATTGGACGGCAACGCATCGATGACCGTGCCTGCGTTCATCGCCAAGCGGCATGGCAATGATGGTCGAGTGCAGCTGCTGACAGCGGGTCTTACGCTTGCCGCCCTCACCGGCCTGATCACTGCCGAGGCGTTCGCAACAGCGACCCTGGCGGGCCCGGTCATGATGGAAAGCGCACGCTCCGTATATCTCCTGGCCAGCGGCATGCTGGTCTTGACGGTGCTGTACACGGTTTTCGCCGGCAACTCGGGCGTCATGCACTCGGTTCAGCTGCAAGTCGGCATCATCTATCTGGCTCTGTTCGGATCGACCGCCCTCCTGTTGTATTTCCTCGTTTCGGATGTAACCACGATGCCGCCGCACGGCAGCTTTGCAATCTTATTCATTGCCGCTGCCTGTGTCCTCATTCTGTTTTATCGACGCTTCAAATACGTTGACAACACCCCGATCGGCAAAACGAACGGGCCCAGTGTCAACGTTGGCGTCCGACCATCATGGGTTTCTCGCCTGCTCCGCAGGCTGGAGAAAGCCCTCGATACGTTCATATCCGTGTTCGTGATATTGGCGATCGTTCTCATCGTAATGGAATTGTCCTTTTTCGGTATCACGGCACTGGCGCACGATAGTATCGTCGCCTTGCAGACGGGAACGGGCCTTGGCGGTACGGCGCTGCTGACCATCGTGCTCGTGCCATTGCTCTATCCCATTGTTGATGTTGCAACCTGGCAAAGGCTTGCAGCAGTTGCGAAGGACACCGGCTCGGAGCCCGACCTGCGTTCTGCGACGCTGGCCAGAATCTTCAATTGGCTTGCCCCGGAGGTCATGCTGTTATTGCTGCTGATGTGCATGTTTGGTGCCATTGCGGCCGTGGCGACCGAAACACCAGCGGATCGCGACGTCTTACAGATGTTCATTCGCCAACTGGCCTTGGATGACAGTCTGCCTGCCAGTCTTGCCATGTCCTTCCTGCTTGTCGGGATGTTTGCCATGGCATTGTCGGCAATGAGCTCGATGTTCTCGGCAAGCCTGTGGATTTTGCGTTACGACATGTTGCCGGCGCTTTGGCCGGAGCGGATAAAGCCAGGCGATGAAGCGATCGCAAGGCGGCACACCATTCTCGTGGGGTGCGGATTCTGTATCGCCGCAGTCCTCCTGGTGGCCGTTGCCGATACACTCCTTGGGATGAGTTTTACGAGCGGCACCTTCCTTGCCGTCCTAATTGCCTGCTGGTGTGCCCAGCTTTCATTTGTGCCTTTGGTATTGGCGCCGATCGCTCCAAGCGGCAGAGGCATGGGAGCGGTCAGCGCTCCCTGGGCTCTTGTTATTATCGGCGTCGCTGCTGCCAGCGGGATCGCAGCCGTGATCGTCTATCTGGCGACTGGAGCCGAGCCATGGCTGTGGGCCGCGGTTCCTGCCTGTCTGGGATCAGGACTTGTGCTCTTCGCCGTCGCTCGGCTCTGCCGCGGGCAGACCGCAGACGGATGAGGTGATTGTTTGCTGCAATGCGCGCGTCTGGTTTAAACTTTGGCAACGCCGATCCTGCGGTAGCTCGTTACTGCGAATGGGCCCGCTTTCTTCGGTTCGATGAGGACAAGATTTCCCCGCCTCCAGTACCAGCGACGACGCGGTTTACTACCGCTCAATCCCGTTGCGACCCTGCACAGGCACTATGCCTGCTTGGCCGGTCGTGCTGGGTTCTGACGTGCTGACACCCGGACCTGTAGCGACCAAAGGGGAGTTCCTGTGCAGCGTGAAGGCGATTACAGCCATTACAACGACCATCGCTGCCACGATGCCGATGATATCGCCCTTGCCCCGCTCGCTCGCGGGTTGTCGCCTCCGCTCATCACTGTCGCAATTGCTCATGGCGGCCCTCCTCGTGCAGCTCCATGACGATGTAACGGCTCAGCCCTCCTCGATCATGCTCGTCAGGTGCCCGCATCTGGGACGCTCATATGCGAGCGGTCCCGACTCCCCTAATGCCGGCGCAATACTCACGTTGCCGTACGTCCGCTTCCGGACACAACGCGTTACTGTCCCTTTGGTTCGCCCGCTGCGCTCGGTTGTTTAAACAAAGTTCGTGTGCGGCATGGAACTTTAGCCGGTAAGGTTGGGTTTTATATCGTCATGCCTGACTTTCCGATTGATCCGGAGCTGCGCCTACGCGTGAACCCGCCAGGCGTACTGTGCCGCACTACCGAGGCGATGGCCTTCATTCGAAAGATGACCCTGGGTCGCGCTGGGCGCGCATGGCTAGAGGTGCAGCAGAGCTTTGAGGATGCCTGGGACGAGTGGACTGCGATGGAAGCCGTCGTCAAGCTGGAGATCTTGCTCGAGGCTGAAGGCCTGCTGATCGAAGACAAACCGGATCCCTCCTCTACCTCTTCTCTGCAATATCGAGCGCGCGCCGCGTAAATCGAGACGCGCATGACCGCACGTAGCCATTCAGCCCGGATCTGTACCGAAAGTCGGCCTTTAAAAATCGGCAAATAAGCTCGCATGCGTATCGCGCAAATAGCTCCTTTGACCGAAGCCATTCCTCCCAAGCTCTACGGAGGGACCGAGCGCGTCATTTCGTGGTTGACGGACGAGCTGGTCGCCTTGGGGCATGAAGTGGTCTTGTTTGCAAGCGGCGACTCGCGCACTTCGGCTAAGCTACAAGCATGCTGGCCGAAGGCATTGCGTCTGGACGGCTCCGTTCTCGACCCGAATGCCTTGCACATGGCCATGTTGGAGCAAGTTCACCGGCAGGCGCAGGATTTCGATTTCATGCACTTCCATCTGGATTATTACCCTTTCTCACTATTTTCCCGACAAGCGACACCATTTGTCACCACTCTCCATGGTCGACTCGACCTGCCGGAACATCGGGTGGTCTTCGCGACTTTTCCTTCCATCGCCGTGATCTCGATCTCCGACGCCCAGAGACGGCCGGTGCCCGACGCCGGATGGATCCGTACCATCCATCACGGCATGCCAGAGCGCCTTCTGATGCCGCAGCCGGTTAGGCCGACTTACTTTGCTTTCCTCGGACGCATTTCGCCGGAAAAGGGCGTTGACCAAGCAATCCGCATAGCCAGGGGGCGTGGGGTGCCGTTGAAGATCGCGGCCAAGATTGATGCCGTCGACCGCGACTATTTCGAATCTGAAATCCGCAAGCTCCTGGCTCCGCCCGACGTGGAATATATTGGGGAGATCAGCGATCGCGAAAAATCGAGCTTTCTCAGCGGTGCCGTTGCACTGCTTGCGCCGATCGCCTGGCCCGAGCCGTTCGGATTGGTATTGATTGAAGCAATGGCCTGCGGAACGCCTGTCGTCGGGTTCAACAGGGGCTCTGTCCCCGAGATCATCGAGGATGGGCTGACTGGGTTCGTTGTGGAAGACGAGAAGGGTGCCCTTCTCGCTACCGACCGACTATCACGGCTCTCTCGCGGCGCAATTCGGCGGCGCTTCGAGGAGCGCTTCACCGCACGACGGATGGCGCGCGAATACCTTGCCGCCTATCGCGACCTAATCGAATTTGAAGCTTTGCGTTCTCGAAAGCCAGTTGCGCGGGCATCGTTCCGCTGACCGCCAGTTAACGTGCCCTAGTAGATGTTGCCGGTCGCAATGAGTATGGCCTCGATAATAGCGCCCGTCGCAATGGCGAGGGCGCGCGAGACCACGCTCAGGTCGATACCCAACTGAGCACCCAGCAGCGGCAACACGATGAATAGAGCGACCAAGATTAACAGGCCATATGGCTCCAGCCGCGCAACGGACGCGGCAGCAGCCTTGGGTAGAATCCCGACCAAGATGCGGCCACCATCGAGAGGGGGCAGCGGAAACAAATTGAACACGGCCAGCACCACGTTAATAATCAACGCATTCTTCAAATTTGCCGCCAACCACTGTGCGCTGGTCGCAGGCAGATAACCGACGAGATGGAACGCCAAAGCCGCGGCAACTGCCAGCGCGATGTTCATGGCTGGTCCCGCTGCAGCGACAAGCACCATGTCGACTCGCGGCCGGCGGAGAGCGCGAAAATTGACGGGCACCGGTTTGGCATAACCGAACAAAAATGGCGAGCGCAACAGCAGCAGAACGCCAGGCAACAGGATCGTGCCAAACGGATCGATGTGCTTTAGCGGATTGAAGCTGACGCGTCCAAGCCGCCATGCGGTGTCGTCGCCAAGAAGATGCGCGACGAAGCCGTGCGCAGCTTCATGAAAGGTAATGGCGATGATCACCGGGATGGCCCAGATGGTTGCCAGATAGATGGCGTTATCAGCGCTCACCTCTCGATTCCTGGTAGATCGATTCCATGAAGCCAATCGGAAGCGAGCAGATGGAGCTTAAACCCGCAGACCTCATCCTGAGGAGGCCGCATGCCTGGCATGGTGACAGCCGCTCTACGCAGCGGCATCTTCGCCGCTACGCACCGTCTGGCGGACCTCGAAGCCTTCGAACTGCGGATGGTCGAGGTACAGCGGCTTATTCTGGCCAGCATCCCGGTGGGCAAGACGGAATGCTTCCGACCTGGTCCAGGCCTCGAACGTTGCCTTACTTTGCCAGAGCGTGTGTGACGAATAGAGCGTGTAGTCCTCGTACTGTGGCCCTTTGAGCAAATGGAACTCGACGAACCCGGGGACTTTAGTCAGCTGGGTGTCGCGGCTCAGCCAAACCTCCTCGAAGGCCTCTTCGGAGCCTTTCTTCACACGGAAGCGGTTCATGGCAATGAACATCATGCTTCTCCTCATTCAGGTCAAAACGTTGAGGCTTCGAGACGCGCGCAAGCGCGCTCCTCGGGACGAGGTCGATTGATGCGCGCCTGGTTGGAGATCAACTCCTTGCCTCGGCCGGTTGGTCTCGCGCCACGGGAGGGGGGCCTTCCGAAGCAGCGCGAGCCGGAGATAGCAGGCCTGTTTCGCAGGCCTTTATCTGCAAGGCGAGATATTTGGAGTAAATGCGGCACTGGGCGAAACTGCCGGCAATAAACCAAAGCCCTGGCTGGGCGGTGCGCGCAAACATGTTGCGCAACTCCTGCCCGTCCCCGAAACCCCAGATCGGGCCCACCCGGTCGGCCACGTCCTTGCCGAACAGCTTGCTGACCAGGTATTCCTGGCCCTTGTAGCCCGTCGCCAGCACAATCAGATCGGCCGCAAGCGTCGCACCGGTACGCAGTCGCGCTCCATCGGCAACAAACTCGGCGATATCTGAAAATTGCACCAATCCAATCTCGCCGTTGACGATCATATCGGAGCAGCCAACGTTGAAATAATAGCCGCCGCCACGAGTGAGATATTTGAACTGCCAACCCGTTCCATCCTCGCCGAAATCAAGCTTGAAGCCCACGCGTTCCAACCCATCGAGCAGCTTTTTGTCCAGGTTCTTCGCCTGCTCGGTCAAAAGGATGTGGCTTTTTCTTGCGAGCGACAGCGGGATGGATGCGGTGATGAGGTCGCAGTCTTCCAGGGAGGGTCCTTCGTCATAGAGCGCATAAGGAAGCTGCGCGCTCGGCTCGACATTGACAATCAGAGTGGGGCTGCGCTGCACAAGCGTGACCTTGGCCCCGCTCGAATGCAAATCCTGCGCGATATCATGCCCGCTGTTGCCGGAGCCGATAACCAGGGCGTTTTTCCCCTTCCACGCATCGCCATCGTCGTATTGATGCGAGTGCAGAATTGTACCAGCGAAGCTGCGCAGCGTAGGAATGTCCGGAAGACTCGGAATGCCGCTCACACCCGTAGCCATTACAATGTGTCGTGGGTGCAGCACGCGCTTGCTACCGTCCCCCTGACGCAGCGTGACGGACCATTGTCCCGCCGCCTCGTCGTATGTGCCGCCCTCGAACTCGGTGCCCGTCCAGCAGTTGATCTCCATGCTTTCGGCATAGGCCTCGAACCATGCGGCGAGCTTGTCCTTGGGAATGTAGGCCGGCCAGCTCGGCGGAAAGGGCATGTAGGGAAGGTGATTGACGTGCACCTGATTATGCAGGACCAGGGCGTGATAACGCTTGCGCCAATTGTCGCCGATGCGCTGCTCACGGTCCACCACGAGCGTGTCGACCTGCAACTGGGTGAGACGCGCAGCAGTCGCAAGCCCGGCTTGTCCTGCACCGACAATGAGCACAGCGGGATCGCGGTCGATATAATCGGCAGCGGCTTTCCTCATGTCGAGCCAGTTGGGTCCGCGGAAATCGCGCGAATAGGCCTTGGCTTGAGGCCGTGATCTTCCGAGGCGTTCCTCGTATCCCTTTATCTCGCCAAGCGACGTCAGCAGCGTCCATGCCTTGAATGCGTGGCCGTCATCGGCTACGGGCGTGAGCCGCAGCACGCCGCAACCGCGGCCCTCCGTCGTTTCAAAGCTGAAGATCGCCTCGATCGCATCGGTGCCGGCGCGCGTCACATTGCGGGGCGCAGTCCGATGCCGGTCGATCTTGAAAGCGGTCGGACGGGCGCGGGCGGCATGCGTCGCAAGCTCTCGCAAGACAGCATCCGAACCGTTGACCGTCTTGATCTGCCACGTCAGGGCCAGCACATCGCGCCAATGGCTGTCGGCATGAAACAGCGTCTTGAGGCGGGCCTCGCCTGGGGCTGCGAGCGCTGCTTCGAGCTGCGCCAGCCAACTCTCCGCAATGGTCGCGACAGTATCTGTTCTGGCCAGCATTTGCCCCGCCGCATCAATCAGCCTCGTTCTGAGGAGCGCGCTTGCGCGCGGCTCGCATGCAAGCATGCGCCCTCCTCAGGATGAGGTCTGTGGATCTAAGCTCCAATCCGATTGGTCTCATAAATCGATCTACTACTCCACCCTGATGTTGCCCGCGCGGATCACCTTGCCCCACTTCTCGATCTCATCCGCGATGAGTTTGCTGAGGTCGGCAGGCGAGCCGGGCTGCGCCCATGCACCCATGTCGGCAAGCCGTGCCTTCATATTCGGATCGGCCAGTCCCGCGTCGATCTCCCGATTAAGCAACTCGACGATCTCGGCCGGCGTGCCCCTGGGCGCGCACACGCCGTTCCACGTGCTCGCCTCATAGCCCGGCACGAAATCGCTTACCGTCGGCACATCGGGCAGCGCTTCCGAGCGCGTCGTCGTGGTCACGGCCAGCGCACGCAGCTTGCCGGACTTGATGTGGGGCAAGGACGGCTGCAGGTTGTCAAAAGCAACCTGGACCTGTCCGGCGAGCAGGTCGGTGAGCATCGGCGCCGAGCCGCGATACGGCACGTGCTGCATGTTGACCCCGGTCAACAGCTTGAACAGCTCGCCGGAGAGATGGATCGACGTGCCGACGCCCGAGGATGCCATATTGACCTTGCCAGGATTGGCCTTTGCATAGGCGATAAACTCGGGAACCGTCCTGGCGGGAACTGAGGGATTGACCTCCATCACGTTGGGCGCGCGACTGATGGCGGCGACCGGCGCGACATCACGGAAGTCGTAATTGAGCTTGTCGTAGAGCGTGGCGCTGATCGCGTTCGCTACGCTGCACAGCAGGAGGGTATATCCATCGGCGGGGGCATTCAGAGCCGTCTCGCTGCCGAGATTGCCGCCGGCGCCCGGGCGGTTCTCGATGACAATCTGCTGGCCGAGACGTTCGGTCAGCCATTGACCGATCAGGCGTGCGGTAATGTCGATCGAGCCGCCTGGCGGAAATGGCGCAATCAGCCGCACCGGCCGCGTCGGATATGCTTGCGCTCTTGCCAATCGCGTGACGGCCGGCAGCGCGGCAGCGCCCGCAGCCAAATGCAGAAAGTGTCGGCGCGAATTCATGCCTTGCTCTCCCGAAGCGGAGTTGCCAACCGCAGAATAGCAGCGCCTCACATCCCCCGCGACACCCGCTGGAAGCCCGATGGTGGGTTATTTCCGCGCCGCCGGGCCGGTCCTGAGGGCCTATTGGTCGTTGAGAGGAAGTCCGAGAAGGCAGATATACTCTTGGGAATAGGAAACATTCGCGTCCCGCCAACGGGTTAAGAGTCGCAATGGAACACACTTGAAGGCCGCCGAGCCAAACACCGACATCCGCGAGGTGATGCGCTATTTCCACTCGCTGTCAAGGCGAGAACCCGGCCGTTTACCAGTCCAGCAGCCGACAAAGTGGAGCTTGTGATCAAGCTCAAGATTGCGAGGACACTTGGCCTGATCAACTTCAATTGACGCCTATCATCTTGACCCCGGGACTCGGCAAGGAACAGATATCAGCTCCTCGCAGAGAGCCCCTCATGTCAGATGGCATCCGACCGGCACGCCCGGCATCCTACGACAAGAAGGTTGGATTGGTCCTGCAAGGCGGCGGCGCGCTCGGCAGCTACCAGGCGGGCGTTTACGAGGCGCTGGCGTGCTCGGAATATCTACCGGATTGGGTCGCTGGAATCTCGATCGGTGCGATCAATGCTGCGATCATGGCCGGCAACGCCCCGAAGGACCGCGTGCAGCGTTTGCGCAGCTTCTGGGAGGAGATCACGGCCCCGACCATGCTGTGGCCGCCCACGAGCGGGCCGCTGGCGACCTGCCAGCGCTGGGCGAGCGCGATGATGGCAATTGCATTTGGCCAACCTGGCTTTTTCACGCCGCATCCGCAGCAGACCTGGTTTTCATCGATAAGCGCGTCAGCTACTACATGACATCAGCGCTCAGGGGAACGTTGGAGCGGCTGGTCGATTTCGATCGCATCAACACCGCCAAAGAGATGCGGTTGAGCGTCGGCGCGGTCAACATCGAGACCGGCGACTTTGCCTATTTCGACAGTGCAGAGATGAGGATCCGCCCCGAGCACATCATGGCCAGCGGCGCGTTGCCGCCGGGTTTTCCGCCGATCGAGATCGACGGCGAGCAGTATTGGGACGGAGGACTCTTTTCCAACACCCCGCTGCAATACATGGTGGATTATTATCCACGCCGCAGCCGGGTGGTCTTTCAGGTCGACCTGTTTCCTGCGCATGGGCGCCGTCGGCCGTCTAATCTTGATGAGGTCAGCGAGCGCGAGAAGGACATACGCTATTCCAGCCGGACCCGGTTCACGACGAGCACGTTGCGTGAAAGGCACGACGTGAGACATGCGATCAACGAGCTGCATAGACTGCTGCCGCCCGAGATTGCGAGCACCGACCAAGCCAAGCGGCTCTATGAGCACGGGTGCGTGACCACGATGGATATCGTGCAGCTGATCTACCGCCCGAACGAGCCGCAAGGCTCGTTGAAGGATTTCGAGTTCAGCCGTCCCACGATGGAGGCGCGATGGGAGCAGGGGCTTGCCGACGCCCGCAGCACTTTGCTCGCCTCGCCGTGGCTTGCGCCAATGCCCAGCGACCTTGGGGTGCGCGTGTTCGATGTGATCCACGAAATCCTCACCAGAGAGCAAAACGCTGCGCTTGCGGAAAGGCCTGCCGTCAGTGGAACGCCTGCCGGCGAAATAACCGTGTGAACCTCTCCATTCCCGCTTTTGTGCAGGCTTTCGGACGCCGGCCGTCGCGCGGGCATCCTCATCGAGTTGGGCAAGTAGGCCAATGGCCGAATAAAGCGCCGGGTTCACATGTGACGCGAGACGCCGCCGGAGATCTCCAGTTGGGTACCGGTGATATAGCTCACGGTTGGCGAGCAGAGAAACGCGATGGCACGGGCAACCTCTTCCGGATTACCCAGCCGCTCCATGGGAATATGCCGACTGCGCGCGACCTCGGCGTACCACTGCTCGCGCGTCTGCGAGGCATCGCTGCGAGAGGCGAAACGGCGTTCCCACTGGGCGGATACGATGAGCCCGAGCATCACCGAGTTCACCCGGATGCGCGGCGCGAATTCGCGCGCGAGCGATTTGAGAAGGTTCTGCGCGCCCGCACGCGCCGCAGACGTGGCTACCATGTAGGGCTCGGGTTGGTACGCAAGCAGCGAGTTGACCGCGACAATCGCAGCGGCGCTGCTCCGCTCGAGGAGCGGCTTGAGCGCGCGGATGGGATGGATCTGGCTGAAGAATTTCAGCTCAAGCTCCTCGCGCCACGCCTCGTCCGTGGTCTCGGCAAACGTGGTCAGGCGCGCCTGGCCGGCATTGTTGACCAGGATGTCGCAGCGTCCGCTCCATTGCTCGACCGCTGCCGCAAGCCGCTCCACCGCCTTCGTGTCGAGGACGTCGCATTGCACCGCGAGTAGTCGCTCGCGCGATCCATTGCCGGCCAATGCGGACTTGGCCGCTGCAAGCCGCTCCGCGTCGCGCCCGCAGATCGCGACCAGGGCGCCCTCGTCGAGGAACACACGCGCGGTAGCAAGGCCAATCCCGGAGCTTCCGCCGGTGACCACAGCGACTTTGTCTCGCAGCTCGAGGTCCATGAGCTCCCCAGCACTACTTCCTCAAGTAACGCTTTGGCGTCATTCCGGGGTGCCGGTGATCGTAGGAGCGGGTTTGAAACCCGCCCCTACACGCCGGCGAGCGCGTTCGCGACGAGGGTGCGAGCCGGGTTTGTCTTGCCCGGCTCGAGCCAGCCTAGTCGGCGCGAGATCTCGGCGCCGGCGCCCCGCAGGACATTCTCGATGCGATCCTTGCGCGCCGCGGCAAAAGCAACGATCGGTCCGGAGACGTTGATCGCGCCGATCGGTAGTGCGGCAAAATCGAAAACCGGTACCGCCGCCGAGGCGATATCGGGCTCGAAATGCGCCTCGCTCCAGGCAATGCCGGCGCGCCGGTCTGCTTGCGCTTTGCGTCTGAGCGCCGCGACCGTCGTCGGCGTGTGCTCGCTAAAGCGCGTCAGCTCCTTGCCCGCATAGAGGGCATCGAGCTCAATCGGGGTCAGATAGGCGAGCAGCATCCGCCCCAGAGTGGTGGCGTGCGCAGGGAGCCGGCTGCCTACGCGGATGTTGCTCGCGAGCGGCGTATTGGGGGTGCGCCGCACGAGATAGAGCACATCGGTGCCGTCCAGGATCCCGAGGTGCGCGGACAGCTGCAAGCTCTCCGCAAGCCGGATCAAAACCGGGACTGCCACCTGCACCAGGTCCTGCGAGAAGACGGCGCGGGCGCCGACCTCGATGAGCGACAAGCCCATCTGAAATCCGCCCCCGTTCGGACGCCGCTCGACGAAGCCTTCGAGCTCGAGCGTATGCAGAAGCCGGATGAGCGTGGTGCGATTGATCTTCAGCGTCTTTGCCGTCTCGCTCATGTTGAGCACCGGGTTGCCCTCGGCCACATGGCGGATCAACCGTACTGCCCGCTGCACCGGCGGGGCGATGTAGCGTCCCGCCTTGGGGCTGCGCCTGCGCTTTGTTTTCTCAGGCATTGGCGCTCGCTTGCGGGTTTGCCTGGGTGTCTGGTTTGGCTTCGAGGAACTCGGCGATCACGCGGGCGACCTCTTCCGGACGCTCCTGGCATACCGCGTGGCCTGCATCATCGATCACGCGAAAGAACCGTCGCTTGCATGAGCGCTCCAAGGCTGCGTAGACGAAATGCGCGTTCCCGGTCGGGGTCACATAATCTTTCCGGCCGTTGAGCACCGCCGTGGGCAACTCGATCTGCGAGACATCATCGTAGATGCATCCGCACGCCAGCATGCGGGCCGCCTGGTCATATCCGGGCCGCTGGACCGCAGCCATCGCGGCTTGCAACGCCTGCAGCACTTCGGGATTTGGTATCGAGTCGGCCAGCAATGTCCAAGCCCGCTTGCGGGCGAGTTCCTTCGGCCCAAGCCGGTCAAGGTCCGCGATGCGGGACGCGACCTGCGGCGGCAAAGGCCCGCCCTTCTCCGCCTGATAGCCCACGGCGGGCGAGATCAGGACCAGGGCTGCGACACGCCCGGGGAGCATGACCGCGTAGCGCGCGGCAATCAGGCAGCCGAGGGAATGGCCGATCAGAACGCAGCGCGTCACCTTGAGATGCGCGAGCAACTTGTCCAACGCGTTCGCGTAACGCGATGCATCCGGCCACTTGACCGCAAGCGGCTTGGACTCGCCGTATCCGGGCGTGTTCCAGGCCATGCTGGGATGACGGCTTGCCAGCGCCCGCATCAGCGGCTCGAAGCTATGGGCGTTGCTGCCGATGCCGTGCAGCAATACGACGGGCATTTCCCCGCTGCCCTCGCAGCTCAGATAGGACAAACCTTTGGCCGCGCGCTCGACGATGGTGCTCATGTGAAAACAAAACCTGCATTGACCGGGAGTACCTGTCCGGTGAGCGCAAGCGCTCCCGAGGTGAGAAGAAAGACCACGATATCGACGATGTCCTCGGGGCTTTGCGGCCCCGGAACCGCCCGTCCGTTCTCATACAGACGGTGGCGCTCCGCCGGCACGTAGTCGGTGGATTCGCTCTGCAGAATGCCGGGCGCGACCACGGTGACGCCGATGCCGCGCGGCCCAAGCTCGCGCGCCAGCGAGCGCGTCATCGATATCACCGCGCCCTTGCTGGCTACATAAGCCAAAAGCCGGGGCGCCCCCCAGAGCGCGGTATCGGACGCGATGTTGACGATCCGTCCGTCTCCCCCTTCGGCGAGCAACGGCGCCAGCACGCGGGTGATGAGCCAGGTGCCACGTACGTTGACCCGCATCACGCGATCCCACAGATCGAGATCGATCTCATCGAAGCTTTTGCCGCCGACACGCGTGGCGATCGCCGCGTTGTTGACGAGGCCGTGAATCTTTCCTTCGCGCTGCGCCACATCGGCGGCAAAGCCCGAGATGGAATCCGGATCATTGAGATCGAGCGGCACGAAGCGCGTTGGCGCGAGCTTGCCCAATTCCGCTGCGGCCTCACGGCCGGCATCTTCCAGCACGTCGCCGAGCACCAGCCGGGCATGGTGTCGCGCGCAGGCGCGCGCGATGGCGCGGCCCACGCCCCGCGCGGCACCGGTCACCGCAACGGTGCGGCCGGAAAGCACCTCACACCGCCTCGCGCAAAGCGGATTGTTGCTCGGCCGCGAGCTGCTGCTTCACCTGCTGCGCGAGCAGCCGGCGCATGCGCGCGACGCCTACGTCATGCTGATAGAGCATCTCGCGGTGGTGAGCGTCGGCGGGAATATTGACCAGCATCTCGCGATCCTGCTCGAGCACGTCCCAATGGCGCGCCTCGAGGGTGGCGCGATAGAGAAAGCGCCAGGCCTCACGCGCAATCCCGCTGACCTGCCGGAAGCGCCAGAAGAACGCCATGCAGGAATGCTCGTCCACGGGAGTGGCATAGCCGATGATCCGGAACGGTCCGCCGGGTCCGGCCGCCGGCGGATAGGGAATATCGAGCCGGCAATAGACCTGGGTGCCGTCCACGACAACGTGGGTCCAGTCGAGGTTCACGTCCTTCTGCTCGAGCCGGGCGATGTAGAAGCCGTCCTCGCGCGGCTCGACCTGCATCACGTCCTGCTTGGCGCCGTGTGCAAGGGTGAAGGAGTCCGCATGCAGGTAGCAGGCATGCATGGGATCGCCGAAATTGTCGTAGACGAAGCGGTAGCTGCACTCCCAGCGCGCCATGCACAGGATGCTGCTCCAGCCTGGGTCGGAAAACTCCGCCGGCAGGTTGAGCCGCGGCGCGTGCGGACGCTCCTTGCTGGGGAAATAGACGAAGATGCCGTGGTTTGCCTCGACCACGCTGTAGCTCTCGACCGCCTTGCGGCCTTCGAGCGCGCAGCCCGGCATGGCGGGAACGCGAACAATGATCCCGCTGCCGTCGAGCGTCACGCCATGATAGCGGCAGGAGATGTTGTCCTGGTTGACCTCGCCGCGCGAGAGGCGCGCGCCGCGGTGCGGGCAGTAATCTTCCAGGCACTGAACGCGGCCGGCGGTATCGCGCCACAGCACGAGACGGCGCCCGAGCGCCCGCACCGCATGGGGCTTGCCGGCTTTCACCTGCACCGACTTTGCGATCACATACCACTGGCCGAGGATGCCCGTGCGCAGGCGCTGCTCGACCGCGTCACTGTCGATGCTCATGGCGAAGTCCCGGGTTGCGGTGAGACCATCTCGCCGGCCCTCTAGCCCGCGCCGGCGCCCTTCGGACGTTTGATCTTGGACAGCGGGTGCTCGGGCGGATAGGTGGGAGTCACCGGCTTGCTGTTGCCGATGATCACGCACATCAGCGCTTCTTCGATGCCCTCGTTGACCAGGCCGCGATAGACGCCGGGCGGAACGGAGAAGAGATCGCGCTCCTTGAGGACAGTCTCGAAGCGCTCGCCCCGGTGCTCGATGATGAAACGCAGCTTGTTGCCGCGGAGCACGAAGAACACCTCCTCGGCATCGGTATGCAGGTGCAGCGGCCCCTCGCAGCCCGCCGGCAACACCATGGTCGAGAAGGTGAAATGCTCGGCTGGCACCACGTTGTCATCGGACGCGACGCCGGTGCCGCCGGTGCCGATGTAGCGCATCTGCGCCCGGCGATATTTCTCATCGTAGTCGGCCTGGAACTTGAGCGCGTCCCAGTCGAGGGAGCGCGTCTCATAACGGGCGATGCGCGAGTTGAGCCACGACGCAAGGCTTGCGCCCGGCGGCATGGCGACGTTCTCCGGCCTGATCTCGGGATAAATCGGCTTGTGCTCCATAGGGGTCTCCTCCTTCCGAGCGGGTCAGCGCATTGCGCGCGGGATGTAGTGCAGCACCCGCGCCTCGATGATCGCGACGGCAGCGTAGAGAACGATGCCGACAACGGTGAGCAGCACGATCGCGTCGAACACCATGGCGGTATTGGCCTGGCCTTCGCCGAACGTGATGAGATAGCCAAGGCCGGTATTGCCCCCGACCAGCTCGCCGACGGTAACGCCGATCACAGCCAGGGTCGCGCCGATGCGCAGCCCCGCCATCAGCGCCGGCATGGATGCGGGCACCTCGACCTTCCAGAAAATCTGCATGCGGTTCATGCTGTAGGCGCGCGCGAGGTTGATCAGATCGCGATCCATCGTCTTCATCGATTGCAGCACATTGACGAGGATCGGAAAGAAAACGACCAGGATGGTGACGATCAGCTTCGGCCAGGAATTGTAGCCAAGCCACATGATGAACAGAGGCGCGAACGCTACCTTGGGCGCGATCTGCAGCCCGAGAATGTAGGGCGAGAGCACCTTCTCGACGAGCACAGACATGCCGAGCATATAGCCCATGCCGGCCCCTAGCGCGCTCCCGATCACAAAACCCGCGATCGCAATGGTGACGGTGGAAAGAACATGCACGAGCAGATTCTCGCGCGCGACCATGCGCGTGAGCTCGTGCGCGAGGTCGGTCACGGTCGGAATGATGTAAGGCGGAATCCCGAGCGCCGGCGGCACGAATTGCCAAACGAGCAGGAAGATCGCGCCAAAGCCGATACTGCCCAAGACGATAGATGAGCGCGAGGGACCGCCGGGTGCTGGCGCAGCATGCACCTGCTCCGGCGAGATCGCCTCCGCGGATACGGCGAAGCGCTCTCCCTCGCCTGCGCCCGGGTGCCGGAGCGTGGTGAGATCCGAGCTGCTCATGCCGCCTTGTCCTGCAGGTGAAGGCTCGCGAGCAGGTGATCGACATAGTCGCGCGATCGCGGTGCCGAGATCCGGGCCATGGGATTATCGCGATCGGGGAGATCGACCGGGATTTCCTCGATGATCTGCCCCGGCCTCTCGCTCATCACCAGGATGCGGTCCGACATGATCACCGCTTCCATCAGGTCATGGGTGATCAGCAGTGTCGTGATTGCCGAAGCGGCAATGGTGCCCGCGAAGCTCTTTTGCAGGACGAGCTTGGTCTGGGCATCGAGCGCGGAGAACGGCTCGTCGAGCAGCACGATCGCGGGCTCGATTGCGAGCGTGCGCGCGAGCGCCGCGCGCTGGCGCATGCCGCCGGAGAGTTGATACGGATAGCTTTCGGCAAACTCCTGCAATCGGCAGCGCTGCAATTCGCGCAAGGCTCGCTGGCGTCGTTCGCTTCGACTGATGGAGCGCGCTTCGAGCCCGAATTCCACGTTGTGGATGATCTTGCGCCAGGGCAGCAGCAGATCCTTCTGCAGCATGAAGCCGACGGTCGGATTTGGCTCCCTGACCAAGACCCCATTGAGCAGAATCCGCCCCTCGTTGGGACGGTCGAGCCCGGCCGCGAGGTTGAGAATGGTGCTTTTGCCGCAACCCGATGGTCCGACCACCGCAACAAACTCGCCCGACCGTACCGAGAAGCTGACCCGCTCGATTGCGGTGAGCGGCGAGACGCCGTCCGGAGCGGTGAAGCGCTTGGTGACCCCAACGAGGTCAAGCACCGATGCCGTTTTCAGCATAGGCCTGATCCAGTGAGGCATTGATCCGGGCGAGCTCGGCTTGCAGGACCGCCGCGGTCCAGGCGCCGCTTTCGCCGGACGGACGCTTGACCCGGTCGCGCTCGAGCGCCCGGGCGACTTCCTCGAAGTCTTGCTGGCCGGTTCGAAATATCGCTTCCAGCGCGTCAGCGAGAGCGCGCTCCTCCGGCTGCAGCGGACGGCCCAAGGATTGATGCTTGAGGCGCGAATGGATATCGCTCACTTGGAACCCTGTCCGAAATTTGAACTTTGCGTTCGAATAAGAACAGGTGTAATTGTGGCAGAAGCCAGAGTCAACTGCGCAAGGTGTCATCCCTGCGTCATTCCGGGGCTCTGGCGGTAGGAGCGGGTTTGAACCCGCCCCTACAAGGCGGACAGGGAGCCCTCGCGTGAGCGACGCAACTGCGGAAACCATTCTGCTGACGATCTTTCTGCGCCACGATCAGTCGAAAAACCTCGACGGCATCCAGGGTCACCTCGCGAGCACGGGGTGGTGGGAGCGTTTTCCGCCGAACGGCGTGGAGATCGTCAGCTGGAACGTGGTGATGGGGATCGGGCAGATCGTCACGTTGCGATTGCCGCCGCATCTGCTCAATGTGGTGAATGTGGAGATCGAACGCTGCGCCTGGGGCGCCTTCTCGACGGAGTTCTTCCCGACCTATGATTTCATTCCGGTACGGGAGCGGCTTGCGCGGGAATGGCGCGAAGCGCGCGCGAGGGATACCAACAGGCAGTCTGCGAAACGATAGGCGAGGCAGGAGGACCAAATGATCGTGCGTCAAAAACCGAGTCTGGCGTGCGGCTCCGCGCTGGCGGTAGCGATGTGGGTTGCGCTGTGTGCCTCGCCTGCAGCAGCGGCAGAGAAGATTATCTATCTCCTCCCCGCTCCTCCAAGCCTTCCAGCATTTGCGCCCTGGGTGCTCGCCAAACATCTCGGCTATTACACCGAGGCCGGCTATGACGTGGATTTCGTCGTCGCCCGTGGCGGCGTCGATGTCGCCAAGCAGATCGGGGTCGGCAACGCCCCGATCGGCGGGGCAATCGGCGATACTCCCATCATCGTCCGCGGCAACGGCGTACCGGTGAAGTCGGTAGGATTGATGGGCGGCGGCGCCCTGACCGTGGTGGTCGGCCGCAAGGACAGAGGTATCCAAAAGCTCGAGGACCTGCGCGGAAAGAAGATCTCCGTGCTCGCCTTCCAGGATACGACCTATTATGCGCTCCTTGGCGCGCTCGCCTCCAAGAACATCACCAAGAACGATGTCGATGCCCAGGCGGTCGGACCTGCCGCGGTCGCAAGCCTCGTCGTGGCACGTACGGTCGATGCGTGCGCCTGCACGCCGGATTGGGAGATCGACGTCAAGGAAGGCGTCAAGGATACCGTGTCGCTGCCGACCAAGGACTATTTCCAATCCATGTCGCAGGCTATCCTCGCCTCCGACAAGATGATCGCCGAGCGCCCGGACCTCGTGCGCGCGATCGTCAAGGCCACGCTCAAGGGCATGCAGTTCGTGATGGCGGACCCGGCCAAGGCGGCGCTCGTCTATGTCGAGGCCTCGCCCTCGTTCAAGGGCAAAGAGGAGCTGATGAAAAAGATCCTCGCGAACTACACCGAGCGGACCTACAACGGCCAGAGCACGATCGGCGCCATGGACCCGGATCGGCTCGCGAAGCTGCAGCATTTCTACAAGCAGGAGGGCTTCATCGAGACGGAGCTCGCGGTCGATCAGCTCTACACCAATGATTTCATCAAATAGCGCGCTCATGCCGGACGAGAAGCAACGAGTCGAGCAACTGGTCAATCGCGGGCTGCTCGATCAGTGGTACGCCGTCGCGAAATCCGTGCAGGTGAAGACCGGCGCGCCGCATCCGGTGAAGGCGCTCGGGCGCAATCTGGTTCTGTGGCGGGACGGTACGGGCGGTCTCAAATGTTTGGAGGACTATTGCCCGCATCGCGGAGCGCGGCTCTCGCGCGGCGAGATCGTCGGCGATCACATCTCGTGCCGCTATCACGGCGTGACCCTCGACGGCAGCGGCACCATCGTGCGGGTGCCGGCGATGCCGGGCTGCGCGCTGGAAGGGCGCCGCGCCGTCGAGAGCTTCCCGGTCGCGGAGTCAAACGACGCGGTCTTCGTCTATTTCGCCAGCACCGAGCATCCCGAGCCCCTCCCGCTGGAGCTGCCGGAAGAATTCACCAGCCCGGAATGGACGGGGATCCTGTGCGTGTCGCCCTGGGCCTGCAATTACCGCTACGCGCTCGACAACCTGGTCGATCCCATGCACGGCTCCTACCTGCACTCGAACTCGTTCACTCTCGCCTACGGCGCCAAGCAGGATCAGATGCGCATCGAGCGCACCGTGACGGGCTTCACCGTCGCGCGCACGCAGCAGCAGAACAAGAATTTCGACTGGACCGAGATGGTCACGGAGGGCGCAGCGCCTTATTGCCGGCTCGATATTCCCTACCCCGAGGCCGCGGGGCCTGGCGGTCCGTTTCGCATCATCGGCTTCACCACGCCCGTGGATGAGGGCAACTGCCTCGTGTTCTTCTGGCGCATGCGCAAGGCCTCGGGGCTCGCCCGGGAGGTCTGGCGCTTCATGTACCGCGCTACGCTCGAAGCGCGGCACTGGCACGTGCTGGAGCAGGACCGCGAAATGCTGGTGCACATGCCGCCGGACGCCCGCAAGCGGGAGATGCTCTACCAGCACGATGTCGGGGTGGCGCGCATCCGCCAGGCCCTGGTCAACAAGGCCAAGGCGCAGCTCGCAGCACAGGACGCCGCCGCCGCGCGCTCGGCGGGATGACGTCCCGTCCCCATGAACAATGCTGATCTGATTGTTGCAACGCTCAAGGCGAATGGGGTTTGCCGCGGCTTCGGCATTCCGAGCGGGAATGTGCTCCCGCTGATGGAGGCGATGCGCGAGGGCGGCGTCGATTTCGTGCTCACCGCCCATGAAGGCTCGGCGGGGTTCGCCGCCGATGTGATCGGGCGAATGACCGGCGCTCCGGGTTTCTGTCTCGCCACTCTCGGCCCGGGAGCCACCAATCTCGCGACCGGCGTGGGCAACGCCTGGCTCGATCGTTCGCCCATGATCGCCATCACCTGCAACCTCAACACCGACCAGCTTGGCCGGCGCATGCAGATGTGGATCGACCACCATGCGCTGTTCAAGCCGATCACCAAGGCTACCCTGGCGCTCAAGCGCGGCGCGATCGCGGAAACGCTCACGCATGCGATCGGTCTCGCGTTGAGCGAGCCGAAGGGGCCGGTGCATCTCGACCTGCCGGAGGACATCGCGCTTGCCGCCACCAACGAGCCGGTCCCGGAACCTGCGCGCGCGCGCAAGCTCCCCCCGCCCCCGGATGCCGCGCTCGAGCGGGCAGCCGAGCTGATAAACAGGGCGACGCGGCCGATTGCGGTGCTGGGCTCGACAGCGATGCGCGTAAGCGACCCGCAGCTGCTCCTGCGCGCCATCGAGCGGCACAATCTGCCGTTTGCCACCACGACCATGGCCAAGGGCATGATCGACGAGGATCATCCGCTCTCGCTCGGCTGCATCGAGCGCGCGTGCCGGCAGTTGCAGCGCAGCTTGCTGCGCTCCGCCGATCTCATCATCGGCATCGGCTACGACACGGTCGAGGTGGAGTACGAGGCCTGGATCGCAGATACGCCGTTGCTGCAGATCGACATCGAGCCGGTGGATATCGCGCCCTCGGTCAAGCTTGCACACCAGGTCACCGGCGATCTCGATCGCGCGCTGTCGGCGCTTGCCGAATTTCCGGCCGCAGGCAATAGCTGGACGCCCGCGATGCTGGCCGAGCACCGGCGCAGCTTTCATGCGGCGCTGCGCCCAGCAAGCCCATCGTTCACAGCGCATGCCGCGATCGACGCCGTGCGCCGTGCGCTGCCGTGCAACGGCGTCCTTGCCTTCGACGTTGGCGCCCACACCCATCAGATCGCGAGCCAATGGACGGCGCATGCGCCCAAGACCTTTCAGATCACCAACGGCTGGTCGTCCATGGGCTTCGGATTGCCGGGAGCGATCGCGGCGAAGCTCGCGCATCCGGAGCTGCCGGTCGTGTGCCTGCTGGGAGACGGCTGCTTCCAGATGACCTGCGGCGAGGTTGCCACCGCCAAGCGGCTCGGGATCACGCTTCCCATCGTCGTGCTCGATGATCGCTGGCTCGCGCTCATCAAGGTCAAGCAGATCAAGCGGCAGCTCGCGCTCTACGGCACTGAGCTGCAGACAGAAGCCTACCGTGACCCGCCCGCGCATTATTTCGGCGTGCCGGCAACGGGCGCGAGCAGCGCCGACGCGCTCGAAGTCGCGGTAGTGAAGGCGCTCGATGCAAGGGGGCCTGCCGTGATCGAGGCGGTGGTGGATTCCGACCACTACGTCGACACGGTGTACGATTGAGCGGTCCTTGTAGATGGTGTAACGGGCCGGCCGGCCCGTTACACCATCTACAGATAGCCGACGTTCACTGCGCCATGGCGCTCGCGGCGAAGAACTCGTCGAGATGCATGGCGCGGGGCGTCAGGCCCTGCTCGAACGAGTATTGGGCAATGGTTTCGAGCACGCGCCGATTGGCCTCGACCCCGTGAGTTGTGATCGGCGCCGCCAGCGCCTTGCGCGCCTCGGGCGCCAGCAGGCCGGTCTCGATGTGATACTCGACGTGCTGCATGCGTTCGTTATTCGCGATCTCATTGGCGCGGTTGAACGCCTTGACAATGTTGAGGACCGCCCAGGGATGCTTCTCGGCAAGCCCGCGCCGCATGACCATGCCGTGATTGATCGGATAGAACCCGGTCTTGCGATAATAACGGATGCCCTCCGCGAGCGGATCGGGGAACAGCGGCTTGATGTCGGAATGGCGGTGCAGATCCGCGGTGCTGCGATCGATCAGGTTCGGATCGACCAGATAAAGCAGGGTTGCGTCGAGCTCGCCTGCGAGCATCATCGACCCGATGTTCTTCTCCGCAGGGATTTGATGCACCGTCACTCCGGGCGGTGGGACGAAACCGGTTGCTCCGCCATGGCTGTGCGAGGGCGGCCGCTCCATCCAGAATTCCATCTCTTTGGGCGCGACACCGAACTCGTGCTGCAGCACGCCGCGCGCCCATAATGCTGCGGTCTGCTGATACTCCGGCACGCCGACACGCTTGCCTTTGAGGTCGGCGGGAGCGTCGATCCCAGCCGCGCGACGCACCAGAATTGCGGTATGAAAGAAGCGGCGCGTGGTGAAGACCGGGATGCCGACGAAGCGGTCGTCGCCCTTCGACCTCGCCATCAGCAGCGAGGAGATCGACATCTCGGCAACGTCGAACTCGGCAAAGCGCAGCTGACGCCAGAACAATTCGGACGGATGCAGCACGGTGGGCACAAGCTCGATTGCGTCCGGAGCAACCCGCCCGTCGATGACCGGCCACGTGCGCGGATTGGACGTGATCCCGATGGCCAATTGCAGTTTCATCCGTTATGCCCGCTCCATCGTGGCATCCGCGAAAGAGCGACCGGCCAGCAGCCGGGTCGCTTCATAGGTCATGACGGTCTCCTCCTGCTGGTTCTTGACCTCGATTCTCGACACGACGATGCCGCGGTTGCCCTTTGAGGTCGGGCGCACCGCGGTGATCTCGATCTCGCCATGAACCGTGTCCCCGACGCGAACCGGAGCAAGCACCTGCTGCTTGAGCTCGAGCATGGCAAGCCCGGTTCCTTGAATCATGCTTTGGCAGAGCAGCCCTTCAATAAGGCTGTAGGTCAACGCCGCCGGTACGAACTGTCCCTGGATCGCCCCCTTCTCCATGCCGAAGGTGCGGTCGATGAAGATGCTCTCGAGCATCCCCGTCACCCCGGTGAACAGAACGAGGTCGGTCTCGGTAACAGTCCGGTTGAGAGTGCGGAACCGCTGGCCTGGCGACAGTTGCTCCCAGGTGAAGCCGAGGCCGAGCATCTGCATGAAATTTCCGCCTTTTTGGCCGTTTCAGGGGGAGATATTGGGTTGCGCCTGCGCCGCCCCGCCCGACAAAATCATGGGATGTTCTTGTCACCGAAACGATTTTACCACAATTGTCGGGCAAACAGACGGTGTGGGGCTGGGTTGGGCGTTTGCGCGTTTCTGCGGCGAGCTGATCCCGCGGCCACTAGGACACCAATTTCGGCCGAGGGACTGCGTACGAGCAAGCCCATGAGTTGTTTTGCGCGCATTGCGATGCTCGGCGTAGCACTTTCCGCCGTGCTGCTTGGCTCCAGCGGGTACGAGAGCGCTCAGGGGGATCCCGCCGACGGCGCGCCGAAAGCGACTGGCCCGACCTGCGATCGTTCAGCCTTCCGTCTTATTCTCGATGTCGGGCATACCCCCAAGGTTTTCGGCGCGACAAGCGCTCGCGGACAACACGAATTTGATTTCAACCTTCGCCTGGCAAAGGTGATCCACCAGAAGCTGGTCGCCGGCGGCTTCGCCAAGACCGTGCTGATGGTGACCGAAGGATCCGGAAGGGGCCTGGACCAGCGCGTCGCCCGGGCCAACAAAACCGCGGCCGACCTGTACCTGTCCATTCACCACGACTCGGTGCCGGACCGCTTTCTGGGGGTATGGATGTTCGAAGGGCGGCAGCACATTTTCAGCGATCGGTTCAAAGGTCATTCCATCTTCGTCTCGCACCAGAACAGTCATTTCGCAGCAAGCCTGCAGTTTGGCAAAATGCTCGGCCAGCAGCTCAAGGCGCGCGGTCTGCAATACACGCCCCACTATACCGAGAAGTTCATGGGTCATCGCCAGCGCCAGCTGGTGGATGCCGAAACAGGGGTCTATCGCTACGACCAGCTGATCGTGCTCAAGGACACCCACATGCCTGCAGTCCTGCTCGAGGCGGGCTCGATCATCAACCGGGACGAGGAAATGGTGATGGAAACCCGGGAGCGACAGGGCGTCATCGCGGCGGCGGTGACGGATGCGGTCGACGCGTTTTGCGCGGCGCACCAGTCCGGCAGCCCCGAGAGGGTCGCGCATCACACCGGCGCGTCCTCCGGCTCGAGGCGGGCGGCAGCGCCCGCGTCACTTCGGGCCTCAATCCTCGCCAGACCACGATAATCCGCTACGCCTTCGCGCCTGCGCGGCGCTCATGCGCGCGGCGCTCGACAATCGAATCCCCCCTCGAACTCCCGGCGGAGCGCCGCATCGAGCTGCCCCATGCTCACCTTGCGCCCGAGATCGGCGAGGCTGGTCACCCCATATCTCGGCTCCGAGATGCCGCAAGGCACGATGCCGCCGTAGTGAGAGAGCTCGCATGCCACGTTGATCGCGACACCGTGGAGCGTGATCCAGCGCCTGATGCGAACGCCGATCGCGGCGATCTTGTCCTCGCAGCCCTCGCCCTTGTCCGGGCGGCGCACCCATACGCCGATGCGGCCGGCGCGCCGCTCTGCCGCAATATCGAAGGCGGCCAGCGCTCGGATGATCCATTCCTCCAAGCCGGCAACGAAGCGGCGCACGTCGGGCGCGCGTCGGCGCAGATCCAGCATCACGTATGCGACCCGCTGACCGGGCCCATGGTAGGTGAATTGCCCGCCGCGGCCGGCGCGGTAGACGGGAAAGCGCGTCTCGATCAGCTCTTCGGCTTTGGCGCTGGTGCCGGCGGTGTAGAGGGGCGGGTGCTCGAGCAGCCAGATCAGCTCGGGGCTCTCATCGCGCGCAATCGCGGCGGCGCGAGCCTCCATTGCCGCGACCGCCGCCTGGTAATCGGTGAGCCCTTCGCTCACGCGCCACTCGGGCGTGCGCGGGGCCGCAGACTCGGTCTGCTCCCTCTCCCCGTTCTTACAATCGAGCTCAGGTTTACCTGAGCTCGATCGCCCCAAGAGCGGGGAGGGGGAGTCTGACTGCGTCTGTGGCGCCTTGTGCATCAACTTTGCCGGAAAATGCTTCTAACTATAAGCTCCACCTGCTCGATTCCGATTGGTTTCATGGAATCAACCTCCGCCTCGTCGTTCCCTGTGCCACCATATAAGCGCGGATCCGCCGTGTGTCCTGCCCGGGCCTTGTTGGGCAGGGGCAGATTTGTTACATGCAGCCCCGCGGCGCGAGACGCATGTCGCGCCCGCCATCCCCTGCGGTCGTGGCGGAATTGGTAGACGCACTAGCTTGAGGTGCTAGCGGGGCGACCCGTGGAGGTTCGAGTCCTCTCGACCGCACCAGCTCTTTGAACTTGCCGGGATTGTGACGCCTATCAGCAATGGTCGCGCAAACGCGTTTGACGGTCGGCGTTGCTCGTAACCAAAGGTGAGACCGGCATAGACCTCGACCAGCGGAAGCTCGGTTTCGAGGGCAGCTAACCGGATGGTCGCATCCAGACCGACGATCTCGTGAGGCCGCGATGCGAAGGAGGTAGGCTTGCAGGGTCGGGAGTTGTAGAAACTCCCGGTGCGGCATCGGGAGGGAACCATTCGTGGACTGTCCAACGCGCTGGAAATGTCTCGTCCTTCGAGATTTTGCGGATGGACTCGCCGCTCAGTTACTTCCGGCAGCGGCATAGTGGCGGCTGCGATCCGTCGCGTTCAACAAATCTCGGACGGAATCCGGCAACTGTCCCGCTGCCAGCCTGCCGGGCGGGGTTTCAAGACGCTCGACCACCGCTAGACGGGTCACTTCGCCTTTTTGGAAAGCATTCAGGAACTCGGGATAGTTCCTGAAGGATACACATCCGTTCGATTGGCCGTTCGAGCCCAGCATATAGGTGTGCGCAAGGATGCCACCGCGATTGTACATTCTGCTATCGTCTAGAGGCTTGAGGCGGATGGCGCGTACTCCGTGAAACAGTCGCTCCCGGAATGCGAGATTGTAAACATTCGGTGGCGTTGAGCCCCGCATTCTGACGTGTACATGGCGAGGATTATCCATGAGCTCGCCAAGACCGGAATGCGCTTCCAGCCGGCGGCCGCCCGGCAAATAAACCGTATGTGCGGTAATGTCGTAAATCGCGGTCCGGCCGTCATCGATCGGCGACCTGACATCCTTGCGGCGTTGGTCGGGATGAACGTGCGCTGTGGAAACAATGAGTGTCGGCGGCGCATCGGCTCGCTGTTTCTGCACCTCTCGACCCAGCGGCAATCGCAGGCTAGCCGTGCGGATCCGCATGATCGACCCGAACCTTTCGTCGGACAACACGGGATTGGCGGAGGCGAAACGTTCGTCGAAAGACGCCGGACGATCATGCAAAGCGGCGAAACGCTCGTCTAACGACGCACTCGGGCACCTGTCTTGGCAATCCAATCCGGCCTGCGGGTCCAGGCTTGCCACTCGCACGCCGTCGGCCGAAGGCACTGATCCGAGCGGCGGACGGAATCGAAAAATATCAGGGTGGATCGTCCCGAAAACGGAAATACCCGGACCGGGCAATCCGGTATATGCGGGACCTGCCTGCGTAACTGCCGAGTTAAGTAAGAACCCCAAACTCGCCGCGGCGACAATCGTATGGCACCCCAATCGAACCAATACTGTCCCCCACTCCTACTACACGTCGCCTCTGCCGAAGCGTCCACGGCAACGCACGTCCCCCGACGGTCTGGGGTAGGAACATCCTGATTACGGCAAGAATCGTTCGAGGGACGACGACGGCCAAATGTACCAACCGGCTTACGCCGTCACCGCGCTTTGCGACTGTTCCAAATTAGGGCAGTTAATTTGCGGTGGACCCAAAAAAATCGACGGCACCGCGCGAGGGCTGCGTTAAACTGTGAGAAGCCCTTACCACGGCGGCACCTACTCCTCACATAATCGCCCATTTTTGGCTGTGACTTTGGGGCACGCTTCTCAGCGTGGTCACGGATCTACGTGAGCATTTCGGTAGGGATGGGGGTACAATGAAGCGGCAGAAGTGCGCCGGCTGCCAGGGCCGGCATCTGGCGAAGCTTCGAATGCTTGAGGGCTATCCCAGAGGTATGCACCGCTGGGTCCTGATTTGGCTGCTCGCTTCCGCCCTGGCCGTGCTCGCCGATGAGGCCTCGGCGTCACGCCACAAACATCTCTCGCGCCACCAGCAGAAGGCGGTGAAGGTGGAACAGCACAAGCACTCGACTGAGAAGCCGGAGGTTGAGGATACGAAGCCGCTACCGCCTGATGTTGCCGCTGCGAAGCGGGCGATTGAGCTGGTGCGTCGGGGCAACACGAAGGACGCAACCATGCTCGCCGCATCAAGCGGCGATCCCGTCGTAGCGAAGCTTTTCGAATGGGCACTACTGCGCCGGTTCGCGAGCGAAGCGGGTTTCGACCGCTACGTTGGTTTCATCCGCGCGAATCCCGATTGGCCGAGTGTGCCGCTTCTGCGCCGCCGTGCGGAGATGAGGTTGTGGCAGGAGCGCCGGGACAGCGCAACCGTGCGTCGCTTCATCGGCGATGCACCTACGAGCGGGATGGGCCGGCTTGCGCTCGCGCGCATTGAGATGGGAGAGGGAAACCGCACCCACGCGGAGAGCGAGGTTCGCGCGGTGTGGCAGTCGACGCAGTTGTCACCCGAACAGGAGACCGTAGTGCTTGCAGCGTTCCCCGACGTGCTGACCCGTGCTGACCATCTGGCACGCATGGACCGGCGCATTGGCGCGAAGGATTTTGGTGCTGCGATGCGTGCCGCAAAACGGGTCGGCGCCGATCAAGTTGCGATCGTCAGGGCGTGCAGTGCCACCGAGGCAAAATCCCACAATGGGGGAAACTGCTCAATGCTGTGCGCGCGGACGCGCGTAACAATATGGGCTACGCATTGTGCCGTCTGCATTGGTTGCTGCGCAACGATACGCCCGGCTCAAATATTCGCGGCCGCATCATGACGCCGAAAGAGGATATTGCGGCTGCGGTTCGGCTGACGCTCTCGGCCTCGCAAGAGGATTTGCAGCGCCAAGATACCGACGAATGGTGGCGCGAGCTTCGCGTGTTGGCCCGCAAGCTTATCGATCTCGGCGATGCAGCAACCGCCTATCAGGTCGTGCGCGACGCCGCCCCTCCGGCTAATCCCTATTACCGCGCCGAGTTCCACTTCATGGCCGGCTGGATCGCAATGCGCTTTCTCGCCGATCCAACCTCTGCGCTCAAGCATTTCGCCCACATCGATGACGGCATGGCCGACCCGATTATACTTGCGCGCGGCGCGTATTGGCGCGGCCGCGCCGCCGAGGCGACCGGTCAGGTTGAGGAAATGCACGCGCAATACGAGGCCGCTGCCCGTTACCCCACTGCCTATTACGGCCAGTTGGCACGCGCCAGGCTCGGTCTGCACGATGTCGTGTCAATGCGTTCGCCGCCGGAACCGGCGGACCCCAACGCGAATGAAGTGCTGCACGCGGCAGATATTCTCTATGAGATCGGTGAGCGTGGGCTCGCATTGTCATTCGTCGCCGACCTCGCTGCAGAGAGTAATGATCGAGCCTTGCTTGCTGGGCTCGGCAAGCTCACTGCGCAGTACAACGATGCGCAGGCGATGCTGCTCGTCGGCAAGACGGCCCTAGCGAGAGGTTTGCCGATGGACGTGTACGCTTTTCCAGACATCGGGATACCGAACTATCCTCCGGTCGGTCCTCAACTGGATCGCTGCATCGTCTATTCGATCGTGCGCACCGAAAGCGGTTTCGACCAGCGGGACATGTCGTCAGCGAAGGCAGTCGGATTGATGCAAGTCACACCAGCAGCCGGCCGAGACACCGCCAAGCGGTTCGGGGTGAACTACGATTGGAAGCGCCTCGTCTCCGACCCGGTCTACAACACGCAGATGGGCGCTGCTGAAATCTCCGCACTGCTCACGGACTATAGCGGCTCCTTCATTTTGACATTCGCGGGTTATAATGCGGGCCGCGGCCGAGTTGAACAATGGATGGCACAGCACGGTGATCCGCGCGATCCCAAGATCGACGCCGTCGATTGGATTGAGCGCATTCCCTTCCCGGAGACGCGCAACTACGTCCAGCGCGTCATGGAGAACCTGGCGGTCTACCGTGGGCGATTTGGCGACAGCACAGCGGCGAATGAACCCAATTTACATCGCGCCGCGACCATTGACTGGCGCCCGAAGCCCGCCGTGGTTGAGCAGGGCCCCGTGCCGATCGAGGCGAACCTGTCGCGACCCAACTGACCGCTGCCTGCGTCATAATTGAGCACGCAGCGAGCGCCGCGAACGATTTTGTGAAGACATCCAAAATTTCAGTAAAGCGCTTCGTGCGCCCGGTGGGGTCAGTCCGCGCGCTGCCAATGCCCGCGCAATCCCGCGAAGCGAAAAGGGTCAAATGACCAAGGACGACTACGTGGGGGTGATGTTCGGGCACCTTCAAGAAGCGTTTCTCAGCCGACCCTAACCGTCCCAGCATCCCAAAATTTCCGATACGTTTACCTTGTCTCTGGATTGGGCACTCGCCGAGCCGTTCAATCCCAAAAATGCCTGCGCTGTCCGATACTAACCGAAGCTGAGTGTAGAGGAGGAGATTTCATGTACCAGAAGTCGGACGCTAGTGCGGATACTCTGGCCATTCTGGCAAAGCTTCAGCAACAAGATGCCGAGTTCTGCCAGAAGCTAATGTGTGCAATCGAGCATGGGAAAGAGAGCTGCCCTACAAGCATAAACAAGAATCCCGGCACCAAGCGGCCTATTCTCGGTTCCAGGCTCGATGGAAGCTCGGCCAAACAGAGTCGCGACTGGACTTGGCGCAACAGCACGTAGTGAAGCTCGTTATACTTAATCAGCCAACCAGCAGGTCAGGAGAGTGGCCAATGGGGGGACATGCAAATGAGTTCGCCTTTGACCTGATCTGCTCGACTAGATTCCGTATGTTAACAGCGACAGGAACACCCCGGAAGTCTTCCATGAAGCTGGGATGATGCTGCAGGGCGGCGCTATTTGGCGCGCGCCGCCTCCAGGTCGAATGTCTGCTCCTGCATTTGGGTAAGGTCGCACTTGCCGGCGCCGATGGCCTTGCAGAAATCGACCAGGGCGAGCTTTTTGCTCCGCATGATATCGGCGGCCCGCTTGTGCCAAACAGCCACCATGCCGTCCGTGTCCGGCGTCATCCGCCTGACATTGGCGATCTGAAGCGCACGCACGTAGAGCCCGAATTCGAACGGGTCGGATAGCGTGGATCGCTGTCGATTGATGGTCACGGTATTGCTCACGCAGTCGGCGAATTCGGTCTGGCTTAGCACGTTCGTGTTCATGCCGCAATTAAACGCTGCCTTCTGCCCGCGATTGATTTCTGAGCCGACCGTAGGCTGTCGTGAGACTGGCGCGTCAAGCTTGGATTGCGCTGCCACTGGCGCAGTGCAGAGAATGATGAGCAAGCACGGAACGCACGCACGCATCATCCTCCGCCTCCCATGATGATCCGGTGCACGGATATAACGGCCCTGCATCGGGAATTTCAGCTTGTGCGGGCTCGCCAAAAACATGGCTGTCGTCCGGCGCTTCGCACTCAATCTCGTGCGCGCCAATAAGACCAAAGGAAGCATCAAAACCAGCCGCAAGCGCGAGGGTTGGAGCCCCGAATTCCTGCTAGGAATCCTCAGCTCAGATGAGCGTTAACCTGGATTCCGTGCCGTGGAAGGCATGGCACACCGACAGGTCGACCGCAGTCGCATTCGACGCAGGACCGCGACGATTTGGTACCGATCGCAGGGCACGGCGCCCATCGCAATGGCCCGCAGGCGCTCATAGCCGGTCAAGTCATAATGCGGCGCCGTGACCTTGGGCGGAGATTGAAACGACGTACGCTTTATCCCGAGCCGCGCGGCAAAGCGATGCAATTCGTCTGCATCATCCGCCAGCAGATGGCACCATTTGAGGCCCTGCCAATGCCAGATCGCGTCATCCACGTAGACGGTCATCGATCGTATCACCATCAATGACGCGTGCCGGTGCCGGTGAGGCGTTCGATCGCTCGCGCCGCCGAGAACAATAGAACGAGACACCAAAAAAGTAGCCTCGGAGACGAGGGGCCGGAATGACGCTTCTGTAGGCCAAATCCCGACACGGAGACCAAGCCGTATCCGCAACGCGTCGACGAAGTCAAACCAGGGCTGCGGCTTTGCCCCGGCAACTCCCCCCCGCGGAGTGGCCCCTGGCCCTGGCGTGGTCAGCCACAATTAGGTCGATAAAAGCGCCTCATATTACCGGTGGGTCCTGTTCAGTGCGGGGAGACGAGCCATGGTCATCGGGCACTCGATCATCATTGATGGTCACAAGACGAGCGTGAGCCTTGAAGAGGTGTACTGGAAGGGCTTACGAGAGATCGCTGAAGAGCGCGGGGAGACCTTGAACCACTTGATCGTCACCATCGACACCAATCGGCAAAATGCAAATTTGTCATCTGCCATTCGGCACTTTGTGCTTGGCTTTTATCGCAGTCAGCTCGATCTGAGCCGAATGGTTGCCTAGTCGCGACGCAATCCGCTGTTCGCATCGCGCCGATCCTGCTTAGGCCTACAGAGACGCCACCTGCGTGGCTGGGCATATAGGACTCGAGGCTGTATTCGGCCCGATGCCCACGCCTAGACAGCCATATATCGTTCCTACTTTGTTCTGAATGGCTGTGGGGTAGTGTCCCAACTCCGACCGATCTGTCCTAATTTTGAATTGTGCCTGTCGTAATTAGGCATACGCTGGGTTCATCAGCGACGGCGGCCCCGCCCAACGAGGTGGAGGATTCGCCAGGCGCCGGTGGCTGAGAGACCCAATCGCGCTCCCGCCTGTAAGCGGGAGCGTATCATGCCCATCCCCGAATTCTTGGACGGCTTCAAATTCGACCCCGAGGTCAAGCGAATCATGGGCCTCGCATTCGAGATGACATGCGCGGCCATCAAATATACCAGCCGACCTGATGTTGCCCGCGAAGCGGTCGCCAGGAGAATCATCGAACTGGCAAAGAATGGCGTGCGCAACCCGGATAGGCTCTGCGAGCGGGTGCTGGACGATCTACGCAAGCTGCCGCCGCACTTATAAGAGCCGCCTCAATTGGCGGCCTCGTCGTCTGGTTTCTTGAGCTCGGAGACGGGACGCAGAAGCAATTTCAGAGCATTGATGCTGCGGATTAGTTCATCCGCTGAGGCCGCATCTGTAAGTCGTGCGCTGCCTGAAATTGCCGTTACGGGCCCCCACCGGCCCGCCAGAGCCTTTTGCGCCACCGTGCATTCGGCACCTCGTCCTGCCCTTTACGGCTGCCTGTTTGCATGGATGCCCGTTCCGAGTGCGGGCTCCACAGCGGCGGGCTTTAGTCAAATTGGACAAGCGGCGTTCGATGTCGGCCTGACGCCTGGGGTCGTTTATCATTCCTGACCACCACCCTCTGGCCCGGGCGCGTTGAAGACAGACTTGGAGGACAAACCTGCGGAGTTTCTACGACTCCCGACTCTGCAAGCCTACCTTACGCGGAAGAGACAGGGCAACGCGCGCCTTTGCCAACTCTACAACGGGGTACCGTCACACCTGCGAGGAATAACCGCCGTCGACCGGGATCGCGGCTCCGGTGACGAAACCAGATGCGCCGCTCGCGAGAAACACCGCAACGCCGGCCAGATCCTTCGGCTCACCCCAGCGCCCGGCAGGTGTGCGCGCAAGAACGCGTTCATTGAGGCCCGGCACCTCCCTGAGCGCCGATTGCGTCAACGGGGTATCGATCCAGCCCGGCAAGATCGCATTGACCTGGATGTTGTCCTTTGCCCAGGCGCATGCCAGCGCCTTGGTCATCTGAACGATACCGCCTTTGCTCGCCGCGTAGGCGGCTGCGTAGGATGCGCCGAAGATCGACATCATCGACCCGATGTTGATGATCTTGCCGCCGCCGCCATTCTTCATGTGCGGATACGCCGCGTGGGCGCAGAGAAACGCACCGTTCAGGTTGGTATCAATGACCTTGTTCCATTCCGCAAGCGTATAGGTTTCCGGCTGCTTGCGGACGGTGGTGCCGGCGTTGTTGACAAGGATATCGAGACGGCCAAAGCGCCCCACCGTATTTTCGACCATTGCCCGACAGGACGCTTCGTTCGAGACATCGACCTCAAGCGCCGCCGTGCTCACCTTGAACGCCGCTACCGCCCTCGCAGCTTCAAGGTTTCTCTCAGGACGTCGGCCGGCAATGACGACCGCTGCACCGGCGGCCGCCAATCCCTTCGCAATGCCAAGTCCAATTCCCGCGTTGCCACCGGTGACGACGGCTACTCGCGCGTTCAGGTCGAAGAGATTCATTCCAGCTTGGGTCAAATCAGGCCGCGAGTGTAGGCCGGCTCACGCCGCTTGCAAGCGCGTTCAGAGGAGCGCTTATGTGTGGCAGGGCAGAGCCCCTTCCGGCGAGCCTCGCATGGCAGTCCACATCCGGCGGCGAGATTTCATCGGTGCCCTCGGCATTGGCGGGCTCGGCGCGGCAGGGGCAGAGTGGCCGCTCGCTGCGCTGGCGCAGAGTTTTCCCGCTCGCGCAGTCAAGGTGGTCGTGCCGTATCCGGCCGGCGGGCCGACCGACACCATCGCGCGGCTGGTGACGCGAGCCCTCTCGGCCGATCTCGGCCAGAGTCTTGTGGTGGAGAACTAGGCGGGGGCGGGCGGAAGGATCGGGACGCGAGCGGTCGCTCGCGCAGCGCCCGACGGCTACACGCTGCTCCTCGGCGGCAGCAACAACAACGCTGTCACGCCGGCGCTCTATAAGGACCTCGACTTCGATCCGATAAAGGACTTCGCCCCCGTTGCGTCGCTGGCGACCGAGTCCCTGGTCCTCGTGATGCATCCCGGCGTACCGGCAAGGACGCTCAGCGAGCTGATACGCTACAGCGAGGAGAACCCGGGGAGGCTCACGTCGGGCGCAACTGTGGGCATCGCTCCGCACCTCCTTCTGGAGTTCATTCGCGCGCGCACCGGAGCGAACATCATGTTCGTCCCGTACAAGGGCGCCGCTCCGGCGATCACCGACGTATTGGGTGGCCAGATCCAGGTACACGTGAGCGCAAAATCCGTCCTCTTGCCGCTGATCAATGCAGGGAAGCTGCGGGCGCTCGCGGTCACGAGCGCGAGCCGCTGGCCCGAGTTGCCGGATGTTCCAACCCTACGCGAGAGCGGACTCGACGGCTTCCCAACCGCGCAGTGGTTCGGGCTGCTGGCGCCTGCGGGCACATCGGACCGCGTGATCAGCACTTTGAATACTGCGGTTGCCGCGCAGTTGACGGCGAGCGACACGAGAGAGGCCTTTGCACAACTCGGGCTTGAGCCGCGCGTGCTCAGCCCGCGCGCATTCGGAGAAGTGCTGGCCGAAGAGGTCCGCCGCTGGGGAGCGGTCGCACGGGAAGCTGGCGTGAAGCTCGAGTGATGCTCACGCGCCGGTCCGAGCGGTAGACTTGCAGGGTGGGCAAAATCGCCCGCTCCGAGTTGAAGCATCCGCGCAGTAGACGGGCGATTTTGCCCACGCGGTTGGGCCGTGAGGTGTGCCTATCGTGGGCACCGGCGCGCGAGACTTTGCATATCCGGAGCTATGGAAGGTGCGCGCCCTTTGCCCACCTACTGGATTATTGCTGCCGTCACACCGGTGCTTCGCCCTTCAGCATGAGCCGGTAGAGATAACGGCGCTCGCGCATGTCATAGTCGGGATTGGCCTGATGCATGACGCTGCGGTTGTCCCACAAGACCCAGTCGCCATCACGCCACTTGTGACGATACTCGTATTTCTTCTGCGTGGCATGGCGCATGAGCTCATCGATCAATGCCAGAGCCGCGCTGTCCGCCATGCCGGTGATGGACTCCATGCGCACCGGGTTGAGGAATAGCGCCTTGCGGCCGTTCTCGGGATGGGTGCACACCAGCGGATGGATGCCGGGCGGCGGCAGCTTGCGGCGGCTCTCCTCGGCGATCTGCCCGAGGGAGCGGGGGCTGTATTTGCTCTGATAGACATGCACGGCCTTGAGGCCGTCGATGCGTTGCTTGGTTGCATCGGGCAGATCGTAGTAGGCGGCGTGCATATTGACGTATTGCGTGTCGCCACCGTGACTGGGCAGCTCGACTGCGAACAGCATCGTCGCCTTGGGCGGGCAGGGGTGATTGGAGTGGTCGGTGTGGAACGTCTCGCCCGGAATGATGCGCCTGCCGTTCTCGATCTGGTCGTTGGAGACGTAGTCCACGCCGGGATGACCGGGAACGTGGCGCTCCTTCTTGTCATGAATTTGAATCTCGCCGAACAGCTGCGCCGCCGCCTGGAACTGGTCCGGCGTGAACTGCTGGTCCCGCATCACCAGAACATGATGCTCGACGAAAGCGCGCCGCAGGAGAGCGCGGTCGTCCGGAACGATCGGCTGGCTGAAGTCGAGGCCGGTGACTTCGGCTCCGGTATGAGCAGACAGCGGAGACATCTTGAAGGCCGCCATGGGACTTATCCTTCGGCGTGAAACGGCTATCTGGAAGGTTACAGCATTTCCCGCGTCGGTGGAACCGCTGTTCTGGTCACGTCCTGCGCAAACCACCCAAGCGAACCAAACGGCTATTGCGTCGCACCCGCAAGGCGGTCAAGCCAGCGTGAGGGCGAGCTCGGCAAAATCCGCCACGATCAGATCCGGCTGATGCGGTGTTTGGCCGAATGGGCGCTTGCGCCGATCGATAAATGCGGTCCGCATGCCGTAGGATTTCGCTCCGATGCAGTCGAAAGCGTGATTGGCGACGAACAGGATGCTGGAGCGATCCTCGCCAATGATCTCCGCGGCCTTGGCATATGTCTTCCAATGCGGCTTGAAATAGCCAGCCTCCTGTACGGAGATGACGTGGTCGAAGCGAAAGCCGATATGCGGCGCAGCTGCCTTGAGCATGTCACGGTCGCCGTTCGAAACGATCGCCAACTTGTACCCCTTGGACCGAAGACGCTCGAGCGCAGCGAGGACGTCGGGAAAGGGCTTGAGCTTCTCGATTTCCCCCACGAGCCCGCGCACTTCATCCTGGGTGTACGCAATGCCGCAGCGATCCATGACGTAGGACACGGCGCGATGGCCGATCTCGCGATACGGAGTGTGCCCGCGCTCGCAGAGGGCATCGATCATCGAGTTTTCGAAATGGGTGCGGCGCCACCAGGTGACGAAGCTATTGGGCTCGCCGTGCCAGCCCTTTTGGTGCAGAAAAGGCCTGACCGCCGCAACCAGCCCGGTCTGCATATCGACGACGGTGCCGTACTGGTCGAATGCAATCGCCTTGATTTCGCGGTTGAAGATGTCGGGGCGTTCCATTTCGCATTGGTCCCACTGACGGCAGACTCAAGTCTTGCGGTTTAGAGACGAGCGGCGTGACTTTGTACGGGATATGGCGCACGCTGCTCCAGTCCAAGCGCAGCGGAGGAAGGGGAATGATCAACAAAGCAACATTCATCGGGGCGCTTTGCGTCCTCGCCATGCTCGCCGGAGCGGGCACTCCGGCACATGCGCAGGACCTGCTCAAGGTGGCGGTTCCCCAGCGCGGCTCCTGGGACGCAGGGCTGCCCGAGCTTGGCCAGCGCGGCGGCATCTTCAAGAAGCATGGGCTCGACCTGGAAATCCTCTACACCCAGGCCGGTCCGGAATCGATCCAGGCGCTGATTGCCGGCAGCGTGGACGTCGCGACCGCGAGCGGGGTGCAGGCCGCATTCGGCACCTTCGGCAAGGGAGCGCCGATCCGCATCATCAGCAGCGAGATCATCGGCTCGCCCGATCTCTACTGGTACGTCCCCGCGAGCTCCCCGATCCGCAAGATCGAGGACCTCAACGGCAAGACCGTCGCCTACTCCCTCGCGGGCTCTTCGAGCCACGCCGGTCTGCTTGCGCTCATTGCGCAGTACAAGCTTACGGCCAAGCCGACATCCACCGGCAGCATCACGGCGACTTTCACGCAGACCATGACCGGGCAGGTCGATGTGGGCTTCTCGGGGGTGCCGTTCTTTCTCGATCAGATGGAGGACGGCAAGATTCGCATCGTCGCCTCGGGAAACGACGTCGATTCCCTCAAGGGCCGCAGCGGGCGTGTGAACATCACCAATGTTGCAACCCTGCAGAACCGCCGCGCGGCGCTCGCGCGTTTCCATGCTGCCTACAAGGAGACGCTCGACTGGATGTACGCTGACCCGGCCGCGCTCAGGATCTTCAGCGAATTCACCGGTCTGCCTGAAAGGGTGGTGAGCAGGGTTCGTGAGCTTGTGCCCAAGGAGGCTCTGGCCCCGGATCGCATCGTGGGCGTCGATCAGATCATGGCGGAGGCGGTAAGGGACAAGTTCCTGGCGGCGCCGCTGACGTCGCAGCAGGTCAACGAGCTCATTCAGATCGTGCAGTAGTTTTTTGAGTCCCATGAAACGTCTCAAGCTCACTATCGCGTGCGGACGCTATGACCGCACGCAAGCGCTGATCGACGGGCGAGTGCAGCCCGAAGGGGTCGATCTGACGTTTATCCCGCTGCGCCCCGGGGAAACGTTCTGGCGCATGCTCAATCACAACGAGTTTGACGCATCTGAGATGTCGCTCTCCTCCTACACGATCCTGCGCTCGGAAGGAGACACGCGCTTCATTGCGATCCCGGTGTTTCCGTCACGCGTATTTCGTCATTCCGCGGTCTATCTGCGTGCCGATTCCACAATAGAGAAGCCGCAGGATCTCACGGGCAAGCGTGTGGGCGTCGGCGACTACCAGATGACCGCGGCGGTCTGGGTGCGCGGCTTCCTCGCGCATGAGTACGGAGTGATGCCGCGCGACATCGAGTGGGTGAACGGCCGGCCGATCCGCACCATCAAGCCGCCCGGAGGGGTGCGCCTTGTCCCCATGCCGCCCGACACCACGCTCGAGGCGATGCTCGAGCGTGGCGAGATCGATGCGCTCGCGTCAGTCATGATTCCCAGGGGGCTGGGCAAAAGCGTCCGGCGGCTGTTTCGCGATTTCCGCACCGTCGAGCATCGGTATTTCAAGCAGACCGGCATTTTTCCGATCATGCACACCTTCGTTCTGAAAACGGAGCTGTATGAGCGGAATCCCTGGCTGGCCATCAGCTTCTATCGTGCATTTTGCCGCGCGCGCGAAATGGCCTATCGGACCATGTACGACACCGACGCGTTGGCCGTCGGCTTGCCATGGGTCATCGACGAGGTCGAAGCGGCGCGTGATGTCTTTGGGCCGCAGATCTGGGATTATTCGATTGCAGGCAGCCGCCCGACGCTCGATGCCCTGGTCGCGTATCTCGATGAGCAAGGCCTGTCGCGTCAGCGGATGAAGGTTGAGGAGCTGTTCGTGCCGAACATCGAACCCGCCCTGGCGGAATACCTGCGGGCGACCGGCGAGGATTGAAGTCAGAGTCAGTCGAGCTTCTGGTCGGTCGCGTCGGTCGGACCGGCCCTCGGTGCGGGGGCGCGGCGCGCGAGCTCGGCCCCGGCTTCGGGGGGCAATTGTACGAAGGCAAGACTGGCCGATGCGGCGATCACGGCAACCGTCAGGAAGGCAGGCTGAAAGTCGACGGCAGTGATTGCGGAATGGCCGCGCGACCACAAGGTCAGGTCAACGGCCAGCGCGCCGATCGCAACGCCGATTGAGATCGAGAGCTGCTGGGCGACCGCAATCAAGGAGGTGGCGCGGCTCATGCGCGCATGGTCCAGGTCCGCATAGGCGATGGTGTTGAGGCTGGTGAATTGCAGCGAACGGAAGAAGCCGTTGACGATCAGCACGCCGACGATCCAGACGAATGAGACGCCGGGCACAAAGGTCAGGCAGAGCGTGATCAGCCCGGCGGTGACCACCGCGTTCACGGTAAGCGTGCGGCGAAAACCGAACGCACGCACGATGATGGGCACGGCCGTCTTCATGCCCATGGCGCCGAGGGCGCTGGAGAGCGTGATCAGACCGGATTGAAACGCCGTGAGCTTGAAGCCGAGCTGCAGGAGGAGCGGCAGCAGGAACGGTATCGCCCCGATGCCGCAGCGGTAGATGAAGCCCCCGAGGACGGAAGCGCGCAGAGTGGGAATCTTCAACAGCGACAGGTCGAGCACCGGGGCGGGGGTGCGCCGGGCATGCACGACATAGGCGACGGTCGCCGCCGCGCCGGCGGCGATGAGCGCGAGCACGACCGGCAGCGGCAGGAGATCGAGACCGAGCACCGAGCCGCCGAAAGCAAGCCCGCCGATACCAAGCCCGGCAAGCAGCATGCCCAGCGCATCGAACGGGTCGGGCGCCTTGGCGCGCACGTCCTCGATGAAGATCGTCGCCAGCACGATGCCGGTAATGCCGATCGGGATGTTGATGAAAAAGATCCAGTGCCAGGAGATGTAGGTGGTGACAAAGCCGCCGACCGGCGGCCCGAGCAAAGGCCCGACGAGCGCCGGCAGCGTCACCCAGACCATGGCATTGATCAGCTCGCGCTTCTCCACGCTGCGCACGAGGATGAGGCGGCCGACCGGCGTCATCATCGCCCCGCCCATGCCCTCCACGATGCGCGCGAGCACGAACTGGCTAAGCGAGCTCGACAGCGCGCAGCCGATCGATCCGAGCATGAACACGCCGATGGCGGCGCGAAACACGGTTCGCGCGCCAAAACGGTCCGCCGTCCAGCCGCTCACCGGCAAGAAGATCGCAAGCGACAGCAGATAGGAGGTGACGGCGAGCTTGAGCGAAAGCGGGTTCGTGCCGAGATCGCGCGCGATCGCGGGCAGCGATGTGGCAATCACGGTCGAGTCCATGTTTTCCATGAACAGGGCGACTGCCACGATCAGCGGCACGATGCGCTTGGGTGCGGTCGAAAGAGGCAATCAGAGACCCGTTTCAACGATCGCGGCGCGCATTACGGCCAAATGTTGCAAGATGCGCTGGATTCGAATTTGAGTGGGGCCCGGCTGCCCCTGGTGAGTGCCGGTGGGGTAGGAATATACAGGGATTTCGCGCCCCGCTAGGATTCCTTCCCAACCCATGCTAACGACCGGTGCCAACCCAAAACGGGCCATCGAGTCGCGCGCGAAACCCTGGTTTTGCGCAAGGCGAATTGCTTCCTCTCCGCGATGGCGCGAACGATTCCTGCGAATCGGGTGATCGGAATTGGCCATGGATATTCCCTCGGACGGAAAGCTGCGCGAAGCCCTCACATTCGATGACGTCCTGCTGCGGCCCGGATTGTCCGAGCTGCTGCCGTCCGACGCCGACATTCGCACCCGCATCACCCGCGAGATCGCGCTCAATATCCCGATCGTTGCTTCCGCGATGGATACCGTCACCGAGGCCAGGATGGCGATTGCCATGGCGCAGGCCGGAGGGATCGGCGTCATCCACCGTAACCTCGAGCCCGAGCAGCAGGCGGCGCAGGTGCGTCAGGTCAAGCGGTTCGAGTCGGGGATGGTGGTCAACCCCATCACCATCGGGCCCGCCGCGACGCTTGCCGATGCCCTGGCCTTGATGAAGGAGCACGGGATCTCCGGCATCCCGGTGGTCGAGGGCGGCGGCGATGGCCGGGCGGGCAAGCTCGTCGGCATTCTCACCAACCGTGACGTGCGATTCGCCAACGATCCCGGCCAGAAGGTTGCCGAGCTGATGACCAAGGAACGCCTGGTCACGGTGCGCGAGAATGTCGGGCAGGAGGAAGCCAAACGGCTGCTGCATCAGCGCCGGATCGAGAAGCTTCTTGTCGTCGACGATCGCTATCGCTGTGTCGGGCTCATCACCGTCAAGGACATCGAGAAGGCGGTGGCCAATCCCGATGCGTGCAAGGACGAGCAGGGCCGACTGCGGGTCGCGGCGGCGACCACCGTCGGGGAGAAGGGTTTTGACCGCAGCAGCCAGCTGATCGATGCCGGAGTGGACCTTCTGGTCGTGGACACCGCGCACGGCCATTCGCGCGCGGTGCTCGATTCGGTCACGCGCATCAAGCGATTGTCGAACGCGGTGCAGGTCATCGCTGGGAATGTCGCGACCGGCGAGGGCGCGCAGGCCCTGATCGATGCCGGCGCTGATGCGATCAAGGTCGGGATCGGTCCGGGCTCGATATGCACCACCCGGGTCGTCGCCGGCGTGGGGGTGCCGCAACTCACCGCCATCCTCGATGCCGTAGCGGTTGCCCGCAAGACCGGCACGCCGGTGGTAGCCGACGGCGGCATCAAATATTCCGGCGATCTTGCCAAGGCGCTCGCCGCCGGCGCCGCCTGCGGCATGATCGGCTCCCTGCTCGCCGGCACCGACGAGTCGCCGGGCGAGGTGTTTTTGTATCAGGGGCGCTCCTACAAGACCTACCGCGGCATGGGCTCGGTCGGCGCCATGGCGCGCGGCTCTGCCGACCGTTACTTCCAGCAGGACATCAAGGACACGCTCAAGCTCGTACCCGAAGGAGTGGAAGGCCAGGTACCCTACAAAGGCGCCGCGGCAACCGTGCTGCATCAGCTGACCGGCGGATTGCGGGCGGCCATGGGCTATGTGGGAGCGCGCACGCTGGCGGAGTTTCAGGAGAAGGCGCAATTCGTGCGCATCTCGGGCGCCGGCATGCGCGAGAGCCACGTCCATGACGTCGCCATTACCCGCGAGAGCCCGAACTACCCGAGCCGAGGATAGGCTCGCGGATGTCCATTCAGGCGGTCCTGCTTCCGCTCTTTGTTCAGGTGCTGCTCACCTTCGTCCTGATGGCCTGGATGGCGGGTCTGAGCCGGCAGGCCTACCGGAGCGGGGGCATCCGATGGCAGGACGTCGCGCTGCGCGAGCCGAGCTGGCCGGCGCGCAATCTGCAGATCCGCAACGCGTTTCAGAATCAGCTGGAAACGCCCGTCCTGTTCTATGTCCTGACGATCCTCGCCTGGATCACGCGGCATGCGGACGTGCTGTTCGTGGTCATGGCGTGGATCTACGTCGCCTTGCGGATCGTGCATGCCTATATCCATGTGACCGACAATTATGTTCCGCGCCGGGGCGCAGTTTTCCTCGCCGGCGTGATCGTGCTTGCGCTGATGTGGGCGATCTTCATCATCCGCATCCTGCTCGCCCTGGGATGACGCCCCCCGCGCGCCTTTCCGCCGCCATCGACATCCTGGCCGAGATCGAGGCGCGGCGGCGTCCGGCGGCGGAGGCGCTCAAGGACTGGGGCCTGTCGCATCGGTTTGCCGGCTCGGGCGACCGCGCGGCAATTGCCGGACTGGTATTCGATACGCTGCGTCGGCGCGCTTCGAGTGCCTACATCATGGACGAGCAGAGCCCGCGTGCGATCCTGCTGGGCATGCTGCGGCTCGAGCGCGGGCTTTCGCCCGATGCAATTGCCGCGCTCGCGAGCGGCGCGCGGTTTGCCCCCGCGCCGCTTGCGGCGAGCGAGCGTGCGCGGATAGAGGCCGTCAATCTCACGGACGCCCCCGCATGGATCGCCGGCGATTATCCGCAATGGCTCGACCCGCATCTTGCCCGTACCTTCGGTGAGGATCGCGCCGCTGAGGGTGGCGCGCTGGCAAGCCGTGCTCCCCTCGATCTGCGGGTCAATCTGCTCAAGGCCGAGCGCGACGGCGCGGCGGCGGCGCTCGCGCACCTCCATCCCGTGCCGACGCCATGGTCGCCCTTTGGCTTGCGCATCGTACTTGACGCCGGTGCCAGAAACCCTGCCGTTCATGCCGAGCCGGCGTTCATCAAGGGCATGATCGAGGTGCAGGATGAAGGCTCGCAACTTGCGGCGCTGCTGACGGCGGCAAAACCCGGCGAGCAGGTGATCGACCTTTGCGCCGGCGCCGGCGGCAAGACGCTCGCGCTGGCAATGATCATGAGCAACCGCGGGCAAATCTACGCAACGGACCTGGATAAACGGCGCCTTGCCCCGATCCATGCGCGGCTCGAGCGCGCCGGTGCTCATGACGTGCAGGTAAGGACGCCCAAGATCAGAGGGCAAGAGGATGTGTTGGCCGGCCTTGAAAATCGCGCCGACCTTGTCCTCATCGATGCTCCCTGTACCGGGATCGGGATCTGGCGACGCAACCCCGATGCCAAATGGAGGGTGCGACCGGGCGCGCTGGCACTGCGCCTGAAGGAGCAACACGCGTTGCTCGACCGCGCCGCAGCGCTGGTGAAGCCCGGCGGGCGTATCGCCTATGTCACCTGCTCGCTTCTCGTCGAGGAGAATCAGGATCAGGTGCGGACGTTTCTGGCGCGGCAGCCGCAGTTTGCGGCGCTGCCGCCTGAGCAGGTTGCCGACGTGCTCGGGCACTGTGCCGGGGCATTCCGCGCAGCCGTCCAGCGCTCGCCCGAGGGCCTGCTGATGACGCCGCGGCGCACGCACACCGACGGGTTCTTTGTATCGCTGCTGGTCAAGCAGCCTGGTTGAGAGCGATCCCATTCGCGACTGCAGCAGGAAGACAAGGCCGTTAGGGCGGGCGGCTACTCGGCCGGCTTGCCCACCGGCATTGGGGGTTTGCGCGCCTTGCGCCATTCCTCCGTACCCTGCGCCACCGCGAAGAACGGCGGTACGAACAACACGGCCAGGCAGGTCGATGCGATCATGCCGGTGAACACCGTAATGCCGATTGACAAACGCGCGCTGGCGCCGGCGCCGCTTGCGAGCACGAGCGGCACCACGCCGAGGATGAAGGCCAGCGATGTCATCACGATCGGGCGGAACCGCGCTCGCGCGGCCTCGGTCGCTGCATCGAGGATCGACCTGCCTTCGGCGCGCAGCTCGCGCGCGAGCTCGACGATCAGGATCGCGTTCTTGGCCGAGAGCGCGATCAGCAGAACCAGCCCGATCTGAACGTAGAGATTGTTGTTGAGCCCGCTCTGCGTGAGCGCCGATAGCGCCGCGACCGGTCCGAGGAACGAGAGCGGAACTGAAAGGATGACCGAGATCGGCGCGTACCAGCTCTCGTATTGCCCGGCGAGCACGAGGTAGACCAGCAGCAGCGCCAGCGCGAACACGATATACATCTGATTGCCGACGAGCTTCTCCTGATATGACATCGCGCTCCATTCGAAGCCGGTGCCCGGGGAAAGCGTGCGCCGGGCGATCTCTTCCATCAAAGTCAGTGCCTGGCCGGACGAGACGCCCTGCGCCGGCAGGCCGATGATCGTTGCCGTCGGGTAAAGATTGAACAGGCTGATCAGCGAGGGGCCGACCGTCGGGATGATCTTCACGAGGGTTCCAAGCGGGATCATGTGCCCGTCGTTGCTGCGCACGAACATGTTGTTGATGTCATCGAGCCGCAGGCGTGCCTGCGAATCGGCTTGCACGTAGACCTGGAACACCCGACCGAATTGGTTGAACTGATTCACGTAAGTCGAGCCGAGATAGCCTCCGAGCGCAGCGAAGACTTGGTCGAGAGAAACCTGGAGCGTCTCGGTCTTCACCCGATCGATGTCGATTCTGTATTGCGGAACGCTCGAGCGAAACGACGCGAGCACCGTCTCCAGAGCCGACTGCGTCTTGGCATTGGCCACGATGGCGTTGGTGACGCTCTGCAGCTTGGCCATGTCGAAGCTGCCGTCGCGCAGCTCGACCTGCATGGAGAAGCCGGCGTCGTTGCCGACTCCCTGGATCGGCGGCGGCGGCATCACCAGGATATCCGCTTCCGGGATCGCGCCGAGAGCACCGTTGAGATTGTTGAACAGCGCAGTCAGGTCTTCGCCCTTGCCGCGCTCGCTCCAATCCTTGAGTATGATATAGGCCACGCCGGCACTCGACAGCGTTGCGCTGTTGTCGAGCGCCGATACCCCCGCGATGTTGACCACCCGCGCGACGCCCGGCGTCTTGCGCGCGATCTCCAACACCTTGTCCAGGGTCTTCTGCGTGCGCTCGAGCGAGGCGCCATCGGGCAGTTGCACCAGCGCGATCATGTAGCCCTGGTCCTCGATCGGCAAAAAGCCGGTCGGCACCCGCGAGAACCAGTAGCCGGTGGCGGTGATCAGCAGGAGAGCCACCACCGCCATTAAAACGCTGCGAGAGACCATGCCGGCGATCAAGCCCGTATACCAGCTCTCGATCCAATGATAGATCCGGTTAAAGGCGCGGTAGAAGGCGTTGCGTTGATCTGGCGGTACGGCAGGGCGCAGCCACATTGCGCTTTGCGTCGGCTTCAAGGTCAAGGCATTGATGGCGCTGAGCAGCGCGGTCGCCGCGATCACGAGCGCGAACTGCGCATACATGCGGCCGGTCAGGCCGGGCAGGAACGCGGCCGGCAGGAACACTGACATCAGCACCAGCGTGATGCCGATGATCGGGCCGAACAGCTGACGCATGGCGGCGCTCGCGGCCTCGCGGCCCGGCATCCCCTTTTCGATATTGTGGACGGCCCCCTCGACGACCACGATCGCGTCGTCCACCACGATGCCGATGGCCAGCACGATCGCGAACAGGGTCGAGAAATTGATCGTAAAGCCGAGCGCCGCCATGGCCGCGAAGGCGCCAATGATGGTGACCGGCACCGTGGTTGCCGGCACCAGCATCGCCCGCCAGTCCTGCAGGAACAACAGGATGACGACGAGCACGAGGAATGCGGCCTCGTACAACGTCTTGTAGACCTCGTGGATCGACTGCTCGACGAACTTGGTGGTGTCGAACGGGATCTCGGAGATCAGTCCCTGCGGGAATTCGCCCTTGAGCACGGCCATCTTCTCGCGCACCTCGTTCGCCACGTTGAGCGCGTTCGCGCCCGGCGCCTGGTAGATCGCCAGCCCCGCGGCCGGTTGACCGTCGAGGGTGAAGACCTGCCCGTAGGTCTGCGACCCGAGCTCCACCCGTCCCACGTCGCTCAGCCGCGTGATCTCGCCGGCACGGCCGGTCTTGACGATCACCTGCGCGAACCCGGCCGGATCGCTGAGCCTGCCGGCAACGTTGAGCGTATATTGGAAGGATTGCCCGCGCGGTGCGGGGGGCGCGCCGATCTGACCCGCCGTCACTTGCGTGCTCTGCTGCCGCAGTGCGTCGATCACATCCTGCGGCACCAGCGCGCGCGCCTGCATCTTGTTGGGATCGAGCCAGATGCGCATCGAATACTGGCCGGCGCCGAAAACATCGACTTTGCCCACGCCGGGCAGCCGAGACAGCTGGTCTCTTAATTTGATGGTCGCGTAGTTGGCGAGATAGAGGCTGTCGTATCGACCGTCGGGCGAGGTCAAGGTGACGATTTGCAGGATCGCCGTCGAGTTCTTCTGCACGATGACGCCCTGCGCCTGCACCGCCTGAGGCAGTGAGGATAGCGCAGCCGATACCCGGTTCTGCACCAGAACCTGCGCAATATCGAGGTCGGCGCCGATCTTGAACGTCACCGTCAGCGAATAGCTGCCGTCGGCACCGCTATAGGACTGCATGTAGATCATGCCCTCGACGCCGTTCACCTGCTGCTCGATGGGCAAGGCAACAGCGTCGATAACAGTGCGGGCGCTTGCGCCGGGATAGCGCGTGGTAACTTGCACCGTCGGCGGCACCACGTCGGGGTATTGCGCAACCGGAAGCGCAAAGATCGCGACGCCGCCGATCACCATCATCAAGATGGCGAGCACGTTCGCAAGAACGGGCCGAGCGATGAAAAAATCGGCGATCATGAGCCGCTGCTATTTGGGCTTCGTGCTCGCGGCCGGGGCCGCGGCGACGGTCTCCAGCTGTGGATCGACCTTCTGGCCTGGGATCGCCCTCAGGATCCCGGCGATGACGATGCGATCGTCGGGCTTGAGCCCAGCCTCGATCACGCGCAGGTCGCCGACCCTGGGGCCGACCGTAACCTTGCGCTGCTCGACCGTATTGTTCTGATCAAGCACCAGCAGGTAGCGTCCGCCCTGGTCGCTGCCGAGCGCCGCATCCGGTACCAGCAGCGACGGCTGCTCGTCGGCGGCGCCCACCCGCACGCGCACGAAATTGCCCGGCACCAGCACGTGATCCGTATTCGGCAGGATGGCGCGCACGGCCAGCGTTCCGGTCGCCCGGTCGATGGAGGGAGAAACATAATTCAGCGTGCCGCGATAGGGGTATCCTTCGTCGGTCTGCAGTCCGACTTCGATCGGATACTGCTTGAGATCCTCCTGGCTGATGCCGAGGCGCCGCATGTCGGCGCGAATGTTCAGCGCCTCCTGCTCGTTGATGCTGAAGTTCACGTAAATCGGGGCGGTTTGGACGATGGTGGCCAGTTGGGTAGGGGCATTGGCGCCCACCAGCTCGCCCGGCGACACCAAGCGCGCCGTGACAATGCCGTCGAAGGGGGCCTTCACCTGCGTGTAGCCGAGGTTGAGCTCGGCCTGCGCGCTATCGACCTCTGCCTGCTTCAGTCGCGCGCGCGCCGAATCGCGATTGGCCGTCGCATTGTCGAGCGCCTGCTTCGACGCGGCCAGGCGGCTCGCCAGCTCGGCTTGCCGGTCGTACTCCAATTCGGCCTGCTTCAATGTCGCCTGGGCGCCGCTCTGCGCGGCTCGCGCCTGCTCGAGCTTGAGCTGGTAAGGGTAGGGCTCAATGGTGAAGAGCGTCGCCCCCTCCTTCACCTCATCGCCGTCCTTGTAATTGATCTTCTGCAGGAAGCCCTGCACCCGCGCGACCACATTGGTACTGTTTATCGCCGAAGCATAGCCGGTGGCCTCGACATAACGCGTGACTTTCTCCTGTACCGGCACCGCGACAGTGACCTTCGGCGGCGGCGGCGCCACATAGTGGTTGTCCTGCCCGCAGGCCGAAAGCATCACCACGAGCGCGGCCGCGCTGGAGCAAGCGAAAGGACGAGAAGACGCACCCGCAACCCGATCAATTCGCCATCGCATGAGTCCGGTCCTGTATGGTCGCAGCCAGTGGCTCTGTGATTCACATAGGCGACGCATTCGTGCGCCGGAATTTGCGCACCGATATTACGATCCGGGGTGCCACGCTGCACAATTCGGAGACACGCATCACTCAAAAGGTGGGCCGATGGCCCTCAATCATGCGGGGCTTCTGAAGCCCTGCGCCAGTGCATGGTGTGCCAGTATCCGCGATTTTTCAATGTCTTGATGCTTCGCTCCCCAGCGGCGTTGTCGATGCTCGCCGGTGAGTAGGCGCTGAGGGAAAGCAGACCTAGCCTACGGGCGCGAACTAGCCGCAGACCGAGCAATCGGAGCATGGTATCGTCTCTTCCGTTGCTTCGGCATGACCCCCATAGGAGGGTCGCATGGCGATCCACATCGGCCGGCGAAAATTTATTGCAACACTCGGCAGCGCAGCAGCCTGGCCGCTTGCCACGGCGTTTGCGCTTGCACCCGCAGTGAGCCGTCCGGCGTTGGCCCAGGGCTGGCCAGCCCGCCCCGTGCGCATTGTCGTCCCATATGCGCCGGGCGGATCTACCGATACGGTGGCTCGCATCACAGCCGACCGGCTGTCGCGGATCTGGGGCCAGCAGGTGGTGATTGAGAACAAGCCGGGCGCGGGCACCAACATCGGCGCCGCGGCCGTCGCGAGCTCGGACCCCGACGGCTACACCATCTTCATCGGTACCTCATCGCTTGCAACCAGCCGTCTGCTCTATCGTTCGCTGCCTTACGCGCTGAGCGATCTTGCGCCGGCCACGCTGGTGTGCACGTTTCCGCTCTTGCTGCTGACGCCCAACTCATCGCCAGCGAGATCGGTAGCGGAATTCATCGCATTCGCTAGGGACAACAAGGGCAAGGTCACGTTCGCGTCGCCCGGAGTAGGGACCGTGCCGCACCTGGCGGGAGAGCTGTTCAAGCAGATCGCGGGCATCGAGATGACGCACGTACCCTATCGGGGCGATGCTCCTGCGCTCACGGACACGATCGCCGGGCGGGTCGACCTGCAGATCGGCGGCAGCGTGATGCTCGAGCAGATCAGGAGCGGCCAGGTTCGCGGACTTGCGGTGACCACCGCCAAGCGCAGCCAATTGGCACCGGAGCTGCCGAGCGTTGCGGAGGCCGGTGTGCCCGGGTTCGACGTGACGGGATGGTTTGCGTTCTTCGTTCCGAAGAGGACATCGCCAGCGATCGTCGACAAAATCCACATTGATACGGTCACCGCGCTGCGCGATCCGGCCGTCAAGGCAAGCTTCGACAACATCGGCATGGTGGCCGTCGGCTCGACGCCGGAGGAGCTGGCCGTTCTGCTCACGGCCGAAATGGAAGAATGGCGGCCCGTGATCAAGCAGGCTCACATCGCGCTCGATTAATGAATCCGAGAGTTACGAGCGAGGGCTAACAGATTGCTGCACTGCACGAGACCGGTAATGAATCGCCTCCGGCGGTTTGACATCGGTTCAGCGCGTTCGCTTAACCTCCGTACAGCTGACTACCGTGGACGTGGTGTTGGTATGTCTATAGCAGAACGAGAGCGCGTCGTTGGCGTCGAGTTGCCCTTCCCAGAAGCCGTCGCTGTCGGCGAAGACAAAGCTCCTGTTGTCCTTGCCGGTAAGCTCGCCGATGAACGGTTCATCGGTTTTTTCCCCGCCGCCCGAGATCGTCGTCACGCCCCAGAAGCGGCGGCCGTCCTGCGCGGTGATATCGATCACCAGGTCCTTTTCGAGCAAGGCCGGTTTGTCCCAGGTTCCACGGCCGTTCGGCCAATGCCCCCCCTTGCCCACAATTATGGTGTGAGTCTTTCCGATCCATTTGCCCTTGACGTCGGGCACCTGGTCTGCGCCGATCGCAAACGCCGGATAGGCAACCAGTGTGGCGACCGCGAGGTTGCGAATCATCGACCGATCCATAGACGCTCTCCGAATGATCAAATTCAAACTCCTAACATCTGAAGTGCAACTTGAATACCCCCAGACCAAGCCGAGGTCGCCCAACGGAAGAGCCGGGACTAGGTAGAGTGGACCAGAGCGACTCCGATCGGGGCCGAAACGTCCACTAGGTGCCGGGAGGGAGACGATGACACTTCCGCGTCGTCAATTTCTGCATCTGGCGACAGGTGCTGTCGCCTTGTCTGCCATATCATCACGAGCGCGGGCGCAAGCCTACCCGACGCGTCCGGTGCGCATCATCGTTGGCTTTCCCGCTGGCGGGCCAACCGACATTGTTGCGCGCATCATCGCCCATTGGCTGTCGGAGCGTCTCGGTCAGGAGTTCTTGGTTGAGAACCGGCCTGGCGCTGCCAGCAATATCGGCACTGAGGCAGCCTTGAGGGCGCCTCCCGATGGTTACACGCTTCTGCAAGTCACCTCCAGCAACGCTGTCAATGCCACGTTCTACGAAAAACTCAACTTCAATCTCATGAGCGACATGGCGCCGGTCGCGGGCATTGTCCGCGTGCCGTTTGTGATGGAGATCAATCCATCGGTTCCAGCCAAGAGCGTTCCCGAATTCATCGCTTACGCCAAGGTCAATCCGGGCAAGATCAACATGGCATCTGGCGGTATCGGAACCTCGACCCATATTGCCGGCGAGCTCTTCAAGATGATGGCCGGCGTCAATCTCCTTCATGTGCCCTATCGCGGCTCGGCACCTGCGCTCACCGATATGATCAGTGGTCAGGTACAGCTGATGTTCGACATTCTGACAAGCTCAATTCAACACATTCGATCTGGCGCCCTGCGTGCATTGGCTGTGACCAGTGCGGCGCGCTCGGAGGTGCTGCCGGACCTGCCGACCTTAGGCGAGTTCTTACCGGGCTATGAGGCAACCGCCTGGTATGGCATCGCCGCGCCCAAGGACACGTCGACTGAAATTGTCGACAAGCTCAACAACGAGATCAATACGGGTTTGGCCGATCCCAAGTTAAAGGCACGGCTCGCCGACTTGGCGGGGACCGTAACCCCTGGTTCGCCCGCCGATTTTGGAAAGCTTGTTGCGGACGAAATCGAGAAATGGGGCAAGGTAGTCCAGTTCTCGGGGGCCAAGCCGGAATGAATCCGGCAAAGCTTGCAGTTGAAGATGTCCCCGGGTGGAAATTTCGCACCCAGGACCTGACTGAGGACCTGATCCTCGATCTGAAGTCGGACCGGACGATCCGATGACTGCCCTGCTCACCCGCCTGTCTCTGCTCGCCTGCCTGCTCGCGAGCCCCGCCGCCCTGGGACAGACCTACCCGGACCGCCACGTGACCATTGTGGTGACCTCGGCAGCCGGCGCGTTAACCGACGTGCTTACCCGCGCCGTTGCACAGCGGCTGTCGGAAATGTGGAAGCGGAGCGTCATCGTGGAAAACCGGGGCGGTGCTGGATATTCGATCGCGGCGCAGTCCGTGATGCGGGCTGAGCACGACGGTTACACGCTGCTCGCTTCGGAGACCGGCTTCTACACGACCCAACCGCATTTATATGCCAAGGACAAGCTGGCCTACGATGCGGAGAAGGACTTCGTTCCGGTCGCCGGCTACGGCACCATTCCGACAGCGCTGCTTGTGAATCCGTCGGTGCCGGTGAATTCGGTCAGCGACCTGATCGCGATCGCCAAGACGAAGCCCGGGGCCGTGACTTTCGGTACAGCCGGCGTCGGCACCGCGCTGCACATCGCTGGGCTGGAGTTGGAGAATCTCGCCGGTATCAAGCTGACGGCTGTGCACTATCGCGGCGCGGCACCCGCACTCACTGATGTGATTGCTGGCCACGTCAACGCGGTGATCATGGGTCCATCCGTGGCGCTGAGCTCAGTGAAGGGCGGAAAGCTCAAGATGCTCGCTTTCGGCAGCGAGAAGCGGGTGCCGCAGTTTCCCGACGTGCCGACCATCGCCGAGACCGTTCCGGGATACGAGGCGAGCGTATCGTTCGGGCTGTTTGCCGCGGCGGGCACGCCTGCGGACATCATCAAGAAGGTCAACGCCGACGTGCAAAAGATCGTCAGCGATCCCGAATTCCAGAAGAGCTATCTCGAACGTTTTGCGGTGCAGTCGGTACCTGGCCCGCTCGATGCCTTTGCCGAATATTTACGCAAGGATTCGGCCAAATGGGGCGAGGTCATCCATACGGCGCACGTAAAGATCGAATGAGTGCAGCTGTGCAAGCTGCTGCGCAAGGCACCAGCCCCGTTGTGAGCGGAGTTGCCCGGACACTTGACTGCCAAAGACTCCTGATCAGGGCGCGATATAGGCGTAGCCTTTGGCCTGATAAGCCATGAGAGAGATGAACCCGTTGCCGACGACACGGATTTCAGGAAGCACTTTTTCCGTCTTGGTTCCCTGCTCTCGCACCGCCACCGAGCATTGCTCGAGTCCCTCGATCCCGGGTGCGGCGCTCATTTGTTTGATCTTTGTAGCGATCTTCCCCGCCATCTCGCGGTCCTCGGGCTTGATCAACGTGGCGTCGGTTTGCACAAGCCTTGTCGCTGGCCCGCGGAAAGCGAGAATGAAATGCGGCTTGATGCCCTGTTGAATTAATGACTGGCGGGTCTCGTCAATGATGTTGAGCCGATTGAGCAGGAGTTTTCCGTCACCTTCCTTGAGGTCGAAGCCGACCTTCACCTCCTTCAGGCCGGTGAGCGCCTCTCTGTCATCGGCAGCCATGGCCCCGCCTGACACGAGCAGGAACATCGCTGCAACGAAGCACGCGACGGTGCGCGAGATGTTGAGCATCATGGTCTCCTCCTTGCGTGGTTCATGAAAATGATTTGGCCTTCCACCGCTCCTGGCAGTGTTCCGAACCTTGCTCCAAGGTTGCGCTGCAACTGGTCGCGCCGACTGCGTCGATAAGGTTTCGCGCGGGACGAAACCTGCCAGCAGCTCCCGTCAGGCAGCTTGCCTTCATCAAACAGGAATCTTCAAAGCCAGTCGAGAGGTGAGAACGCCGGTGCTAAGCCCGATCGTCCGAAGGCCGCCAAAGAAACGCGCGTGCTCGATCTTGCAGCAGCGATCCATGACGACTTCCAGTCCGGCATCGCGGGCGATCTTGGCTCCTTCCTCGCTGATCACGCCGAGTTGCAGCCAGAGCACCTTGGCCTTGATCTTCACGGCCTGCCACGCGATCTCGGGCACTTCGGCGGCCGGACGAAAGACGTCGACAATGTCGACCGGCACGTCGATCTCGTCCACCCTGCCGTAGACCCGCTGGCCGACAATGGTCTTGCCCGCCTGAGAAGGGTTGACCGGGATGATGTTGTAGCCGTTGGCGAGCAGGTAGATGCCCGCGAATGAGCTCGGCTGATAGGGGTTCGACGACAACCCGACCATGGCGATATTGCGGTAACTGGTCAGGATACGTAGTCGGTCATAGGCTGTTCCGCCGAGTTGGGTGCGATCTCCCACGGCCATGTCTTGCTCCTATTTTTGGTATGGAGCGCCAAAAGCCTTGCTGAGCAAGCTGTGGCCCGTCATTTCCGGCGCTGTCATGACAAGCGTTTCCGTCACCGGGGAAGGGTGCTGCGACTTGTCGAGCGCCTGCTCCAAGTCCCACAGGATGTCATCGATGTCCTCGATGCCGATGGACAATCGAATCATGTCGGGTCCAATGCCGCAGGCAGCGAGCTCCTCGTCGGTAAGTTGCTGGTGAGTGGTTGTGGCCGGATGAATGATCAGGCTCTTGCAATCGCCCACGTTGGCCAGGTGCGACAACAGCTGCACATTTTCTATGAGCTTCTTGCCGGCCTCCCGCCCTCCCTTGATGCCGAAAGTGAAAATCGCTCCTGGCCCCTTGGGCAGATACTTCTGCGCCAGGCGATAATAAGCGCTGTCCTTTAGACCCGGATAGTTGACCCACAGGACCCCCGGGTGCGAGTTGAGGAACTCCGCCACGTGGCGCGCGTTCGCCACGTGGCGCTCCATGCGCACATGCAGGGTCTCCAACCCCTGCAGCAGCAGGAAGGCATTGAAGGGACTTTGGCAGGGGCCGTAATCCCGGAGCATTTCCGCCCTCGCCTTCAACAGCCAGCCGAAATCGCCGAAGTACTCAAAGAAACGCAAGTTGTGATAGCCCTTGGACGGCTCGGTCATCCCTGGGAACTTGCCGTTGTTCCAGGGGAAGCGCCCGGCATCGACGATCACTCCGCCCATCGTGGTGCCATGGCCGCAGATGAACTTGGTGGCGGAATGCACCACGATATCGGCGCCCCAGTCGAGCGGCCGGCAGCAGTACGGACTGGCAAATGTGTTGTCGACAATCAGAGGGATGCCGTGCTCATGCGCTACGCCGGCCACGGCTTCGATGTCGAGGACGTCGATCTTGGGGTTGCCTAGCGTTTCGGCAAAGATGCACTTGGTTTTTGGGGTGATCGCGCGCCGTACGGCAGCGAGATCGTTCACATTCACGAAGATGGGGTTGATGCCGATCTTGCGGAAAGTGACATCGAACTGGTTGATGGTCCCGCCATACAAGGTCGTGGACGAGATGAATTCATCGCCCGCATCCATGAGCGAGATGAGCGCAATGTGCTGCGCTGCCTGTCCGGAAGATGTAGCGACGGCGCCGATGCCGTTCTCCAGAGCGGCAATGTGCTCCTCGAGCACCGCCACCGTTGGATTCATGATGCGCGAGTAGATGTTGCCGAAACGTTGCAGCGCGAACAGGTTGGCAGCCTGATCGGTGTCCTCGAAGATGTAGGCGCTGGTCTGATAGATCGGCACGGCGCGCGAGCCCGTGACCGGATCCGGGCGTTGTCCTGCGTGAACCGCCAGCGTATCGAATCCGAACTGCTTCTCCTTGGGCGCGCGCTGCTCCATTGTCGTCTCTCTCCCGTTCAGAGCTGTTGTGGCAGTAGTCGTACATGATACGCTGGGCACGCGCGAGCAAAAATCCGGTGCTCGCGTCGATCTGAGCCCTGTCTGGGACGCAAGCTAGATGCGCAAGCGCCGGTTCTGGATGATGTGGGTCGGCTATCTTGGCGCTGCTGCGCTCTGGTATGGCAGCGTCAAATGGCTTCCACTTGATTCCTTCCGGCGCCTGCCCGATCCGATTACGGTGATCACGGAGTGGCTGAGCCCGAACCCTACGTTCGGCGTTTCAGTCTTCACTCATCCTTACTACATGCATATCTTATACAGTACCTATCGGGCTATGGCCGCGTTCCTCCTCGCTGTGCTCCTGGGCGTGCCCCTGGGCATCTGCATGGGCTGGAGCAAGAGCTTCCACGGCTACACATCCGCGCTGCTCGGGTTGTTGCGTCCCATACCGCCGCTCGCCTGGGTGCCGCTCGCGATCCTGCTTTTTTCAGGTGTCGAGCCCGCCGTAATCTTCGTCACCTTCCTCGTCGCCTTCTTTGCAACCACGCTGAACACCGTGGTTGGCGTAAGGTCCATCGACCAGGATTACTTCCGCGCGGCAGCTTGCCTCGGGGCGAGGCGCAGGGACCTGATCCTCGATGTCGTCATCCCCGGCGCGCTGCCCAGCATTTTCACCGGGCTGCAGATCGCCATGGGAGCCGCGTGGTTCTCGCTGGCCGCGGGCGAGATGATCGCAGCGCAGTACGGGCTTGGGTTCCTGATCATGGAATCCTACAACCTCATCCAGTTTCCGACCATCGTCATCGCGATGGCCACGCTGGGTATCATCGGGTTTCTCAGCAGTGCGCTCATTCGCTGGCTCGGCACGCGGCTCATGCGCTGGCGGGAGCAAAGCTTGGGACTGGCTGGCTGATGGCTGTTGCCGCAACGCAGTTTGCGTCCCCCCTTCTCTCCACCCAGCCTTCGGCGGGCGGTTGCCTTTCGATTCGCGACGTGTGCAAGACCTATGACCCCCATGGCGCACGCGTGGAGGCGCTCAAGGATTGTAGCTTGGAGATTGATGCCGGCGCGTTCGTCGCCATTGTGGGGCCTTCGGGATGTGGCAAGAGCACCCTGCTCAACATGATTGCCGGCTTCGACACGGTCAGCAGCGGAGAGATCTACATGGATGGGCGGCTTCTGGCCGCGCCCGATCTTCCCCCGCGGCCCGGCCCCGACCGGGTTGTCGTGTTCCAGAACGGCGCGTTGTTTCCATGGAAGACGGTGCTCGAGAATGTAAGCTACGGGCCGGTGCGGCAGCGGACTCTCACCCGCAAGCAGGCGGAGAGCAAGGCCGTGGAGCTGTTGCGCGCGTGCAAGCTCGACGCGGTCGCCGGCGCCTATCCGGCCCAGCTGTCATCGGGAATGCAGCGCCGCGTCGAGATCGCGCGAGCCCTCATGAACGAGCCCAGGGTGCTGCTCCTCGACGAGCCGTTCCGGGCCATGGACAGCGTCTCAAAGACCACGATGCACCGGCATTTGCTGGACATGTACCGGATGTCCCGCAAGACCATCCTGTTCATTACCCATGATCTGGAAGAAGCGATTTACCTCGCCGATAGCGTGATCGTCATGACGACACGGCCGGCAATGATCAAGCTCGTCATCAGCGTCAAATTGCAGCGGCCTCGTCATCCGCGAATCTTGTTTTCGCGCGAGTACCTCGAGTTGAAGCGGGAGGCTGCGGAAAGCGTCCATGAAGAGGCCAGGAAGGCCTTCGAGCGCGGAGAGCGCGAGCAGGCGTAATCGAGCGTGCGGGACACCACAACGCCATCCAGTAACTTGAGCTCCGGACTGCCGCTCCGGCTCGCCGCGCTCACCTTTCCGGCATTCCGGCTGCGCCGGTGGCGCGTGAATTGGCGCGGCGCAGTTTCAGTCGCCGGCTTTCTGCTATTATGGGAGCTGTTGGTCCGCTTTGGCGGAGGAGGGTTCGAGGACATACCGACGCTGGCTCAAGTCCTGATCGCCTTCTGGAACAAATATCTGATCAGTGAGCGCTATTGGCAGTCGTGGCTCGTGAGCTTCGAGCGGGTTGGTTATGGATTCGCGTTGGCGCAGTTGCTGGGAATCCCGCTAGGCCTGCTCCTCGGGACGCGCAGAGTATTTCACGAGGTCGTGTATCCCGTAGTCGAGCTGCTGCGGCCCATTCCGCCGCTGGCATGGGTGCCGCTTTCGATCCTGTTCTGGCCCACTACCGAGCTCTCGATAATTTTCATTACCTTTATTGGTCCCTTCTTCATCATCGTCATCAACGTGCACGATGCCGTTCGCAGCCTGCGCAAGGAGTACCTGTGGCTCGCACGATCGTTGGGTGCCAAGCCTGGCTACGTCTTCCGCCGCATCATCCTGCCGGCCCTGATCCCTTCCATTGCGGTGGGCATGACCTTGGGCATCGCGGTGAGCTGGAATGTGGTTATCGCGGCGGAAATGATCGCGAGCGACGTTGGGCTGGGCCGCTTGACCTGGGAAGGCTACGTCAGTCATACCGCTACCACCGTCATCATCGGCATGATCAGCATTGGTCTCGCCGGTTATCTATCGGCTCTCGTGGTGAGCTACGCGGAAAGAAGATTGATGCCTTGGCAGAAGTGACCTAGCACTGGATCACCAGCTCATGCCGGAAAAGAAACTGTCCGGAAGAGTGCGGGCGGTCGGCTTGTGCAAATGGTATCATCAGAGCTCGCGGCCGCCGGTGCACGTCCTTGAGGACTGCTCGTTCGAGATCGAGCCTGGAAGGCTCACTGTGCTTATGGGAGTCTCGGGCTGCGGCAAGAGCACGCTGGCCTGCATGCTGGCGGGATACGTGCTGCCGGACAAAGGTATGTTGACGATGGATGAGCGGCCGATCGAGGGTGCAGGCCCCGACCGAATCATGGTGTTTCAGGAAACGGCGCTGTGGCACTGGATGACGGTGCTGGACAATGTTCTGTTTGGCCCGCTGGCCTCAGCTACCACGACCAGGGCCGAGGCGAAGGCCAGGGCTGTGGCTCTCCTCAACAAGTTCGGCCTGCTCGATTTCAAGGACAAGTACCCTGGTCAGCTCTCCGGCGGAATGAAGCGGCGCGTTGAGCTTGCGCAGGCTCTTATCAACAACCCCGATTTGATGATTCTGGATGAGCCGTTCAGGGGTCTCGATGTCATGACCCGCGAGCTCATGCAGGAATACTACCTCAAGGTGTTCGAGGAAACGCGGCTCACGACGCTGTTCATCACCTCCGATCTGGAGGAGGCGATCTTTCTCGCCGACCGGGTGCTCGTCATGTCCGGCGCTCCGGCGCAAATCGTGAAAGCTGTCGAGGTGGACCTGCCGCATCCCCGCAAGCTCGAGGTGCTGATCAGCGAGCGCTATCTCGCGATCAAGCAGGATCTCATGGCGGCTCTGTACGGCCCTGACGCCGCTGAGGAGGTTGTGCTCGATTGAGGACCAGCGGTAAAAAGCACCCAGCTCATGGGTCCATAGAACGCGCGGACGGAGGTAACATGAAGAGCATGGCGAGACTGGCGAGCTTGCTTGCGGCACTCCTCGCGGTTGCCGGAGTCGCTTGCCCAGCGCCGGCGGCGGAGCCGGTGCAGATCACTTACGGCTATCATCCCTATTGGACCGGGGCGTGGTACGGAGTGATCCTGAAGGAAAAGGGGCTGTGGAAGAAATATCTTCCGCCCGGGAGCACGGTGAGGTTCGAGCCGCACTTGACAGGGCCGCCGATGATCAACGCGATGCTCGCGGACAAGATGCAGATCGGCACCATGGGCGATATGCCCTCCATCGTGCTTTCCACCAAGCAGAAGATCGCGGACGTGCGGTTGGTATCCGTGACGATGTTCAGCAACGGGCAGACCTGCAACAAGTTTCTGGTGGGGAAAGCTGCTCCGCAGTTCAAGGATTACAAGGAGGCCATGCAATGGATGAGCGGCAAGCCGTTTGCGTACCATAAGGGCACATGCGCGAACCGCGCCACCGAGTCGATCATCGCAAAGGGCGTGTTCAAGCCCTCCGAGATCCTGATCATGCCTATCGAAGTGATCGCTTCCAATTTCGAGGCCGGCAAGCTTGCGGCGGGCATCATGTGGGAGCCGCATGCGCGCCGCCAAGTTGAGCTCGGCAACGCCCGCTATGCAGCGACCGGAGCGCCCTGGCATGAAACGGACGCAAATTTTACTTCCATGCGCCAGGACTTTATTGAAAAGCACCCCGAAGCCGCGGTGGGTTGGCTCAAGGCGGAGATCGAAGCGCTGCAATTCCTCATCGGCAACCCGCGGGAGTCCGTTAAGATCATCGCCAACGAGCTTACCGGCTATGACGAGAAGACGGTCTGGGCGGCTCTGTACGAGGCAAATCCCCCGTCGATCGGCGGCGACCCGGTCAACTATGTGGCGAAACTGGCTTTCGACGGCGACGTCATGGGACTCATGACGACCGGATATCGTTTTCTGCATTCGATAAAGGTGATCGAGTCGCCGGTAATGCCGGAGACGGCGATCAACCCGGTGCCGCTGCAGCAGGCGATGAAGGAGCTGGGGGTGAGTGCGCCGCTTGGAGAGATCCGCGGCCAGCCGCGCACTGCGTTCAAAGAGTAGGATCATCTCGAGCCGAAGAACGGATGGTTTGTAATTGATCGACGACTGTATCGGGCTCAAGCACGCAAGGGCGGTGTGGGATTTCACCACTGGCGATGCCCGCCGTTTCTGTGACCGGCTGGGGCTGGCTATCGATGCTGTCGAGCAATTCAAGCAGCGAAATATCGCTCCCGACTTCGTGTTGCTGCTTCACGGTCCGGCTACCCAGTTCGCGGCGAGCACCCTTTCCGGCTCCAAGTTCGCGGAGCCGCCGGGAGAGGATTTTTTGGCCGCCCACAAGCTGCTACGACGTTTCGCCGCGCTCGGCGGACGCATTGAAGTCTGTCGCATCGCCATGGACCGGAGTGCCATCGCACCGGAGAACATCCTCGACTGCGTCGCGATCGAGCACAACGTGTTCGTGAATTCTGTCGCGCTGCAGAACCGGGGCTACGCCTACATTCCGATTTTCTAAGGCGCAGATTGAAATGGTCCCTCCGACATCGACGTGGTAATCGACCGTAAAGCGGACCTGGGTATCCATTATGTTCGTTCCATGGAGACGGCTGGCGCTTCGCTCGGCGTCGCTCAGACCGTAGTCCCTGGTCGTGGTGCTGCTGGAATAGACCGCCGCGCTTGACCTTCAGCGGACCTTTAACCGACTTCTTGCGCTAGTGCCCGGCCGGAGCCCGCGCTGTCACAACCCACGTCGCTGCATTTAGCTTGACCCCATCAGGTCCATCGTGTGCCGCAAGCGCGGATCGCACTGCCGCTAGCGTCGCGGCCCGGAGCTCGGGATTTTCCCGAAGAATCCTGCCCAAAGCTCCGACCCGCGAACAAACCGCCAGCATCGTGTCGAGGTCGCCGCTTCCAACCTGCTCGTCATGGGCAGTGATCTCGATCTCCCCGAAGCCCGCTCTTTCCAGAATGCCGCGCACGCGGTCGGGGTAGGCGAAGGCGAACGGGCCGGGCGCGTCCGGATCGTGAGCGGGCTGCGGCGGCAAATGAGCGGACGCTGCCCTAAGCGGCAGGATGTCGAGCGGGTTCTCCTCCAGCGCTCGCCAGCAGACGAAGGCGAGTCGCCCATTCGGCCTGAGGCTACGACGAATGTTGATGAACGCCGCAGTTGGGTCAGCGAAGAACATCACCCCAAACCGCGAGAAGGCGGCGTCGAACGAGGCCGGTTCGAATGGGAACACCTGGGCGTCTGCTTGGACGAACCGCACTCGCTCGCACCCTTTGGCCGCGCGCTGCGCGAACGCCAGCACCGCAGCCGACAGATCGACCCCCACTACTGTGCCGTCGGGCGCGACTGCCCGGGCAAGGTCCAGCGCAGTCTCACCCCCGCCACAGCCTATGTCCAGGACGCTCTCGCCAGGGCGCGGCGCAAGCGCCGCCAAAGCGCGCCGACCAAGCGGAGCAAGTTGTAGTTCCAACGGCTCCCGGACCTCCGCCCACGCGCCGACCCGTACTTCGTCTTGGGTCAGCGCGGGCAGGGGGTTGATCTGGTCCATGCTGAGATCATTGTGCTCGGGTCGAGCTCTTGCTTTCACGACCGAAGGAGACAGGGGCCTAATGCGGAGCTATCTGCTCGATCCAATTCACAACAGCCTCGATCCTGTCCAGCTTCCTAAGCTCGGAATGTATGAGAAGCCACAGCTCACGGGCAAGCACCGGCACGCGGCGTTTTGCGCCAATCCTTCGCAGCCGCGAGTCGCCGTCAGCAACAATGCAAGGCAACAATGATCGGCCAAGCCCGGCAATCACAGCTTCGAGCATAGCTTCGGCATCGTTGACGCGGACAGTCGCGATTCTCTCGTCGTTGCGGACGGCGTTTGCCGCAATCCAACGTGCCTGCGGTAGATGCGCCATGCCCTCATCATAAGTGAGCCAAGGAAGCGTCTTTTCGTCACGCCCCGAGCAGGATGCGGATGCGTAAACGTCGTACCGCAGGGTGCCGATGCGGCGTGCCATCACCCTTGTTCCTCCCGTTTTCGGACGAGCGAGGCGCAAGGCCAAGTCAGCTTCACGACGCGTGAGACTGAGATCCCTCGCGTCCGCAACGAATTCTAGCTGGATGTACGGATGATGCTTGAGCAGGCGTTTTGCCGCGGGAACGAGTATATGATTGACGATGATCGGAACAGAAGTAACGCGCACCGTCCCGGAGACGACGTCGTCGGCGCCCGAAAGCGCAACATCAAGCGCGCTGATCTCGCGCTCAATCCTTTCGGCATGAAGCGCCGCTCGCTCGCCTGCAGTCGTTAACTGCAGCGTACCGTCAGTCAACCGCTGATAGAGGCGTACGCCGATCGTCTCCTGCACAGCAAGTAGCCGCCGAGCAACGGTAGTATCGCAAATCAAGGCGGCGGGTCCATTACTGGCGCCGTCAGGTGATTCTGCCGGCGGCCTATGGCTGGTCGAGGCTGACAGTCTCGATGGAGTCGATGCGCTCGTGAAAGGGGATCCATTTTGGCCAACTGGATTGCGTCGCTCGGTTCGCATTTTGAGCTGGTCACGGGTCTTCGTGGACGGCCGGCGGCTGATTTGACGCCAATTCCGGAATTGGCAGATCACAGACGGTGCTCTTGTCGCTGAGCAGATCGCCCTGCTCGACGCGTAAAGCGGCTCTTTACCGAGGAGGACATTGGGACGACCGCGAAGGCGCTCGGCCTCGATCTTCCACCGAAGCTGCTTGCGCTCGCCGACGAGGTGATCGATTAGAGGGTTGAGGGAAAGAGCATACGTTTTGAATATCTTTACGCGGACGGCGCCTATCAGCGATTACCAGCAATGGCAGCCGAATTCGTCCGCCAGAATGTTGCTGTCATTGCGGCCGGAGCGCATTAGCATGCTGGTGAACCCCACATTTCCGGATACGGCAATCGAGGTTCAATGGAAACGAATGCGCACGATCTCTTATAAGCCGAGAGTTGTTGAGTGGAAAGGAGGAGTATCGTGGCGACGGTTGAATCATCGGAAGGAACAAGCGGTTATTTTCCACATTGGACGCTGAAAACCGGCGGCGTGATCATGCCGGAAGAACGCCTACCGTGGGGACAGACCATTATTTCGGGCCTGCAACACAGTGTGGCGATGGCAGGTGCAACGATCGTCGTCCCGCTTATAATGGGTTTTGATCCCAGCCTCGCGTTGTTTTTCTCAGGCATCGGTACGTTGATCTTTTTTGTGGTGGTCGGCGGACGCGTGCCGAGCTACCTGGGGTCGAGCTTCTCATTCATTGCCGTCGTCATCGTCGCCAGCGCCTATTCCGGGCACGGGCCGAACCCGGGTCTCGACGTGGCGTTGGGCGGTATCGTTGCGGCCGGCGTGGTGTACGGCATCATTGCTTTTATTGTCATGGGATTCGGGAGCGCGTGGGTAGAGCACTTGATGCCGCCGGTGGTGACAGGGGCAGTCGTCGCGGTTATTGGGCTCAATCTGGCACCAGTGGCGGTCAAGGCGGTGAGCGGTAGTCAGTTCGATGCCTGGATCGGGCTGATGACTGTGCTCATAATCGCTCTGATCGCAGTCACGGCGACAGGGATATGGCAGCGGCTACCCGTTATCATCGGCGCCGTCGCCGGCTATGCACTCTATCTCTTGTTCACGAATGGGCTGGGATGGGGCAAGCCGATCGACTTGACGGCCCTCGCAGCGGCGCCGTGGGTGGGACTGCCGAAATTCACGGCTCCCTCGTTTCATGCCAACGCCATATTCTTGATCGCACCCGTGGCGATCATCCTGGTCGCGGAGAATCTAGGACACATCAAGGCGATCGCCGCGATGACGGGCCGGAATCTCGATGCTTACCTCGGGCGCGCGTTTCTCGGCGACAGCGTTGCGACGATCGTATCCGCTTTCGGTGGCGGCACCGGGGTCACGAAATATGCCGAGAACATCGGCGTCATGGCGGCGACCAGAGTCTACTCGACCGTGCTCTTCATCATCGCCGCCATGGCCGCCATCCTGCTTGGTCTCTCCCCCAAGTTCGGCGCCCTGATCCTGTCGATACCTGGTCCGGTCATTGGCGGCCTGTCGATCGTGCTGTTCGGTTTAATCGCCGCCATGGCGGGCCGGATTTGGGTACAAAATCGGGTCGACTTCGCCAAGCCAAGAAATCTGATCACGGTAGCGGTAGCACTCACCGCCGGCGCCGGAGATTTGACGCTTAAGTTCGGTGATTTCACGATGGGTGGCATCGGTACTGCGACGTTCGGCGCCATCATTCTGTATCAGATCCTGGCTTGGGACCGGTCAAAGGAATAGCTGGCGGAGCTCGAAACCAAAGGGCGCGAATCCAAATAACGAAATACCCGCTCGCGCGCATCGTAAGCCCACCGGAGCAGGACCTCAAAAATGACCGCGCGTTACGTTGGAAAGCCGATCAGACGCAACGAAGACCCTCGCCTGTTGCGCGGAAACGCGCTGTTCGTCGACGACATCGAGCGTCCCGGGCTGTTGCACGCGGCATTCCTACGCAGTCCGCATGCTCACGCACGCATCGCCACGATCGACGTGTCGCGTGCGCTTACAATCTCCGGTGTCACAGCGGTCTATACGGCACATGATCTGGGCAGCTACTGGCAAAGCGGGCCTCTGCTTGTCCCCCCACCGCCAATCGAGGGCATCACCTTCAATCAAAGGACACAGGTCCCCTTGGCAAAAGAGGTTGTACGCCACGTCGGCGAACCGATCGTACTGGTGATCGCGAACAGCCGGTATCTGGCCGAGGATGCGGTCAGCGCAGTTGCCGTGGAGTACGAGGTCCTTGCCGCTGTGACCGACCTGGAAAATGCATCGCGACAGGACGGACCGCGTGTGCATTCCGATCTTCCGACCAATGTCGCCGCGCACGTACGACAGGCGAAAGGCAATTACGCCCACGCGCTCACCCGCGCCGATACCGTAATCCGCCGACAGTTCACTTATGATCACGGCATGGCATGCCCGATCGAGACCCGCGGCGTAGTCGCAGACTGGGATGCTAAATCCGAACGCCTGACGGTTTGGGATACGACCCAAGCGCCGATCCCGATCCGGAACGGCCTGGCGGCTTTGCTTGGCCTCAATGAGCGCCAGGTGCGGGTCATCGCGCCTTCGATTGGCGGAGGCTTTGGCCCAAAGGTCATGATGTTTTATCCCGAGGAGGTTCTTGTTCCGTGGGTCTCGATGCGGCTGGGCAGGCCGGTGAAGTGGATCGAGGACCGTTCGGAGCACTTTGTCGCAACAACCCACGAACGTGGCCAGATCCACGATGCTGAAATGGCACTGACGAAGGATGGGCGCATTCTCGGCGTCAAGGACACGTTTCTCCATGATACCGGCGCCTACGATCCATATGGCTTGACGGTGCCGATCAACAGTCAATGCACGCTGCTCGGTCCCTATGATGTGCCTAATTATGAAAGCACATTCACCGCTCTCTTCACTAACAAGCCGATTGTGAGTCCCTATCGCGGTGCCGGAAGGCAGCACGGAGTGTTCGTGATGGAGCGCATGCTCGATATTGCTGCGCGCGAGCTTGCGATCGATCGTGTCGAGATTCGACGAAGGAATCTTATTCCAGTTGATGCATTCCCGTATGACAACAAGATTATCTATCAGGATTTCGCGCCGCTCCAATATGACAGCGGCAACTATGTTCAGATCCTCGACAGGCTGATGGAGCTGGTGCAGTACGAACATTTTCTGCGCGATGAGCAACCACGCTTGCGCGCTCAGGGTAAACGTGTTGGCATTGGTATCGTCTGCTATGTCGAGGGCACAGGAATCGGGCCATACGAAGGAGCTAAAATTCAGATCCAACCGAACGGCAAGGTTTCGCTGACAACGGGAATTGGCAGCCAGGGACAAGGCCATTGTACCAGCCTGGCGCAACTCGCGGCCGAGCGGCTGGGCGTCGATGTTGACGCAGTCGATGTAGTGACAGGCGATACCGAGCAGTTTTATTGGGGCTGTGGCACGTTCGCGAGCCGTGGTGCGGTTGTGGCGGGTACGGCAGTCGATGCGGCAGCGGCGGTCGTTCGCGAAAAAATTCTACGTCTCGCCGCTCGGGAGTTCGAATGCGCAGAAGCCGACCTGGAGATCGCGAACGGCCGAGTTTCTCTCGCCGGCGTGCGGATGCATTCGATCGGTCTCGGTGAACTTGCCAAAAAAGCCAATCCGCTCCGCGGTGCCGTGGAGCCGGGGGCCGAGCCCGGATTGGAAGCAACGCGCTATTTCGGCCCTCAAAGCGGTACGACTGCAAGCGGGGCTCACGCCGTCATCGTCGAAGTCGATCCGGAAACGATGCTGCTCGAGATAAAGCGATACGTCGTCGTGCACGACTGCGGCACCATTATCAACCCGATGATTGTAGACGGGCAGATTCACGGCGGGGTCGCGCAAGGAATTGGGAATGCATTTTATGAGCAGCTTATCTTCGATGGCATCGGCCAGCTTCTGAATGCCTCTCTCGCGGACTATTTGCTGCCTACCGCGCTCGACGTACCCCAAATCGAGGTCGCGCATAACGTGACCCCTTCCCCGCTCAATCCGCTCGGAATAAAAGGCGTCGGCGAAGCCGGTGCCATCCCTGTCGGCGCTGCAATAGCGCAGGCAATCGAAGATGCCTTGGATTTACGTTCGAAACAGCTTGACCTTCTCGACATCCCGCTAAGCCCGCAGCGGTTATGGGAGCTATCAGCGGCAGCACGCTCACGGTAGCAAAGCGTCATTTGCTCGGCCGCTTCCGGCGCGAGAAATCCGCGACTTTGCCGCGTCATACGGTGAACTGGGCCATCATGCCGGAATCCTCATGCTCCAGGATGTGACAGTGCGCCATGTACGGATTGTCCCGGTTTGCCGGGTGCGGGAAGCGCAAAAGTATCTCGGTAACGCCCCCGGCCGAGATCGGGGCGATGTCTTTCCAGCCTGCACGGTGAGGTTCAGGTGGCTTGCCATCCTGCGAGATGATCCGAAAACTTGTGCCGAGGGGATCGGGGGGTCTAACCACATGGGTCGGAGCTCGTGACGCGCGGCAATTGTCGTGGCTTCGCCCACCTCGCGGGCGCACATTGCCTCGTGGCCGGTTATCGTTCCCGTTCGCCACGGAGATAACGATGCGATTGTACGACTACGGTCCTTCCCAGAACTGTTTCAAGGTGCGGCTGTTGGCGGCGCATTTGGGCGTGGCGCTTGAAATTGTGCCGGTCAGCATATTCAAGGGCGAAGGTGCATCCCCGGAGTTCCTTGCCAAGAATCCCATGGGCACCGTGCCCCTGCTCGAGACAGACTCAGGGGAATACCTTGCCGAGTCGAATGCAATCCTCACCTTCCTCGCAGAAGGTACCCCATACATGCCGCGGGAAGGCATGCCACGCGCGCAAGCTATACGTTGGTTGATGTTCGAGCAGCGTTACATCCAGACATCGATTAGCCGGCTACGCTATTGGAGGCTGACCGGCAAGCTCGGAGAGTTCGCGCCAGAGATTGCGACGGCTCGAGCGCTCGGGAACCGCGCGCTCGATGCTCTCGATGGTGAGCTCGGCAAGAGGTCGTTCATTGCGGGCGATGCATACACGATCGCCGACATTTCCATTTTTGCTTACAGTCATGTTGCCGCCGACGCGGAGTTCGATGTTTCCGCAAGAGCCAACCTTGCACTATGGTTTGATCGCGTGAGACGTCAGCCCGCATTTAAGGGCGAGGTCGTTCCTTATTCGAAGGACCCTTATTCGTCGCTGAAGCTACCTTTTGCTGTCTGATCGTTTTCGATGATCGCGGGCAGGGACTGTATCAGAGCCAGCTTGACACGTTCGCAAACCCAGTCGTCAGCAGGCTTAGCCCACGCCGACTCGGGCCGATGACGTTTCGCGTCAATTTGGGCTTGGGGACGCCGCCTTCAGAATGGGCGACCAGCGGGCTATCTCCGCCTTTACCAAGCGATTGAATGCAGCGGGGTTGCGCTCTTTTTTTGCCGGAATTGAGGCTCCAAGACCGGCCAAACGGTTTGCAACGGAGGGATCATCGAGAGCTTTGTCCAGCGCTGCGGAAAGCTTGCCGACAATCTCCTTTGGCACTCGCTTGGGCGCGAAAATACCAGCCCAGATGTCGAGGTCATATTTGAGCCCAACCTCCTTTGCGGAGGGTATGTTGGGCAACGCCGGTAAGCGCTCCGGAGCGGAGACCACATAACCCTTAACCGTTCCTGCGTTGATCTGTTCGGACACGCTCACCGATTGCTCGCAAAGAAAGTCGACGTGCCCGCCGATGAGGTCATTCATAGCCGGGCCCGTGCCGCGGTAGGGGACAAGGATGGGCTTGAGATTGAGCTGCGACGTGAACAGCAGGCACGCCATGTGCGAGGATGCTCCGATCCCGCCGTGGGCTTGCTTTACCTGGTCGCCGTGTTGCTTGAGATAGGCGATGAACTCGGCAATATCCTTGGCGGGAAAATCCCTGCGCGCGGTAATGACGGCAGGGGAATGCGCGGTGAAGCCAATTGGCGCGAAGTCGCGCGAGGGGTCGTATTGCAGATTCGGCGTGAGCACGGGAGCCGCGACGTGTGAACCCATGCTTCCGGCGAGCAAGGTATAGCCGTCGGGCGCCGACGCCGCGACCCGCGCGCTTCCAAGCGTGCCGCCTACCCCAGCAGCGTTCTCGATGACTAGCTGGTGTCCGAGGGTTCGGCCCATATGATCAGTGACGATCCGTGCAACAACGTCGCTGGGCCCCCCAGGTGGGAACGGCACAACCACTGTGATGGAGCGTGACGGATAGCCCTGGGCGCCTGCGCCCGACGGTACAGCACAGCAGGCGAGCGCAGCCATACAGAGTATGTGTTTCAATGTCGTTCCGTGCGGCATTATCAAAGGACCTCAATAGGCCGCCCCGTCAGATCGCGGCAACTGATGGATGCATTGCTCTGCCCCCTTGGCCACGCGCGCGCGAGCAATCCGCACCCGACCATCTGAACTAAAAGAGCCAGAGCAAGATACTTGCCCCCTGAAAGAGATATGCGCATCGAACAACCGTCAATCACAGAAGACACAGTGAAGCCGACTCTCAACCCCGCTTCCGAGATGCAAGTCGTGGCCGAGACCCGACCAGCTGAAGAGCTGGAGTCAAGATGAAATCCGGCTGGGGGACTATGCTGCGGATTTTAGAAGAGGGGGTGTGGCGATCACTTCGGAGCGGTGAGCGGCTTCGAGCGCGTCAACTTGCGATGCAAGCAAAGTCCACGCCTCCGCTGTCAGTTGAAACACCGCTTTGGTCTCGACGTCCTTTGCGTCGTTGACCGATTTCCAACAGTCTTCCGCATAGCGTCGATATTCATTGGGTCTTGAAGCAACGGTACTCATCATAGCACGCCTCACTCGAACTGATACTCAATCCTACCAACGCAATAGCGTTGTCCCATCACCGACATTAGTCAATAAATATTTGTTGGCTTTCCATTCCTCCATTACCTCTGTTTCTTATTAATCGTTCGCGAGTGGTACTCGCCAACCGCAAAGCTTTTTTCGAGGAGGCTCTGTAAGTCCCCGAAGACCGCTGTAACCGTCCGCTCAAGTTAGCGGGGACGATCGATGATACGAAAACTTGCGCGCCGCAAACTCTGACGCGAGCACGCTCTGCAATTCCGCCTTCACCTCCGCCACGCTCTTGCCTGCCTGCGTGGCTCCGACCTCGGCCAGGTCCAAGCTTCATCCTACTTCCTTACACAGGCCTGAACTTCGCATTCCAACGCATTCGCTCGGCAGCGGCATTCGTGAGATTAATCGCAGTCCATCGTGCGAGATTCGTCACAGCACATCCTGACAAGCCCAAGCCGCATTTTGATCTGAGAATGCCGGGGACAATAAGGTTGGCGCCGAAGTTTCGACCGCTGCGACGCGGTTCTTGACCGCGTTCTGCACCTTCTCGAAGGCGCGCACCTCGATCTGGCGCACGCGCTCGCGCGAGACGGCGAATTCGGACGCCAGGTCATTGAGGGTGATCGGATCATCGGCCAGGCGGCGCGCCTCGAAGATGCGCCGCTCCC
>Ga0073928_10000627_pt1 | contig 79320 bp, 77 predicted proteins | sample PaiPotPPA55metaG_FD_76969 | JGI IMG/M metagenome (GOLD analysis project Ga0073928, IMG submission 76969) | Iron sulfur acid spring bacterial and archeal communities from Banff, Canada, to study Microbial Dark Matter (Phase II) - Paint Pots PPA... ...
AGGAAGTTCATCACCACGACATCGTTCGTTTCGCCCTTGGCGAGGTCGAGCGCGAAATGGCTCAGGGGCAGGAAAACGATGTCCTCGAACGTCTGCGCGACCACTTGCGCCAGATCGATAAGCTTCGCCCCAATCCGTAAGCTGGCGATCGCTATCTAAATCGAAGCGTGCAGCTCCGACGTGCAGTTCGGGCAGCGTGTGGCCTTGAGCGGAATCGCCGTCGCGCAGTAGTTGCATTCTTTCGTCGTCGGCGCGGCTGGTGCAGGCTTGTTCCACTTGTTGATCTGGTGTACTAGCAGGAAGATTATGAATGCCACGATCAGGAAATCGACTACCGTGTTCAAAAATAACCCGTAATTGATCGTGGCCGCTCCAGCCGCTTTGGCTTCCGCCAGGGTTCCATAGGACTTTCCTGAGAGGTTCACGAACAAGTTCGCGAAGTCTACTTTCCCGAGAATCAAGCCGATTGGCGGCATGAGGATGTCGCTCACCAGCGAGGTAATGATCTTCCCGAATGAGGCGCCGATTATGACGCCGATCGCCAAATCGACCACGTTTCCCCGCATTGCGAACTTCTTAAATTCGTTGAACATCATTCCCCCCCAGTTTCATTCAACGCAAATTAGCTTGGTGCGATAAGCCTGGCTGGGACAAGACTCGCGGCCGTCCGTCACCGCCGCCTTTTGCTCCGCGCGAGATTAGCCGGAACCACGCGCGCTGGCAAGAGGCCATGGGACGCGGGAACCGGGAACTGGGGTCAGTTTTCTATTGTCGCTTCATCAGGCGCCAGCCATCACGTGACAGGCTTATGCCATAATCCGCGGGTCATTAGATCAGATTTTTGCCCAGACGTTGGTCGGCGATTACGACGGCCAGTTCCTAATTCCGCTGCGCGCAGCCCCCTCTCGGTCGGCCATATCCATGCCTCAATGAAACGCAGCACCGAGCGTGTCAATCAACAGGCGGATCGCCGTCTGCTCGGTGCGTGTGCTGCTGTCACGCATCGGGTTCACTTCCACAATATCCATCCCCACCAAGCGTCCTTTCGACGTTACGCCCTTCAGCAACCCATCTATTTCAGAAAAGTTGAGGCCATCCGGTTCTAAAGTTCCCGTGCCCGGTGCAAGCGTGGGATCCATGACATCCACATCAAGCGTGATGTAGATGTTTCCGCTCTCGGGAATCTGCGACAGTATCCAATCGACTCCTTTCCGATGAATTTGCTCTCCGGTGATAATCGTGGTGTGGTGCTTCCGAGCATTCCCCACCGCCTCCTCATCGTTGGCTAGACCACGCTGCCCCAGCTGAATCATCTTCTTAACATTTGGAAGCTCTACCGCCCTATTTACCCAAGACGCGTGATCGAGATTTCCGGGCGCTCCATTCCAGGTGTCGAGATGTGCGTCAAAGTGGATGACGGTCACAGGAATGTCGAAGGCGCGCAGTACCGGGAAGGTGATGCTGTGGTCTCCTCCCAACACAATTGGAAAAGCTCCCTTGGCACGAATCTTGCGCACCATTTCTGTAATCTTGTCGTCCGTCTGCGATGGAACGGTGGGCATGACTGGCACATCGCCGACGTCCACCCAATGCTTGCCTTTGAGAACCGTTCGATCGCCGTCGATGTAGTAGAAGCCCTCGGTAAGATCGTGATTGTATTCTTGAGAGCTTTCGCGCATGGCGCGCGGGCCATAACGTTCGCCCGGCCATCCCCAGGTCCCTTCATCGAATGGGACGCCGAGAACGGCGAAGTCGGCGCGTAAATCGTCGAGGCTAGTTACGTAAGGGGCCCCCAGGAATGTGCGGACGCCTACAAACGTCGGAACTGCTTGGCCCCATAGCCGTGGTGCCGATAAGGCTAACCATAGAATTCCGCCTGTTAGTACCCCGAGGAAGCGCCTCATTGAATTTTTCACCCTCAGTTCGATATTTTTTCAAGGTTGGATTGACGGAAGAGACAAGCAGACAATCGGTTGCACCAAAAAAAAATAGCAAACATTCAAGGTATACGTCTAAACTGGAATTTCCTCTTGGCCTCGAAAACGGCGCCATGATACCGCGATCAGGACGCACGCGCGAGTAATATGCCGCCGAGAATTCCGCGTACAACCAGAATCGCTCCTGCCAGCCCCAGCAGCACAGCCTCGAAACGCGCCGGCATCAGCGGCACTTGCACGATCACCAAGCCCACCAGCACCAGCGAGCCGCCCCGGATCGTAGCCTGCTTTCGAAGCGCCGGAAGTTCTGGACGCGCCCAGGCGCGCACACCCCAGTAAATCAAAATCACGCCAAGCGCGATCCAAACCCCTGTCCGCGAAGGAAACGCAATAGTCCGCGAACTCGCCAGAAGTATCAGAAACACGCCAAGCAGCAGCACAATAAATTCGTTAATCAGGCGCAGAAGATTCGCGGTGTTCAGCATCGCCCGTCTCTCGCGGCATTATCGCGTAGCCCGCCGCTCGAAGTAAATCACGCCGAAGGAACTGCACCTGTGTTCATGCCAGGAAGCGTCGCGGAGCGCTTTCGGAGTGTTACAATGCTGCGCTCCCTTGATGAGTCCCCGCGCACGGTGTGCTCATCAAATGGAATGTTGAATCAAGTGGGAACTGACGAGGGTGGAATGGGCGGCGAAACTTCAGTGCAGAAGGTAATCATCATCGGCAGCGGGTGCGCGGGCCTGACGTCCGCCATTTACGCAGCGCGCGCCGATTTGAAGCCCGTCGTGCTCGACGGCTACGAGCCGGGCGGGCAGCTTGGCCTGACAACCATGGTCGAGAATTTTCCCGGCTTTCCAGATGGCATTCTCGGGCCCGAGTTAATCGAAAACACGCGCAAGCAGGCGCAACGATTTGGCGCCGAGTTTCGCTCGGGCGCGGTCACATCCGTGGACCTCAGCCGCCGGCCGTTCAAGATCGTAGCCGGAAAAGAAACCTACGAAAGCGAAACGCTCATCGTAGCCTCAGGCGCATCGGCGCGCATGCTCGGTATCGAATCCGAGAAACACCTGCTGGGCCATGGCGTTTCCACCTGCGCTACGTGCGACGGTTTTTTTTTCCGCGGCAAGGAAATCGCCGTCGTCGGCGGCGGAGACACTGCCATGGAAGAAGCCACGTTCCTCACGAAATTCGCCTCGCGCGTCACCCTGATTCACCGGCGTAATGAATTTCGCGCCACCAGAATCATGCTCGATCGCGCGCGCGCGAACCCCAAGATCGTCTTCATGACGCCCTACGCGGTCCAAGAAATTCACGACATGGATAAAAAGTCCGTGGAAGTCGTGACGCTCCGCAACACGGAGACGAATGCAACTTCAAAAATTTCTGTAGCGGGCGTTTTCGTCGCCATCGGCCACGACCCCAACACCAAACTTTTCAAGGGCCAGCTCAACATGGACGACAACGGCTACCTGATCACCCACGAAGGTTCGAAGACGAACGTCGAAGGCGTCTTCGCCGCTGGCGACGTGCAGGATCACCACTACCGCCAAGCCGTCACCGCCGCAGGTTCGGGTTGCATGGCCGCGATCGACGCGGAAAAATTTCTCACCGCGCACAAGATTTAGCCCGAACGGAACTAGATTCGCAGCCGCTCTCGCGGCATAATCTCACCGGATGACATTTCACTCTCGATTTCTCCGCTTCCAGGGATTCGCCTCGTTCTGATGCGAACCCTCCTCCTTCGCCTCTCCGAAAGCAAGCGCCTGGCGCCGCTGATGATGCGCAACGGCGTAAGCCGCCGCGTGGCGCGCAGGTTCGTCGCTGGCGAAACGCTGGACGACGCCATCGAAGCAGCGCGCGCGGTGAATCATGGGGGCCGCTCGGCGAGCCTCGACCTGTTGGGCGAAAACGTTTCGGACGAAAAGGGCGCGCGCCTCGCCGCCGACGGCTATCTCGCGATGTTCGATCGCATCGCACAAGAAAACTTGGACGCGAACGTTTCGCTGAAGCTCACGCAGCTCGGCCTCGATCTCGGCGAGCCGCTTTGCCAGGAATTGCTCGAAAAAATCGTCGAGCACGCTGGCAATCAGGGAAATTTCGTGCGCGTCGACATGGAAGGCTCAGCCTACACGCAGCGAACCGTCGAAATGACCAAGCTCGTGCGCGCGAAATACAAAAATGTCGGCACCGTGATGCAGGCGTACCTATATCGCGCGGAGCAGGACGTCACCGGCTTGCTCGCGGCCGGCTGCCGCCTCCGGCTTTGCAAGGGCGCTTACAAAGAGCCGCCCGAGATAGCATTTCCCGAAAAGAAAGATGTGGACGCGAACTATGTGAAGCTGATGAAGCAGATCCTCCCGAGCGGCATCTACCACGGCATCGCGACTCACGATCCAGCCATGATCGACGCAACGAAGGAATTCGTGCGCGAAAAAAATATCGCGCGCGACCAATTCGAATTTCAGATGCTCTACGGCATCCGCACCGACCTTCAGGACCAGCTCGTGCGCGAAGGTTACCGGCTTCGCGTCTATATTCCATTTGGCACCGATTGGTTTCCTTATTTCATGCGCCGGCTGGCCGAGCGTCCCGCGAATCTGATGTTCTTCCTGCGCAACTTCCTTCCGAGGTCGTAAACCCGTTCGCTCTCGGACGTCATCTCTCAAGCCTTGCGGCACACGGCGACGCCGTCGCGCAGCGGAATAATCACCGGGAAAAGTACGCTCGACGAATAGACCATGCGGTTGAATTCCTGAATGCCGCGCGTGTTCGCATCCTTGGCGCGGCGGGCCACGCGGCCGGACCACAGTACGTTGTCGGTGATAAGCAGGCCTTCGTTACGCAGGCGCGGAAGCGCCTTGCGCAGCGCCGCGGGATATTGATGCTTGTCGACATCGATGAAGATGAGATCGAATTCTCCGGGCACGCTGTCGATCAATTCGATCGCATCGCCGGTAAGAACTTGCACTCGTTCGTTGACGCCGGCGCGTTGGAAATATCCGCGCGCTCGCTTGGCATTCGCCGAATCCCCGTCCGTGTAATAAATCTCGGCGTCGGGCCCTGCGGCGCGCGCGAGCCAGACCGTTGAATAGCCGATGGCGGAGCCCATTTCGAAAATGCGCCGCGCGCCGGAAATTTGCGCCAGCAAATAAATCATGCGGGTCACGGCGGGCCCGATGATGGGAACGTCGTGCTTTTTGGCGTACCGCTCCATTTCCGCAAGCACCGGATCGCGCTTCGGGAGAATGCCGTAAATGTATTTCTCGAGTGCGCTGCTGAGAATTGGGGTCATCTGCTTTCGCCTCCTGATAGTTCGGAAAGTCGGCAGCGCAAGCAATGGCGCAAAAAAAGTGGCCAATTGGCACGTTAGGATAGCGTCGGCGTTTTTTTTCTGTAAGTTAGCGCGAATTCTTATCAGCAGAAGAGCTGATTAGAAACCGGGGAATCAGGCGCGACTTTGCGCGGTCTTCGTCGTCCACAAGGACGGTCCTGCTCCCCTGCCGAATTTCTTCCAGCGCCTCTTCGACCGTCGCAAATGGTGTCTTGCGTTCGCTCATTTCAGTTTTCTCGTTCGCATTCAAATATACCCAAAAGCTCCCGCAGCGGGCAAGAAATGCGGAGCGGGGAAGAAGGAGCCCCGCGGCCATCAGCGCGGATGCTAGCTTGGCTTAATCGGGTGGCTCTTAATTTGGTCGATTTGCAGGAGAACCAGATGGTGAGCGTCGAACGACGGCTCCTTCACGGAGGCGGCTCGACACCTCTCCGGCAATTGGATACAATTTCGCGCATGAGACTGTCAGCGCGTAACCGCCTTGTAGGCAAAATCGTTGAGCTTAAGCTCGGAGACGTGATGGCCCACGTCGTGGTGAAAGTGGGCGATAACCTGGTCGAGAGCGTCATCACCACCCGCAGCGCGAAAGAAATGAAGTTGAAGGTCGGCGACGTCGTTGGCGCTGTCATTAAATCCACGGAAGTGATGCTGCAAAAAGCTTAGCTTCCGCGCCGCCGTGAATCGATTTCTCATCTCCGTTCTGCTGCTCCTCCCTTCGAGCTTCTGCTACTGTCCTCGCACGCCTGCGCAATCGGCTTCCGCAGCCACGCAACTCACTGTCCGAGGCGATGTTGAAAAGCCGCTGTCGGTTACGCTCGAAGACTTGCGCCATATGCCGCGCAAGACGCTCAAGGTGATGAACCCGCACGAGAAGAAAGAGGAGAGCTACGAAGGCGTGCTGCTGGCGGAACTGCTCAAGCGCGCCGGAGTTCCGCTAGGCGCTCAGCTGCGCGGAGCGGCGATGTCAACCTACGTACAGGCGGACGCCGCCGACGGTTACCGCGTAATCTTCTCGCTTGCCGAACTCGATGCGGACTTCCAGGATTCCGGCGTGATCGTCGCCGACACCATGAACGGCGCGCCGCTCGACGACAAGTCCGGCCCGTTCCGGCTCGTCGCCCCGCATGACAAACGGCCCGCGCGCTGGATCAGAATGCTGCAGTCGCTGACCGTAGTCCGCATCCCGAAATAAGGCCGGTTCACAGGGGTTCGCGGCCTTCGTCGTCCAAGGACGATCATGCGCCCCAGGCGAATTTCTTCCAGCGCCTCTTCGACCGTCGCAAATGGTGTCTTGAATTCGACGGGTGACTCACCCTTCGCAGCGCACCGTTCGCACAGCACACGAAGTGAATTTTCGTCACAGCCAAATAACGCGGGGTGCCGCGCCCTGTGATTTTCAGGGTGCGGGTTTTTCTTGCGGTTGTAGGTCTGCCTGAGCTAACAAGTGCGTGGGTATCCCCTCGGTTACCCCCCGCAGATCTGCGTATACAGGATTTCCACAATTGACAGGAAATCGCCACTTGCTTTAGCGTGAGTCGGGGCGCTTTTCCGCCTCCCGTGAGGAACGAACATGGTGACGGGCGACGAAGGAACATGATGACGAGCGATGAAGGAACATGATGACTCGCGACGAACGAACATGGTGACCCCGTGACGAAGGAACACGATGATCACTGAGGAAGGAACATGAAGAAGCGTTTAAAGGTTCGGGATAGCGAGCAGGGCGCTGAGAGGCGCCCAGCCGAGAAGGCCGCAGGACGCGATCGGAATCCGCGTGCCGGTCTTGCTACGCGCGTGCGCCAAAGTTTGCGGGCAGCTTCGTATCCGGCTGAAGCCGCACCAAAGCCGCGAGCCGCCTCTGCGCGTCATTCGCGCCGGTGCAATGTATGCAAGCATCCCGACCGCGAGGCCATCGAGCTCGAATTCCTCCGCTGGCGCAGTCCTGACGACATCGCCACCGACCACGGCATCGCGGACCGTTCCTCCATCTATCGCCACGCCCATGCCACGGGAATATTCCGGCGTCGCCGCCAGACCATTCGCCTCGCCCTCGAACCTCTCCTCGAACAAGCCTGCACCGTGTCGGTCACGGCCAGCGCCATCATCAGCGCCGCTCGCCTCTACGCCCAGATGAGCGATACAGGCGAACTGGTTCCGCGCACCAAGACAGTAATCGTTCACCACGTCACTGACCCCGTCACAGAACCCAGCGCGAATCCCGCCGCGCAAGTTTCCGAGCGGGAACAAGCCAATTCTAATCGCAACAAAGTGAAATTAGACCATGCTCCAACTAACTGAAAACAAACAACGGCGACCCGTTCTAATCGCAACAAAACGCGACATGCGCTTTTGCGCGCGTCGCGCTCAATTTTGTAGCGCCGGCGCCCGCACTGAGCCTGCCGAAGGTGTCTTGCCGGCTCTTTTGAATTTGTCTCTGCCATTGTTTTTCGTGTTGTCGAAGGACCTGCTTTACTCCTGCGACTTTGCGAGAGTCGCCGTCCCAAGACTGGGCCAATCGGGAGATTGGCGTACCCAGGGAAGGACGAGGCGGGAAACGTTAGCCGAGGGAGTCGCCGGGCTTGAGGGTGTGGATTTCGAGGTTGGCGACGTCTTGCGTGGCGTCGCGCAAGGCTTCCGGGCGGCCTTTGAGCAGAGGGAACGTGCCGAAGTGCATTGGGATTACGTGGCGGACGTTGAGCAGGCGAATGGCGAGGGTGGCTTCGCGCGGGCCCATCGTGTAGTGGCCGCCGATGGGGAGCAGCACCACGTCTGGGGCGTAAAGATCGGCGATGAGTTTCATGTCGCCGAAGACGGCTGTGTCGCCTGCGTGGTAGAGCGTGAGGCCGCCGGGGAGCCGAATGATGTATCCGCAGGCTTCTCCGCCGTAGATGATTTGGTCGCCGTCCTGAATACCGCAGGAGTGGACGGCCTCGACCATGGTGACTTCGATTTCGCCGACCGTTTGCGTGCCGCCTTTGTTCATCCCGTTGATGTTGGCGACTCCCTTCGATTCGAGCCATTTAGACGTTTCGTGAATCGCGACGATCTGCGGCTTGAGCTGCTTGCCGAGGGCCACGGCGTCGCCGATGTGGTCGAAATGGCCGTGGGTGATGAGCATCACGTCGAGGCGATCGATTTTCTTGAGCGCGTCGGGGCACGCGGGATTCGATTGTATCCAGGGATCGACGATGATGATTTTGCCGCTGGGAGTGGTGATGCGAAAAGCGGAGTGGCCCAGCCAGGTCAATTTATTTCCGCGGGTTTGCAACATGCAATGACTGCCTCCGTCCGATTAATTCAAAGAGTGAGGGAATTACTTACTGGATCCGCCTGTCGAGGGCGCTTTACCGGCGTTCGTTCCGGTAGCGAGGATCGCGCGAATGTCTTGTTCAAAAACTTCGCGCGGGCGCGAGCCGACGAAAGAGCCGAGGATGCGTCCATCGGCGGCGTAGAAGACAGTTTCCGGCATCGAGCCGCGCCACTCAGGATTCACAGCCGGATAAAAGGCGTCGAGGTCGATTCCCGGCTTCTGGCGATAATTTGGGAAACCGGGATGGTTGCGGACGAGGAAGCGGCGCACGAGGTTCATGTCGGAGTCGTCGTCCATGCTGACGCCGACGACGATCAGGCCCTGCGGCGCGAACTGCTTGGCAAGGTCAACGAGCAAGGGATATTCCTCGCGGCAGGGCTCGCACCAAGTGGCCCAGAAATTCACGAGCAGCGGCTTACCGCGGTACTTGGCGAGAATCTGATTGTATCCGGCAAGATCGATAAGCGCCGGATCCGCGACTGCGCTCTTTGCGGCGCCCGGCGCAGTTTTTTGCGACGATGCGGTTTGAGCCGCGACAGGGCGGCCAACGGCTACGGCCACGACGAGGACAAGGAAAACTATGAAGCTAAGGAACGGATGAAAAGCGCGAAAAAGTTTGCTCAAGTTGCGATTCCTCATTCCGCTATTCTACGGTTTGGCGGGTTACGCGGCAACCGGCGCGAGCATCGCACTCAGTTCGCTGCGGCCGGCTTGCGCGTGGGTGGGATGGGTGATATAAAAAACAACTTTGAGTGGCTAACGGATTTTGGCTATAGTGGTTGTTGTAAGTCTTTTTTCCAGGAGAAAGCATAATGGCTTATGTGATTGCTGAGCCGTGTATCGGAACGAAAGACACCGCCTGCGTGGACGTTTGCCCGGTGGACTGCATTCACCCGCGGAAGGATGAGGCGGGATTCGAAGCTGAGACGCAGCTCTATATCCATCCCGACGAGTGCATCGACTGCGGCGCCTGCGTTCCAGTCTGCCCGGTGACGGCGATATTCGCTCTCGAGGATCTGCCGGAGAAGTGGGCAAATTTCACGCCGATTAACTCGGACTGGTACAAGACCAAGAAGGCTTAACGCGGGATTTACCTGCGCGATTGGGTCGCGCGGGCGAAGGCTCGAAGTGTATAGCGCGGCGAATCGACGGGTTCGCCGCGTTTTTTTTGCGTTTGGAACTTATAGCGCGTCACACGCACGAAGAGGCTTTGTTCGACCATTCAAGCTGGATGGTGTAGGCGCCGAGGCTGCGAGTTTTCCACGCGCAGATATCACCTATCTCACCGTTGTTATCGTCGTACCACCCTTGTCCTGGGATCGGATCCGTGATGGCCTCACAGAGCTCGTGGGAGGTGGTTGACGTGAGAGCATCGAATACGGCGAGCCCTCCGGTGCAGCCGGAACATCCGGGGTAAGGCATCACGGCGTAAAAGATGCTGCTGTTGATCGCGTCGTGATATCCGCAGAATGCCGTGCACGACGCACTGCCTCCCTGAATCACCTGCACGCCGGGAGGAAGCATGACGAAATAAAGAGTGTTGGGCGTGGGCGCCGGGAGAACGGTGCCGGAGGAGATTTCCTGCTGGAGCATGGTTTGAATGGCGCTGTCCTGTACGGACTTTCCGGGACTTGGCGATGTGATCGTGGCGGTTCCAATGCGCGAGCCACGGCCGATTTGTTTTCCGGGAACACTGTATTCGGCGAGCTGGTCGAGGAGCGCGCTGGTGAGGATGAAATCGAAGAATTGATTTATGCGTGGGACGAAATCGCTCTGCGGCGGCTTCTGCCAGGCGGAGCCCCAGAAAATCGTGAAGACTTGGACGGCCGTGAGCAACGGGCCGTTGCGGTAAGTGAGCTGAGGCGCCGCCTGCGCGATGGTGGCGCCTGGGGCCTCGGCTTCAGGCCGGTGCATGGGAACGATGCGAATCGGGTGACCGGGAGTAATTTGAGATTTCTTCTGCCGTGGCTTCTTGGCCATGACTGATCCTCATTTACCGCTGATGGAGCGAGCGGATTTTTTGGCGACGTCTGGATGAAATAGCCGGGGATAGAAACGTTAGCGGACAGGATTGAAAAAGTAAATGGTGCGCTAGACTTCGATGCCGAGTTGCTGGCGCGCGGCCGCGCTGATCATGCTGGGATTCCACGGAGGTTCCCAAACGACTTCCACCTTTACGTCGCGGACTTCAGGGATGGTGGCGACTTGCTGCTTCACTTGTTCCGGGATGGCGAGAGCCGAGGGGCAGCCTTGGGTAGTGAGCGTCATTTTCACGGCTACGTTGCCCGCGGCGTCGTGCTGCACGTCGTAGATTAAGCCGAGGTCCACGATATTGACGGGAATTTCGGGATCGTAACACTTTCGCAATGCTTCGTAGACGCGCTCGCGGGTTAGTTCCACCTGGTTTTCTCCTTCCTACTTCTGCGAAATTGAAGAGTTTCACAGGCGAGCTTTGGTGTCAATTGCAGGGGCAATTAGAAAAGAATGGGTGCGCGGGAGGCGCTAGGTGGTCGCGCCTAGATACGCGCGACGGACGTGGTCGCTGGAGCGGAGTTCCTCGCTAGGGCCTTCGAGAAGGACGCGGCCCCATTCCATCACGTAGGTGTAGTTGGAAATTTGCAGGGCGTAATTCGCATTCTGGGCGGCGAGGAGAATCGTGACTCCTTCGGCGGCAATCCGGCGGATCAACTGAAAAACCTGATCGACGAGGATGGGAGCGAGGCCGAGCGAAGGCTCGTCGAGAAGAAGGAGTAGCGGCTCGGCCATCAGGCCACGCCCGATGGCGCACATTTGCTGCTCGCCGCCGGAGAGCGTTCCGCAAAATTGCGCGCGGCGTTCTTTAAGCCTGGGGAATAGATCGTAAATCCGATCGAGATTCTTGTGCGCGCTGCTGCGGAGGTGCGCGGGAAACGCGCCCATCAGGAGATTTTCTTCCACGGTCATGCGGGACCACAATTGGCGGCCCTCGGGAATCAAGGAGAGATGGTGGCGCACGCGGTCGTTCGCAGATTTGGAGGTGAGGTCGTGGCCGTCGAAGGCGATCTTGCCGCTGCGTGCTGGAATAAGACCCGCGATCGCTTTGAGAGTGGTCGTCTTGCCCGCGCCGTTCGCGCCGATAATGGTGACAACTTCTCCACGACGCACGCTCAGGCTCAGGCCCCAGACGACTCGAATTGCGTCGTATGCCACGTCGAGATTTTCGACGTCGAGCAAACGTTCCGGGTTGCGTTCGGCCGCCATTTAAATGCTCGCCGCCTTGCCGATGTACGCTTCAATAACGGAGGGATCGTTCTGCATGGCTTCAGGCGGGCCTTCGGCTAGCTTTTGTCCATAGTTCATCACGATCACGCGATCGCAGATCGACATGATCGCCCGGAGATTGTGCTCGACGTAGAGGATCGTGGTGCCGGCGCCGCGGATTTCACCGAGCAGCCGGAGTACGGATGCGGCCTCGGTTTCAGTGAGGCCGCTGCATACTTCGTCGCACAATAAAAGTTTTGGGCGAGCCGCGAGGGTGCGGGCGAGCTCGAGTCGTTTCAAATCGCCGACGGACAATCGGGAAGCTGGGAGCTGTTTCAGGTGACCGATTCCAACCCATTCCAGAACTTGGGCCGCATCTTTCGAAGCGCTTGCGGAGCGATCGTCACAACCAAAGCGATAACCGACTTCGACGTTCTCGAGAACAGAAAGTGAGCGAAACGGCTTCGGCACCTGATGGGTGCGCGCGATACCGCTGCGGACAGCGCGGAAAGATCGCGCGCCGGTGAAGTCACGTCCACGGAAGGTGATCGACCCAGACGATGGCGCCTGGGAACCGGCGATGACGCTCAGCAAAGTGGTCTTCCCGGCCCCGTTTGGACCGATTAGGCCAAAGAGTCCGCCCTCCTCGACCTCGAAGCTGACATCTTTTAGTGCCGCGAGGCCGGCGAAGTTCTTGCTGATGCGATCGAGCCTAAGAATGGGCGCCACGGCCGCTCCTAGAACGCGCGAATCGAACAATCTTGCCGAGCAATCCCATTACGCCGCCCGGTTCAAACAGGATAATCAAAATCAGGAGCGAACCATACAGCAGCAAGTGGAGCTGCGGGAAAGATGCGATCAGCTCCTCATGGACGAAGCCGTAAACAAGCGCACCGACGACCGGGCCCCAGACGGTCCCAACGCCTCCGATAATGGGCATCAGCAGGATCGCGACGCTGATGTCGAACCCGAAGACGCCCTGAGGATAAATAAATGCGGCGTAACCTGTGTAGACTCCGCCGGCCGCTCCCGTCAGCGCGGCGGCAAGCGCGTGGGCTAGCAATTTGGTGCGAAACGGATTTACGCCGAGATCGGATGCCGCGTCTTCATCTTCGCGGATAGCAACTAGGGCGAGTCCAAACTTCGAACGCCGGACGAAGATGGAAACAGCTACGGCAATAACCGCGACCGATAGAGCCGTATAGAAATGCAGAAGTTGATTGAAGTTGCCGTGCTCGGAAAGGCGGTAACCGCTGGCGCCTCCCGTGACGGCAACGTTCGTCATCACTACGCGGACGGCTTCGCTAACACCGATAGTCGCGATTGCAAAGTAAGGGCCGCGTAAGCGAAAAGTGGGGAGGCCAATGAAGAGAGAAGCCGTGACGGCGACAGCAGCGCCTATCAGAAGCGAGACTGGGCGATCCAGGCCCGCGTTGAGCGACATCGCCGTGGAATACGCGCCGAGTCCGTAAAAGACAGCGAAGCCGAATGATACTTGTCCTGCAAAACCGCCGAGCAGATTCCAGGCAACGCTTGTGGTAACCCATACGAGCGTCACAAAAAGAAGGCGAATTCCGTTGGGTCCTGGTCCGAGAAGAGGAAAGGCGGCGAGCACGGCCAGCAGCGCGAGAGGCGCAGCTACCGGAATCAATTTCGAAATTGTCGCCTTGCTGGTGGCCGTAGCATCCGTCATGTCCAGCGCTGCCGTTTATTCCACAGGCCGGCGACGCCCTCCGGCAATATGACGAGGGCAAGAACGAGCAATGAAAACGCTATGGCGGGCTGGTAGCCAGCGGGAATCGCCAGGATGCTAAACGTCTCGACCAGTGCAAGGATAAGCGAACCGATCGCCACTCCGGCGAAAGATTCAAGCCCCCCCAGGACGATGATCACGAATGCTCGCAGCAGAAACGATCCGCCGAAATCCGGAGTGAATGAATACATCATGGCGAGCAAGCCGCCTGCGGTGCCGGCGAATGCAATACCGACACCGAATGCTACGCGTGCTGTGCCTTCCACGTTCACACCTACTAAGCGGCCCGCGTCACTGTTCTGCATGAGCGCGCGTACAGCTCGGCCGAACCAGGTCTTGTGGAGGACGAATTCGAGGGCCAGTAAAGATGCGACAGCCGCTCCGAACACTACGAGCCGGATCGTGGGGAAAATAATGGGACCGATTTGAAGAGTTGAGAAGGTTCGCGGAGTCAGGATTGCACGGTCGGCATTGCCCCAAATCAAATAGCCGAGATTCTGAAGGACCAGCCAAAGCCCGAAGAGCAGCAAAAGAGAAGTGAGCGTGGGCTGGTCGGACCTTGGAATTCGCCGAATCAGCAGCCAGTGAATCCCGACGCCGAGGGAAAAGAAAACCGGAAATGCGAGTAGGGCGCCGATCAGAGGATCCACGTGGAACTGCGTATACAATTCAAAAACAAAATATGCGCCGAGCATCAAAAATCCCGCATGAGCGAGATTCACGATCTTCATAACACCGTAGATGATCGTCATGCCCACAGACATGGCAGCATAGACGCCGGCAAGAAGCACGGCCGAGACAAACAAGTTCATTACGTCAACGGTGGTCATCGGAAATGCTTATTGCCGCGCGCCGCTATTTCGGCGGCCTTGGCGCAACGGCATCCCCCGTGGCCGCGTCTCTGGGGTAGACGATGTCCGTCTTATTCTCCGGTTTATTCTGCACGATGACGAATGGATAGCTTACTTGGCCGTTTTTTCCGAAATGAAGCGTCTGGCCGGGAAGGAGTGAGTCTTTCAGTTCGACGTTTCGGAGCGCGTCGCGAATCGCAGTCTTATCGAGCGAGCCTGCCTGCTCGATAGCCATGGCAAGCGCCCGCATCGAATCGTAAGCGGGAGCTGGATAATACGAATCCGGCTCGTGGCCCGCGAATGCCTGATAGTCAGCGTTGAACTTCTTCACCTGCGGATAAGGTAGGTTCTTCGTCCACCAGAGGCCAGCGAAGATGTAGTTGGTCGCATCGCCGAGCGCCGTTCGCGCGTCTTTATCGGGGCCGCGGGCGCCATAGCTGAGCATCTGATGATGCATTCCGCTCTGAATGTACTGGCGCTCCATGGTGATGTAATCCTGCAAGTGGGCATCGACCAGGAAAATGTCGGCCTTCGCATTCTTCACTTTTTGGAGCAGACCGGAATAATCCGGAGAGCCAAGATCGAATTTTTCGTTGAACACAACGTGGAAGTAGCCCGGGTGGTCCTGAATCCAGCGATCGATACCTGCGCCGTACTCGACGCCATGGTCCGTATTTTCGACAGCGAGAGCGACGGCCAAATTCTTTTTCAGCTTTCCGCCGTCGACCAGACTGCCGAGGAATTCTCCGGTGGTATAGCCGAGCAAATCGGTGGAGCTCAGCGCGCCAAAAATGAACTGATAACCGCGGCTGAAGATGTGGGTGGCTGCCGCTCCGGCCGTGATCCAAGGAGTCTGATACCGGTCGGGCATCACCGATTCCGCTTCGCCGAGAGCCGTGGAGTAGCCGCCAATCACGGCAGTAACTTCGTCAGTCGTCATCGCGCGCTCGACAAGCCCGGCGGACTTCGCCTGGTCGGAGCCGTCGTCGTAGAATATTTCTTTGATTGGCAGCTTCTTGCCCTTGGATTTGACCATGACTCCGCCGCCGTCGTTGATTTGTTTCATCGCCAGTTCGATTCCTTCCCGCTGGTATTGTCCGGGTTTTGCTTCCCGGCCTGTGATGGGGAGGACCACACCGACGCGAATTTCATCGCCGGATTTCCCGCCCTTGCCGCATCCGGGCAGCATCAGGGCAATGGCGAAAAGCGACAGCGCGATTAGGTTCGGGGGTCTCTTCGACGAATTCGTTTGGAAGCGGGATGTCATGGTGAATCTCCTTCGACGGCTGTCAGTTCAAGAATTTGCTGAAAGTGCCGCTGGGACAACTGACGCTGCGGAATCCTCTAGCAATTGGCTAGCGGTGTCAACAGATGTTATGTCCCGACTTGATTCTGACGGAAGTCCGCGCCGCGGCGGCACCGGCACCACGCGAATTCAGCGTGGGAAGCTCGCTTCTGTTGGGTTTCTCTTCGTTACCCAGCGCGCGAGCCCATTTTTTAGCCGCAGTGCGCAGCCCGGCGATGTCGAGGCCGCGGTGACGACCTGGGAATCGCGTGAGCTTCACGATTCCGGAGGCAAGGAGGGATTCGGCGCCTTGGGGATTGCCCCGGCAATAGTGGTGAAAGGCGGCGGCGATCTGAATTAGCCCCTGGAGAAACGTCTTTTCCGGCTCGGTTTCCACCAACCAGATTTCCTCCCACACCTCGTGAGCTTCGAAAAATTCGCGCCTGTTGAAGTGCTTGAGTCCGCGCTGAAATTTGTCATCTATTATTAGGGTTTTCATCGCGAGTGCGTGACGTTCCGGTAGAATTTGCAGTCAGCGGCGGGTTGCGCCCGCCGCCGAGGATTGAATCATAGCAGCGCCAGAACCTGCGAGCGACCATGGAAATCCGAATTGAATTGCCAGGCGTCAAGCTGGGCGTTGTGGAAGCCGATGACCTGAAAGTTGCGCTTGTCAACGCCGAGCTCGCGCCGCAAATGGACGAGATCTGCGAGCACAAGCGCCGGGGATTTACGCTCGAAAGCCTCGCCGAAGCGGAAGCAATCCGCGCAGTTCGCGGAATGTTTCGCGAATGGGAAATGGACCCGTCGAAATACCGGCCATCTTCCGAGGCGCTGCTGCGCAGAGTGGTGCAGGGAAAAGGGCTCTATCGCGTCTCGAACGTGGTCGATATTTGCAACGTCGGCTCGATTGAAACCGGCTGGCCGTTCGGTTGCTACGATCGCGCCCGGATTTCTCCGCCAATCGTGCTGCGGCACGGCCTGGGGGGCGAGAGTTACGAGGGAATTGGCAAGAAAATGTGGCACCTCGAAGGGCGCCCTGTTCTCGCAGATGCCCAAGGGCCGTTTGGAAGCCCGATTAGCGATTCCACTCGCAGTATGATCACCGAATCCGCGACGGCCACCCTAACCGTAATTTACGCGCCCGCGCAGGCGTCTTCTGCTGAACTCGAGGCGGCGATGCAAAAACTCTCCGGGCGCCTCGCGCAATTCGCCGGCGCACGCGCGACGCGATTTGGCACCTGTATGTAACCTGGCTCGCGCCTATTGTGTTCGCGCGAATCAAGGTATTCTGTAGAAGTCTCCCGTGAGGCCTGACCGGTGTCGAAGTTTCAACTCGTCCTCCTCATTCACGCGCACCAGCCGGTGGGCAACTTCGAGAAGGTGTTCGAGAGCGCCTACGCGCATTCCTATCTTCCCTTTATTGAGGTGCTCGAGCGTCATCCGTCCATTCGCATGGGACTGCACTACACGGGATCGCTTCTCGAGTGGATTGAGCGGGCGCACCCGGAGTACTTCAATCGGATTCGCGCATTAGTGAGAGGCGGACAGGTTGAAATTGTAGGGGGAGGGTTTTTTGAGCCGATCCTGATTTCCATTCCTCCGGAGGATCGCCGCGAGCAAATCACGCGGCTCGCGGACTATATCGAGAAACATTTTGGAGCGCGTCCGCGCGGGGCGTGGCTTGCGGAGCGGGTGTGGGAGCCGCAGGTGCCGTCGACACTCGGACCGGCTGGCGTGGAATACACACTGGTGGACGACAATCATTTTCTGGGTGCTGGATTTCAATTCGATCAGCTGTTTGGGCACTACCTAGCTGAGGATATGGGCGTCACCGTGAAGGTGCTGCCGGGACTGAAGACGCTGCGTTATTTGATTCCGTACCGGCCGCCCGTTGAAATTACGCAATTCCTGCGCGGAGCGGCAAGGGTGAATCCCAACGGGTTCGCGGCAATGGGGGACGACCTCGAGAAGTTTGGAGTTTGGCCCGAGACGTTCAACCATTGCTACCGGGACGGCTGGCTCGAGAAATTTTTCCTAGAACTTGAAAAGAACTCTGATTGGCTCGAGCTTGCGACCCCGGGAGATGCAACCGCGTCGCGCCCACCGCTGGGACGTGCTGATTTGCCGTCCGCGTCGTATACCGAAATGATGGAATGGTCGCTGCCGACTGTGGCGCGCAGCCGCTACAACGCTCTGACGAAGGAATTCGGCTCGCGCACGGACGACCTTCCGTTCCTGCGCGGAGGCATCTGGCGCAATTTTTTCACCAAGTACTGCGAATCGAACCTGCTGCACAAGAAGATGCTGCACGTGTCCGAGAAGGTTCGCCGGTTGGCGGGCCGTCGCCGATCCGACAAAGCGTTTCCGGAGGCGCGCGAAAAAGCCACGATGCTTCTGCTGCGCAGCCAGTGCAACGATGCGTACTGGCACGGGGTTTTTGGGGGACTTTATTCCCCGCATCTGCGAACTACTCCGTGGCGCTCGCTGGTAGAGGCCGAAGCGATTGCCGACGCGCTGATGCATCGAGGGCGAAAATATGCGGATGTGGCGCAGTTCGATTTTGACGCGGATGGCAATGAGGAAATTTATTTCACGTCGGACCAATATGCCGCGCTGTTGAAGCCCGATGACGGCGCCACTATCAGCGCACTCGATTTTCGGCCGGCGCACGCCACGTTGATCAATTCGCTGGCACGCCGGAAAGAAACCTATCACGCGAACATCAAGAACCCGCCGCCAAAGGTCGCCGAGGCGGTGCAGTCGATTCACGATCAGACGCGTGTGAAAGAAGAGGGGTTGGAACGCTGGCTTCAGTATGACCGCTGGCCACGCCACATGTTTCGGTTGCTAGTTTTTGGCACAGAGAAAAACTATTCCGACTACGGCACGGTGCGACTGGACGAGAATGCGGCGCTTGCGGGTGGAATTTACCGCGTCGAAGAGTTGTCGGCAACAAGCGCGTTGCTCGTGTCGCGGCCTGATGCCGATTGGTCCGCGTATAAGAAGATTTCTTTCGTTTCGACGCCGGAAGGATTTCGCGCAGCCTGCGATGTGAGATTGCGTCGAAATTCGCCGGGAACCGCGACCGTTCGGGTAGCTCTTGAAGCGGTACTGAATTTCCTAGCACCGTCATCCAGCGACCGTTACTTCGAAACGGCGGGCCAGCGATATCCGCTGCGGTGGAGCTCGACCGTGCCGGCATCCGAGCTGCGCGTGGTGGACGAATGGCAGGGACTAGCGGTTACGCTCGCAGCTGCGCAGGCGCAAGAATTCTGGGTCACGCCAATTGAGACCGTTTCGGAGTCGGAAGAAGGGTACGAGCGCATTTATCAAGGCTCACAGATTCTTGCGATCTGGGCTGCGGAATTGCAGCCCGGAGCGGAATGGAACGGACGGTTGGAACTTCAAGTGACCGGTCTGCGCTGACGGGAGTCGTTTGCTCCCCAGCGGCAAGCTCTGTTAGAGTGCGTGGAACGGAGGAAGGAATGGGTGTCTCGCAGGAACTGCTCGATATTCTGGTTTGCCCACTGTGCAAAACATCCGTAAAGCTTACGGACGATCAGAAGGGCTTGAAGTGTTCTACGTGCCGCCGCGTTTATCCTGTGCGCGACGACATCCCTGTGATGCTGGTGGACGAAGCGCGCATTGATTCCGAGTAATCCATCCTCACTGCTCCCCAGTCTGCCGCGGGGCGCAGAAATCCTTATCGTGCGGTTGCGGTCGTTGGGTGATATTGTGCTCGAAACGCCCGCAATAGCTGCGCTTCACAGCTGGCGTCCGGATATTCGTATTTGCGTGCTCGTTGAGCCGTGGTGTGCTGCGGTCCTGGAAGGAAATCCCGCTGTCCCCGAGCAGATTTTGTCGCGCGGCTTTGTGGAAACTGCGCGCGAATTGCGGAGTCATAAATTTCCAATCGTGTTCAATCAGCACGGCGGGCCGCGAAGCGCGTTACTTACGGCAGCGTCAGCGTCGCCCGTCCGCGTTTGTTGGGAGGGCTTTCAGTTTTCATTCTTCTACAACGTCCTCGTGCCCGATAAGAAGGAATTCTTCGGCACGTCCGACGCCCACACGGTTGAACATCGTATTTCGCAATTTTATTGGACTGGTCTTCCACGTGGTCCGATTCCGCAGACGCAAGTATTTCCGCAGGCGGACGCGGTTGAGGCAGTGACTCGAGTACTGAACGAAAAGGGAATCGCGTCCGGCGAACCTTACGCCGTCTTGCAGCCTGGCGCGCGCCTTACGACGATGCGGTGGCCGGCTGAAAAGTTTGCGGAGATCGCTAGATGGCTGCGCAAATCGCATGGAGTTGCAAGCGTGGTTAATCTGGGACGTGGCGACGATGAACTTGCATCGGCTGTGCGCAGAGCGCTGAGCGATTCTGCGGTGATCGCTGAATCATTCGACGCGCGCGAATTGATTGCGCTGGTTGCCCGTGCGCGCTTGTTTGTGGGCAATGATTCTGGGCCCGCGCATGTGGCTGCGGCGGCAGGGTGTCCGTGCGTGGTGATCTTCAGCTCGACAAACCCGTCAGAGTGGAGGCCTTGGCAAAGGGAGTGTCGCATCGTGCACACGAATGCTGTATTCGAATCGTGCCGCGGAGACAAGAGCATGGCAGTGAGTGAGGAGCGCACGATCGCTTCAATCGGCGTAGATGAAGTGTGTACGGCTTGCGAAGAGATGTTCGCTGCGAGCGCGGCATCACAGCTTTCCGGCAAAGAGACATTGAGCGCCCGGAACAATCGGCAGTAGGAGAGAAATGGCAATAGAGGGCCACAAACCCGAAAGGAAGTGGCTGGACGCAATTCGTCGCGATTGGGATGTCCGCGCACGGGAAAACGCGCGCGCGTTCATCAATTGGCCGGATATCGCTGACGAAGAAGGAGCCTTTTTTGCATCAGGGCGCGAGGATTATGCAATGTACGTCACGCCGTTTCTGAAAAGAACGCAATTCGATCCACATGGCAAAGTGGGACTCGAAATTGGCTGCGGGATCGGCCGGATTGCGAGTCGCATGGTGGAGGATTTCGGCCAATACATCGGTGTCGACGTTTCGCCTGAAATGATTCGCAAGGCATCTTCCTACGAGTTGCCGCGCGCCACATTTCAGGCCGTCTCGGGAGGAGACTTGAACGGGATCTCCGATTCGGGCGTGGATTTTGTATTTTCGTTCGCCGTTTTTCAGCACGTGCCGGACAAAGAAGCAATTTTTAATTATTTTGCGGAAACCGCGCGCGTGTTGCGGCCAAGCGGCATTTTTCGGTTTCACATGAAAGGGCTGTGGACACTGGCCCTGGGGCGAATGCAGATTGAAGCGGGGCTCTCAAATAGCGCATCGCACGTGACGGCGCGTGCGACCCGATTTCCGTTCGTCCGGCTGCGATATCTAGATACGTGGCAGGGGCGTTCGATCCGTCCCGCCGAGGCGAAGGCGAAATGCGAATCGCTTGGGCTCGAAGTGCTCGAAATGGAAGGCGAGTGGACGACAATGATGTGGGTTGGTGGCCGGAAAAAGTAAAGCGCCGCTACTCTTGCCCAACTGCGATCGAATTTCGGCGCGCGCTCCCTAGCATGGCGGAAAACTGAAAGAGTGGTCGTGGTACTCGATCCAGAGCCGGACTTCCTTGGTCTTGCTCTGCTTTTCCACGTCGCTGTCTGAAGGAAACGTGTCGTAGGGGCTGATCTTAACGGTAACGACCGCACCTGTAGGAGCGCCGACGCCACAACTGACCTCTCCTCCTCTCTCTACGTGGAAGCTCTTCACGGGGCCGTAATAGCTATTCGGACCCCAATCGTCGTTGAAAACCTTAAACGAATAAGTGTCACTAGAGGGTTTCCAGATGCGATAAGCCTCATCCATCCTTCCGGCCGCTACCGTTTCTAAGAAGTGACTAACTGCCCTTTTTTCCGCTTGATATGTAAACCGATACCACGACCAGCAGCTCAGAACGACGAGAAGCACGAAAGCGACTCCCGTTACGATGTAACGGCGGACCTTGTCCGGCGGATGCTCTTCGGTGGAATCAAAAAGTCCCACATGTTCTCCCTAAACTAAAGTTGCCGCTTAAACAGCGCGATGCAAGAGGCCGTCATGACCGACGCGAAACAGAATAAAACTATCACGTCCTTGTAAATTCCTTCAATGCCGGTGGATTTAAGCGTCAAATTGTGGAGCGCGTGAACGGTATAAGTAAAGGGATCGATCACGGAGATCCATTTCAGCCACCACGGAAATGCCTCCACGGGGTAAACGGCGCCCGAGGGAAAAAAGAGGAGCGTATTGAGGACGCCGAAAATGGCGCGAGGCACAAGCGGATCGTCCACTCGGACCATTACCAGAAACATGAAGCTGATCATCGCGAACGAGGCGACCAGCACAACTAGGGCGAGATAGAGAAGGCGAGCTGGATCCCAAAGGTGCGGAATTCCAGCGATGAGGCCGCCAATGATAACCAAAACCATCCCGGCCATCAGTCCCTTCAGGGCACCTGCGCCGATCAGCCCCATTACAAGCTCAGATTTACTCACCGGCGTCACGAGGTAGCCTTCGTGCAAGCCGCGCGCCTTATCGTCGATGAACGTGATTCCACCGCCGATCATCGCCACAATAAAAATCGCCATAGCCGTCGATCCGGCCAGCAAATACTTGACATATTCGATGTAGGGATACACTTCCACCACGTTGAGCTGCACCTGAGCGTCGAGGCGTGGTTGGACGTCCGGCGTATTCAGCGCCGCTACCATTTGCTGAATCCGTTCGAGGAGCGAACTGGAGACGAACTGATCCGTGTTGTCCTCCGTGAATGCGATTCGTGGCCGGTCGCCTTTGTAATACCGGCGCGAGAAGTCGTAAGGAATCTCGACCACACCGCGAACAAATCCTGAACGAAGGTCCTGAATTGCCTGGGGCAGGGAACTGTACTGCACCACCCGGAACGTCTGGGCGCCCGAGGAGATTCCGTTAAACATCTCATCAATCCGGCGGGATTCGACGGAATGATCCTGATCGACTACCGCTATGACGGCGCCCTTTATCTTTCCTCCGAAGGCATAGCCGAGCACGACGAGCTGAACAAGCGGAAAAATCATCGAGCTCATCATGAGCGCGGGACTGCGAAAGAACTTCCGCATGTCGCGTTCGATCAGCGCCCAGACGCGATAGAACTTCATAGGCGTGAGACCTTCGGATGGGATTGAATTCGCGAGTGTAGCGAGCGGTTAGCGGTAAAGGTGGCTGATGTCATAGCTCTTGCCCCCCGAAGCTGCGTCGCGTAACTCGCTACCCGTGTAATGCAGGAACACGTCATCGAGCGTTGTGCTTTGGACCGAGACCTTTCGTACTGCCACGCCGCGTGCGCGCGCCAAATCCATCAGAGCAGCGACGGTCGCAGGTCCATCGTGCGAGGCGATGTGCGTCACTCCATCGCGCTGCGACACCCCCGCAGCTTGCGCCAAATGTTGCAACTGCTCGTTCCAGTCTTTGGGCGCGCCCTCGAATTCTGCTTCGACGGCATCTGTGCCGGGAACGCTATCCTTCAATTTCGTCGGCGTATCCAGCGCCGCAAGGCGGCCGTGGTCCACGATGGCGATGCGGTCGCAAAGCTTGTCTGCTTCATCCATGTAATGCGTGGTGAGCAGGATCGTAAGCTCGGATTTATCGCGCAGAGAACGGATCATCTCCCATACATTGGAACGTGAGACGGGATCGAGGCCAGTTGTCGGTTCGTCGAGAAACAGAATCTTGGGCGAGTGGACCAAGCCGCGCGCAATTTCCAAACGCCGCCGCATACCGCCAGAAAATGTGCGCACGAGCGCGGCGCGGAACTTAATCAAGTCGACCGATTCAAGCAACTCGGTGATCAGTTGCGCGCGTCTGTCCTTTGGCACACCGTAGAGCTTTGCGTGAATCAGCATGTTTTCATCGGCCGTCAACTCGGGATCGGACGTGAAAGCTTGCGGGATCACACCGATTGCGTTCCGCACTCCGTCGGCATCCTTACTGATGTCGTGCCCGGCAATTCGCGCCGTGCCCGAAGTCGCCGGAGTCAGCGTGGTCATCATGCGGATCAGCGTGGTTTTTCCGGCGCCGTTTGGGCCCAACAACCCGAAGATTTCCCGCTGCTGGACATGGAAACTCACATCGTTAACGGCGACGAGGTCTCCGAACTTTTTCGTTAGATGCTCCACTTCGATCGCGTTCACAATTGTTTTCCGATTCCGTCAGAGCCGCGCGAACCAGCTTTTCTTCGTCGCGGAGGGTGGAAGCAGCACAGTCGCCGTCATGCCGGTAAACAGGCGGCGTCCGGGATTTGGCACGGATACCTTGATGGCGAAAGATTTGATATCGCGCTTCGTGCGGCTCACATCGCGCTGCGTGGCGAAGTCGTTCTCGACGCCTTTGAAGAACACGTTTCCTTCGATCACGTCACCTGAAGGAAGTTTCACGTGCAGCTTCTGGCCGAACTGGATCGTGTCTATGTAGGTTTCCTCGACGTCGGCACGAACCCACAGGTGATCCACATCCACCACGACCACGATCGGCGAACCCTGCGCGACAACTTCCCCTTGCTTGGCGACGCGCACCGATACGATTCCGTCAATCGGAGCGTAGATTTTTGTGTATCCAAGCTGCGTGGCCACTTGCGCTTCACTGGCGCGCGCCTGCGCGAGCTGCGCGTTGGTACCGGCTTCGGCGCTTCTGCGCACGTCTACCTGTTTGCGATTGGCCTGCGCGACTGCCAACGCCGCTTGTTGCGCCTTGACGGATTCCTCGAGCGCTTTTACGTTCGCCTGCGACATCCTCACACTTGCGTCAGCGTGATCCCTGTCCTGAGCTGAAACTTCTCCTTTGTCAAAAAGCGTCTGCATGCGGGTCAAGTCCGACTGATCCTTCCAGAGATTCACTTTCGCTTGGTCGAGCTGCGCCCGCATCGAAGGCAGCAAAGCCTCTGCTTGGCTGAGCGACGCTCCCGTGGTCTCGTTTGCCAACGAAACATTATTCTGAGCTTCGTGAACCGATTCCCCCAGCATCGCGACGTTTGCCTTTGCGGCAGCAAGGCTTGCCTGCAGTTCCGCCGGATCGAGCTCCGCGATCAGGTCGCCTTTCTTCACTGCGGAGCCTTCGTCGACGGTGAGCCTTACGATCCGACCGGTGATTTGCGGGCTTACGATCACTTCGTTGCCGTCCACAACGCCGATTAAAGGAATGTCCCTGCTTCGAGGCGTGGTAAAAAGATAAACGATTAGCGCTAGGACAAAAACTACGCCGATAAAGCCAATGAATTTCCGGCCAGTCATCGGAACCTTCCTTTAGGGCGAACCAGTCCATGATCGATGAAATCGAGCAGCGCCCGCCTTCGTTCGGTCAGTGCCGCGGCCGCCAGCAATTGCTGCCCCACGACTGCCCCCATAATGGGAGCCGCTGCGAAATAAGAGGTCGTCATGCCTAGAATGCTGAAAACCATATGGTCTGGGTCCACGCGCCGGAATTCGCCCTTGGCGATGCCGTCTCGAATCGTGTTTGCGAGTTGATTGTGAAATGGGCGGAGATACTGGCGGACGATCCAGTCGAAGTTCCGCTTTCCTTCCATCGCCTCGCGATGTACCAGCCGCGGATAATTCGGATGGCTCGTTAGGAAATCAAAATACGCGCTGACGTAACTGCGGAGTTGCTCGGTGGGGGTCGTTTCTTTCTTTGGCGATGCGTACACACCGCCACGTAGCTGTCGGAAGAGATTTTCGAGGACGGCACGATGAAGGCGGCGCTTGTTGCCGAAATAGTAGTAGAGCATCGCTTTGTTGGCATGAGCGGCGAGAGCGATTTCTTCGGTTCGCGCTCCCGCCATTCCCTGCGCAGCAAAATGCTGCTCGGCAGCTGCGAGGATGCGACCTGCCGTTGCGGGATGCTCGACTTTTCTGCGTCCGAGTTTCATCTACCACGCCTCATTTGTTGCGGGCGATAAGTTTGTTTTAAAGGTTTACGCGCTGCATTCCACTCGGGGCATAGCGTTCGCCGGCGGCCACGCCGAGAGGGGCGATTTCGTCGATTCGCAAGAGTTCCGCAGCGGAAATCGGAATTTCAAGCGCTCCAAGATTTTGATCGAGATACGCTCGCCGCTTTGTGCCCGGAATGGGTATTACGTTTTCTCCCCGCGAAAGCACCCACGCCAGCGCGAGCTGCGCGGGAGTGCAGCCTTTCTGGGCTGCAATTTCCTTAATTCGCTCAACCAGTTTCAGGTTCTTCTCGAAGTTCTCGCCTTGAAATCGCGGAGCATGCCTGCGGTAATCGTTCTCCGGGATATCCTCAAATTTCTGGAACTGGCCCGTCAGAAAACCGCGGCCAAGCGGGCTGTATGCGACGAATCCAATTCCCAGCTCGTGGCAGACGGCAAGGATTTCGTCTTCGGGATCGCGCGACCACAGCGAGTACTCAGATTGGAGGGCCGCAATGGGATGTGTGGCGTAAGCGCGCCGGATCGTCTCCGGAGCCGCTTCGGAGAGTCCGAGCCAACGAACTTTACCTTGTTCGATCAGGCGGGCCATTGCGCCCACTGTCTCTTCGATGGGCACGTCGGTATCGACCCGATGCTGATAGTAGAGATCAATCGTTGCAATGCGAAGGCGCCGCAGGCTCGCCTCGCAGGCTTGTTGCACATATTCCGGCCGCCCATTGACGCCAAGGAAAGATCCGCCTGGCCCGCGAACGTTGCCAAACTTGGAAGCAACAATCACCTCATGGCGGCGCTTTTCAATTGCCCGGCCCACCAGTTCCTCGTTTCTGCCGGAGCCGTACATATCGGCCGTGTCGAGCAGGGTAACGCCGCGATCGATGGCATGCTGTATTGTGGCGATCGATTCGTGGTCGTCCGTTTCGCCATAAAACTCCGACATACCCATACAGCCAAGTCCCACGGCGGAGACAACTAGCGAGCTCTTTCCAAGCCGGCGGTATTGCATCTGGGGTTCTTCTCCAGAATCTAGAGGTCGATTATTTAACCAACCAGTTAGTTTAATATGGATCGTTCTTTTGCGTCAAGCCGAGCGATTCGTACATCGCAGCAAGCGTGCAAACACCCTTGCGATTACGGCAATGGCTCGGCCCAGAAGCAGGCCAGAAGTCAGCTGCTACTATGGAATACGAACGATCGGCTGGAATTGTTGCTACGTGTCGAGTGCGCCGGCTGCGCCGGGAGGAAGCTCGATCGAGTATTTCGTCCGCGCTTTTTCGCGATGCAACTCTTGGGCAAGCTCGATTAAGCGGTCGATGAGCTTGGGGTACGGAAGCCCGGAGGCCTCCCACATTTTTGGATACATGCTGATGGAGGTAAACCCAGGAATCGTGTTCAGTTCGTTGATAAAAATCTTTCCCGTGCGATTTTCGAGGAAGAAATCACACCGAGCCATACCGGTCCCGTCAATCGCGCGAAACGCGCGAACGGCGTAGTCCTGAAATTGGGCCACTTGCTTTTTCGTTAGCGGCGCGGGAATCACCAATCGCGTGCCGCCTTCTAGGTATTTCGCGGCGTAATCGTAAAACTCGCGATGCGGAACGATTTCGCCCGGAATTGAAGCGCGAATATCGTTGTTGCCAAGCACGGAGACTTCTATCTCGCGCCCGTTCACGGCGCGCTCAACCATGATTTTCAAAGCGAATTCGGCGGCGGCATCCATTGCCTTGCCCAATTCGTGCGCGGCTTTGACGCGCGTCATCCCCACAGATGACCCAAGCGTCGCGGGTTTCACAAACAGCGGGAAGCGGAATTTCTTCTTGATCGCTCGAATCACATCTATGCGGTTCTGCTCCCATTCTGACCGGCGAATCGGGAGGTACGGGACAATCGGAATTCCCTCGTATTCGAACAATCGCTTCTGGACGTCTTTGTCCATGCCCACTGCGGATGCGAGCACGCCAGCACCTACGTACGGGAGACCTGCCAACTCCAGCAACCCTTGCACGGTGCCGTCCTCGCCGAAGGTGCCATGCATAACGGGAAACACGACATCCACCATCACGCTTGATTGCCCAGCCGATTGACCTAAAGGAATCAGTCCGCCAACCGTGGGATCGGGAGGGAGGGAAACGCGCTCGCCCGACTTCAAAACTTCGGCAAGCATCTTCTGCGCGCTGGAGCCTACAAGCCACCGGCCGTCTTTCGAAATCCCGATTAGAACGGGTTCGTATTTTTCCGGATCCAGCGCGCGGATGACAGATGCCGCTGACGCCAGCGAGACTTCATGTTCGCCCGATCGCCCGCCAAACAAGATGCCAACGCGAAGGCGCTTTTGCGTGTTCATCGAAACACCGACTGAAATCCAAGAAATCCTTGCAGGGAGATCACAGAATTTTCTTCCCGAGGCCCGAGAGGACCAGCTCAACGCCCAATGTGGCAGTCTGATTGTGAACATCAATCACAGGGTTAATTTCTACGAGTTCAAACGAAACGAGCCCGCGGCTATCGGCGATCATCTCCAGAGCGAGATGTGCTTCCCGGTATGTGACGCCGCCACGTACCGGCGTGCCCACTCCCGGCGCGTCCGTGGGATCGACAAAATCCATGTCGAGACTAACCGCGATACCGGCCGTGTCATCGCCAGCAAACCGCAGTGCCTCGGACATCACTTCGCGCATGCCGCGTTCATCGATATCGCGCATGGTGAAGATGTGCACGCCCGAATCCTTCACGAGCCGGCGCTCTTTCGCGTCGAGGTCGCGAATACCCACCAGGCAAACATTGTGAGGTTCGACCATCGGCTTGATTCCGCCCAGTTCCGTCAACTCCGGCGGACCGTAGCCCATGATTGAAGCCAGCGGCATACCGTGAATGTTGCCTGAGGGTGAAGATTCCGGCGTGTTCATGTCGCCGTGCGCGTCGAGCCAAATCATTCCGATGCGCTTTGAACTTTTGTGGAAGTGTGCTGCGGCGCCAGCGGCCGTGCCGACCGCGATCGAGTGATCGCCGCCGAGCACGAGAGGAATTAGGTTTTCATCGAGGGTCTTTCCAACCGTGTCCGCCAGACCTTTGCAGGTCTCGGAAATCTCCCCCAAATACTTCGCATTCTTTTCGCCGTAGTGCTGCTCCTCTGGCTGCTTCACCTGGACGTTGCCGATATCCTCGACCTGCCTTCCCAGTTGCCTCAGACGTGATTGCAGCCCCGCCACGCGCAGCGCGGACGGTCCCATATCGACGCCTCGGCGGCTGGCGCCCAAATCCATCGGAACGCCAATGATTCGGATCTTATCCGGCATTTTTGCGTATTCTCTTCGTGGCCCCTAAGGACGGGCGAGACTGTTAAGGATAAACGCGATACAGCATCCGTGGGAAGGGGATCACTTCGCGGATGTGCTCTGTGCCGCAAATCCAGGCGACTGTGCGTTCCAGGCCCAAGCCAAAGCCGGCGTGGGGCACGGAGCCGTAACGGCGCAGATCGAGATACCACTGAAACGAATCTTCGGGCAGGTTGTGCTCGCGGAGGCGTTGCAGAAGCGTTTCGTAGCTCGACAGGCGTTCGCCACCGCCGATAATCTCGCCGTAGCCCTCAGGCGCGATCATGTCGAAACTGAGAGATAGTTCGGGCCGCGCAGGATCCGAGGCCATGTAGAAGGCCTTCATCGCCGCGGGGTAGCGATGGATAATTACGGGTTTGTCGAACTCCTTGGAAATAATGGTCTCTTCGTCGCCGCCGAAATCGTCGCCCCACTTTGCTGGGTTGCCGGACTTCTGGAGAACCTGGATCGCTTCGTCGTAGGTGACTCGCGGAAATGGTGGCGCAATCCTTTCGAGCTTCGCGACGTCGCGCTCGATCATTCCCAGCTCTCGCGTCCGGTTCTTGGCCACCGACTGGACGACTGCGCTCACCAGCCCTTCGGCGAGCTGGACGGCGTCTTCCAGATGGGCATACGACGCCTCAGGCTCGAGCATCCAGAATTCGGTGAGATGGCGGCGCGTTTTGGATTTTTCAGCGCGAAATGTTGGGCCGAATGTGTAGACCTTTCCGAGTGCAGCTGCCGTCGCCTCCACGTAAAGCTGGCCGGACTGTGTGAGGTAAGCCTTCTGATCGTCGATGTAGTTCACTTCAAAAAGCGTGGTGGTGCCTTCGCAGGCCGCAGGCGTGAAAATCGGTGCATCGGTGAGTGTATAGCCCTGCGTATCCATGTAATTCCGCGCGGCGCGCTCGGCTTCGGCCCGAATACGCAGAATCGCTGCTTGCCGGGGCGTGCGGATCCAGAGATGCCGCTGGTCGAGAAGGAAATCGACGCCGTGCTCTTTGAGCTGAATCGGATAGGGTTGAGACTCCGGAACCCGTTGGACAACTTCCGCGGCGCTAATGTGCATTTCAAAGCCGCCGGGTGCGCGGGATTCGGCCTGAATCGTTCCGGTTATTATGACGCTCGATTCCTGGGTCAGTCCCTTCAGCGCCGCGAAAGCTTCCGCGTGCTCTTTCAACGAGACGACGCCTTGAATTATTCCCGAACCGTCACGAAAAATCGGGAACAAGAGTTTTCCTGATTCGCGGAGATTGTAAAGCCAGCCGCGAATGGTGACGGCCCGGCCAACGTGCTCTCCCGCTTGCTCAATTCTTATAATGGGTGCCGCTGCGCGTGCTTCCTGGCTCATGGGTTCATCGCTCAAGACCGAGCCGCGCGCGGGCGCCGGTCTCCAAGTCCTTTTTCGAGTTTATCGAAAGCCTCCCGAATTTCATCGAGCGGTGGATTGTTGGCAGATTGTTCTTTTAGTTCGAGCACGATAGGAAGCGGTTCCTCAACATCTGCGAGTGCGCTGAGCGCTTTGTCCCAGTCGATCGTTCCATTGTAGGGCGCCAGATGCTGGTCCTTGTCGCCATGATTATCGTGAATGTGCGTCGTTACGACACGACTGCGCATTGTCTCAAAGCTTGTTTCGACGCCGTCCTCAATATGCGCGTGGCCTATGTCGAAGCAGAGTCTCAAGTCGTGGAGGTGCGTATCCGTAATGAAATGCTGGATCGTCATAGGAGAAGTAAGTTCCCCTGGCGTGTTTTCAATCGCGATTGTTACGCCCCGCGCCTTTGCAAACAAGGTGAGGTGCTCGAGCGAACTGAAGGCCGCGTCGAGTTTGCGCGGATCGGAAGCCTGCCTGCCATGTCCGAGGTGCTGAATGAAGTAGCGGAATGGGAGGCGCTCGGCGACTTCGAGAGCGCGCTTGATTTCGTCAACTGCGTCGATCCGCCGGATTCGTTCAGTCTCGGAAATAGATATCGAAACGCCGCTGTCGCGTTGCGCCGTAGAACCGCGCTCGGTGGGAGCGTGCAGCGAATGCAATTCGAGTTGATGCTCGCTTAACATGTCGGTAAGGCCGCGTACCGCTTCCTGCGAGCGATAATCGAAATGCCCTGATGCGCAAAACACCTCCACACTCGTTGCGCCGGTCTGGGCGATTTCCGCGAGCATCACCGGTGAAAGCGGCTGATTGACGAACCGATAGGTCGACACCACTCGTTGCATTACATCCTCACTAGGAGTTCAGCGCGAAACAACCATGGTCGATGGAAACTGCGCTGGCGTCAATAGCTTGCGACCGCGCCTTGGCGGCGTGGATCCGCTGCTCCGAGGCGTTCTCCAGTGGCAGAATCAATTCCAATCGCTTCCACTTCGCCAATCCAGTGCGGATTCGGCGCGAAGTGGTAGCCACGACCGTTGAGACCCTCGATCAAGGCTTCAGGGAGACCTGGCTCGAAAACGACTTCGTCCGGCAGCCATTGATGATGGAACCGCGGAGCATTAATTGCGGCCTGGGCATCGAGACCCAGCCGCATCCAGTTCAATATCGAAAGCAGAGTGGCGGAAATGATCGTGGGTCCGCCCGGCGAACCGGTGACGAAGCTGAGCTGGCCGTCGCGCAGCAAAATCGTCGGCATCATCGAGCTGAGGGGGCGCTTGCGGGCGGCCACTGCGTTTGCATCGGACTGAATTAGCCCGAACATGTTCGGGGACCCGGGATGGGTGGTGAAATCGTCCATTTCGTTGTTCAGCAGAAATCCATCGACGGAAGTCACTCCTGAGCCGAAGAAGTCGTTGATTGTGTATGTGTTCGAGACGGCGTTTCCGGCCGCGTCCACGACAGAGAAATGAGTGGTGTGGCCGGCGCGTGCCGCTTCGGCCAGCGCCGCGGCAGCTACTGCCTCCGAATCCACCGGTTTCACAGCGTTCGCAGCTGGGACGCAACCGGCGGACGAATTGGAGGAATCGTACGGTCCGGGATTTCCGGCGGTGACTTTGCGACTGTCCGACGCGAGTGTTGAATCAATCGTGCGGCGCTCAGCGTCTGCGTAACAAATCGACGTAAGCCCGCGCACCGGAACGTTCGCAAAGTCCGAGTCGGCGAGGTAGGCGGCGCGGTCGGCAAACGCGCGGCGCAACGCTTCAATCACCCAATGGACTGATGTAGGATCATGCCAACCTTTGAGTTCGACCGGTGCGAGAATATTAAGGGCTTCGATCGTTGCCACTCCGCCGGAACTTGGAGGCGGGCTCGTGATCACTTCCCACTTGTGCCCATGAACCTCGTAGCTGGCCGTTAGCGGATCGCGGAGTGCCGGCTTATATCGCGCCAGATCATCGAGTCCGATCAATCCGCCTTCGCGCTGCATCTCTCCAGCGAGATCGTGGGCGGTCTGTCCGTGATAGAATTCATCCGGGCCGTTCTTCGCGATCCGGCGCAATGTTGCAGCCAGCTCCGGTTGGCGAAGAATATCCCCCGGCACAAAATACGCGCCGTTTTTCAAGAAGATGCGGAGGCTCGCCGGAAACTTCGCGAGTGCGGTGCCGTCCTCACGAAACAACTTCGCCAGCCTTTCGCCTACTGGAAAGCCATCCGCAAGCCGAATCGCCGGCGCCATAACATCTGCCAGTTTCATCGTGCCGTACGCTTTCAGCGCCAGTGCGAGACCGGCAACGGTACCGGGCACCGCCGCGGCTCGATAGCCGACTAGCGGCGCCTGTGAGTCAAACGTGCCATCCGGGCGTACGTACATGTCGCGCGACGCTTTCTCGGGCGCGATTTCGCGATAGTCGATGAAGCTAGTGCGGCCATTTGCGAGCCGAACGAGCATGAATCCTCCGCCGCCGATGTTGCCAGCCTCCGGCTCGACAACGGCCAGCGCAAACCCTACAGCCACGGCCGCATCCACCGCGTTCCCGCCTTTCTTCATGACTTCGACCCCGGCTTCTGACGCGAGCTTCTCATCACTGACGACCATCGCCTTGGACGCGCGAACGGGTGCCGAAGGCCAAGCGGGATTATTCGACGCCGCCCAGGCCGCGTATTCGCGAGGCTGTGCCATTTGAGGTGGCGTCTGGGCCCCTGTTGTTGTAGCGACCGCAAAAAGCGCAAGCGCGTGGGAGAGCAAATTTCGTTGAAACACGGGCATGGCAAACGACTGTATGGAAGCGCGCAGACTTCGTCAAGAACAGTATCGAAGCAGCTTGTAGTGAGTGATTCTGACGCGCGGCGTCAGAAGTTGGCGGCGCGGATTCAATCACCGATGAGTCCGATCACGAGAACGGCAGCAATGGCTCCTAAAAGCAAGGCTATACCGATCCAAAATATAATTGGCCGACGCTTTTTCATTAGTCCCGACGGAGGAATTGCTTCCGGCGGGTCAAGAAGGCCCGTTCCAACTGTGTTTCTGGGAGGTCCAACACTGCGGCTCGCAGAAGCCTGAGTGTCCGGCTTGTACGGGTATTCCGTGAACTCGTGCGGCATTCGGCGATGCTAACAGCGGCTCATCAGCGCCGCAAGTTGAGTCATCGGGCCGACCGGCCAATCGTCGCGAGGCCGAGTCTCGCATTGCGTGTTCGCGACTGGAAATCGGAAGTTAGCTATGGCTGTCCACGGCGGCTCGAATTTTGGCGAGCAGCGCGATCTTTTTATAGGCCGCGTCGCGAGGAAGATGACCTAGTCCCGAAGAAGTTCCCAGATAGGCACGGCCACCCTGAATTTTTGGCATCAGCTGTGCGATTTGTCGCGCAACGGTGTCTACATCTTCTAGGCGAGCGTTTCGTCCGTCGAGCAACCCCAACGCGAGTGGCTTGGGCGATCCACTTGATATAATCGCGTCGATGAGTCTTCCATTCGCGGCAAAATCCAGGCCCACGACGTCCACCGGCAGCGTCACAAGTTTTTCAAACAGCGGCGCACAAGCCCGATAGTAGACATAGAGCGCAATTTCCGCTTTTCGGCCAACTTCTGCGGCTTTGTCGCGCGCTCGAGCTAGAACCGCGAGTGAGTGTTCCAGAATTTCCCAATCCTCGGGATGCTGGAGCGCCGCTGGCTCGTCCACCTGAATCAACTCTGCGCCCGATTGCACCAGTGCCCCGATTTCGGTAGCGATCGCTTCCGCGTAAGCCATGGCGCGCGTTTCGAGATCCGCTTGTAACCCTGGCGCACCGTTACCGGGCTTCTCGGAAAGCGATAATTTCCCCAGCGTATATGGCCCCGTCAATACGGGCTTGATCGACAGTTTTCCAGCTTTGTCTCGTGGAGTGGGAAGATGGCCCAGCGCGTTGCGCGCAAAGGAAAATTCATCCAGGACCAAAGCTGTTTTGCGTGTGGGCTTACCGCTTAAAACCGGCTGTCGATACTGAAAATCCGTGTCGAGGAGCCGCAGCGAATCCTTGATTCTTACGTTTTCCAGCTTTCCAGCAATGTGCGAGATTGGATCGCGCCACCTGATCAGACCGTCCGTCACCACGTCGAGTCCGGCGGTCACCTGCTCGGAGATCACGCAGCGAACCACGGCATTTTCGGCTTCGCGCACGTCGGCCATGGTGGAGTCGCCGCGCTCGTAAGCCTCCATCGTCTGCGTGAGAGTTTGAAATTCCGCGGCGTCACCTGTCCGTGGATAGCTGCCGGTGCTCGAAAGATACAATCCGGGGGAATCTGGAATCATAGAAGAGGCTCGACTCTAGGCGAAAGGCCACAGCGCGTCAAGACATGCGGCAACACGACCCTATTGGGCCGAAGCCTACGCTTCGAGCGATTGATCGCCTACAGTAAAATATTTGCAATCCGGATGTTGAAACACGAGCGCGCTCACGCTTGCTTCCGGATCCATCATCATTCCTTCCGTGAGATGAACGCCAATCTCTTCCGGTCGCAGCAGCAGCCAGATTCCGGCTTGGTCTTCAAGGTTTGGACAAGCGGGATAGCCGAAGCTGTAACGCTTGCCCCTGTAGCGCGACGTGAATCGTTGCTGCATGGTCATTTCCGGAGGATCGGGGAATCCCCAGTCCTCGCGAATCCGGCGATGAAGCCATTCTGCACAGCCTTCCGCCGTTTCCAACGCCAACGATTGCAAACCGTGTGAAAAAAAATAATTCCCCGCAATCTTTGCTTCTTCCGCTTTCGCGCGAATGCCCGCGCCGGCGGTGACGACGAATACGGCCATGTGATCGCGCCTTCCTTCGCGAGGCGGAAGAATGTAATCGCTCAGGCAGAGTTTTTCGCCTATCGTCTGACGTTGGAAATGAAAGGTATGAACTGGCGAACTGCCATTTGGCGCGAAGAGTGCGATGGAATTCCCCATGGGCTCGGCTTCGAAAAATTGCCACACCGCGGAGATCTTCATGAACTTCGCCGCTTCCCGCTTGACTTCTTCCATGTTGTTGAAAAGCTCCAGCGCACGCGAATCACGCTCGGCCAACGCTTTTTCGAAGTCGCCGCGGAACCCCAGATGCCGTCCAAAAAGCATGTAGGGATTAACGTAACTCCAAACTTCGTTCAAATCCGGCACACCGCGCGCCTTGCGATCGAGGTATGCGACCTCCGGAATCGGTAAATCAATTCGGACATGCGGCGAACGCTCCTCGCCCGCGTCACCCGCAACGGGCTTAAGCGGTTCCTCCACAGCAACCGCTGCGGTGAAAGTGTTTTGCTGCAGCGTAGTGTCGCGCTGGGCCGGATCGCTGAGCTGGTTCATCAGGCGCAGCCCGGTCATCGCGTCCTTCGCGTAGCACACTGCCGTACTGTATTGCGGCGCAATTTTCATGCGGGTGAATTTTTCTGAAAGCGCCGCGCCTCCCACCAACAGCGGCACCGTGATGCCCGCCTCGCGAAGGTCGGCCGCGGTCGTCACCATTTGTTGCGCACTCTTCACCAGCAGCCCGGACAGTCCGATCGCGTCCGGTTTGTGCTCGCGATGTGCGCGAATCAATTCTTCCGGCGGCACCTTGATCCCCAGATTGATCACGTCGTATCCATTGTTCTTCAGAATGATCTCGACCAGATTCTTGCCGATATCGTGGACGTCGCCCTTCACGGTCGCCAAGATCACCCGTGCGCGTTTTTCGATGTCCGCCTTCTCCATGAAAGTTTCGAGATGGCTCACGGCGGTCTTCATCGCTTCGGCCGACTGCAGCACTTCGGCAACGATCAACTCGTTGTTGTTGAACAGCCGCCCCACTTCCGCCATCCCTTCCATCAACGGGCCATTAATTACATCGAGCGGCAGCGCCTTTTCTTGGAGCTTGCGGTTGAGGTCGTCGATCAATCCGTCCTTCGAGCCGTCTAGGATGTAATTAGAGAGGCGCTTATCGAGCGGCAAGTCCTCCGCTTTCGCTTTCTTGCGCACACCGGCGCCGCGAAAATGCGCTGCAATCGCCGAGATGTGCAATTGATTGATGGCGGCTTTCTGCTCTCGCGTCTGCTGCCGCCAATCGGACGGCGCTCCTCGCAAAAGGGAAGCCTGCGGATGGCCTTCGGGTATTTCCGCGGGCGCACGGTTGTACAGGAGATTCTCCGCAAGCGTTCGCTCGCCCTCGGGAATAGAGGGAAAGCGCTCGATTCGCTCCGCGTTCACAATAGCAAGATCAAGTCCAGCCTTCGTGCAATAGTAAAGAAAAACAGAATTCACCACCTCACGCGCGCCTGGTGGTAACCCAAACGAAACGTTCGAAATTCCCAGCACGGTCCGCACATGGGGAATTTTCTGCTTGATCGCGCGAATCCCCTCGATCGTTTCCACGGCGCCTCCGATGTAATTCTCATCGCCAGTGGCGCACGGAAAGACGAGCGGATCGAAAATGATATTTTCTGCACGGATTCCATATTTCTGCGTGAGTAGTCGATGCGATCGCTCCGCGACTTCGAGCTTGCGTTCGCGCGTGAACGCCTGCGCTTGCTTGGGGTCCTCATCAATGCACCCGACAATCACCGCCGCGCCGTACGATCGCGCCAGCGGGCAAACGCGTTCGAGTTTTTCTTCGCCGTCCTCGAGATTGATCGAATTGATGATGCTCTTGCCCTGACAATACGTCAGCGCCAACTCGATCGCGTGAGCGTCGGTTGTGTCGATCATCATGGGCACTTTGATCTTGCGAATCAGGTGGTCGTAGAAGGGCGGGATATCCTTGATTTCGTCGCGGTCGGTGCTCTGCAGGCAAACGTCAACGATATGCGCCCCGCTTTTCACCTGGCGCCGAGCAATTTCCGTGGCTTCTTCCCACTGCTCGGAGGCCACAAGTTTCTTGAACTCGCGCGAGCCGATCACGTTCGTTCGCTCGCCCACTATTAGCGGCCGCGTGCTTTCCTCCGCCTCAATCACCTCTATGCCCGAATAAACCGCTCGGTGATTCGGACCGGGCGCGTGCCGCGGCTTTTTGCCTTCGGCCATCTGCGCAATGGTGCGAATATGCTTCTCGGTGGTTCCGCAACAGCCCCCGACAAGGTTCAACCATCCGCGATCTATAAATCGTTCAAGCTGCTCGGAGAGCGACGTCGGCGTCTCACCATATTCTCCTTCTTCATTCGGCAGGCCCGCGTTCGGGTAACAGGAAACAGCTCGATTCGTCAGCGACTGCAGCGTGCGGACGTGGTCCGTCATAAACTCGGGCCCGGTAGCGCAATTCAAGCCCAGCGAAATTACGTCCAGATGATCGAGCGAAGCCCACAGCGCCTCGACACCCTGGCCTCCGAGCATTGTTCCCATCGCTTCAATTGTTGCCGAAATCATAAGCGGAATCGGCTGACCCAGTTCGCGGCTCAAATCCTGAATCGCGAGCACGCCGGCTTTTATGTTGCGCGTGTCCTGGCAGGTTTCAAGCAGCAGTAGGTCCGCGCCTCCTTCCATCAATCCGGCGGCCTGCGTGAAATAGTTTTTGCGAAGTTGATCGAATGTGACGCCGCCCGTCACGCTGATCGCTTTCGTCGTTGGACCCATCGAGCCGGCAACGAACCGCGGTTTGCCGGCCTTCGAGAATTCGTCCGCGGCCTGGCGGGCAAGCTCCCCCGCGCGCCGGCTGATTTCCTGGGCGCGTTCGCCAAGCCCGTACTCGGCGAGAACCAGAGGCGTGCTACCGAAGGAGTTCGTCTCAATAATGTCCGAGCCGGCCTCGAGATATTGGCGGTGAATGGAGCTCACCACGTCGGGCCGAGTCACAACCAGGTATTCGTTGCAGCCTTCGAGGTGTGCTCCGCCGAAATCTCCGGCAGTCAGGTTTTGCTGCTGAAGCATCGTCCCCATCGCGCCATCGAGGATTACGATGCGCTCGCGGAGAAGTTCACGGAGGGCCAAGCCCTGTTGGATCAAGTTTCTCATGTCAGGGAGACTCCGCGAAGAATGCCGCTCAAGGAGCCAGAGGCGGTCGGCTCGAACCGATCAAAGGCGCTGCGGACGCCCGCGAAGCAAGAAGAAATATCAGTTTTTACGCATATCGTGAAAGCGTTTCACTCACTGTTGCGGCTCAAGATTCGTTCCGTCGAAGCCAGCCCGTCGAGCCTCAACGCTTTAATTATGGCCTACGCGGCTTCGGAAAGGAACTCAACTCTAAAGGAAGACGGTACCAGTCCGGCAGCCGCACCGCGCGAGAGCAATTCGCGCACTGCGTGGCGTCCTTCTTCGCCGTAATCCAGCGTCCATCGGTTCACGTACATCCCGATGAATTTGTCGGCGAGGTCTGGATCCATATCTCGCGCGAATTGCAGCGCGTACTCTAGCGCCGATTCACGATGTTCGAGCGCGTAAGAGATGCTCTCGCGAATAATACGCGCCACTTGCCGGCCCATCTCCGGTCCCAGTTTACGCCGAATCGCGTTCGCACCCAGCGGCAGTGGAAGCCCGGTGGTTTCCTGCCACCACTGGCCCAGGTCCACCACCTTGTGCAAGCCCACTTGAGAAAAAAGCAATTGACCTTCGTGAATCAGCAGGCCCGCTTCCACTTCTTTCGCCTGCACCGCGCCAAGAATTTTGTCGAACGGCATCGTGACGGTTTCCACATTGGGCTCAAACAGCTTTAGCGCCAGGTAAGACGTCGTCAACTCGCCGGGGATTGCAATTTTGCGCCCCGCTAACTCGGTTTTTTTTATCGGATGCGAAGCAATAACGACCGGGCCGTAACCTTCGCCAAAGCTGGCTCCGCAATCGAGCAACACATATTTGTCCGCCACAAAAGCATAACCGTAAAAGCTCACCGCCGTAATGTCATACGTCTCTAGCTTTGCGGCGCGATTCAGCGACTCGATATCAGAAAGAATGTGGGTGAATTTCACGCCAGGCAGCCGGACTTTGCCGGTGGCCAGTGCGTAAAACATGAAAGCATCATCACTGTCCGGCGAATGGGCGAGGCGGAGTTCTGCCGTCTTCGGTGTCGCTGCTTGAGTAGACATATCCGGGTCCGTCCTGGCGCTCAGAGGAATCGCTCATTTGCCGCGCCGGGGCTGGGATGACGCAGATGCGAGAGACGTCGTGCCCTTTGCGGTTGTTGCGTTCGTCGGAGTGAGCGCTGCCTGCTGGTTCGCCGCGCTAGGAACACAGAGTACCACAGCGCGAAACGCGCGTATAGATGTTGCGCGTGCGATGATCGCAATCGATACTTTGTGTCACACCTGCTGTTACTGGACTGTCGAGCGGCCCGTTGCGGGAAGTGGCGAGGCATGATGCACCGCAAGAAGCCACTGACCTTCACGGTATACAAAAATGTTCGTCGCTTGGACGGTAGCCTCATCGAAACCGTCTGCGAACGCCGTGGTCACGTGTTCGGTGCACGCCACCCAGCCGACATCGCCTTCCACACGGACCCAGATGGCGCCCAGCGCAATCCGCACTCGCTTCGCGTTCGCAAAAATTCGGACCCAGCGGTCGCGAACTTCATCCCAGCCCAACAATAGGTCCCACCCAGGCTGTACGCACTGCACCGCGTCGTCATGCGCCCACACAGCTTCCATCTCTGCAATATCGAGCGACTCAAACGCGGCGTAAAATCGCGTGTTCGCAGCGCGAATGCTTTCTTCGGGAGTTTGCTTCTGCGGTGCGGTTTGAGAGCCCATGGCGGCGTAAAAAGGAAACAGAAAGCGAAACGGCACTTCGATCGCTTATCGTTCCAACATTTCGCTGCTGACTGCAAAAAACCTTCGACGCGCTATGACTTCTGCCTAGCGAGTTCTACGCCTCGAACGGCAGCCACCACTAGCGCCAGCTTAATAATTTCGCCGGCAATGAACGGCTGCGCGCCCTGATGAAACGCGGCGCTCCATCCGAGATGCATCGCGATTGCAAGCCACGCGCATCCGCCGGCAAAAATTACCATCTCGCCGCAAAACAGAGCTCCCGCGAGGAGCGGAGCTGCCTTGCTCGCGCCGCGCTCTACGAGCCAGCCCGCAGAAAATGCGGCGATCGGATACGCCAGCAAAAACCCAGCCGTGGGACCGCCGAATCGTGCCGCCCCGGGCAAACCGTAGGGCTGAAACACCGGCAAGCCCGCAATTCCCTCAAGCAGATACAGCCCCAGCGTCAACGCGCCACGCCTGGCGCCCAAAAGCACGGCGACGAGCAACACGCCGAAAGTCTGACCTGTGATCGGTACCGGGGTCCACGGTAGCGGAATCGCGATGTGTGCGCACAGCGCTAACAGAATGTTCGCGGCCGCGATTCGGACAATGTCCGCAACGAGTCCTTCTTCGGAATAAATTCTGTCGGCAAGAACCTTCGTTTGCGCCATTACTCGTCCTCTTGGGGATTTTGTCTCAGCTTTGAATCCGGCTGGCGGGCATTATAACCTGATTCTGTGGGCTTGTAGTCGTCTAGGAAGCCTTTTCACCAGGGATGAGCGAGTCCTCGATTGTCGCGACCGCACCGTGCTTGTCCGCGCCATGTACTTTCCCTTCGCTGTCGAGGAAAAACGAGCGCCGTCCATTTTTGGGGTAAGTCTCAGGCGTTGCGGCCAATTCAAATGCTGAGTTAGCTTCGTCCGCCGCTGGCACGATCCGGTATCGGAATTGATAGCCGCCCTGGGCGCCGGCGGCGAGATGTTCGTTCACCAGATTTGCTTGGTCGGGTGAAATTTCGTCTCGTGGCGCAGGTCCCATCTGCGCGAGCGATTCAGGTAATTTCCCGAACGAGCGGCGGTAGCTTTGAATCGCTTCCGCAAGGCCGCGAATCGTCTCGATGGCAGCCTCTTCTCGCGCGGCTACTTCTTGCCCCGCCCATTCCTTCGAAAGTTGCGGAATGTCGATCAGAACCAGTCCGAGCGAGAGGAGCCGCCAGCCACCGCCTTCTTTCACAAGCCCGAACTCGCTGGCATTGCCGTTCGTTGCCGTTATTGGAATGAACGCCAAGTTTTCGTGCACTCGCGGATCGCCGAAATGAAATTCAGCGCTCTGCGCTGCAGCCTGGCAATGAAGAACGATGCGTTTGTGATCGTCCGACGAAATCAGCGGCTGACCCGGATCGTTGGTTAGCGACAGCCGCTTCAGGAAGGTTCTCCGCTGCTCGTCTGTTAAGCCGAGAAACGCGGTCTTATTTTCGGTGGTGAGATAGTTTGCGAATTGCATTTCGTTAGCCCGGCACGCGGCTACGAGCGCTGACGAAAGTGCTGAGGCCGGATCCGCTTCGTGAGCGTCTTGGGCCGAGACGGGGCCCGGGGTCAGGAGCGTGAGGGAAAGACGTGCCGCAAGCACCGCCACTAGAAGCTTAGGCACCTTGCTCTTCATTAGGACTGGGATTTCGCTTGCGCGAGGATGGTTGCCAGGTCTCGCGTGAATTGCGAGCGCGGCATCACGTCGTGGCATCCGGCCGCGCGCGCCCGTTCAGCCAGCTCCACCTGAACGTGTGAGAGGAAGGCAACTAGCGGAACGTCTCGCGCGGAAATTTGCATCTGCTCAATCGCCGAAAGCGGATTACTCCGCGCATTCAAGTCCACGATCACAAGCCTTGGCGTTTCTTTCGCAATTGCGGCAAGGAGCGCCCCTGAAGTGGAACAAGCGTGTAGCTCCACGCCAACAAGCCGCGCTGTCTCCTGCATCTTCGCCTGAAATATTAAATCGTCTACTAGGGCCAGCACCTGGGCCATTCGAATTTTTCTCCTTCTCCGGTTTACCACGCACCCGCGCGTCGCACAAGGCGCCCTTCGACAATCGCTTCGCCGTAAGGTATAAAAATGGAGGGCGCAAACGAACCCGTATTCACCAGAGGGAGGATCTCATGGCTGCAACCCCAAGTCCCGGCGCGCTGCCGGGCATCGCCCTTCTTGAGCAAACGCCCATCATTATTGAAAAGATAGTCTGGTCCGCCACCGACGAGCAGTTGCATTGGAAACCAGCGACGGATCGCTGGTCGATAGGCGAAGTGCTGGCGCACCTGGGCGAGATCGAAGTTGTTTTCCGCGATCGTATCCAGAAAATGCTCGAGCAGAACAACCCCAAGCTCGAATCTCACGATCAGAACGCCGCATACGCAGCCGGAAAATACTCGGGAGGCAAAGCGCGCGAACACTTGAAACAATTCTGCCATGAACGCGACCGCAGTCTCTCCATGTTGCGCTATGTTTCGGTTGCAATGACGGCCCGTGGCGGCCAGCACTCCGAACTCGGCGCCATAACCATCGGCCACTTGATGAACGAATGGGCTTTCCACGATCTAGGGCACATTCGCCAGATCTCGGAACTCTATCGCTCGCGTGCGTTTTACCCGAACATCGGCCCGTTCCAGCGCTACTACACGGTCAAACCCTGACTATTTCAACGCTCAGGCGCGCAAAATAATGGACCCAATTCACCAGCGAATCCTCTCCACATTCGATCAGCTCGATCGCGATTCGCTCGACCTCCACACGCTCCTCGAGTTCGTCGGCGGCAATCCGCCGGAGCAGCGTGCAGCCGTCTTTGACGCGGTCTCGGTGCTTGTGAAGAACGGCCTCCTGGAGGAAGACGGCGGGGGGGACTTCTACCGCCGCACGGAAGACGGGCGTATTGGCGTTGCTGCTCCCCGCGTAATCACCCTCTACACGCGTGAAGGCTGCCACCTCTGCGATGATGCTAAATCTGCCATTTCTCCCCTGCTGGCCGAATTTGGAGCCGCCCTTCGCGAAGTCGACATTGACGATAACCCACTGCTGCGTGAACGCTATACGGACGACGTGCCGGTGATTTTTGTGGGTCCCGATAGGTTTGCCCACCATCGCTTGGACATAGCGGCATTGCGCCGCCGACTACAACAATCGAACTCCTAGCCTTGGTCATCGACCATTTCGACTGCTGGCCATTCCTCTGTCTTTGACGCCTTCCATTTTTGGGATTTATTGACTCGGCTAATAAAAATATTTGCAGCTGCCAGAAACCTTTTGGCTCTATCGTGAATCCAAGTTCTCAACGTTGTACCTTGTCAGAAGTGTGTCCCAAATCACGCACAGAGGAATTGAAATGAAAGCCGAAGGCCGCCTCACGCGCTACCGGAAAACCGTGCTCCAAGTGCTCCGCTCAAGTAACCACCACCCCACCGCCGCAGACGTCTTCCGGATTGTGCGCCGTCGGCGTCCCGGCGTAGCTTACGCCACAATCTACAACGCTCTAAATTGGCTTGAGCGTGGCGGCTTAATCGCCAGCCTCAACTTCACCGACGAAGCTACGCGATACGATCCCATTATTGAGCGCCACGATCATTTCGTTTGCACTCGCTGCGGACGTCTGACCGATGTCGAACTCAAGTTACCTTCGGAAATTGTGACGCGTGCCGCAAAGGGCGCGAGATTTCGCGTGGCGTGGCATCGCACCGAACTATTCGGCTACTGCAGTGAATGTACGCTGTCTGGCCCAAGGGCTCTTCGAGAGGGCTCGTAGGAGCGAAACGGCGGGAGGCGCGCTCAGTGCTGTTTTGACGTTTCCTGAACGCCCACGCTTTCGTCCGGCACATCACCTGGCCGGCCTTTCACGCGGTCGTACACGCTGACATGGCAAGTGGATCCAAGCGCCTCGTTGTAGTACGTAGGCACTCCCAGCGCCGTGCGCAATTCTTCGTTGAAAAGTCTTAGGTCTTTCAGTTGCCCGACGCGCACCGGGAATTTTTTCGATTCATGCGTAATCAGAAACTTCTGATATCCGGCGTCCCAGAGGCGCGTGAACTGGCCCTGCATCATGATGCAAGGCATCTCCGTCATTTGAAAATGCCCTTCAGGTGTCTTGCGAAGTTCGGCCCCGCAGAGATGTTTTTCGATGCGCACCACTCCGCCGGAGCTGCGCACCAAAAAGCCTTTGGCTGCCAGTGACTCCACCTGCGCCTGCTCGAACAACACGTCGACGTACCACATGAGCCTTCAGGATAGGGATTCGCCGGGGGTTATGTAAAGCCAAAAATCCGCTTCGAATGGCGACGGCGGAGCATCAAAAGCATTGGGCGTGACCAAAGATAGTGTGCGGAAGAAGTCGCCGTCTTAGCACCGGCGAAGCAGGCAATCTGTTAAACTGTCTTGAACTATCCGAATAAGGCTGACCGCGGGACCAATACAGGTTAAGTTGAGTAGGTTGGATGGATAAAAATTGAGCGCCTTGAACAAACCCCTGCTGTTTCACGATACACCGCAATCGCGCGCTCGCGCCGGTCAGCAGCTCGTCGAGCGTGTCGGCAAGACCCCCTTGCTGCGTTTCGAGCGCATCGGAGCCCAGTTTCCGAGTGTCGAGATTTACGCGAAGGCCGAGTGGTTCAATCCCGGGGGGTCGGTGAAAGACCGCGCTGCGCTCGCCATGGTTCGCGACGGCGAGCGAACCGGCAATCTCCGCCCAGGCAAAATTATTCTCGATGCGACGAGTGGCAACACTGGAATCGCCTACGGCATGATCGGGGCCGCGCTCGGCTATCGCGTCAAACTTTGTCTCCCTGCAAGCGCTTCCCCCGAACGCAAACATATCCTCAAAGCCTACGGCGTCGACCTTGTAATCACTCCGGGGGACGAAGGCTCGGACGGAGCCATTCGCCGCGTCCGCGAAATTCACGCCGCCGAGCCCGACAAATATTTCTATCCAGATCAGTACTGTAACCCAGCAAACCCTGGCGCGCACTATGCAACCACCGCTCCGGAAATATGGGAGCAGACCCAGGGTCGCATCACGCACTTCGTCGCTGGTCTCGGTACCAGCGGAACATTCGTTGGCACCACGCGCCGCCTGAAAGAATTCAATCCGCGCATCCGTTGCATCGGCGTCCAACCAGATTCCGGTTTTCACGGGCTTGAAGGTCTAAAACACATGGCCACCGCGATCGTTCCGGAGATTTACGATCGCAGTCTTGCCGACGAAGACCTTCCGGCGCGCACCGAAGATGCGCAGCAAATGGTCAAGAGCCTGGCGCGTGAAGAGGGAATTCTCGCTGGCGTCAGCGGCGGAGCCGCGCTCTGGGCATGCTTCGACGTCGCTCGCCGCCTGCCTCCACACGAGCGCGCAGTGATCGTCACAATATTCCCGGATTCTGGCGAAAAATATTTGAGCGAACGTTTTTGGACCGAGGAATAAAGAATGAGCAACTTCGCACTAAGAATTCGAGACGATCTGGCTCGCCGAATTCACGCGCACGGCGTTGAAACGTATCCGCACGAATGCTGCGGCGCGCTCCTGGGAAGCGACAGAGACAGCTCGCGCGAAGTTCTCGATCTCCTTCCGCTTGCGAATCGCCGCGATGATTCGCCGCGCAATCGCTTCGAGGTTACGCCGGACGATGTCCGCGTGGCTGAGAAAACAGCGCGCGATAGAAAACTAGAGCTGATCGGCTGGTATCACTCGCATCCCGATTGCCCCGCACGCCCCAGCGAATTCGATCGCGAGCACGCTTGGCCCTGGTACAGCTACATTATCGTGAGCATCGAGGCCGCTGGCGCGCGCGAAATGTTTTCTTGGCGACTCCGCGACGATCGCTCGGCCTACGATTCGGAGCAAATCGAGACCGCCGCGCGTTCGACTGGTTCATAGAGTCGCTCAAAAACCGCTGTAATCCGGAGTCGATTGGATAAGGTTCGGCGAAGGATCTCAGCGTAAAATGCCAGCACCGCTTAGAATCGCGTGCCGAAGGCAAGGAGAAGCGAAATGCCAGTGAAGGTCATCATACCAACCCCGCTGCGCCCTTACGCAGGCAAGCAGGAAAGCGTCGATCTGCAAGCTGCGACGGTCGCCGAAGCACTATCGGCGCTCACCGCAAGGTTCGCGGAATTAAGAAGGCACCTTTTCGCGGACGACGGCCGCCTCCGCAGCTTCGTAAACGTCTACGTAAACGACGAAGACATTCGCTACTTGCAAAAAGATCAAACCAGCGTGAAGGAAGGCGACACAATCAGTATCGTCCCATCCATCGCTGGCGGCGTTTGCTAATTTAAAGCGCTGTCATCCTGAAGGTCCGCGGCCGCGGGCCTGAAGGATCTCAGCGTCAATCACGACGTCGCCCGAACCAGGGGCACAGCAGTCAGATCCGGGAGCTTTTTATGGCAACAATCAAGTCAGACACCGCACCAGCCGCGCCGGCAGAAAAACTAGCTGCGGCGCTCTCCAAAGAAGAAGTCCTGCGTTACAGCCGTCACCTCATCATGCCCGAAGTCGGCATGGAAGGTCAGCTCAAGCTGAAGCAAGCAAAAGTACTCTGCATTGGCACCGGAGGCCTTGGCGCGCCGCTCGGTCTCTATTTGGCCGCCGCAGGAGTAGGCCGCATTGGCCTTGTCGATTTCGATTCCGTCGACTTCACCAATCTCCAGCGCCAGATTCTTTTCTGCTCCACCGACGTCGGCCGCCCAAAAATCGAAGCCGCCGCCGATCGCCTGCAAGGCCTGAACCCCGAAATCCAGATCGATCGCTTCGAAACGCATCTGACCAGCGACAACGCGCTCGACATAATGAAGGACTACGACATCATCGTCGACGGTACCGATAATTTCCCCACCCGCTATCTTGTAAACGACGCCTGCATCCTTCTCGGCAAGCCGAACGTGTACGGCTCGATTTTCCGCTTTGAAGGACAGATTAGCATCTTCGGAGCGCCCAGCGGCCCGTGCTACCGCTGCCTCTATCCCGAACCGCCCCCGCCCGGCCTGGTGCCCTCGTGCGCCGAAGGCGGAGTTCTCGGCGTGCTTCCAGGAATCGTCGGCGCGATTCAAGCCGCGGAAGCCCTTAAATTGATCATCGGAAAAGGTGACCCGCTTATCGGCCGTCTCTTGCTCTTCGACGCTCTCGCCATGCGCTTCCGCGAATTGAAGTTGCGCAAAAATCCGGAGTGCCCCGTCTGCGGCGCGCATCCGACCGTCACCAAGCTAATCGACTACGCCGAGTTCTGCGGCATCCGCGGCGAAGAAGCGCCCGCGCCGCAAACGGCAGTTCCGGAAATCACGCCGCGCGATTTCAAGGCACGCCTCGATCGTGGCGACGATCTTTACGTTCTCGATGTCCGCGAGCCCCACGAATACCAGATCTGCAATCTCGGCGGACATCTCATCCCGCTCGGCGATCTTTCGCGCCGCGTAAATGAACTCGACAGCTCCCGCGAAATCGTCGCGCATTGCCGCAGCGGCAAACGTTCCGCCGAGGCCGTTGAGTTCCTGCAAAAAGCCGGCTTCCGCAAAATTTGGAACCTGAAGGGTGGTATCCTCGCCTGGTCGGACGAAGTCGATCCGAATGTCCCGAAGTACTGACCACTTTTGGTGCCTGAATTGACTGCGACCGTTGCATTCGATCGGAGGATCAATGTCCGCCACACGAATCACTTCTCGAAACGATGGCCCCTTGCGCGTGGAAGGGGAGTTCGAAATTCTCGATCAGGACGGTAAGCCGTTCGGTCTCGCTGGACGAACCGCGCTTTCCCTTTGCCGATGCGGGGCCTCGGAGAACAAGCCTTTTTGCGATGGTAGTCATAAACGAGTCAGCTTCCAGAGCTCAACCCCCGCTCGCGATCTGCCGCCGCCGCAACCCAAACCGTAAAACGAGATAGGTAGTTTGGCACCGGGAGCGTCACATTTCTACCCCGAGACCCGCCGCTTGCCTTAATCCACAAAACCCTCTAGAAGCCCCGAGACGGCTGGTAAGTATAAATATCTGTGCCACTTAGGTGGTACTAAAATGGTGCCCCAGAACGGTACATGGGTTGCTGCCCTATCTACTGGGCAAGGTGCTGTCTTTGGGGGATGTGTGGTTCGTCAGGCTAAATTTTGGAATTTCGTCCATCGCTTTCGACTGACCCTTCTCGGGGCTATCGCGACCGGTGCGTACCTCACTCTTCTGTGGATTCTGCGCAGCTCTGCCTATTTCTCTGATCCGCTGCTCGACACCTACCTTCAAATGGCTGGCAGCCTGATCGCCTTCACATTTGCGGCCAATGCCTTAGTTCGCTTCCGGGGCACTCATGACCGAATCTCTTTAATCCTCGCCTTCGGATTTGTCATGGCTGGTTTGATCGAGGCAGGAACGAGCATGACGTTTTACCGCGGCATGCTTGTCACCGTGGTTAGCGGAAACCACATTTCTCTCGGCTGGCTCGCGGGCCGCACCCTGCTGGGTATCCTGCTGTTAGCCGCGCTAACCGTGGAACGCCGCATTCCCGTGGCGCGGGATCCCGCAAGGGAAATGGCGGGGGCGACGCTTATCGTTGGCGCGGCCGCCTACCTGACGAGCGTCTTTTACTTCATGATTCCGGATGCGCCGCGGATTCATCCAGGCGCTCTGATCCCGAGACCTTGGGACCTTGTGCCCGCCGCAATCTACTTGGCAGCGGCGATCGGATATGGGTGGCGCCTGCGCCGCGCTGACGCGTCGCTCGATCGTGCTTTGTTCGTAGCTGCCGTGCTCAACGTGATTTGCCATGTCACCATCAGCCAGTCGCAGCACGTTCTCGACGCATCGTTCACTCTCGCTCACGCGCTCATGGTTCTCAGTTACGTCGTCGTTCTTGGCGGAACGCTTTTGGACAACGCGCAGCTCTTTGATCAGGTCAGTCGCATGGCCGCTTCGGACTCGCTCACCGGCCTCGCCAACCACCGCCGTATGCTGGAAGTGCTCGAGACAGAAATTCAGCGCTCGCGGCGCACCGGCCGCAGCTTCGCCGTTTTGTTGTTCGACCTCGACGGTTTGAAAAAAATCAACGACCGTTACGGCCACCTTATTGGAAGCCGTGCCATCAAGCGTCTGGGAATCGCGCTGCGCGGCAGTAGCCGCACGATCGACACACCCGCCCGTTACGGCGGCGACGAATTCGCGCTCGTAATGCCGGAATCGAATGAACAAGAAGCGCGGCTCGCTGCCACCCGTATCTGCGATCAGCTAGCGCGAGACGGCCAGGATCCGCAAATCACCGTGAGCGTTGGTCAGGCCGTGTATCCAACGGACGGGACGACCATCGAAAAGATCTTGGGTGCGGCTGACAAGGCGCTGTACCAGATGAAGGGCCGGGGCCAAAAGAAAATGAGAATGGGAAATGTAGCGGCACTGATCTAAAGCTGATCTAAAAGGGAGTAGCGGAAAATGCCATTTGGGATGGGGGTCCCAAAGTCGTTCACGGCCTCGCGTCGCGAGCCGCGCATTCCCATGGAAGTCGGAGTAAATATCACGGGCAATCCCGCGCTTCCCGGAACGGAAACTACTTTCACGGAAAACGTCAGTCCGCGGGGTGCTCGCGTGTTGAGCACTCGTAAGTGGAAAATAAACGATCGGCTGACCCTCACCACCCTGACGGGGTCGTTCCATTCGATTGCGCGCGTTGCTTATTGCCAGTTGGTGCCCGACGCGGGCTTCGCCGTGGGACTCGAATTTATCGCGCCCACCGGGAATTGGGTCGTCGCAGACCCATCAGCAAACTAACGTCTCTTCAAAGCCCTGCAAGAGGTGCCGCGGCTTCTGCTGAACTGTCCTTTTCTCCGCCGGGAAAATCTCGACTTTGGTGACCTTGCCCACAATCGCACCTGCGCGGCCGCGCACGGTTTTTGTAGCGCAGGCGTCTCGCCGGCTTTGCTTTTTTGTGGCTGCTCGCGCGGTCTCGAATCGACCACGTTGTGCTTCTAATGCACGAACCCCACGTTCGGCTCCGGTGCCGGCCCTGGCCCTTCGGGCAACGGTCCGAACTGTGCTTCGTAACGCGAAACGTTTTCCTGCAAAGCGCGCACCAACCGCTTCGCATGCGTGGGACTCACGATGATGCTCCCTACGAGCTTTCCCTGCGGGAGGGTGGGGAAGAGATAAATGAAATTTAGCGTGAACTCTTCCGCATTGTGATGGACCACCACCAGATTCGAATACTGGCCGAGCAGTTCCTTTTCGTCGGCCTTGATCTGCACTTGTTGCTGCGATTTCGGTGCCTCAGTCATCTCCATTCTCCTTGCCGGCTTTCGATTCGAAACTATAGCAGAGCGTCACCCGGCCTCGTTGCTTTTTGGAACCTTGTTGATTCGAACGATTGACCTCTTAACGAGTTAAGCGTAGTTTATATGGATAGTTCATCATGGTTAACTCATGGACAGTTTGAAGGCCGGCGCCGGTACTCAAATTCAGAATCCAGCGCATCCGACCACCGACGCAGCCATCGAGTCCTCCGCGGCGGCGGAACTTGCTGAGCTACTCACCCACGAAGACGTGGATCGCGCGCAGGATCGTTGGCGGGTTGCGCGCGCTCGAAAATCAAGAACGGCGGGGCGGCTTCGCGTCCTTTGGTTTCTGATCGGACCGGGTGTTCTCGTCTTTCTTGGCGAGAACGACGCGCCCAGCATGCTTTCGTATTCGGCGGACGGCGCACGCTTTGGCATCGGCTTTTTTCTCCCTTTCATCGTGCTTACCTTTGTCATGGGTTTCATCGTGCAGGAAATGACCGTTCGGCTGGGTGCCGTCACGCACCGGGGGCATGCCGAGCTCATCTTCGACCGCTTCGGACGCTTCTGGGGTTTCTTCTCGATGGGAGATCTGGTGATCGGAAATTTCCTGACCCTCGTGACGGAATTCATCGGAATTCGCGCCGGCCTCGGTTTTTTCGGCATCCGGCCGGGAATTGCAATCGGCGGGTCGCTCGTGATCGTGGTCGCGGCAATCACCACCGGCCGTTATTGGACTTGGGAACGAACCGTCATGGGCCTTGCGATTTTTAATGGCTTGTTTATTCCCGCGGCGATTTTCGCGCATCCGGATTGGTCTGCCGTGGGCCACGCGCTTGTCACTTGGTCGCCTCTGCCCGCCGGCAATCGGTACGAAATTCTCGTGCTCATTCTCGCTACCACGGGCGCTACGGTGACGCCTTGGATGCTTTTCTTTCAGCAGAGCGCGGTCGTAGACAAAGGTATGCAGCCGCGCGATATCAAAGCGGGCCGCTTCGACACCATTCTCGGCGCCGCCTTGGCCGCGGTGTTCGCCATTGCGACGATTCTCGCTACCGTTCCGTTGTTCCATCACGGCATCGACGCTTCGCGGTTTCAAGCGGCGGAGTTCGCGCAAGCCCTCGAACCGTGGATAGGACACGTGGGTGCTGCGCTTTTCGCGCTCGGCATTTTCGAAGCAGGTATTGTGGCGGCAATCGCAATCTCTACCTCATCCGCGTACGCATTCGGCGAGGTTTTGCAAACGGGCCACAGCCTAAACCGCCCGCTCCGCGACGCGTGGCCTTTTTATCTGACTTTGCTGGGTTCCGCCTGTGCAGCCGCAGGCCTCGTGCTGATTCCACGCGCGCCTCTCGAGTTCATTGTCCTGACTGTTAACGTCATCGCGGTTCTTGCCATGCCGCCCGCTCTCGTTTTTCTCCTGATGCTCGTGAACGATCCCGACGTGATGGGCGAGCATGTAAACGGCGGGTGGGCAAATTTCGCGGGAGTAACCGTCACCGTGCTGTTGATTTGTGCGGGACTTATTTTCGGCGCTGCAACCGTTTTCCCGAAGTTGCTTGGCGGTTAGTTTTGCGAGGCGCAAAGTGAACTCAGACCAGGCACAATCCGCCAGCAGCCACCGCGATCTTCCAAGCGAAGCCGCCGCTGCCGCGCAACCCGATCTGAAAGATCCTCGCGTCGTTCTTTCGCTGCTCGAGGCGGACCAGGTAGTGGCGGCCAAGAGCCAAACGCATTTCGGGCGCCGAGCGCTTTCGTCGCGTGAGCGCATTTTGCTTTGGGGACTTCGCATCTACGTCGTCGTCATGCTGGTAATCGTGACGATCACCGTTATACAAGCGGTTGGCGCATCGCACTGAGAGAACTTTTCTCCGCTGGGCAATTCCGAGTTGCCGTGCGAAGATTTCAAACCGCGCGCAGCGCGAGTATCAGGCCTTCGACGAAATGAACTCGAACCAACCTTCAGGATCCCCAAACAAGCCGCTATTGATCGGCATCGGCGTGCTCGTTGTGATGATCGCCTTCGCAGGGGGAATGATCGTGTACTCGATGAGCGATTGGAGCGTTCCGGAGAAAGTGAAAAGCCTAAAGAATCCTGTCCCCGCCGGCAACGAATCGATTGCAGCGGGAATGTCGATTTACAAAGATCGCTGCGCGAACTGCCACGGCGAGCGCGGCGACGGGCGGGGCGAAAAAGCCGAGCAGCTTTCGATCGCGCCCTCGAATTTTACCGACGCTCACAAAATGAGCGCTTCCACGGATGGCGAACTCTTTTGGAAAATCAGCAAGGGCAGGCGGCCGATGCCCGCTTTTAAGGACAAACTCAGCGAGCAGGAGCGCTGGCAGCTCGTCGACTACATCCGCACGTTTTCCACGCGACTCGTGGACGCGCCACTGAATCCGACCCCGCCTGAGGTGCCCACCGAGAAACCCGCGCCGAAGAAACAATGAAACGCGCGGCACGCTTGACGTCAGCTACTTAACCGTCGCCAGCCCTTCCGCGACTTCCTTCAGGTCGGGGACGACTGGAATATCGTAGTTCTTGAACCAGCCGACGATTCCATCTTTTCCCACGATCGCAATGGCCCGTCCGGTGATTCCTTTGTCGGCCAAATAAACCCCGAATTTATCGGACGCGGCGCCGCGCGGTTGAAAGTCCGCTAACAAGGGATAATGAATACCCATTTTTTCGGCGTAGGCCTTGTGCGACCACACGCTGTCTACGCTGATCCCGAGCACCTGCGCGTCGAGCTGTTCGAATTTCCTCATGTCGTTCACCAGGCAGGCGTGTTCGTTGGTGCAGGTGGGACTCCAGTCGAGCGGGTAAAACACCAGAACGACCTTTTTCTTCCCCTTGAAGTCCGACAGCTTGACCTCTTTTTTGTCCTGGTCCATCAAAGTAAAATCCGGAGCCGGACTTCCCACTGAAATTGGCATACTCACTTCCTCCCGATTCGCTCGCGCGATGAATTGTCAGAATTGCGAAACCGACCGTTACGAATCATCCATGATAGCCGAAGCGGACAAGGCAGACAAACTCCCGGACGGCAATGCGTGGCGCAATCTGCTACCATACGGCCCCGGAGCGCGGAGAGAATCGAGAACTTGGCTCGCATTTCGTACGAGGAAGCGTATCCGGGTATTCAGTTTTCGCCGCGCAGCCGGAATTGGTGGGCGCGACTGAAGGGCGCGCCGCCGGAATGCATTCACCGGCCATCGAAGTCGGGTTGGATGGCGACGCTTCTGCCGGACATTGTTTTTTTCGTCGGCCAGAGCTATATGCGTCGCGAGCGGCTGCGTCCGGAAGTTTTGTTGTGCCGCGAGTGTTTGATGGACTTCGTGAAGAGCGACACAGCGTCGTTCAAGGGGCGCATTGTGGCGTTCGAGCCGGACCCGAGCGTCACGCAATATTTCTTCACCAGCGCGCCGGATTTTGCGCCGGCGGGAATGACGGCGGAAGTGGAGGAAGCGATCACCCAGCGGTTGGCCCAGGATTTCGGAAACTGCACAGCGTGTGACCGGGCCGCAACATGGCTGTGGTTTTCGCGCGCGCAAGTGGCGAGCCTCGATGACTTCCAGCGGATTCGCGATTCCGCCGGAGAGCGGCTTTGCGCCACGCACGGACCGCAGAAGCTGCGCAAGGCTTTTGAGAAGATCGACAAGGCCAAATTGAGTTTTGTAAATCTTCCGTACGGCGAGTCCGGCGCGTACGTCTGGATCTAAACGATGCAACCGAAAAGACAACCGATGCCATTGAGCGAAGTGGTTGAGAAGTATATTGCCGCCGCGGGCGGGTACGGAAAGCCGGCGGCGCTGTCGTCGTTGGGATTTTCTCGCGCGGAAGTGGAGCAGGTTTTTAGCGTGTACGACGAGGACTACAACATCAGCCGGTTCTTTCATTTTCGCAACGAAGCCGGCGAGAGCTACACGATCAACGAATTCCCGCAAACGCACGTCACCATCGACGCCGAAATTCAATCGATTCTTTAGAGTTCGCTTTTCTCGCCACATGAAATCACCGAAGCGGGGGATGAAATGAGAATTCAGGGTCGATGTCGACCGGGATGTCGGACTGTTTTGCGAGGAGAGCTGCGAGGTCGGGAGGCATCACCGCGTACTTCTTAAACCATACCTCCGTGCGCGCCTTGTCGCCAGTGACTTCCTGTTCGAGCAATTCTTTCGCGAGGGAGGTGATGGCCACGGGTATTTTGTCGAAATCGATTTCGTAGAGGCCGATGGAGGCGTCGCGGCGGATGGCGCCCTGCTCGAGGTAATAATTAAACTCCATGATTTCGCCGGCACTGTGAGCTTCGGCAATTCCGAATCGCACGGTGCGGAAGATCCCAGCGACCGCGGAAGCATAGATACCATTAAGCTTTTCCTTGGGTATCGCTCCACGTTCAACGAGCCAGGGAAGGCAAAACTCGCCCACGATATCCGCCTTTGCTTCTTCGAGCGCCGAATAGGCGTGACCGATGGCTTCGTTAATCTCCACTTTGCCGGCCGCGGTTCGCGCATACGCCGGACCCAAGCCGTGGGCGATCTCATGCATCATCGTGTCTGTGAGGTAGCCTTCGCCGCTGACCATGGCCGCCTGATCGGGGCGCATCACGCGTTTGGCGAGCGGAAGGATGACGTAGTTCACGCGCGCGTCCAGAAAATTCTTCCAGAAAATTTTCTTTGAGCCTTTTTCTTCGTGGATGCGGGCATCGTTGGGCAGATCGTCAGCAACGGCCTGATAACCGTGACGAAGATCGCCGGCGCGATAAGGCGAATCGACCACTTCCATGGGCGAGCGCTTGCCGCGTTTCGAGGGCAAGTCGTCGGGCGCGAGCGGCAGCGATTCCTGGAACTCCGGTACGTATTTCTGAAAAACAGAGAGCTTTTTGCTTTCTTCCTCGTTGCGGATCATCACGGAGGCGCCGTACGTAGCCTTCACTCCGAGGAGCGAATCGTCATAAGTTTCGTAAGGCGCGAAGACGATGTCGATTTTTGAATCTTCGAGATTGAGCCAGGCAATGTCGCTCGCGTAGTAGTCGTCGGAGAGCAGGGCGTCGGCGCGAAGGCGCAGGAATTTCGCGAAGGCGGGATCGTCGCTTAGGTCGGCGGCTTCGCGCAGATCTTTTGCCATCGGTTCGAGGAACTCGCGATACTCGATGTGATAAGGCGTCATGCAGCGCGTGAGGACGTCACTTGACCCTGCCGCTAGGCAAAGTACCTCGACGGAGTAGGGAGAATAGACCGCGTCTCTTTTGAGAATGCCATCCTTAATCATGCGGTCGAGGTGCGTTTGCGTCTCCAAGGGATCGAAGAAGCCGCGGCCCAGAGGCATCGGCTCGGTGCCGACGAACGGCTTGTTTTCATCAACCAAATCGAAGCGGCTGCCGTTGATTCGCAAGTACGTGCGTAGCAATTCGTCTTGCGGGTTCTTGCTGCTCGCGAGCGAGAGGTAAAGCTTTAGGCCTTCGGGGTCGCTCTGGCGCCAGAAGATGCACTCGAGAAGGCCGGAAGCATCGACGAGTTTCTGGACAAGTTTCTTTTCGCGGTCGGTGAGGCCATGCGAGTTGAAAGGCATCTCGACACGTTTGAATTTCGCAACGCGCTCGGCGAGATCGGGGACGACAACGAGATTCTGTTTTGCGGCGCGCGAGGCAGAGCCTTTGTCAGCCGGCATGGGCGCGGACTGAACAGGCGCGGAGGACTGGGGCATGGCGTTCAAACGCATTGCAGCGAGGAGAAGAACCACTGCAAACATGAGACTTACTAGCCCTCGTTTGGCAATAAAAAACAGCAAAAATTCGCTATTAGAGCTAGTTGCCGGTGTTTGTTTTCTATGAGATAGGGATGTTTCTAATCGCGGATTCGCTATTAGAAAACGCGATGCTTTGTCGCGGTTTACGCTCGCTCCGGAGCCAACTGCGGCCATGATGGCTGAAACCCCAGATGAGACGAGAGGGACCATGGCGAAGCTGAAACTCCGGCCCGAGGCGCATGCTGCGGGTGAACCAGCGCAGTGGTACACGCTCGGCGCTACTTCTGATGTGTAGAAGCGACTACATGTTGCAGGTATACCAGCACAACGGAAGGCGCTTCGCGCGGCGTATCTTTTGTCGGAGCTGAAGCTCCGACCCCCTAAATAGCAGCTTGCCGAGGCGGATCTTTCGGCTGCGCTCGGAACAAGTTCCGGAGTTACGCCGAGACGGAGCAGGGCATCGTCGTGAGCGGGGCTTCCCGCTCGCGGCCTGCGGCTTAGTGTTTGCCGCCTTGCACGCGTTTTGTTACGTAGCGACATCGCGCCACATTTAGCTTAGCAGCAACCATTGAAATTTCAAGTGTTTTGGAAAACCGTCGCGGTTACTTGGCCGCGGAGGTTACGCGCTCTAGGCGCTGGGCCAGGGCTTCGTGTTCCTGGTTGATTTCTGGGGGCAGGCGCTTGCCAAATTTGTCGAGGAATTTAGCGGTGGAATTTTGCTCTTCGACCCAGTCGGCGGGATCTACACGCAGGAGTTCGTCGAGATTCTCTTTCGGGAGCGAGAGGCCGTCGAGTGTGAGCGAACTGGGCGTGGGGACGTAGCCGATGGGCGTTTCGGTTGCAGCGGCGCGGCCTTCGATGCGATCCAGCATCCACTTCAAGACGCGGACGTTTTCGCCATAACCGGGCCAGAGGAATTTTCCGGCGGCGTCTTTGCGGAACCAGTTCACATTGAAAATCTTGGGCGGCTTTTTCATCTTCGCGCCCATGTCGAGCCAATGGCGGAAGTAATCGGCCATGTTGTAGCCGCAGAAGGGGAGCATAGCCATGGGGTCGCGGCGGGTGACGCCACCAGGACCGGTGATGGCAAAAGTGGTTTCGGAAGCCATGGTAGCAGCGACGAAAACGCCATGCTGCCAGTTGCGCGCTTCGTAAACCAGGGGCGCCACGCGAGCGCGGCGTCCGCCGAAAATCAGAGCCGAGATGGGAACACCTTTCGGGTCTTCCCAGTGCTCGGAAATCGAAGGCGACTGGCGCGCAGGGACGGTGTAACGCGAATTGGCTTGCGCGGCGGTTCCTTTGCTCGGGGTCCAGGGCTCGCCCTTCCAGTTGATCATGCCGGCGGGAGGCGCGCCGTCCAAGCCTTCCCACCAGGGCTCGCGCGCAGGCGTGAGGCCGACGTTGGTAAAAATGGAATCGTGATGCACGGCGGCGATGACGTTTGGATTTGTTTTCGTGTTCGTGCCGGGAGCGACGCCGAAGAAACCGGCTTCGGGATTAATGGCGCGCAAGGTGCCGTCGTCGGCGATATGCATCCATGCGATGTCGTCGCCAACGGTCCAAACGCGGTAGCCCTGCTTTTCGAGCGCGGAAACCATCATGGCAAGATTCGTCTTGCCGCAGGCGCTAGGAAACGCAGCCGCCATGTAGGTGACTTTACCGGAAGGATCTTCGAGGCCGAGGATGAGCATGTGCTCGGCCATCCAGCCCTGATCGCGCGCCATCCAGCTGGCGATGCGCAGCGCAAAACATTTTTTACCGAGAAGAGCGTTGCCGCCGTAACCGGAGCCGACGCTCCAGATTAATTTTTCTTCGGGAAAATGGAGGACGAAGCGGCGGTCAGGGTTCACGTCGCCGATCGAATGAAGGCCGGGGACGAAATCGCCGGAGACGCCGAGCCGGTCGAGCGCGCATTTGCCGATGCGGGACATGATACGCATGCTGGCGACAACGTAGGCGCTGTCGGTGATTTCAACGCCGACTTTACTGTAGGGAGAATTCACCGGGCCAAGAATGTAGGGCACGACGTACAGGGTTCGGCCCTTCATGGCGCCGTCGAAGAGCGGGCGGACTTTGTCCTTGGCTTCGGCGGGGGCCATCCAATTATTAGTAGGGCCGGCGTCTTCTTTTTTGTGGGTGCAGATATACGTGATGCCTTCGGTGCGAGCGACATCGTTGGGATTGCTGCGATGGAGGTAAGAGTGCGGGTACGTTTTCTGATTCAGCTCGATATAAGTGCCGTCGGCAAGCATTTCCGCGGTGAGCCGCTCTATTTCGGCAGGGGAGCCGTCGATCCACACGATCTTCGCGGGCTTCGTAAGGCGAGCTGATTCTTCAACCCAGATTTCCAGCGGTGTTGCCACCGAACCTCCTGAATTTTCTCGCGGGGAGCATCGCGACAGGCGAAACAGAAGCGCTCGTACAATAAAAATTGTAGGGCAGTGCCTGGGGAAAAGCAAGGCAGAGGCGGCGCGTCCGGCGGCGGATATACCGGATGCTATACTTTCCCGAAAATGTACGCGCGAAAATTAGAGGCGGAAATTACGGTCGGGAACGAGAGGCGAGCGTGTCCGCTGGAGTGGCTCGACAGCTTTTGCATGCGGAATTTCACTGGGTCGGCGGAATTCGACGACACGCTACCGACGGGCGAGGGACGGCTGGAGGCAGGACTCAGCGTGGATCTCGTACGCCTAGCGAACGCGATGAGCGAGTGGTTCACGAAGCGAGGCAAAGGAAATGGACAAGAAGTGAAGGTGGGGTTGCGCGAAGCCGAAAAGCATACTGAAAACGCGAGCTAAATAGAATTCAGGCGTGCCCTAGGAGGGGAAGAGCCGAACTTTCCTGCGTATGACTGGGGCGTTGCAGCGGTCATCGCCGGAGAATTCGGCTCCTCACTTATAATTCGACGCCGCAATAGAACGATGGTTAGCAACGATCGCGTTTCCAACTTTATTTTGTTGGAAAAGGAATCTCTTCGGAATTGCGAGGGCTCGCGAATTGGCCGTCGAAACGGGAGAGCATAGATTTAATACGCGGCATGGCAGCGTATGCGGCGTCCTCTCCGGCGGCAACGAGTTGCGGCGTCTTTTTGAATTCGTCCCAGAGAATGTGATGAACTTCCGGCATGATTAGGACGTCGGTGGCGGCACGCCAGGGCTGTACGGAGCAGGTCTGAACGATCGAAAACGAACGGCTGATGACTTCGATGGTGTTACGAGGGCGGGCGTCGAGCAGGCCCGGCTCGAGATGCACGGAAACCACGAAGTCGGCTCCCAATTTTCGTACGGCGGGGGCGGGAACTGATTCGGTGAGGAAGCCGTCCGCCAGAATGTGGTTGCGATATTCGACGGGAAGGAATAGGCCGGGATACGCGCAGGATGCCCGGAGAGCGGGGCCGATCTCGCCCGTTGTGAAATAAACGGACTCGCCGCTGATTAAATCGGTGGCGACGATGCACAGCGGGATTTTCATTTCCTCGAAAAGCTTGGCGGTCGTGAACTTGCGAAGGAAATCCTCGAGGCGCTGGTTCGAAGCCATGCCCATGCGCGAAACGGTCCAGCGTCCGAAATCGCGAAAAGTGGTTTCCGTGCCCTGGCGCGCCATATCATCGAGAGAAGTGCCGCTGGCGTAAGCGGAGGCAATCAGCGCGCCGACACTTGTGCCGGCAATGAAATCGATGGGGATGTTGCTTCGTTCGAAGGCGCGTAGGACGCCGATATGAGCAATGCCGCGCGCGAAGCCGCCGCCCAGCGCGAGTCCGACCTTTGGGCGCTGGCCCTGCGTACGGTAGGCGAACGATCGCAAACCGCGAACGGCTTTGCCGAGCCACTTGGTAGTTCCCATCGGGCGCCTGTGCCTCTGTGTAATTATGGCACGAGCGCGAGGGCGCGGCGTTTCCGGTTGACCGGTCGTTAGCGCTTTTGTAACCTCGTCGGTTGGTTTCGATCAGGGAAAGGCTCTTGTGAAACGACGAATCGAGAAAGTGGCGGTGCTGGGAGCGGGCACGATGGGCGCGCGTATTGCCCCGCAGTTGGCCAATGCGGGGATTCCTTGTTATTTGCTGGATATAGCTCCGACTGAGCTGAATGCGGCCGAAACCAAGAAGGGGCTGGCGCTTGATAGCGCGGCGGTGCGAAACCGGATTGTGTTGGCTGGACTTGAGGCGGCGAAGAAGTCGCGGCCGGCGGCGCTTTTTACCGAGGAGACCGCGCGGCTGGTGACGCCGGGGAATTTCGAGGACAACCTAGGATGGTGCGGCGAAGTGGATTGGATCATCGAAGCGGTGGCGGAAAATCTGGAGATCAAACGCGGACTTTATGCGCGCGTGGAAGCGGTGCGGAAACCGCGGACGATTGTGACGTCGAATACTTCGGGGCTGCCGATTCACTTGATCGCGGAAGGGCGGTCGGAGGATTTTCAGCTGCATTGGGCGGGTACGCATTTTTTCAATCCGCCTCGGTACATGAAATTGGTCGAGCTGATACCGGGTCCGAAGACGCGGCCGGAAGTGATGGAGTCGCTCGAAGAGATTTGTGACTTGAGGCTGGGCAAGGGCGTGGTGGTGGCGAAAGACACGCCGAATTTTATTGCGAACCGTATCGGGACGTACGCGATGCTCAATGTGCTGCGTCAGATGCAGGCGTTGGGCATGACGATCGAAGAAGTGGACGCCTGCACGGGGCCTGCGATTGGGCAACCGAAGTCGGCGACGTTTCGCACGGCCGATATTGTGGGACTCGATGTGCTGGTGCATGTCGTGCGAAACATTTACGACAGCATTCCGAACGACGAATCGCGCGAGAATTACCGGCTCCTGGCGTTGCTCGAAGAAATGATGAAGCGCGAATGGCTCGGCGACAAGACCGGGGGCGGTTTTTACAAGCGAGTGAAGAAGGGCGGCGAATCGGAAATTCTGACGCTCGACTGGCAGGCGATGGAGTACCGGCCGAAGAAGAAGGCCAAGTTCGGCTCGATTGAGGCGGGCAAGGGTGTGGAGGATACACGGGCGCGGCTGCGCGCACTGGTAGCGCCGGCAATCGAAGGCAAGGGCGACATCGCAAATCAATTTTTGTGGGGCAGCCTGAGTGAATCGTGCCTGTATGCCGCGAGGCGCGTGCCGGAAATTGCCAACAGCATTGTGGATGTGGACCGCGCGATGCGCTGGGGATTCGGGTGGGAGCTGGGACCGTTCGAAGTGTGGGACGCGATCGGCGTCGAGAAAATGGCGGGCGCGATCGAGCGCGAAGGAAAGCAGATTCCGCCGATTGTGAGCAGAGTGCTGGCGTCGCCCAAGAAATCATTTTACGAGCACGAAAAAGGAAGCACCAGATATTTCGATCTGGCGACAGGCGCGCTGTCGCCGATTCTCGAGACGCCGGGAATCATTGTTTTGAAATCGTTGAAGGACCGCACGCCAGTGGTGCGGAGCAATTCCGGGGCGAGTTTGATTGACCTGGGCGACGGCGTTGTGTGCTGCGAATTCCACTCGAAGATGAATTCGATCGGCGGCGATCTGGTGGCGATGATTCTCGCCGGAATCGCGCGGCTGGGGAAAGAATTCGAGGCGATGGTGATCGGGAATCAGGCGCCGAATTTTTCCGTCGGCGCGAACTTGATGCTGGTGCTGATCGGCGCGCAGGAAGGCGAGTGGGACGACATTCATATGGCGGTGCGGCAATTCCAGCGAGCCAACATGGCGATCAAGTACGCGCCGAGGCCTGTGGTAGCGGCGCCGCAGGGGATGGCGCTGGGCGGGGGATGCGAGATTAGCCTTCATTCGGCGCGCATTCATGCGGCGGCGGAGACTTACATGGGGCTCGTCGAGACGGGCGTGGGGCTTGTCCCAGGCGGCGGCGGAACGAAAGAAATGTTGATTCGTGCGAACGAGCATGCGGCAGGAGCGGAGGATCTGGATCTCTTCCACGCGCTTAAGCCTATCTTCCAGAACATTGCGATGGCGAAGGTGTCGACGAGCGGGGAGGAAGCGCGCGCGCTTGGGTATCTGCGCCCGTCGGATTTAATCGCGATGAATCGCGACAGGCAGATCGCCGATGCGAAGCAGACCGCGCTGGCGATGGTCCGCGCGGGCTATCACCCTCCGCCGCCGACCGAAATTCGGGTGCTCGGCGAGGAGTTTCTGGCCGCGGCAAAACTCGCTATTCACATGCTGATGCGCGGCGAATTTGCGAGCGCGCACGACGCGGTGGTGTCGCGCAAAGTGGCTTCCATTCTTGCGGGCGGAACGATTACGGCGCCGCAGATGGTCTCCGAGCAGTACATCCTTGATCTCGAGCGCGAAGCCTTCGTCAGCCTTTGCGGCGAGCGAAAGACGCAGGAACGCATCGCGTTTACCCTCAAGACCGGCAAACCGCTTCGAAACTAAGCCGTCGCGGGCTCTCGGCGGTGTTAATAACTTGCAACTTTTCTCCGGATACGGGGTTACTCCAGACGGGGTTTTGTGCATCTAATAGTCCAGCGATTGGCTTTGGGTTTACCGATTGGGTCAGAGGAAAGATACTGGCTAATTCCGAGGAACTTTCCGACGTGATTCTCGCAAGACACGATAACTCATCAAGGAGAAGTGAATGAACTGGAACGCAGTTCGGAATTTTGTATTCATGGCGGTGGCGGCGGCAGGTCTTATCACTCTTACTGCTTGCGGCGGTGGTGGTGGCGGAGTGGTTCAGCCACCTCCTCCCACGGGCAATTTCACCAACGCATCTCTCATAAACAATTACGCGTTCTTTTATCAGGGATCGGATGCATTCGGCAACGCCCTTGCGGCGTCCGGCGAACTCGTTGCTGATGGGCAGGGACACATTACGAGCGGCTTGATCGACATCGACATATTCAATTCGCTCCCAATTGTAGCTGCGCAGATCCTTTCAACGTCGACGTATTCGGTGAACGCGGATGGTCAAACCTCGGTCACGCTGAACTTGAACGGCGCCGTCAGCATCACCCTGCAATTGACGCTCGCTTCCAGTGCACATGGATTGATCACTCAATTTGATTTCAATGGCAGCGGGAGCGGGACGATCGACGCACAGAATGCCGGACAACTATCGACCGCGCTCACAGGGAACTTTGCAATCAACGTGTCGGGAGTCGATGGCGGCTTCGAGGAGACGACGATAGGCGGAAACCTCCTTGTGAATACGGGCGGCGCGATCCTCGCGGGGCAATCCGTGTGGGATGTTGCCGAAGCGGGTTTTCCCATCGACAGCGACGACACGGGGGTTAATGGCAGTTTGACGCCGGATGCTCTGAACGCGGGACACGGCACAATCAGCATTTCCAGTCCAACTGCCAACATCAATGGTTCCCCACTCATTTTCAGTTACTACGTTGTGGATACCACACACCTAAAGATCATCGAAATTGACAATGCGTTTTTCACGGCTGGCGAAGCGTTTGCGGCACCCGGAGCTTCGACTCAGCTAGCCAACGCGAGCTATGCCTATACCGCGAGCGGAGAGTCATCGCACCTAACGCCGCAAGCAACGGGCGGCGTCTTCGTGAGCAACGGGTCGGGCGGGATCACTGGGGGCGTGCAGGATTTGAACCGGAATGGCTCGGGGAGCAACCACATCAAGCAAACGCTTCAGGCTTCGACGGCTACACCGGACGCAAATCTGGCTCGAATCGATCTGATTCTCAACGCAAACGGCACGAAGTTCGAGTACGCTGCATACCCAACTCTAGACGGCAGAGTGCTTCTGTCCGAAATCGACGGGAAACAGGCAGTGGCCAGCGGTACGGCGTTTCAGCAAGGGACAGTGAATCCGGTTCAGGGATCGTTTGCGATCAATCTCTCGGGACTGGCCGTGAATAAGAGCGCCGATTTTGCCCAGGATATAGTTGGACAGGTGACCATTGCCTCGGGCGGAGCGACGACCGGGACGTTGCAAATCAACAATGCGGGTGTCATTCCACCAACCGTGCCGAATGTCGTCCTTGACAGCAAGAGCATGCTGGCGGCACTGGATAGTCCGACAACCGGACGCGGGAATCCATTCACTTTGGAGTCTACAGAGCTCGGCAGCAGCGGTTTCACTTTGTCGTACTACGTTGTGGATGACAACACAGTGCTGCTGCTCGAAATGGACGGCTTGCGTGTAACCACCGGCCTCATGCTCAAGCAGTAGTCGCTCTTCGATTGCAGATGAAATTGTCCTCCGGATAGCCCGAGAAGATGGGCTAGCCCGGAGGACTTTTCGTTTGGCCTGAGTTCCTCCATTTCGGTAACCCAATTCTCTTGCTGCGCGTCAAAAACGCCAGCGGTGTGTCTCTATTCCCTGGAATCTGCCCTGCAATTTTAGGAATTTCGGACCAAGTTAGTTGATTTCGCAATTCATTGCCGATAGCATCGCGGGGCAAATTAAGAAGCTGGGCTCGAAATAACAATCCGGATAACCTTCGCAAGTGGGGTGCGCAATGCGGAAGCAAATGAAGCGTGTTTGTGCGCTGGTAACGCTGCTCGCGGCGTGTACAACTGTGACGGCGTTCATCGCGCAGGCGGTACGCGGAGAGGGCGGCGAGCCGCGCTATTTTGCAATTACGAACGCGCGCATCGTGCCGGTATCGGGCGCTGTGATTGAAAGCGGCACGGTGGTTGTCGCCAAAGGATTGATTCAAGCCGTAGGCGCGAGCGTCACAGTGCCACCCGAAGCATGGGTGATCGACGGCAAAGGGCTCACGGTTTATCCAGGATTGATTGATGCGGGGACGGATATCGGCATGCCGAAGGAAGAGACGCCGGAAGAACCCGCACCCGCTGCGGGAAGAGGCCGTGGCCGACGACGCTCCGCACCGTCGGGACCGCTTGCGATGGGACCCGAGGATCGTCCGGGGACGACGCCGTGGCGGGTGGCTGCGGACGAACTGAAGACAGACGACAAGCGAATCGAAACCTGGCGCAACGCGGGTTTCACGACTGTCCTGACAGTACCGGAGGGAGGGATTTTTTCCGGGCAAGCGTCATTGATCGATTTGGCGGGCGAGCGCCCCGGAGAAATGGTAGTGAAACCACTGGCGGCGGTTGTGCTGTCGTTCAAGAGCGGGGGTTTTTTCGGATTCCCAAGCTCGCTCATGGGAACGATTGCCTACATGCGGCAGGTGGTCGATGATACGACCTGGTACGAGCAAGCATCAGCAATCTACGAAGCGAATCCAAATAAGTACGAGCGGCCGGCGTACGACCGGACGGAGCGGGTGGTGGGCGGCGCGATTCGCGGAAAGGAGATAGTCCTGGTGCCGGCCAACAATTCGATTCAAATTCTGCGCGCCATACAACTCGCGGGAGAATGGAATATTCCGGCGGTGTTGTACGGCGGCCAGGAAGGCTATGCGGTTGCCGACTCGCTAGCCGGGAAAAAGGTTCCCGTGCTCGTCAATTTGAAGTGGCCGGAACGCCCCAAGGATCCTGATCCGGAGGCCGAACAAGCGCTACGCGAGTTACGTTTCCGCGATCGCGCGCCTGGAACGCCTGCGGCGCTCGCGAAGGCCGGTGCGAAGTTTGCGTTTTATTCCGGCGGGCTGGCAGGACCGAAAGAGATCTCGAAGGCCTTGAAAAAGGCGCTCGACGCGGGCCTCGGGCCTGATGCGGCGCTACGTGCCTTCACGCTCGATGCCGCTAGCACCCTAGGTGTGAGCGATCGCATGGGTTCAATCGAACCGGGTAAAATCGCGAACCTGGTCGTGACGGAGGGCGAAATCTTTAACGAGAAAACGAAAGTCAAGCACGTTTTCGTCGATGGACGCTGGTTTGAGGTTCACGAAGCGCCACCGGGAGAAAAGGGCGGCGAGAAAAAGCCTCCGACGAACCCGGATGATGAAGCCGGTAGCTTCGAAGAGGGCGCGGGGGTGAATCGATGAGGCGCGCAATACTACCGGCGGCTTTTCTAATGGTTGCGTTCATGCCGAGCGCGGCTTTCGCGCAAGCGTCCAATACAATCCTCATACAGAACGCCACGATTCTTACGATCAGTCACGGCAACATCGAGCACGGCTCGATTTTGATTCGCGACGGAAAGATCGCGGCACTGGGCACGGATGTGAAAGCTCCCAGCGACGCGACGGTGATCGATGCAAACGGGCAATTCGTGATGCCCGGAATCGTCGATTGCCACTCGCATATTGCAGTTGACGGGAGCGTGAATGAAGGCGCCCCGGCGGTTTCCTCGATGGCGCGTATCCCGGACGTCTTGAACCCCGACGACGTAGATATTTATCGCGATCTGGCTGGAGGAGTGACGGCGGCGAATATTTTGCATGGCAGCGCCAATCCGATCGGCGGCCAGACCGTAGTGATCAAGTTGCGCTGGGGCAAACCGGCAAACGCCTTGCCGTTCGAGGGCGCGCTTCCGGGCATCAAGTTCGCGTTGGGGGAGAACCCTAAGCGTTCCAATTTCGGGCCGCCGCCCGGCGTTCCACAACGTTATCCTGCGACGCGCATGGGAGTGGAAGAAGTGATTCGCCAAGCGTTCACGGAGGCTCGCGAATACAAGAAGCAATGGGACGATTACACTCAGCGCAAAGCGGCTGGAGAACAAAATCTTATGCCGCCGAGGCGAAATGAGGCGCTTGAACCGCTCGTCGAAGTGATGGAGGGAAAACGATATGTCCATTCGCATTGCTACCGCGCGGACGAGATTCTGATGCTGTTGCGCGTGGCCAAGGAGTTCGGCTTCAAGGTACGGACGTTCCAGCATGTGTTGGAAGGATACAAAGTGGCGGACGAAATTGCGGCGTCGGGGGCGGGCGGGTCGACTTTTTCCGATTGGTGGGCGTACAAGATGGAGGCGTTCGACGCAATTCCGTACAACGCGGCTTTGATGACAGATCGCGGCGTGGTGGTGTCGATCAATTCGGATGACGCCGAAGAAGCGACGCACTTGAATCAGGAAGCAGCCAAGAGCATGAAGTTCGGCGGGCTTTCTGCGAACGATGCGCTGAAAATGGTGACGCTCAATCCAGCGATTCAGCTTGGAATCGAGAACCGCGTCGGTTCGATTGATGTGGGCAAAGACGCGGACCTGGTTATCTACGATCGCGATCCACTAAGCGTGTATGCGGTTCCTCAGAAAACGCTGATCGACGGGCAGGTTTATTTCGACCGCGCGCGCGATGTCGCGCATCGCGCCGAGATAGAAAAGGAAAAGCAGGCGCTGATCGACAAGGAAAAAAAGAGGGCCGAAGCGGAAAAGAAGATGGAAGAAAAATCGCAGGATAAATCCCCTGATAAGTCGGAGGCAAAGCCGGAAAAGAAACCGGGGAAGAAAAAGCCGCCGATGAGTGGCGTCGCAGGAGATGCGCGATGAGAATTCGAAGAATGGCGGTCATCGCGCTTGCAAGCGCTTCCTTGGCGATTTTTGCGCCGATGGTATCGGCGCAAACCGCGCCGGCCGTCTACGCGGTCAAAGGGGTAAAGGTCTATACATTGGCTGGGCCGCCGATCGAAAATGGAACGGTGATTATTCGCGACGGCAAGATCGCGGCGGTGGGGGGGGGGAACATTGAAATTCCAGCGGGCGCGCAAATAATCGATGCGACGGGCCTGGAAGTGTATCCCGGACTTTTCGATCCGATCACACAACTGGGATTGAATGAGGTGAGCGCCGTCTCAGCTACCGTGGACATCAGCGAGCTGGGCGACTACAACCCGGAAATTGTCGCGGCGACAGCCGTGAACCCTGCCAGCACTCATATTCCTGTTACGCGTGCGAGCGGAATCACGCACGTGATTGCCGTGCCGGGATCGAACACCTTCGACCTGGGGACCGGCGGCATGATCGGCGGACAAGCGTCGGCGTTTCATCTGGCCGGATGGACCATGGAAGAAATGCAGATCAAGCGGTCGGTGGCGATGTTCATCAATTGGCCGTCCATCACAACGCGCATGTTCGACTTCGCGACGTTCAGCTTTAAGGACAAAGCCTACGCCGACGCGAAAAAGGAGTATGACAAGACGATCAACGAAATGGACGACCTGATGGATCGCGCGCGACACTACGCGCAGGCGTCGGAGAAGGGGTCGCCGGCTCAGTTCGAACGAGACTTGAAGTTGGAGGCACTGATACCCGTCGTAGAAGGAAAGTTGCCGGTGCTCGTGGCAGCTGGACGCGCGCGCGATATCCGCAATGCCGTGGAATTCTGCACGAAGCAGAATCTGAAAATGATTCTTGCTGACGGCACCGAAGCATGGAAGGTGAAGGACCTTCTCAAGGAAAAGAAAATTCCTGTAATCCTGGGCCCGTCGCAGCGGCTTCCCGGCGAGGAAGACGATCCGTACGACAGGCCTATGACGCTGGCATCCGAACTGCACGCCGCGGGCATTCCGATTGCGTTCGCGAGTTTCGGCACGGCATTTTCGCGGCGGCTTCCGCAGTATGCGGGGACGGCCGTGGCGTATGGCCTGCCGCATGAGGAAGCGTTGAAAGCTGTGACGTTGAATGCGGCGCAGATGTTTGGCATCGCCGACCAGGTGGGCACGATCGAGGCGGGCAAAATCGCAGACCTTATCGTGACGAATGGCGATCCGCTCGAACTGCAGACGCAGGTTCGATACTTATTTATCAAAGGACAGCTCACCAGCACGGATAACCGCCACCGTGATTTGTACGAGCATTACAAGGGGCGCCCGGCAGCGGCTCACTGACGAATGGAAGTTCGTGCCCGACGCGTTCGGACGTTGCGGCCCTGTTCTTTGCGAATTGAGCTGCTGACTTCTTGCGCGTACGTCCCTCTTCGGCTTCCTCTGGCGGCATAATCGAGTTACCCTTTCTTCGCTTCGATATTGCGAATCGTTTTCTAAGAGCCGTGCATCCCATGCAAAACGGGGCGCGATCCGGCATTTGCTGAGGGGGTCAGCATGTATTTTCTGCGTACGAGGCGGAGTCTATTTAGATTCGCCCTCCTTCTTGCGGCAACGCTCACCGGCTGCAGCACCCACTCCACTGGACAAGACGCAGGGATTCAGACCTCAAATCGTCAAACCAACCGTCCTACGATTGTTTTCATGACCGACTTTGGCACGGCCAACGACGCTGTCGCCATTTGCCGTGCGGTGATTCTTCAAATCGTCCCGGACATTCGGATTATGGATATCACGCATCAGGTCACGCCGTTTTCCATCGAAGAAGGCTCGCGATTTCTTGCCGGCGTGACGCCGTACTATCCCTCCGGAACAGTTTTTTTGATCGTCGTGGATCCGGGCGTAGGAACTTCTCGCAAGGCGATTGTCGTTAAGTCGAAAAAGGGCCAATTTTTTGTGCTCCCCGATAACGGGTTGATTACGCCCATCGCCGACCGAGACGGTATCGAGGGCGTCCGGGAAATCTCGAATCCGGCGTGGATGATTGGCGACAAGATCTCGTCCACATTCCACGGGCGCGATATTTTCTCTCCCGCCGCGGCGCATCTCGCGGCCGGGCAAGACTGGACGCAGGCAGGTCCGGAAGTGAAGGGTCTCGTGCGCCTGCAACCTCGCGTGGCAAAAGCGACGGGCAAAGGAATCGAAGGAGAAATTATCGGTTTGGACGATCCCTACGGCAGTTTGATCACCGACGTGTCAGGCGACGATTTCAAAAAGCTGGGCTACGCCCTGGGCGAGAAGGTGACCGTTACAATCGACAAGAAACCGTTCACCATGCCTTATGTGAAGACGTTTATGGATGTGCCCGTGGGCAAGCCCCTGCTGTACGTCGATTCGCGCGGGCGAGTCGGGTTTGCGCTGAATGAGCGGGATTTTTCGAAGACCTACAAAATTTCGCCTAATGTGCCGGTTTTCATTCCCAAGAAAGGCGAGTAATGCGAGGAGGCCACATGAGTAGAGTGACACACAAGTTGGACGTGAGTTTCCGAAGCGGCGTTTTAACGGCTGCATGGACGGCGCTGGCGTTGCTTGTGTGTTTCTCGTCTCCCTTGCATGCGCAAAGTTACCGCGGCTCGATTCGCGGCACGGTCTACGATCCCTCAGGCGCGGTGATTCCCAACGCAAGCATCACTGCGAAAGAAAAAGCTAGCGGACTAACGCGCACTGTCACGTCCGGCGATGACGGCGGCTACGTCATCCCGGAACTTCCTGCGGGAGTCCTCGAAATCACGGCCAAAGTGACAGGCTTTAAGGTTTTCGTTGCGCCAGCTATCGTGGAAGTGGGGCGTGATACTACGCTGGACATAACCATGGCAATCGGAGGAGCTGACACGATTACTGTCGGCGCCACTCCGCCAATTGTTGAAACCACGGAAGACGTACTCGGCGGCGTGGTGGAGCAGCGACTCGTGGACGAGCTGCCTCTCAACGGGCGCGACTTCGGGAAACTCGTGGCGCTGGTGCCGGGTGTCGTTGTGGAAGGCTCGGGAGTAGCCGGAACCGAGAAGGGTTTTGGACAGTTCAATGTTAATGGAAATCGCGACCGCTCGAACAATTACACGCTCGACGGCACGGACAACAACGACCCGTGGTTCAACAACTCCGCGCTCAATCAAGTAGGCATCACCGGCGCACCCGCGACGCTTCTGCCGGTGGATGCGATTCAGGAGTTCAATCTGCAGTCACAATTTCCGGCCGAGTATGGACGCAACAGCGGCGGTGTGGTGAACATCATCACGAAGTCCGGCACGAACGATCTTCATGGGTCGGCATTCGGGTACTTCCGGAATTCATTCTTCGACGCGCGAAACTATTTCAACCCGGTCGGAAACGAGCAGACCCTGTTTATCAACGATCAGTTCGGCGGGTCGCTGGGCGGTCCGATCGTGAAGGATAAGACGTTCTTCTTCGGCGCGTACGAAGGACAGCGCGAGCGCGTAGGCTCGAATTTCGAGCTATCTGTGCCGACGCAATCGGAGATTCAGCAAGCGGCCGCTCTCGCGCTGAGCCAAAATCCAAGCATCAATGAGCGACCGCTTCTAGCGCTTCTGAGCTATTTCCCGACGAATACAACGAACTCGGATCAGATTCCCGGCGTGGTCAACGACACAAACAATCTTGACAATTTCATTCTGAAGCTGGATCACCGCTTCAACAGCGTTCATTCGTTTGCGGTGCGTTACGCCTTCGGACAGAACCAGCAGGAGTTTCCGTTCGGGTCGCTGGGTGGCTTCGGGAGCGGGTCGCGCCTGGCGCCGTTTTCGCAGATTTCGCCTACGCGCGTGCAGGTTCTTTCGACGAGCCTGCTTTCCACGCTCAGCCCGTCGCGCATCAACGAGTTGCGGTTTGGTTACACGCGCTTCCGCAATTCATTCACGAGCGCCGACGCGTTGAATCCCAAGCCGATTGGCCTCGATTTCGGCACGGCGCACACGGGAATTCCGGAAATCGATTTCAACGGACTTTTAGAGAACCTGGGAGCGACCGTATTCAGCGTTCCGCGAGCGCGCGTGAGCCAGAACTACCAAATCCTCGACAACTTCACGTGGATTCGCGGCAAGCACACGCTGAAATTCGGTGCCGAATTCCGTCGCGCGTGGGTGAGCGCGTTCAATGACAACTTCGAGCGCGGACTGATTCAGTTCTCAGGATCGGACCCGGTCGATATCCTGACGCAGTTTTTTCTGGGAAACTCGAGTTTTGCTTCTGCCGAAACCGGGAACACGCAGCGCACCACTTACAACAACGGCCTCGCATTTTTTGCACAGGACCAGTTTCGCGCCCGGCAGAACTTGACGGTCACATACGGCCTGCGCTGGGAATATTTCGGCCCGATCAGTGAGGCGCACAATCTGCTATCGAATTTCCCCGGGCCTTTCTCCGCCACCCAGCAGCTCGAGCTCGTGGGTGCCGGGGGCTTGAACGGCGCCTACAATCGCGACCTGAATAATTTTGGTCCGCGCGTCAGCGTCGCCTGGAGTCCGTTTCAGAATACCGTTGTGCGGACCGGCTACGGAATTTATTACGACTACATCCCGCAAGATCTGATGATCGCAAATTTCACGAACTCTGCGGGACTGGCTACCAATCCAATCGGTCCGGCGGCCGTGCTCGACGTTAACTACAATCAGGGAGCGTTCAATGGAACTGCTCCCGGCCCCGTTTTCGCCGGACTTGCTACGACGAGCAGCATTTTCGTGACGCCCCGCAATCTGGCAACGCCATACGTCGGCGAATGGAACCTGAACATTCAGCAGCAGGTTACCCGCGGCGCCGCGATTGAGGTCGGCTACGTGGGGAGTAAGGGAACCCGCCTCACGCGCTTGTTCGATGCGAATCAGGACGGCGAGAATCCGAACTTTTCGCAGGTCGCGACGTTCGCCACGATTTCCGATTCCACGTATAACGCTCTTCAAGTGCAGGCTCGCTTCACAAACTGGCATCACCTGGCTGGCTTTACCTCATATGTGTTCTCGAAGTCGCTCGATGGCGCCTCGGACGGCATTGACTTCAATTTCGCCACTGCCGCTTTCCCGCAAAACTCGGATAATCTGCAGGCAGAGAAAGGGCCGTCTACTTTTGATGCCAGGCATCGCTGGACCACGGCGCTCAATTACAGCGTGCCTGTGTGGGGAGCGCTTCCACGGAAGCTTGCCGAAGGGTGGCAGTGGAACACGATTGTGACGGTCATGTCCGGGCAACCGATTGGGATAATCGACGGTAACACCTTCGGCGGGATTAACGGACATGAGCGGCCGGATATCGTGCCCGGAGTGCCCCAGATTTTTCATCATAGCCCTGCGTTCGGCTACATCAACCCGGCGGCGTTTGCCGATCCCGCGGGCAATTTCGGTAACCTCGGCCGCGATGCGGTTTACGGTCCCGGGTTCTGGAACGCCGACTTTTCGATCACGAAAGACACCAGCATCACCGAAAGGCTGAAGCTCCAGCTCCGGGCCGAGTTCTTCAATATCTTCAACCATCCGCAATTTGCTTTGCCGGGCGGCTTTATATTCCCGGGCTCGTCACTCGCGTCTTGCGGAGGCGGCTGCTCGTCGACGCAGACGCCCGATGTGGCGCAGGGAAACCCCGGGCTCGGTGGCGGCGGTCCGCGTGTAATGCAATTCGCAGCGAAGTTCATCTTCTAACAGCAACTGCCCGCGACAGCTTTGACTGGAATTCCGCTTACACGGCGCTTGGATTTACGCCTGCGCTCTTCTGCGTTCGCTTGCCTATCGCCATCGGCCACCTGCGCATAGGGTTGTTCAATAAGCCCCCTTGCAGTACCAACGTACTATTGCCGCACTTTGGCCCGCCCCTCGAAAATCGCTACAGCAGAGGCATTTACCTCTCGGATCGGGGACGGCGAGTACTGCCGACAATCACCATGGCGCCACTTTCTAAAGAAATTGAGACCGCTAATCCTGCTGCAGAATCCGCGACTTCACACGCGGGCGCGCCCGCGAAGCCGGCGTCCGGCCACCTGCGTGCCGACGCAATATCCCTCGAAATTTCCGTCAAGGTGCACGGGTCGCGCGTAACGGAAGTAGTGCGCGGCATTGCGCCGAATACCGAGCCATTCGAAGAGCAGACGACCACAATGATCGTGTTCCCGCAGGGTGGCGTTCTGAGAATGTCGACGACCGTTACTGTGGGCCAGATGCTGGTTCTGACGAATTTGAAATCGCGCCAGGACGCCATCTGTCGCGTCGTCAAAGTTCGAACGTTTACCAATCTTCAGGGCTACGTGGAAGTAGAGTTCACGCATGCGCAGCCCGGCTATTGGGGCACACAGTTTCAGCCCGATAATTCTGCGCCGCAAAGCAAGACTGTTCCGGCCTCCATCCAGGCGCAGACTGGTGCAGCGCAAGCCGAGGTAAAAGAAAAGACTGCAGCCGATATTTCGTGGGTGCCGGCGCAGCCCGCTTCCCCGAAGACCTTCGACGCGCCCATTGTGAGCACCGTTCAGCCGTCTGCTGCGCCGACTTCGACGCCGGTGTACATCCACCCCGCGCGGCCGGCCAGCGCATTTATCAACATCGGATCCCAGGAGGAGGTACAAGCCTCTGCTTCTGCGACCTCGTCGACCAAGGCGAGTGTCTCTTCCGAAATCAAACACGAGATCCCTGCGCCTCCGGCGCAGAAAATCGGCGAACCTATCGATTTTCCAGAGGCTCCGCCATCCGCGCCTCCGGCAAGCCTGTCAATGACCGAGCTGCGCGGGGACGACGAATCCGAGAATGAGAGCACAGACGCCAATGCAGCGGTTGCGGTCGAAGAGCAACAGGAGTCGCAAGCTGACGAATCCTCGCTTGCCAGTGATTCGCATAGTACGTTCGGAAGCCTATCCGGCGGCGCGTCGCTCGAAGCCGAGGACGCAGATTCCCCGGAGAAGGTTGCGGTTTCGCATCCGAACTGGAAACTGGTGGGTTTATCTATCGCTGCACTTCTCGCAGTAATTGTCGGCGGGTTTTTCTACTCGCGCATGCGTTCCACGAGCCAAAACTCCGCTCCGGTCGCAAACGCAAATTCCGCTCCGGCCCCTGCGGCGTCCAATGCCGGTCAATCGGCTCCTTCGCACACGGCGCAGGCGGTATTTCCACCGGCGTCTCGACCCGTCGCGACGAATGCGGCTCCTGAAAGCACTGCTGCGGCCACGGTAAGCTCACCTGCTAGCAAACCGACGCCAACCAGAGATTCCGCATCGCCAGCTGCGCATCAGCCCGCCCTTCCGGCACAGCCGGTCGAGCCGAATGCATTGCCGAACATTAGGGCGCAATCCCTGAAAGCGCGTCCGGCGGCTTCTCACCGTGGTGATCCCAACCCAGGCATCGACGCCCCATCCGTTGAAGCAGCTCCCGGTTCCGACCTTACGGACGGCAGCGCAGTGACCGGGATCATCGGCTCGACTAATTCCGCACCGACGCCCCCGGAAGGTAAGCGCGAAAGTGAGATAAAAGTCGGAGGCCAGGTCACCGAGCCTGTACTTCTATCGAGCGTTGCGCCCGTTTATCCCGTGATCGCGAAAGAAGCGGGAATCACGGGCGATGTTGTCGTCAAGACCAGCCTCGACAAAAACGGTAACATTGGGCATATGGAAATCGTCTCCGGTCCTCCGATGCTTCGCCAGTCTGCTCTGGAAGCGCTACGCCGGTGGAAGTACAAGCCTTCGACGCTGAACGGCGAGCCGGTCGCTGTAACGATTCTTGTGACGCTCAGATTTCACCGCTAGCAGCCGCCTTCAAGGAAGCTCATTTCCGAATCCATAAGGCGCGAGTCGTCTCGCGCTGTTTCTTTTTCGACTCCTTTGCATCCAATAAGATATCCTAAGTGACTCTGGAAGTGCGTGAATGAGGTGCGCAATGCGCGAAGCCATGATTGTGAGCTCGGTGCGGACGGCAGTTGGCAAGGCGTCAAAAGGGGCGTTGCGGGCGACGCGCCCGGATGATCTCGCCGCGACCGCGATCAAGGAAGCTGTCGTGCGCGCGAAGGGCCTCGATCCCAAGGAGGTTGAGGACGTTATCCTGGGCTGCGCGATCCCCGAGGCGGAACAGGGAATGAACGTTGCGCGAATTGCCTCGTTGCGTGCCGGCTTGCCGACGGAGGCTTCGGCCATGACTATCAATCGATTTTGTTCGTCAGGCCTGCAGGCAATCGCGATTGCGGCCGAACGGATTATGTCGGGACAAGGCGACGTGGCAGTTGCCGGGGGAACCGAATCCATGAGCATGGTTCCCATGGGGGGCAACAAAGTGGCGCCGAATCCCTGGCTGATGGACAACTATCCGGATGCGTATCTCGGAATGGGCTTGACCGCTGAGAATCTCGCGAAGAAATACAGCATAACGAGAGAACAGGCGGATGAGTTCTCGTACGCGAGCCATCAGAAAGCGATTGCTGCCATCGCCGCAGGCAAATTCAAAGAGGAAATCGTGCCGGTGGAAGTGAGCTACACGATTTTCGAGAACGGCTCGAACGGCAAATCCAATGGGACCAAGCCCAAGACTACAAAGTTGACGTTCGACACCGACGAAGGTCCCCGTGGCGACACTTCCATGGAAATTCTTGCCAAACTCAAACCGGCATTTCATGCGCGTGGCGTGGTCACAGCAGGGAACAGCTCGCAGATGAGCGACGGTGCAGCGGTTTCCGTGGTGATGAGTGCCGAGCGCGCTCGTACGCTGGGCATGAAACCGATGGCACGGTTCGTTGCGTTTGCAACGGCCGGTTGCTTGCCTGAGGAAATGGGCATCGGGCCGGTGTACGCGATTCCGAAGGCACTCAAGATTGCAGGATTGACTCTCGATCAAATCGACGTGATCGAACTGAATGAAGCCTTTGCCGCACAGGCCCTCAGCGTGATTAAGGTTTTGGGAATTGATCCGGCCAAGGTAAACGTAAACGGCGGTGCCATTGCGCTTGGGCATCCTCTCGGATGTACCGGCGCGAAGCTCACCGCTACAATCCTTCGAGAGCTGGAACGCCGCAACGCGCGTTACGGTCTCGTGACGATGTGCGTGGGCGGCGGGATGGGCGCAGCCGGCATTTTCGAACGTGCCGCCTGAGCAAGGCGCTATTTTTTCGTCGCGTTCCCAGAATACACCTGCTGGAACGGTCCATCGCCGGCGCGAACCATTTCTTCGATGTGCGTTGATTTTTCCCGAATGTGCGAGTAGGTCGCTCGCATCGACATCTTTCCGCTTTCCATATCGAATTCTGACTCGGTGACGAGATTGTCTCCGTCCCATCGAGCGTGACCGACAACCACACCCGGGAAGCTGTTTCCGACCGTTACGGTGGTATACGACTTCTGTTTTGGGTCCCAGGAAAGCACTTGATGTCCGATTTCCTTCCCGAAAGGACCGTTGGCCTCAAAATCGGCCACGATTGAAAAACCTCCCGGTCCCAGTTGTGCCTTGTACCAGCCCGGCGCTTTTCCGCCCTGTGGGAACATAGGAGACTTCGCGTATTCAGCGTCCACATTCCAGGTACCCAGGAGAAATTTCAACTTATCCATTTCCGGTCCGGGTTGAGGCGCCGCCTCGGCAGGTTTCGCTGGGTCGTTCGTCGCGGACTTCTCCTGCGAATGCGCCATTGTGGCGCAAACCACCAACACAGCAGCCAGAACAATCACTTTCAGAACTTCGATGCCTGATCTCACGGATTCTCCTTAGCGGTTTTGCGCGATCCACGCGAGTGAAATTTACTTCTTTGGTTTCCAAAGACCCACGGTGTTTCCCTCCGGATCCTGCATCCACGCGAATGTTCCGGTAGGAATATCGACTGGAGGAACGAGCATCTTTCCACCGAGTCCCTTGGCCTTGTCGAGATACGCCTGCACGTCCTCGACTTCCACATAGAAAATTGTGTAGTGATGGGGCTCATGCCCGAGCGCCGAGATATGACCTGTCGGTCCGCCTCCCGCGTCGATCATCGCAGCGGGTCCCTGTTGCGCGATCTTCCAGCCAAAAAGGTTCGCGTAGAACTTCTGAATTTTTTCGCTGTCCTTGCATCCGATTTCGAAATGCACTACTGGATGTGACATCACGTCTCCTTGGAAAACCAAGTTTAAGAAATGATTCGCGTCAGCTCATCAGCCCAGCGCCTTGCACGGAGCTGACCTGTGATTCGGTCAATCCGTAAGTTGAAAACCAAAACTGCGCGTCGTGCGTGGGCCGTGGCCTTCAATCGTGAGTCACGCGAGCTCGTCGTTCAACGCTTCCACTGTCACACAGAATCCGCGTATGGGAACGATAAACTTATTTCTTGTCAAGACAAATTATATTGTCAATTAGAGATGCGTGACGCTCCCCGCTTGCGGATTACTCATCCGACGACCCGGGATATCCGTGCTTTCGATCGGAAACACCTCGCACTCCTATTTGCTCCCGCAGCCGCTTCACGGTTAGAATGAATTGCTACAGACCCTCCTGAGATGTTCGCGCAGTCGGGAAAACGGATGGCCGCCATCGCCTGGTATTTCGCGTACGCCAGCAATATGAACCGAGCGCAAATGCTTTCGCGCGCCGGTGAAATTCTCGAAGAGCGCCCGGGCCGTCTCGAGAATTACGAACTGTTATTCAACAAAAAAGTTCGCGGCGGCACGGCAAACGCAAATATCCGGCCTGCGCAGGGTAAAGCCGTGGAAGGTGTCCTCTATAAGGTTAACGAATCCGCCTTCCGCAGCCTCGATCGCGCCGAGGGCGCACCGGAACACTATCGCCGCATCGAAGTAAACGTTCTCGACGCTGGCGGCGAATCGATAGCCGCGCAGGCATTTATCGCTAGCAAAGTAGAAAAGGGATTGCATCCCGCCGAACACTATCTGAAAACGATTCTCGAAGGCGCTGCGGAACACAATCTCACGGCCGAGTACCTGGAGTTGATCAAGGCGGCAGCGCAGGCGGGCTAAGTCGTCGGCGTTGGGGCTGGAGCAAACAACGTTCTCGATGTCATCCGTGGACCATCTGGCGAGGATGGTCGAAGGATCTCAGCGTTAATAAACGAACGAAAAAAGAAAGCGAGGTCAACCATGGCGACAACAGTGGCTCCAGCAGCTCTCAATCGAGGCGGCGCATTTCTAACCACCACCAGCCGTCCGGAGGGCATTTTCACTCCCGCCGATCTCACAGACGACCAGCGCCTAATCGGCCAGACGGCCGAGGAATTTGTCGCCAATGAAGTAGTACCCGAAATTCCCGCCATGGAAGCGCATAAAGAAGGCGTGATGGCGAAGGCTCTTAAGAGGGCCGGCGAAATCGGCCTTCTGGGCGGCGCGATTCCGGAAGCCTACGGCGGCTCGGGCCTCGACAAAGTTTCTGCCACGGTCCTAGCCGAAAAGCTTTCCGGTTACGCATCGTTCGCCGTCTCGCAAGGCGGCCATTCGAGCATCGGCACGATTCCAATCGTTTATTTCGGCACCGAGGATCAAAAGAAAAAATATTTGCCGCGCATCGCCACGGGCGAACTGCTGTCCTGCTATTGCCTCTCTGAGCCGCAGGCAGGCTCGGACTCTCTCGCCGCCCGCACGCGCGCCGTGCTCTCTCCCGACGGCAAGAATTGGATCCTGAACGGTCAGAAAATGTGGATCACGAACGGCGGCTTTGCCGACGTCTTCATCGTGTTCGCGAAAGTGGACGGCGAAAAGTTCTCCTGTTTCATCGTCGAAAAGGGAACGCCGGGATTTTCCGTGGGCCCTGAAGAAAAAAAGATGGGCATTCGCGGCAGTTCCACCGTACCGATTTTTTTCGAGAACGCTCCCGTGCCGAAAGAAAACCTGCTGCACGAAATCGGCCGCGGCCACATCGTGGCGTTTAACACCCTCAACGTCGGCCGTTTCTCGCTCGGCGCGTCTTGCCTGGGCGGCTCGAAACATGTGCTGGCCGCTTCCTCGAAATATTCGAAGGAGCGTCACGCATTCGGA
>Ga0073928_10000628_pt1 | contig 79319 bp, 62 predicted proteins | sample PaiPotPPA55metaG_FD_76969 | JGI IMG/M metagenome (GOLD analysis project Ga0073928, IMG submission 76969) | Iron sulfur acid spring bacterial and archeal communities from Banff, Canada, to study Microbial Dark Matter (Phase II) - Paint Pots PPA... ...
GCCGCAAAACAGAATTGCAGTGAAGCTAGGGCTTGGGACGCGAATATCGGCCAGTCGCATCCCACCAAGCCACTTGACCGTTCCGGCAATTCCTTGCAACGCAAATCCCGCAATGATCGCAGGAACCTTCGCGAGCGTCAGAGAAACATAACCGAGACAGATTGCCAACACCGCCGCCGGCATAAGCAACTGAAGAAACGGGATGACGAATAGGTTGGCTGGCATCGCAACTGACGTGGCGCGATGGAAGTAATATGCCATCGGCAACGCGAGACCGAGTTGCAGAATTCCTGACATGATCATCAACTCTAGAAAACCAAAACTGATGCGAAACGCAGCGAGCACCGCGATTCGAGGAGAACGACTGGGCCAAATCATTCTTAGCCGACTCAATAGTAGTCGTACATCGAGCCGAAACTGGGCGGTCTTAGGCGGAAGCGAGCGATCGTATGCAAGGGCGTCCAGATTTCGTAAACCGTGCGCGTAGGGCAGGATCGTGCGCTCCAGTACAGGAATTCCTATGCCCGCGACCAGCGCAACGCACAAAAACGTCATTTGAAAACTTGCACCAAACAGCGCACGCGGATCTGCGATCAGAAGAATTAGCGCGGCCAGACCGAGTGCGTTTAGCATGGCGTGGTCTCGATACAGAAGCCGCGTAAACAAATAGATTGCGAACATCAACGCTGCCCGCCAGACAGGTGAGCCTTCCTTGGTCAAAATCGCGTAAGCAAGAATTAAAACGATGGCGCAGCAGCTTGCGGCGATCTCCCCCAGACCGAGACGGCGCAGGCTCCACAGTGTGAACATCGCAAGAATGCTGACGTTCATTCCTGAAACCACGAGCACGTGATAAGTTCCGGAGCGCTGGAAGTCCACACGCGTGGGCCGCTCGATGAAGGTTTCTTCGCCGATAACGATCGCATCCATGAGGCCAGCCACTCGCTCGGGCCACAAAGCATGAATTTTTTGGATGATGCTGCGGTGAACGCGAGAGCGCCATCGCTCGGCTCGGCTAGCGGCCACTCCTGGAAGAACCTCTACGCTCCCGTACTTAGCCGAAGCCGTAGCGGCAATACCATTGTCGTGCAGGTATCCTGCATAGTCGAAGGCTCCGGGGTTGCGATAATTGCGAGGCGGCACGAGCGTCGCTCGAAATCGAATGCGCTCGCCGTAAGAAAGCAAACGCATGTGATCTCGAAGATCGCCACCATCATTTTGATAAATACTAAGCCTGACTCCTTCTGCGATGACCTTGGTTTGCGCATCCGATTCGATCTTCTCGGTCGCGATATCAATACGCTCGCGGAAAGAGCCGGTGCCCTCGGATTGAACGTCGCCCTCCGAAGTCACATGTGCGGTGACCAGCACTTCACCCTGGCCGAACCAAACAGATTGTTGCGATGCACAAGTTCTGCGCAGTTGGATGGACAGCGCTCCCACAACAACCAGAGCCGCAAGAACGAGGACCGTGGTTGCGAGGGCCCTTTTCCGAACCAGACAAATCGCCGAAGCGACAAAAACAACTGCGGCAACTACCCACCAGCTCGGCGGTCGCAATAGATGTTCCCCTCCGACGATCCCAACGGAAAAGAACAGCGCCGCCCAGAAGAGCGGCTGCCGGGCGGAAATTTGCGTTCTGCTTCGTGCAACCAATCCTGCTGGTCCAGTTTGACGGACGGGAGCCCGCTGACCCCACGACGTGAGGGGGATGGCTGCAATATTTGCCGATGCCAAACTTAATCAGCAGTTTTTAACGGACCAGGTGAAAGACGCTTTCTATGTGGTAAGTCTGCGGAAAAAGATCCACCAAGTGGGCTCCGAATATCCGATAACCACGACCAATCAACATTCGCAGATCGCGCGCCAAGGTAGATGGATCGCACGAAACATACGTGATGCGCTGCGCATCCAGCGCCGACACTCCGCGAACAACGCCTTCACCCAGCCCGCCCCGTGGCGGGTCGGCCACCACCAAATCAGGACGCAGCCCAGAAACTTGTCCCAGATACTGCCCGGTCGTCGCCAAAACTGCCTTCACCTCCGACGGCGCATTGTGGCGCAAGTCGGCGTGTGAAGTCTGTGACGCTTCAACCGCGATTACCTGTGCAAAACTTTTGGCGAGCACAGTCGAGAAAAGCCCGACCCCGGCGTAAAGATCTAGCGCCAACTTCCCCGAGGCACCTTTGGTTACAATGCCGACCAGTTCGTCGATCAAGAAACGATTCACCTGGAAGAAGGAACCGGCGCTTACTCGATAGCGCGCTGACTCTGTTTCGTAAACGAGCGCAGGTTCTGCAAAGCCGGCAAGGCGCTTCGGCTCGATAATCTGGTTTGCCGGCGCCTGCTCGAAAACCGCGGTGCCGATAATGTTCGATAAAATCTTGCCCAGCGTTTCTGCAACTTTCTGGCCACCAGTTTTCGCTGTGTGTGGCTCGCAGTAGGCTTCAACCAGCACCCGTTCATCTGCATGATCTGCAAACAATTCGATTTCGCGAATTGCTCCGGGGAAGCTCCCAGCCCGCCCCGCCGCCCAGATCTCCGCTATCGCGCGATTAATCAGAGGTGAGCTGATAGGGCACTGCTCAATCGGCAAAAGTTCATGCGATCGAAATTTGTAATAGCCCAGAGCGAACTCTGGGGCGGCCTGCACCTTCAGACGCGTGCGATTGCGATAATTCCATTCAGGCGAGGGATGAATTTCCAGCTTGCATGGCAAATCGATCTTCGCGGTCCGCTTGAGTGTCTCTAGGAGAATTGCCGATTTTGCCTCGAGCTGATGCGTGTACTTGACATGCTGATATTGACATCCGCCGCATCGCGAGAAGTATGGGCAGCCCGGCACAACCCGGTCGGGTGAGGGCTCCAGCACTCGATCCAATCGTGCCCGCGCGAACCCTGCCTTTTGCTCCACGATCTCCGCGTCTAATTGCTCGCCATCGATCGAAAAGGGCACAAAAACAGTCTTGCCCGGGCCGCTTTCGTCCGCGGGGAGGCGGGCGAGCCCATCCCCGCCGTATACGAGTTTTTCCATTTTGAGTTGCATTGATTGCGATTGTAATTTGCACCGGGTAACGAGCGGCGGGTGGTCAGTTGCGGCCGTGAAAGGAAACCCGGAATACTGGATACGAACCACAAACCACTAGCCACTCAACAATTTGACCTGGGCAGCTAGGTCGCTCGATTCATGTCTCCCGCGATAGACTGGTTGACTCATGAATCCGGCTTCCAATTCGACGCTCCGCGGCTCGGCCGTAGGACTGTTTCTGTTCGACGTGTGCGAAGAGGTGAAGCTGGACGAGTTGCGCACCATTCTTGGCGCGCGGCGACTCGGCGAGGGATTAAAGCACGCCGCAGCCGAACAACTGTTCTTCGAAAGACCACCGGTCGTCGAAAAAGTGCAGATCCCTGGGGAGTCTCAGGCGCAGGTGCGAGTGAAGTATTACGACTACGGAGTGGTGAGCGTCTTGTTCGAGTTTCCGTTCGCCGGAGACTGGCCGGACCTGATTTCACTTTCCTCGCGCTGGATTTCGGGGACTGATCTGCCAACCCGCGCCGAGGAGATTGCCAAAGAAAGGGTCGCGCGAACCCGGGCCGCGCTGGTGAAGCCTTACGATACCTGGCTCAGCGAAGATTATTTTATTTTCTTTATGAGAGAAATCAGCGGCAATGCGACGGCCGCTCAACTCCTGCACTCCTGCGGGATGCAGATTGCTCAGGTAGTGCGCGGAGAGAACGCTGTGCTTTCCGATGATGAGCGACGCGAAGTTGTGCAATCAGCAATGTCTTACTATCCAAACGATCTGGCCGTACTGGGATGGAATGCAGCGTTCGTGTACGATTCGCTGGCTGGCTCGGAAACCACGATGCAACTGCTTGAATATGCAAATTCGCAGTTGCTCGAATTCCGCCACTATGATGATCTGCTCACGCGCGAACTGGCCGGGGTTTATGATTCGCTTGAAAAGAACTCGAACTTTATCGGCTTGTGGAGGTCACCGCGCGAGGCTTCACGCCTGCAGACTATGTTGCTGGACGTCACCGAGCTCACCGAGCGGGCCGATAATGCCATTAAATTTCTCAGCGATATGTTTTCCGCACGGCTTTACCGGCTGGCGGCAAATAAGGTCGGCGTGCATGACTACAAGAGTTTGACGAAAGAAAAACTGCGCACAGCCGAAGATCTCTACCGCTTCCTGATCGACCAATTCCATCAATCAAGAACGTTCTGGCTGGAATCGATGGTGGTGCTCATTCTGCTGATCGAACTTGTGTATGTGTTCCACGGAAAGATGTGACCAGACTCGAAGGTTTTTCGCGACAAATGGGCAATATTGGGCTTGCTTTTGCCCTATCCGGGGATAACAATTCTCCCAGCAGTTTCAAGTGCGCGCGGCCAGTCTCCGCGTCCCTTCCCCCGAGGCGGGAAAAATGCCTGCGAAACCAGCATTCGTCGAGGTCCTTGGTCATTACCGCCTTCTCGAGCGGGTCGGCCAGGGCGGCATGGGGGTCGTGTACCGCGCCCGCGACGAGCACCTCCAGCGCGAAGTTGCTGTCAAGCTATTGCCCGACAGTGTCACTCATGACGAATCCGCCCGGCGGCGGTTTCGGCAAGAAGCACTGACCCTTGCCCGCCTAAATCACTCAAATATCGAGATCCTCTATAGCTTTGAAAGTGACGGGGACAAAGACTTCCTGGTAATGGAGTACATTCGCGGGGTCACCCTGGCCAGCAAACTAGCAGCAACCCCATTAGGTGAAACGGAGCTTATCGAGTATTCGACTCAACTGGCGTCAGCGTTAGAGGAAGCCCACAAAGAAGGCGTGATCCATCGCGACCTCAAGCCTTCGAATATCCTGATAACTCCCGCCGGACAATTGAAGATGCTGGATTTCGGCCTGGCGCGCCTGCTAACCGCCGACGGGCAGAGCACAACTGCTACCGACCAGCCCGGGATCTGTGGCACGCTACCCTACGTTGCTCCCGAACATTTGTCGGAATCGCACAATGTAGATGCGCGTTCTGACCTGTATTCCTGCGGTGTCGTGATGTATGAGATGGCAACCGCCCGCCGCCCCTACACTGGCGATTCGGTCGCGACACTACTGCGTGCCATCCTCGAACGCGAACCTGTCCCGGTACGATCTTTGAATTCTGCGATCTCTCCCGAACTGGATGCGATCATTCGCAAAGCCATGGACAGAAGTCCGGGGCTGCGTTATCAAAGCGCACGCGAGTTGAAGGTCGATTTACAACGCCTGGTATCCGCGAGAAAAATTCACCTAATAGCAGCGCCGGTGCCGCGGTCCCGTCGAACGCATTGGCTGATGGTTCCGCTTCTGCTTGTGTTGGCACTTTTCATAGGCGGAATGCTGCGCCGGACCTTCCGATCATTACATCCGGCGGTGAGTGCGCCGCGAGTGGTTGCGGTATTGCCGTTCGAAGCGGTTGGCGGTGCGAGCGACAACCAGATTCTCTGCCGCGGACTCACGGATCTGCTCACTACGCGGCTTACTCAGATCAGCAAACAATATGGTGTCGAAGTAGTTCCCGCCAGCGAGGTGCGGACCCAGGGCGTGAGCTCCATAAGTGACGCACGGCAGAAGTTAGGCGTGACCCTGGTAGTAGAAGGAAGTTGGGATTTTGCCGGCAACCAAGTCATGTACAGCCTGGTGGACGCGCGAAGCCGCCGCAACGTGAGTGCCGAGTTCGTAAGAGCCAACATTGATGATCTCTTGGCAGTCGAACACAAAGTCGCAGACAATCTGCTGAACATGGTGGCCGGTGAGTTGCGGCCAAAAGATCAAACATCCAAGGTCACGGATTCCACTTCTCAGCCTGGTGCGTATCAGTACTACGTTCGCGGCGTGGGCTATCTGCAGGAATATCAAAACGTCGACAGCCTGAAGTCTGCCATTGCGTTGTTCCGTTCCGCCCTGGACCGTGATCCCTCTTTTGCGCCGGCGCTGGCCGGCACGGGAGAGGCGTATTGGCGATTATTCCAAGAGACCAAAGATGAGAGCTTGATAAGCAAGGCACTCGACGCATGCCATCGCGCGGCCCAACTGAATGACAATCTCGCTTCCGTGCACACCACACTCGGATTGATTGCTCAGGGCGAGAGCAAGTATCAGGAGGCAGTAGCTCAATTCCAGCGAGGGCTGAGCCTTGACTCGACCAGCGACGCCGCATATCGGGGTTTGGCGAGTTCATACGAGGCGATGGGAAAAAATGTTGACGCCGAAGCCGCGTACAAACAGGCCATAGAGACGCGCAAAGACTACTGGGGCGGATACTCCGCTCTTGGCAGCTTTTATGCCAAGCGGGCGCGCTATGAAGATGCTGCCGCGCAATTTCGACGGGTGATTGAGCTAGCCCCAGAGAATGTCCGCGGATATACCAATTTAGGCGCAACTTATGTGCTTCAGGGCAAGACGGCGCAAGCAGAGGAAGTGTTGCGGAAATCGTTGAGCATTGCACCGAACTATCGTGCATATACGAACCTGGGAACGCTGTTTTTCTCTGAAGGCCGATACTTGGATGCCACGGCTATGTTCGAAAAAGCCACGCAACTGAACGATCGCGATCCTCGGGTTTGGCGAAATCTTGGAGATGCATATTATTGGTCACCGGAACAGCGATCCAAAGCAGGGTCGGCCTATCAGCGGGCAGCCGAGTTACTTGCTTCACAACGCAAGATCAGCTCGATCGATCCCAATTTGATGACCGAGCTTGCTCTTTGTGATTCAATGCTAGGCAAGCAAAAGGAGGCTCTGGCGCTTATCGGGAGGGCTGCAGCGCAGTCACCATCCGACCCGGAAATACAGTTTCGCGCCGCAGAAATATATGAGCAAGGCGGCGACCATGCCGCCGCACTGAAGAAATTGGAGCTAGCAGTGTATATGGGGTACTCTGTGGCGGACATCCAACGTGATCCGACTTTGGCGCAGTTACATAACGATTCGCGATACCAGAATTTAGTAAAAGAAAAGGCGCCGCAGTCAGGGAATAAATAAGGAGGTATTTTTATGGCAGCAGAAACAGCAAGGAATATTGAGTTTCCAAAGAAGGCCATGCCGCACCGAGCGGAAAAGGTATTTATTTACTTTTCGCCACGGGGTACTCCCGCGTCCAAAGGGCACTCCGCTGCGGGAGATTGGATTGTCGCTGAACCGAGAAAGCCGGTTTCCCCAGGCCAGAAAGTTACCTGGCAAGTGGTGGGAAACTGCCGAAAGTTGGAGTTAGATTTGCCCGAGGTTTTTGACGAACCGCGCCAGATCGCGGTCGAGTCGGGCACGGCCTATGCCGTCGTAAGCGGGCACGCCGCGCCAGGTTTATATCTATATGAGGCCTACGTCAACGGCCAGCTTGCGACCGGCGGCTCATCGCCAGGAGTGATCATCGATCCTTAGATCTCACAAATGAAGCTCACATATAGAACAAACTCAGCCTAGGCAGGCCGTACTTCTCCAGGAGCTTTTTGTGCGCATACTGCTTCTGCAGTTGCTCGATTTGTGCCAGAGGCATTTTGCCGCGGTAAGGAGCTAGGTCGCGGTCTGCTTGGGCGCGCACGGTAACGACTTCGTCATCCGGCACGGCGGCGAGAAGAACTGCAAAGAGCTTTTCTTCCAGCACCGTGAGTTTTCGTTCAACATCTTCGAGCCGCAACGGCGGAGATTTAGTTTCAATTTCCGTCGCCGTTTCGCGCAGGGCTGCGGAAATTTCTCGCGCCAAGGCTTCGGGCGAAATGCCGGGCCGCGAAGGCAGCTTTGCGGATTCCAGTCCGGTAGCGCTGCGACGGAGGAATTCAGCGATCTCTGCGGAGTCGAATCCTTTCTCCGCTTTCGTCTCTTTCGAAGTGCCCACCGATGCTTCTTTCATGTCTTCTGCGGCGGCGAGCACTTCTTGAGAGCAATACGCAAGACCGTTTACTCTTCTGCTCTTCGCCGGCCGCGCATTATATTTTTCAAAGGTTGCATCGATACCGCGCAGCACGGCCTCGAGCGGAATCCCGGCGTCCTTCCAGGTCTCAATCAGCGCCCAGTCGAGAGTCGAGAGCATCAGGATGGTCCCGCGACCGCGCTGAAAATGCTCTTCGATTTCGGTGAAGTAGTTGAAGTAGTTTTGCAAGAGAAGCTCTTAGCGAATAGCTCTTAGCTCGTATCTCTTAGCTTAAAGCAAGACTTGCGGAATCCTTCTGTGGCCTTTCTCTGTGGATCTCAGTGTCCTCTGTGGTTGAGGGTCTTATAGTGGAGACAAAAATCAGAAGCCTGTGGCGAATGATTTCGAAGCCTCTAGGGTTAAGAGTCGGCTTTCGACCTGTTGACATTTCCAGATCGAGGTTTCGTCGCGCGCTCGTCAGTCTTCGCAACCTCAATGCGCGTCTCGGGAGCGTTCCGCTCCCATAAAATTCGCAGGCCGTCGAGGGTCAGAAACTCGTCGACGTTCTGGATGTACTTCGATCCCGATCCGATCAGCGGGGCCAAGCCACCGGTCGCGATCACCGTTGTGGATTTTCCGAGTTCGCCGAGCAATCGCTCCAGAATTCCATCCACCAGGCCGAGATAGCCGTAATAAAGCCCAGATTGCAAACTGCCAACTGTGGTCGTTCCAATAATTCGCGCGGGTTTGCGGATATCGACACGTTGCAGCCGCGCCGTCCGGCTGAAAAGCGCATCAGCGGAAATGCCGATGCCGGGACTGATTACGCCGCCTTGATATTCGCCTTTGGCGGTAACGCAATCGAAAGTGGTCGCAGTGCCAAAATCTACAATGATGCACGGGCCGCCGTACTTCTCAAACGCCGCAACAGAATTCACAATGCGGTCAGCGCCGACCTCGGCGGGATTGTCGTAGAGCACAGGCATCCCGGTCTTCACGCCCGGCTCAATGAACAAGGGCTTGCGTTCGAAGTAGCGCTCGCACACGCGACGCAGGGTGGAGTCGAGCGGAGGCACGACCGACGAAATCACGATCCCGCCAATGTCTTTTGGCTCCAACCCTGCCATCGAGAACAGGTTTCGAAAAAGCACTCCGTACTCGTCGATGGTCTGCGCCGCCCGCGTGGTCACGCGCCAGTTTGCGGCCAGTTTCTCATATTTCGCGTGAAAATCTGACGTAGCCCTGGTGAATACTCCGAGCACCGTATTGGTATTGCCGACATCGAGAACGAGAAGCATAAGTAGTGGTCAGTGGTCAGTGGTCAGTGGTTAGTGATCAGTGCTCAGATTCCGGAGTGCTCAATTTACGATTGGCCGATGTTTCGGAACTGACCACTAACCACTAATCACTGCCCACTTTTTACTCTCACGGTTCCACTGTAAACAATTCGCAGGCCATCGTCCGTGCGGACCCGCAGAAACCCGCGCGGATCGAGCCCTTCCGTGGTTCCTTCGAAGCCGCCGTTTTCTTCGACTCGCACCGGCTTGCCTCGCACCATAGAAGATTGCTCTTCGAACCTGCGCAAAATATCACTGTGAGCTTCGGGATTTGCGACCAAGCTCTGGTATTCGCGATCGAGCGATTTTAGCAAAGCGGCGCACAGATCTACCCGCGACCATTTCTGTCCCGCCTCTATGGACAAAGATGTTGCAGTTTGCTGAAGCTCATCCGGAAACTGACCATGATTCACGTTGATGCCGATTCCCACCACGATGTGCCGCACGCGGGTTGCTTCCGCATTCATTTCGGTCAGAATTCCGCAGAATTTCTTGCCGTCAATTAGAAGATCATTCGGCCACTTCAGGTCAGGTATCACCCGCGAATCGATCTCCTGCACCGCCGCTCGCACCGCGAGCCCAGCCGCAAGTGATAACACCAGAACATCGGAGGGGGGCAGCGCAGGCCGCAAAAGCACCGAACAATATATCCCGGCGGATTCAGCTGAGTGCCACTGGTTACTCCCGCGTCCTCGGCCACCAGTTTGTTGTTCGGCAAGAAATACGCTGCCTTCTGGAGCGCCTGCGCCCGCCGCTTCCATGGCGAGCGTGTTGGTCGAACCCGCCCGGTAATAATGATGAATGTGCTCGCCGAAAATAGTTCCGCGCACGAGCGGTTCGAGCATCTCCGGCAAAAGCAGGTCGGGAACCGCGGTCAGTTGATAGCCGCTTGAGGGATGACCGGCGATTTCGACCCCGAAAGTCCGGAACTGTTGTACCAGTCGCCACACTTCAGAACGGGTTGCGCCGATTTCCTGAGCGAGTTTGGTTCCGCTGACCACCGTCGTGGAATAGTTCATCAACACGCGGATGATCCGCCCCAGACGAACGTCGGTCTGCGGCGAAGTTGCGGCGCCCACGGTCGCCAAGGAACGAGATGCGCGATTTCTAGTGGTGGCCGTGATGGCAGGAATTATCGAATAAAGCAGAGCATTCGGCAATGTGAGCGAAAGCGAGCCGCAGGCTAACCCGCTCAGAACACCGCGCACATCGCACGATCAAAGTCCTATTGGGCCGTCTCGTTGAACGAAGCCGCCGCATGCCCCAGACCGTACGGCGCTTCCGCGTTCACCGTGACAGACTGCGCACTGCCAGGCAACGTCAGCGTCACTGAGGCCACTCCGGACGCATTCGTCACTGCGATGACCTTTGCTCCGCTGCTTGCGCCATTTGATAGCGTACCAGCGCTCGTACTAAATAAGATGCTTACGCCCAATGCAGTGCCTCGCGATTGTCCCGGAGTCAATGTGACCGTCAGTGCCTGAGGCAGCGTCGTACCGGCACTTCCGGTTTGTCCATCGCCACTGCTCTTGGCCAACCCTGCTGCAGGGTTACCCACAACGATCCAGCCGCCCTGAGGCGTGCTGCTACTCAGACCGCTGCTGTTCGAGGCAGGTACCGAGAAGTGATAAAAACCTGGAGTATTGCCGGCCGTGACAAGAACTGATCCTTGCTGGGTCGAACTTACGGTTGAGCCAGTGACGGTCACCGTAACTCCGGCGTCGGAAGTAGGCGATCCGAGCGTCAAGGAGCCAGTCCCAGAAACCAGTTGTGGATTCAGCGTGACTGATCCGCCCGCCGGAACCATGATTGTGTCGGGATTCAAATCCCACTCGACGGCCGGTGCGGTCGGGCTGATGCCGGAGATCGCCAATAGGGTTGCGGAATAAGGCGCAAAAGTCATAGTGGCAGACCAGGCCTGCGATGGACTGGCCACGATGTGTGAAGGTGAGGATGGAGACAGCGTGTAAGAAGAGAAGTGGGTCGGAGAGAAGCCATTCAGGGTGAAACTCGTTTGCGCCGCATTCACCGGGTCTTTATTGATCACCATCAGGGTAAGCAGTCTGCCGCCTGGCGCCGTTGCTGCGTACACGCTAAACAGGTTCGGATCCGCGTTATGGGTCGCGGAAACGGAGATCGACCCGAAGCCATGATGTGAGCCGTCATAGTTGGTGAAGAGCTTCAGCGCCTGGTAATTCGGATTAGCCGGGTTAGGCGCGGTCCACCGGGTAGCCAGCGATACGCGTTCACGTCCGAGAATGCCATAAGCGTCGGCGTCGCCCAGCGCGGTGGAAAAATCCGATTCGCCCGCGAAAGCTGCGCTCCACTCCGTGATACTGAACGGCGTTCCCGGATAAATTTGGTTCACCAGCGCGCGCATTCGCGGAATGCGAAACGGCTTGGAATCGATGGGTTCAACGCTAAAACCCCCATTCTGGATGAACGACGCTTCGCTGGTATAGGTCGGGTCCCACCAATCGCGGTATATCCGCACAGCGAGTGCCTGCTTCTGTGTCGCGGTAAAGTTGCTGGTATCGGGGCCGTCCGGGTAGGCATGAATGTCGAATACATCGAGCGATCTTGTGCCCGCAATTGCGTCCGACCAGGCGACTTCGTTGAGCCACCAGGGGAGAAAATCAATTCCTGCATGGGTGGATTTATTGTCCGTGGCAGAGTTCAGGTTCCAATAGAAATACCAGCAGCAACTCACGGGTCCGAAACGGACGGCGGAGATATCCCAGCTCTTGAGGGCACGAGCTTCCTTCAGATACGTGTCGCGTAATTCGTTGTAGCCGGACTCCTGCGGATGGATGTCGACGTGAGTACCGCCCCAGATGTCGATCTCGTTGTCCATGTCATAAAAATGACACGAAGTGATGGTGGAGTACGGGATTGGACAAGCGACGGTATTGCCAAACGCGGGGGCCATCGCTGCTGCCCACTGGTTGCGATATACGCTTCCGGTGGGATCGCCACTGCCCGGCTGATCAAGCAACGGAAAATACGCGTCGTTCGGATTCGCAGGAATCCGAGTAGTGCAGTCGGGCTTCAGGCCATCCCCCGCGTCGATGTTGAAGGGATCGACTTTGCACTGCGTGCCATACTTTGTCACCGAGAAGCTCCAGTGGAAGTTGTCTGAACCTCCCTGGGTGGTGGACGTCTCGGCGCTCTGTGCTACCCAGGGCAGCATCGCCATAGTCATCAAGGGTGTGCTGCCAGCTGTCTTAACGTCCTTGATGAACTGGGTTGAATCGCTGTCGGCGCTGTTATTTAAGGCACTGAAGGCAAAGTCTTCGAAGAAATAATCGTTATCGGCATTGGTCGTCCCGAGTTTCCAGTTATAAGTTGAGGCTCCGTTTCCACCCCAACGAACTACCGGAAGTCCACTGTCTGTAATAGTTGCGGCGTCCTGCGGAAACGCGCCCCCGTAAACATACGGGCTGATGAAGTGACGATCGGTTAGCGAATCTATGGTGACATTTATCGCGTTCGATGGCGCAATCGGCGTAGCCGAAACTTGCGTGGAATTGGCGCTGGTACCCGCAGAATTCGAGGCGGCCACAACGTAATAGTAAGTGGTGCCATTTGTTAACAGCTTGTCTATGACATCTGGGAGTGCGTTAATTGTCGAAATGAGGTTATAGGGGCCGCCACTGACGGTTGAACGGCTCAGGTTGTATGAGGTTGCTCCGGCACTTGCGTTCCAGCTGATCGTAATCTGCTGGTTGCCTGGGGTCGCCGTCAGTCCAGTGGGAGTTGCGGGTGGAGTGCCGCCGCCTCCGCTACTGGTACTTCCGCCACATCCGGCAAGAAAAAAAGATAAAAGCAGAAGAATGAAGATTCCGCAGCAGCGCCGATCGAGAGGTCTCATCGCAGCGAAATCGTAAATGCTAACGTTCGCTTTGTGAATACCTCGATTTGCAATTTTTTGGCATTACCAACCCGCGCCGTGGATATCTGGTTAGGCAGAGACCATGCGGAGGCTTATGTCCACCGCAGGAGCTGAATGAGTCAGGGCTCCCACAGAGATGAAGTTCACGCCGGTTTCGGCGTACGCGCGAACATTTTCCAGATTGATCCCACCCGAACTTTCAAGTGGCATGCGACGCTCCAGTTTCGAGCAGCGCTCGACCGCGGCGCGAGTCTCTGCGACCGGCATGTTGTCGAGCAGGATGGCCTCTGCGCCGCAAGTTAGAGCTTCTTCCAATTCGGCGAGATTGCGCACTTCGACTTCAATGATCTGTGTGCCGCGGCGGTTGCGGTGGGCGCGTTCAAGCGCGGTCTTGATTCCACCCGCGAGCGCGATGTGGTTGTTCTTGATTAATACGCCATCGGACAAATCCAGCCGGTGGTTCTGGCCTCCGCCGCAACGCACGGCATATTTGTCTAGAGGACGGAGCCCGGGGGCGGTCTTACGCGTGTCAAGAATCTTCGCCTTGGTTCCGGTTACCTCATCGACGAATTTTCGAGTGAGCGTGGCGATCCCGCTGAGACGCTGCAAGAGGTTCAGGATCACTCTCTCGCAGGAGAGAAGCACGCGCGCATTGTGGCGGATGACCGCGATTGCCTGCCCTTTGTGCAATCGCACACCGTCGAAAATTTCGGGATGGCTGGTGACCTCATAGTGCGACACCACCGCGCCATCGAGCATGGCGTATACATCGAGAATGCGCGCGACCGCGCCTAACCCCGAAAGAATGCAATCCTGTTTAGCCAGGATCGTGGCCGCCGCGCGCTGGTTGGGATCGATGCAGGCATAACTAGTCGCATCGCGCGTGGCCCGGTCTTCGAGCAATGCGTTTTCGAGGATGGCGGTAATGCGCCGGCTATTGAAGTCCATATTATTTTTGAAGGAACGGGCGCCCTCGCCCGTCCGAACAGCACTCTTTCAATTTACCGGGAAGGGCACGGCTTTAGCCGTGCCGCCACGCGGCAAGTGAATTGCGGCTTTAGCCGCTGAGGTAACCTTGGTTCAACTCATCCATCTTCTTTTTCAGTTTATCAATCAGCGCCTTCAACTCTTCCACCCGGACTCTTCGCTGCTCGACTACACTCGCGGGAGCCTTGCTCACGAAGCCTTCATCCGCCAGCTGCCGCTCACCGTTGCTCTTTTCTTTTTCCAACCGCTCCAGTTCTCTGGTCGCTTTCTCGCGTTCCGCGGCAACATCGATCTTCTTTTCATAAACCAGGCGGACGTCAAACCGGGCAGTTTGCCGGCCGCCAGACAATTTGGCAAGAGACTCCTCCACGAAACGTACCTGCTCGATATTGGCGAGCCGTTCCAACGCGCCGCTATTTTTTTGAATCAGCTCACGCACCGCTTGCTCTCCCGCAAATATTTCGACCGCTACACGCAACTTCGTTTCGACTTTAAGCTCGGCCCTTAGATTTCGCACGCTGACGATCAGGTCTTGCAGAATCGCCATCTCGGTTTCCGCCTTCGGATTGATCTGCGATTCCTCGCTCTCAGGATAAGCAGCCAAGGCAAGCGATTTCAGCGGCGGGTTACCGTCGTACATCGCGTGCCAAATCTCTTCGGTGATGAATGGCATCACCGGGTGCAACAGCCGCAAAGATGCCTCGAACAATGCAACCAGATTGCCGCAGGTAGAGCGCGCATTTTCCGACTCTGGCAAGAGACGGGGCTTGATTAATTCAAGATACCAGTCGCAGAACTCGCCCCAGAAAAAGTCGTAGATCGAATTCGCGGCTTCATCGAACCGATAAGCCGCGAGGGAATCGTTGACGTTCTTCGTAACGCTGTTGAAGCGCGAAAGTATCCAGCGGTCTTCGAGCGTCGAAGCATGGAAGCCCGCAACACCTGTGTGGGGACGGGCGCCCTCGCCCGTCCTTCCGGGTCGAATACTTGGATCAATGCGCTCCACATTCATGAACATGAAACGCGCGGCGTTCCAAATCTTATTGGCGAATGCGCGATAGCCCTCGGTACGGCTTTCGTTAAAGGCAATGTCCGTACCTGGTGATGACATGGCTGCTAGCGTGAATCGCGTTGCGTCGGTCCCATATTTCTCGATCACCTGAATTGGGTCGACTACGTTGCCCTTGGTCTTCGACATCTTCTGGCGGTCGGCGTCGCGGACCAGAGCGTGAATATAGACTTCGCGGAAGGGAACGGAGTGCCGCAGCTCGTCATGGGTCAGCAACTCTCGCGTAGGGGCGGGTGTCCTCACCCGCCCGGACCCGCTCTGCGCGGCGAGGGTCGGCGAGCGAAGCTCGCCCGCCCGGACGTTGGCGTCCGGACCTACGTGAGTCCTGCCGCTTCCGTCGGCTTGAGGTTTCTCCGGCGGCGCCATGAACCAGCAGCCCAGCATGATCATGCGCGCAACCCAGAAAAATAAAATGTCGAAACCAGTAATCAACAGCGAGGTCGGATAAAACACTTCCAAATCCCGCGTTGCTTCCGGCCAGCCAAGAGATGTAAAGGGCAGCAAGCCGGAAGAAAACCAAGTGTCCAGAACATCCGGATCCTGCGTCAGTTCGGAGCCGCCGCACTTCACACATTTCGTCGGGGTTTCTCGGGCAACGATGATTTCGCCGCATTCGCAATGCCATGCCGGAATCCTGTGCCCCCACCACAACTGCCGCGAGATGGTCCAGTCGTGAATGTTGCGCATCCAGTTCAAATAAATCTGTCGATAATTCGCCGGGGTGAAGCGAATGTAATCTTTCTCAACCACTTCGATCGCGCGCTCCGCCAGCGGCTGGATTTTCACAAACCACTGCGTCGAAAGCCTGGGCTCAACCACCGCCCCACAGCGATCGCACTTTCCGAGGGCGACCGTGTAGTCCTTCTCGCCCACAAGAAATCCCTGCGCGCGCAAATCCTCCAGCACGCGCTTTCGCGCCTCATAGCGATCGAGGCCGGCGTACGGCCCGGCATTCTGGTTCATGCGGGCGTGCTCGTCCATCACTTCGATCTGCGGCAGGTTATGTCGAAGCCCCGCTTGAAAGTCATTCGCATCGTGCGCGGGAGTTACTTTCACCGCGCCGGTTCCAAACTCGGGCTGCGCAAGCTCGTCAGTGATAATGGGAATCTCGCGGTCCATCAGCGGCAGCAGAACTTTCTTTCCGTGCAAATGTTTGTAGCGCTCGTCATGCTCGTTTACCGCGACTGCCGTATCTCCAAGCATGGTTTCGGGACGCGTCGTCGCTACCGTGATGAACTCATTGGTGCCAACCACCGGGTATCGAATCTCCCACAGCTTGCCGGGAACTTCCTCGTGCTTTACTTCGAGATCGGAGATCGCAGTCACGCAGCGCGGGCACCAGTTCACGATGTACTTGCCGCGATAGATCAGCCCTTGTTCGTACAAACGGACGAATACCTCGCGCACCGCGCGCGAAAGGTTCTCGTCCATGGTGAAGTATTCGCGGTCCCAATCGACCGACGCGCCCAGCCGCCGCATCTGGTCCTGGATTGCGCCACCGTAAAGCTTCTTCCACTCCCAGACGCGCTCCGTGAACTTCTCTCGCCCCAAGTCGGTACGCTTCTTGCCCTCACTGGCCAACTGGCGCTCGACCATGATTTGCGTGGCAATACCGGCATGGTCCGTTCCCGGAAGCCACAATGTTCGGAAGCCGCGCATGCGGTACCAGCGAACGGTGATGTCCATCTGCGTTTGTTCCATCATGTGACCCATGTGCAGACGGCCAGTCACGTTCGGCGGCGGCAGAAGCAAGCTAAACACCGGGCGCGTGTCGCCTTCGGGCGGCGTGGCGACGGAAAAGAGCTTCTCCCTTACCCAAAATTCCGCCCAGCGCGTCTCGATGGCCGCGGGTTCGTATGCTTTTGGCAATTCGGTTTTTGTCAGGTTCTCGGGCATGAAAAAACATTCAGCACTCAGAGATCAGCGTTCGGCAAGCCCGCGGCGCGGCTGATCGTCAGCCATGCTCCGGTTGAATGCTGAGTGCTGAATGCTGAGTGCTGCTCTTGATCTTACAGTCCGACGAAAAATGGGGTCAAACGCCGCTAGGGATTACTCCTATTGAGGGGAAAATGCTACACCTGGGCGGCGGGATTGATTCTCACGACGAGAATCCAAGAGGAATCTCGACAATTCGTGACTATTTTCTTGATTTCCACAGCCCGATGTTTGTACGTTTTATTCCCTCATCGTGAGTAGATGATCCTCTGCGAGGGGGCTCCGTCTGGAATTGTCTCTCACGAGTCGCGCAGGATTGACGCAACCGGCGGCGCGAAATCACCCAGCAACTATAATGAGATAGAGTCCCCCGGCAAGAGCTATCGGGATCAGGACGAAACGCATTGATATCACCGGCTGCTGGTAAAAACAATCAATGAATTACCCCAATGACGCAAATGGAGATGCGCTGAGGCGCATGGAGTCTGAGGGCGATGATCTAACCCGCCCACGTGAGATCGAGTTCACGGTCGTGTTTCCGAGCGAAGACTCCGCTAGGCAGTTCGCGCGTCAAATGCTTGCGGAAGGTTACGGGGCCTCGTGCGATTCCTCCGAAACAGTTGAAGGGTTCCCTTGGGACGTTATTGTGATAAAGCACATGGTCCCTTCCTACAGTGAGATTGGTACTTTCGAGGTTATGCTTCAAGAAGCCGCTGATCGCTTCGGAGGACATAATGATGGCTGGGGCTGTTTCTCTGAGCCTCGGAAGCAATGAAGACTAACCAACATCACGAAGCTTCTCGCCGTCTGGGTTCTAGCTACGATCTGGTAAGCTGAGAGCTTTACGAGTGCGGAGGGATTTTTCGACGGTCCGGTTCTAGCACCTTCAAGCATTTCGCCAATTTAATTACCCGCACCGGTATCCTCTTACAGATTTTCTCTAATGTGTGCTGATTGATTCCTCGCCGCATGAATTCGCGCTTGGGAACTTTCGCGATACGCGCTAATTGTTCGTCATTTGCAATTGCGTCACCTCGTGGCTGGTATTCGATAGCCTTGAATTCTAAGAGACTTAAATCTTCGCCTTCTTCCCAATGTTTATCGGATTCTTTTCCGATAGGGATGAGAGGCCAATTCGCGGTGATGTGCGCTCGCTGTAATAAACCTCTCGTATCGGAATTACACGGTTGACCATCCGGCCCCAGGCTCTTTGCCTCCGGGTGATTTTGATACGAATCTAAGAGCATAAAGAAATTCTTCACTACAGCTCGGCGACCATCGTAATCATCCGTCAGCTCGTACACGGGAGACTGTTCGTCGTGAATATTGACACATTTCGAACGCATCCATTGATCGCGTTCCGATGTAAACGGCGTAATTAACGTGAATTGATTCCGATGAACATCAAACGGATAACCGAAGCGAGACAGCTGCGGCAACATCATGAAATTGTAGGGACGCGTTAGAGGCCCCTTTTCAAGACTTCTCAAAGCATTATGAGGCGTACTCAAGGTCAGTTTCATCATCACCGGAAGATCGAACCATTCCGGTTTGTTGCGTTCTAGTCCGAGTACCCCGCGCATGATCCAGTCCCAAGCCTCAAAAATCCATTGCGGCGTTTCATGCTTCCAATTCTTCGGGGAATCCTTGGGCGGATAGAAATAACCGAGTCCATGTGCTTTGGGCTCGATAATTTCAATATCGTTTTGCGATTTGGTGTAAAGGGTGTATCTTTTTGTGGCCACGCCGTAACCCCACAGCTGCCGCTGAACTTTATTTCTGTCCCAATTGAGCTTATGGACTTTCAGAATCGAACCTGGAATTCTGTAAGGATTGAGGGCTGCGAACCTGTTCGCAATAGCATCCACTTCCGACCAGGAAAGTGCATTGATTGGCTCTGCGCCATCCGGCATTTCGATTCTAGACCGCCGTTCCGACGAGACGATACCTGCGCTATCGGTATCGCAGAAGAGATACGTGCCCCCAGTCTCGGCTATGCACGTTTCAAGCATTGCCAGTAGCAGGCGACCACCGGACGTAATAAGCGAAGCAATATGGGGCGCAAACCAGTCGCCCGGTTCTTCGACCACGTCTGAAGTGGTCTCAAACACTTCGTCACCAGAGAATACCTTTAGTCTCGTGTCCTCGGATTTGTTCGGATTGAGTTCGACGAATAATCCGTACGATCCACTGTTGGCTAGAATTTTCAACCAATAATGAAGCGCCGGATTCGACTCGTTTGCTGCCCGCTGCTCAATAACATGTTTGAATAAGCTGTGCTTGTTCGCATTAACGTCGACCATGCCGCGTAGTGGAACGGCGCGGCGCGCTAAAATGGTAGGAATCTTTGCCTGCCGCTTTCGTCGCTCCATAAAGGGGTGTATCGCATGAATCCAGAAACGCAACAGTCCGAATCCCCGTACTCCCTGAAGATCGAGACCGAGACCGGCCAGTCCGCTACTGTTCCCATTGCCGTCTTGACACCGAAGCAGTTGGAAGTCTTTCTTACGAGTGAGTTCAAGAAGTTGGCGCAAGAAGCAGGCGTAAAAGGTGTTCGTATTCATGTGGAACGGGCAATAGCCGCTGACTACGATCAGGTCATCCGTGAGGTGACGGCGTGCCTGTCCTCTGCAAAGGCACGAGCCGCATGACTAGGGCCGCGAGCGGTTGTACTAGTGAGCACGGGAAAGCCATCTTGACTCGCGGTTGATGAGTGAAATCGCGATATTTCATCACCTACCTTGGCATCTCCCAAGTACCGCGCAGGTCGGCGGTGTGAAAGGGGCCTCCGTAAGCAACTTTTTCCCAGTCTCGCCACTGTGCCCGAAAGAAATCTGCCAGCCATCCCGCAACCGCAATGGAAGATTCGTGCGAGCTATAAACAAGCCACTGGAAGTCGGTGGTGACGAAGGATTCATCTGCTCTGTAGATCGGGTCCACCAAGGATCGGTCGATTTCATAATCCACTGGCCCCTCAAGGAGCAGAAAACATCGTTCTATAGCTCGTTCTCGCGTGGCTTGAATTAGAAGTGATGTACCTTCCCTTTGATCCCAAAGTTCCTGATGAAAAGCAACGACGTTTGTATGCGGATCGCATTTCGATAGGGGATACCAATAACCCTTAACACCCCAACGTGCCCTTTACTCCCGTCGCAACTGCTCGCTCTCAGATTGTGCGAGGACCCGCCGATAAGGGAGAGGCTCAATGCGAGCCAGTTGGAGAGCATCAAGGCTACTGATGTAGGCCTCGAAAGCCTTCCATTCCTTGTTCAGTGCAACACATGCTTCGGGGCTTCGTTGAAACTCTTGAAGCAAGGAAGACAATGCACGACTACCAGACTCTAGGAGTACTTTGCGTACATCCTCTAGCGAACGGAATTGCTGTCCAGTGATTCTCTCGACCTCGATTTCGATGGCTTCATCGAGCCTGTATCGGGGAAACAAACCGTACGCGGCCTTCAAGTACTCCATCCCGATTCGCTCCTTCCCCGACTCGACAAGGGGCATGTACTCTCCCGACCAGCGAGAGTGCTGATTAGCGCAGAATGTCCGGGCAGCCGTGTGCAGTGCAAGCGGTAAATCCATCCTGTTGCTTTTACCTGAGTTCGATAGCTGTCGTCCAGATCATTACTATCAAATGGCGAAAACAGGCGTTATCACAAGCGTGCGCTTTTTGTTCGCCAATATTCAGCTACGTGTAGCATTTTCCCCTCAGTAGGAGATATCCCGTCAAACGCCGCTAGGGATAGGGATATAGCAATCCAAAGTTGCACTTCCTTTGGCGGGCGTTTGAGAGTAGGAATCGTAAATTTCGACCCACCTTCAAAGATCTGGGCTGGATTGTGAGTGTAATTGCCCTTAACAACAGCTACCCGTCGCAGCGTACAATCATGGCGTTATGCGAAGGATGTTCGTGCTAGGCGTGCTGGCCATAGGAGCCTCAGTCTCGTCGTATGCCGACTCGTCCCTGACTGCAAAACGAGATAACGCGCTCGCGGGAATAAAGGCGTGCCTCCACCGGAACGAGGTCTCAAGCCGTCAGTGCAAGCACCTGAATCAAGATGTTCAGACACTCGTCGAAGTGTACCGGGGCGGGGACAAATCGGTCTTACCAAACTTGCTACGATTTACCTATCTGACCGACTTCTATGACGAAGCTTTGTTGTCTGACCCAGATTGCTTCTTGTCGGCAATGGCCCATTTGCACGCAAAGGACCAACATGCGGTTGCGGCTGGACTTTCCGGGGCAGGGACGTTTGGACTCCACGACATTGATCGGTTCAAGGCCATTAGAGAGCTATTAGCCAAAGTTCCTGACGGCTCCCCGACAAAGGGAATTGCAGAAGTGTCTTTGAAGATCGTAGAAAGCACGAATGCATCGCTGTTTGTGAATTACTTTCCGCCAAAGACATTCACAGCTCGTGCCGCCAACTTCCAAGTCGCTTGGTATTCGAGCGACATGTATCAGTTGGGGGAACCCCCGCTCTGGCCGCCAACCCCGACAAACGAAAAAAACTACAGATTTACATACTTAGGTGCGTTTACCGGACCTAAGGCAGTCACTCTGCGAGTTCTTACTGATGGTAGCGGCGAAGTAAAAATGACTGTGCTCGATGAGTCACATGACCGCGTGAAGCGCGACCAAACGTCAAGCGTACCGCAGAATAAAGTCTCTGATTTCTTGAAGCGTTTGGATCGAGCGCATTTCTGGGAAATGGCGACCGAATCGCAGCACCTGGGTTTCGATGGAGCCGAATGGATAATGGAAGGCGTACAAGATGGTAAGTATCACATTGCAGTTCGTTGGTGTCCAAATCTTTACGAAAAAACCTCCGACCCCGAAGATGCGGCTTTTGCTGATGCAACGCGATTCTTGTTCCAACTAGCAGGACATAAGCACAGCGGAAGCTGCTGACCTGCCTTTCGGCTTCCTTGTGAATTAGTGAAAAATCCCTATTTCAGTAATTGACCCGATTCTGAGTGTAGTGGGCAGGCTGGCCCACTCTTTGCCCTATCGCCAGTGAGGCTGGGCGGGTGGCCCAGTTCTCCCTTGATTCCAAGAAAACCGCGGGTGCCCCATTTCTCGCGCTCTTTGCGAGAAGTGGGGTTGTTCCACGTTGAAGTCAAATTCCAATCCGTTTGGCGGGTAATTCAAGAGGTGGCCTGCCTGAAACTTTTAAGGCCGTGGCTCTTGCACTGGTGTCTCGTCCAAAATCTTGTATCCCGGAGGAATTTGAAAAGTTAGCGGATCCGGTTCGTTACGCTCCGCTTTAACGATGCCGACGATCTGCTCTCCCGTACGGGGATCATTGTGCTTGAGCACGAGATAGACCTTGAGGTCTTCGGAGTACCAGTAGTCGTCTGTAATAGTGACTTCACGCCCGGTTCCGCTGAGCGTAGCGGAAATAGTTTTCACCTTGCGCATGCCATGCAGCAGTAAGCCCGCAACAGTTTCTGTTCCGAGATCCTGCGTCTTGAGATTTTGCGCATCTCCGGATGTAACGGACGTATTGGGAGTGCTGTTCGCAGGCGCTGCAGGCGGCGCCGAAAGAACCATCTGACGCGCAATATGTGTATCAGGTGACAAGAAAGTGCTGACGCGCGTCTGAGGATCGTAGATGTGCGAGGCAAGGATTCGCGGCTCGCCTTGGAAGTCGGGAGCCTCGAGTTTCCGGCGCTCGTTATAAATGATCCCCAAAGAATTGCGCGCGATGTGATTGGTTGTGCGCCGGACGTACACCGAGCCATCCGGCATGGATTGCCGCGAGACAATTTCAACCGTGCCGGAAAAGGGTGCGCCCGGAACTGGGGTCACGAAGACGCCAGGAATAAAAGTTCTGACCCCAGGGTAATCCGGCGGGTGAAGAGCGGGAGACTGCTGGGCCTGAACCCCGGTCATTTGCAGAAGCCAGAGAAGAACTACGCCGGCACGAAGCCTGGAACCGAGATTAGAGAGGGAGCGCACGGTTCACCTCCGCGCACTAGGATAACGCGAGTTCCTGCCGTTATCCAGAGCGGTTTCCCGATGGGGGAATTAAGGGCAGCAGTGCCGCCGTCGTATTGAAGTTCGGCCGGGTGCCCCATCATTTCGCGTTCTTTGCGAAAGGGTGGGTACCACGTACCTCGACGATAAAAAGCTACCCCACCCTTTGAAAACCGCAAAGGGTGGGGCAGCCTCAGCAGAGACTGAAAAGGGTGGGCCAGCCTGCCGTCCCTTTTCGAGATCTACATATTTCGGGGCTACGAAGCTTTAGCCCTTGCGGTGTCCTTTTTGGCTTTGAGCACATGGACTTTTGCCTGTGCTTTGCGTTGTAACGCGTCACGTCTATCTTTTGCCTTCTGCAATTGAGCTTGTATCCTGGAGTCGAGCTGGTTGATCTTTGCTTGGAGTTTCGCTTTCCGGTCGGCGTGCGCCTTGGCTTGCTCTGCTTTCAGTTGGGCGAGGTCGGCCTTCATAGCGGCGACGTTCTCCTCATGAATTGTTTCCTTGACCTCGGAAAGAGCGCGCCGCAAAACCGTGCCGCCGATCGCTTCCATACGCGTATCGACGGGCGTGGTCCACTCTTCATCAATTTCGGCAATTACCGCGATTCTGTTTGGCAACAGGACCTTCGAAACGTCGTCGATGAAGTCGTATCCGATTCCAGCGTTGTTTACGTCGAACGCCTCGCCGGCCAAGAGACCTGCGCTGGCACCAACAGCTAAGCCGACTGGCCCAGCCAACACACCGACGAGACTTCCTAGCGATGTACCGACCAGGGAGCCGATTGGCCCGGCGTCATCTCCCTGCTTTACGGATGCGCTGCCATCTGCATTTTTCGCCAGCACGGTATACGCATAAACGCCGATGCTACCTTCCTCGTCCAACTGTAAAAGCGCCTTTTTCCCTTCATAAGCTTTGCTTTCGTTGTCAAAAACCACCACTAGCATGCGATCCATAAGTCATCTCCTATCGAAAATTTTTGAGGTGTTACTGAGTTTCTTGGAGAGAATTTCGCTACCTGATATCCCCCTCGCCTTGTAACCTGTGGGTCCGGTGGGTCAGGTCCTACATGTCGCGTTAACCAGCAACCCTATCCCAGCCGGGTTTTTCGTCGAACGATGATCATCCTTGGTCGGGTTCGCTACGGGTTGTTACGATACCTAGTCGGGAAATCGAAGGATTCAGATCAGTCCTTCTGCTTCATCGACGAGGCCTAATGGGGTGAGCCTGAATGCTACTCCAAGGCTGTGTCCGTCGCAACTGTCGATTCGAGGCGCAAAAGAGAGAGTCTGGATGTTGGGTCTTGCAGCGGAGGCGGGTTGCGGTAGGCGCTGTCTCGGCTCGGCGGGAAATCAATATTCGCTCAGCCGGGTGCCCCATCCCTTCGACTGCGCTCAGGGCAGGCTCTTTCGCGTCTTTTGCGAAAGCGTGTACCACGGACCTCGACGATAATAATATCTACAGCGTTCTTCGCGAGAAGTGGCGAGTTCCGCGAAAAAATCAAGGCTGGTATATTCCTGAGCGACAAGCACTTGTAGCAGGGTGCTCCGGCAGTTCAGAAGAACATAAATTCTCCTGACCCCGCCCCCGGTCTACAACCTCCACGAAAACGCAGCGCATCGAACGCAGGCGAGGTGTTCCCATGATTCAATATGTGTGCGACACATGTTCGGCCGTCAAGGAGCCAGAGGAGGGCTGGATGTTGGCTCTTGCAGCGGAGGCGGTAGGCGCCATCTCGGCTCGGCGGGAAATGAATATTCAATCGGCTTGGAATAGGACAACCGCCGTGCATCCATTAGCGGTTCACTTTTGCTCTGTGCAATGCAAGGACGAGTATATGGCTCGGCTTTTTGCTCCCGAAGCTCCCGTCGAAGAAGTGACAGTTGAGCATGCGATCCCAACCGAGGTCATCGTCGAAAGGATGGCTCCTGGAACCAAGAGAGTTGTGACCAAAATGCGGAAAATGAGCCGCAAGCGTGCTGCCTAGGAAACTATTTGCGCACCTAATTGACCCGTTTACTCACAACTAGTCCTCGGCAATCATGCGGCATTGTCGGGCAGGCTAATTAGCTTGATCCGCGCGACTTGCCAATCTATACTCCGTCCAAGGTATGTTGCTGGATCCAGTGAGCCACCCAACCATTCTTTGCGTGGACGACTACGAGACTTCGCTTGGTGGCTGGTGCCTGTACCTGCAGAGTGCGGGATATTTAGTCATAACCGCTCAAACTGCGCAGGAAGGTCTCCAGCTTTTTGCCGTGTCTCCGGTTGACCTGGTTCTGCTCGATTACGCCCTGCCCGACAGCAATGGTAATGACGTGGCCGCAACGATGAAGCGGATTAAGCCGGACGTCCGGATTTTGATGTTCTCTGGCGCAGCACATGTTCCAGAAGATGCGCGCCTTCATGTTGATGCATTTTTGCAAAAAGGCCTGTCACCTACGGTGGTTTTGGATAAAATTCGCGAGTTGCTCAACTCATCCGGCAAAGCGGCTTGACCGGCTAGGTGCGACCCCGCTTTCTACTACAACAACGGCCAAGTTTGTCCCAAGAGAATCTTGCGTGTCGGTCAGTTGACGCAGACACATGAGATAAGGCCGGCCTTCGACAGTGTCAGTGAGTAGATTAAAAAACTCCTCACTTACTGCCTGCGAGAAGGATTGCGAATCGAACCTTCGCGATCATCTCGCTTGGACCTTCTATCTGTGCATATAGTAGTCAGGAGGATCGACCATGCCGTGAGGAGTGTTGTCCCTGGGCCGCCCGCCAGCGGCTTAGGTGGTTGTCGACTCCTGCGGTAGCTGGTAAAAGCGTCCGTTCCACGTGCGGTTTGCAACGCTTACTTTCCTACATAGCCCTTAGGACTGCCAACGCCGGTGCAGGGATCCCACTTTGTCCCAGCGATGAATCCATCGTAAAAGCCGCAGAGACCATAAGCGACGTCATTGTAGTCTGCCGCATATGTCGTCGCCCCGGCAAAGGCGCCATAGATGTTGGTGAGTTCGGCGCTGCTCGACGCGGCAAATTGACCGGCACGATTCACCACGCCGGCCCAGGTCGGCGACGAAACACTGGTGCCGCCGACTATATACCAGCAGCAGCCTGTGGTGGCATTGTTGTCATAGACCCAGACTCCGGTGTTGGGGTTGGCATCAGAGGAGACGTCCGGTACGAGCCGATGTGTGGCGCTCGGTAAGACGCTCTGGTAACTGGGGCGAGGTTCGTAATGGCTCAAGCCGCCCCCGCCGTCTTCCCAAGCGGCTTCGCCGATGAAGTTGCCGAAGCTGGCGCCACCATTGACACGGGACGTGGTGGTGCCGCCGACGGAAACAACGTTTGGAGAAACATTTGGCCAGCTAGTCCCAGCCGAATCGCCAGATGAAGCAAAGTAAACGACGTTTGACTTCTTGAAGTGCGACTCCAGGGTGGTTTCAGTAGAAAACTCCGTCCCCCCCCAACTGTTGGAGATTTCCCCGCCACCGACCGCCGCCACCTGCAAACTTGCACAGTCCTCGGCAACCATGAGGTCCGTAATACTCGCCGAAGCCGCTTCCACCAGGAAGATTTTGGCCTTCGGCGCCATCGCATGAGCCCAGTCGATATCAAGTGCCTGCTCTGTCTCCCATCCTGGATTGTTGCCCGGATCGGAGCCGGAGCAGTTTCCAGTACCGCCGGCGAAAATTACCTTGAAGGTTGACGTCGTCACCAATGGAAGACCGAACTGGGCCGAAAATTTGTTTAGATCAGTCATCGCGGTCGGATAGTCAAAAGCGTCGACGATCGCGATGGCCTTGCTCCCACCACTGGGATTGGTTTTGAAGGTGTTCGGATTGCACCCCGTTGCCGGAGTCACTAGGTGGTACAGACATGCGATCGAAGCCGGTGTCTCAAAAGCATATCCAGAGAAGGGAGGCCCAACAATGGCCGGCGTGACCGCCTCGGGCAACGCATACCCCTCCGGTTCAGCCGCAAAGTTAGTCCGGTTTGCGGGCACAAAAATTTTGTAGGTGGTATGCATGCGAACCCCGACATCCTCAGATCGCTCGATACCAGATTCGGGGGTGACCACTCTGCCCTTGTGGGCTAAGCCTGGCTCCTGTGCCTGCATGGAAATTGCAGTGCCGAAGAGCAGCAGTGGTACGGCGGCTGTGAACGCAATTTCACGTCTCATTTTGGATAGTCTCCCTCTTTGCGCAGAGTGTTGCTGGCAATAGGCGTTCCTGTCGGCCAACCTCCCTTGCGACGAGTCTGGCAATACTCAGGACCACTACCGAACCGGCGAGCTGATACGCTGCAGTTGACAAGAAACTAGCCTCAAAAGATTCCTCGGGGAGATTCCTCCTTTGGGCCAATCCGTAAAGCAAGCGTAGTCTAGTTTGGTCTGGAATAATGTCAAGGAAAATCGGACCGAGCAAAGCGCGTCAGTCAGCGGATTGAAAACTCCTCACTTACTGCCTGCGAGAAGGATTGCAGATCGTACGGTTGCGATCAGCTCGCTTGGACCTTCTAATTTATGCAGATAGTAGTCAGGAGGTTCGACCGCGCCGTGGGGAGTATTGTCCCCGGAGAGAACCATTATGGGCAGGTTGCTGCTGAGATGCCTCAACTCTGTGACCAGAGCGCTTCCGCTTCCGGCCCCCAGAAGATGGTCGGTAATAACAAGGTTGATGGAGTTCGCCTTGAACAATTCCAAACCTTGGATTGCATTGGTTGCCGTAAACACGACATAACCGGCGCTTTCTAAGACCTGCTTCCGAAGCGCCAGCGGCAACTCCTCGTCGTCAATGCAGAGAATGGTCGAGTGGGCCAGCACTGTGTGCATTCTTCTGAAATTGTCGGCTATAGGAACTCCGCTAGTCTGGTCAGAATTGCACACGTTCAAGCAAAAAATTGAATAGGTTCCTGTTTTGGAAGTGTATGGTAGCGAACTGAAGAGATGGATTCGAAACCGATGGTGCCCGAATCTGCGAAATCTTCGAACCGCGAAAGTTCATCCGATGAAGCGAAGCCAGAGGACGCCCACCGCGAGAGTTGCCAGCGTCACCGGGACACCCACTCGGAGATAATCCGTGAAAGTAATTTCCACTTCGGGTCTCGCTTTTTCAATGACGATAATGTTGGCAATGGAGCCGGTCACCGTCAGATTTCCAGCCAGCGTACTCGCCGTCGCCAGTAGCAACCAGAACTGGGTTGCGTTATAAAATTGCGGGACCAGCCCTTTCAGCAGCATTACTGCCGGTACGTTGCTGACTATGTTCGACAGCAGCGCTGCCACCCCGGCAAAAATCCACGGATTGTGTAAGTTCATACGCTCCGCCAGCGCCAGTATTTGTTGCGCGATCCCTGCCTGTTCAGCCGCGCCGATTATCAGAAACAACCCGATGAAAAACACCAGCAGCGGCCAATCGATTTCTTTGTAAATTTCCTCAGGCTGCACTGAACGCCGAATAAGCAGCAGAGCTCCGCCCATCGCCGCCATCAACGCAGGAGAAACCCCCGCGAGAAAGCCGCCTAAAACGAGAGCAAGAATTATTAGCGGAAAAAGAAGCTGACGACAATTAATTGGATCACGTTGAAAATATATGTCCATCGGCTGAGGTTCTGACTCGCCCAGCGCCCCATCTCGATTTGAATACAGCCAGTGCAGCACCAGCCAATCGATAAACAGGCCAATGATCGCTACCGGCGCCAACGCAGAAAGAAAGTGCCGATAACTGATGCCGGAGACTGACCCGATGAGAATATTTTGCGGATTGCCGGTAATCGTCGCCGTGCTGCCAATGTTTGATGCCGTCGCCAGCGCCAACAGGTAGGGCATTGGACGCTTCGAAAACTGGTGACAAATTTTCAGCAGCAAAGGAGTCATCACCAGGCACACTACATCGTTCACTAGAAACGCGGAAAGGATTCCGCTGGTGAAGATCACGCCCGGCAACAAGCGCGAAGGCGAGACGAATTTCACCACCAGTCCGGCAACCCACTCGAAGAAACCCGCGAGGTGCAGGCTGGAAACAATCAGCATCATGGAAGCGAGCAGAACGATAGTTGCGTAATCTATGCTGCGAATGCCGTCGTAAGGGCTGACCACCCGAAATACGAACATCAGCGCCGCGCCGATGACCGCGGCGGCGGGACGGTCGATTTTTGTCCCCGGAAAACGCCCGATCGCAAAAACCAAATAGCTGGCGAGAAATATTGGGTAGGCAAGCAGAAGGTGAACTTCAGGCTTTGCCGCGAAGGCAGCGATCAAGCGGCGACCCCCAACTGTGGTTCGGACGGAACCGAAAACCGAGCCGTTCGGTCACTTCGCTTGGTTACCGCCAGAACTGACTGCAGGACTGATATGGCGAGCCGTATGACGAAATTTGTCATTTCCGAAGTGGGAAACGCTCTCTGGCCCAGCATCCATCCTTTGAAATCAAGCGTTTGTTTCATCGGTCGCCGTGGCAAACCACATGCTACTACCAGAATTGGGTGTACCAGCAGCCAGACTTGAACTGAACTAAGGAGTTAGTTATGGCATGGAAACCGCGGCAACACGCAAGGTTCAAAGCGGCTCTTCCAATCGAGCTCCGTCCCCAAGGCGTGACCGCGCCACTGCGAGGACAGACGGCGGATATCTGCCTGGGCGGATGCTATGTCGAAATGGTTTTCACCCAGGAAGTTTCGACTGTGGTGGACATTTCGCTCTGGATTGGCGATTCCAAGATTTACGTCAAGGCGGAAGTGGTTAGTAAGCATCCGTCGTTTGGCAACGGATTTAAATTCGTTTATCTCGCGAAAGACAGCGTGACCAAGTTGAATGACTACCTGGAGTCCCTTAAGCCGCAGGGCGCGATGATGAACGACTCTCCATTCGCCGGGCCGCCGACGGTTGTCTAGTAGGACGGTTTTTTTGGGCAAGTCGCTGGCTTCTACAAGATTACCCGCTCATCGCCGATCCGCTTTGTCACCCGCTCACGATCAAAATATTCCAGCAGCGGGATCGCGTATTTTCGACTCACTCCGGTAAGGTCCTTGAATCGTCCTATATCTATTTTCGGTGAGCGTGCCTTTTGCGCGGCAAGATTCTTCCGAAGTTCGTTCAACGCTCCGTGGTGAAATACCAAATCGTCGGAAACTTTGATCAGGATCTTGTCACGTAACATCAAGGTCACAAGCTTCTGCGCCCGCGCTTTGTCGATCTTTAAACCCGATAGGACGTCTTTGAGTGCCGGGACTTTCAATCCTGCCGACGCAAATGCCTGCTCAATAATTTGTCGCGATTCGGCTTCTTCATCTTTCATCACCACGCCGCGACCGCGAAGATGGAGGATATCTCCGAGCGATTCAACTTTGCCTTCCTTAACCAGTTGGGCAATGACTGCCGAAAAAATGTCGGGTTCCAACGCGAACTTTTCCCGCAGCGTTTGCTGGTTCAGGCCCGGCGACAATGGGTTTTGTGTCTGAAATACTTCCAGCCCTGATAGCAGCGACGCCTTGCATGCAGTCATCGCGGCAGCATCTAAAAAATGATTCCCGGGTTTTACAATGACGCCATTCTTTATCTGCCCTGCGAGTTGTGCGCGGATCGCATCTGCCGTCCAACCCGTTTCAGTTACGAGCTTCTCAATTGAAATTCCTTGGACGGACCTCCGCGCGATTCGCACCGTCAAAACCTTTTCGTGATCGCCTGCCGCATTGACCTTCAGAAACTCATTGCGAGCTTCAGCTTTCACTTTCGCCATCGGGAAGGCATCAAGCACAATGCCCCCGCCAATCGTGACTACGGGAGAGAACTGCCGAATAATGAAGCGGTCTCCAGGAACGAGTAACAGAGGCGCACTCAATCGAAGTTGCGCAAAGCTTTCCGCTCCCGGCTTCAGTTGTTTCATTTCGTATAGATTCACCGTCGCGATGGTCTCCGATGCGAAAACATGGAGATGTACGCGCGCGCCGCCCTTTAACGGTTTCGCGGAAGCAAGCAGGGAAAGGTTCACATCGATTCGCGACGAAGTCTGAAGCAATCCTGGCGAGGCCAACACCATTCCGCGTTCCAGTTCCTGCTTCTCAACTCCAGCCAAATTCAGCGCGGTGCGTTCTCCGGCGACCGCCTTTTCGGTCGAGGCTCCGTGCACTTGAACGCCTCGAACGCGAATTTCCTTTCCTGCCGGAAAAAGCTCGAGCTCATCTTCCTTATGAATTGTTCCGGCCACCAGGGTGCCGGTGACCACCGTCCCAAAACCTTTCATGGTGAATACGCGATCAATGGGCAGCCGCGCGATGGCATTCGAATCACGTGCCGGCAACTGAGCGGCAATGCGAACTAGGTGGCGCTTCAGTTCGTCGAGGCCGGTGGATTTCAAGGCGCTCACCGGGATGATCGGCGCGCTTTCCAGAAATGAGCCCCGCAGAAACTCTCCAATTTCGAGCCGCGCCACTTCCAGAGTTTCCGCATCGACCAGGTCAGCTTTTGTGAGAACGGCCATTCCGTGGCGGATTGCAAGCAGCCGGCAAATATCGAAATGCTCACGGGTCTGCGGCTTGATGCCTTCATCCGCCGCGATCACCAGAAGCACCACGTCGATGCCGCCAACTCCCGCGAGCATGTTGCGCACGAATCGCTCGTGGCCTGGGACATCCACGAAGCCAAACCGCAGCCGCTCACCGGCCGGGCCGGACAATTCTGTATGGGCGAACCCCAAATCGATGGTGATGCCACGCCGTTTTTCCTCTTGCAGGCGGTCAGCGTCAATACCCGTAAGCGCCTTAACCAGCGCGGTTTTCCCGTGATCGATGTGGCCGGCCGTACCGACGATAATGGACTTCATCGGATTTCAGTATATTCACTGAGAATTTCAAAAGCCTTTTACCGCAGGGAACGCCGAGGACGCCGAGAAAACACGACCACTATAAGGGAACCGATTTTGATCTTCTCTGCATACTCTGCGCACTCGGCGGTTAAAGGCTTTTGCTCCTGATCCCCACATGTTCAGAAATCCGCGATGAAAACGCTCTAACTTTGTTCTGTGCATGAGTGTCCCGGAAATGCGACAATAGAGCTTCCCCACATGTCCACGGCGACCCTAGCCATCACACCTGAAGTCCTGCGGGACCATGGACTGACTGCCGAAGAATACGAGCGCATTAAGTCTCTGCTGGGCGGACGTGAACCGACCTTCACCGAGCTTGGCATTTTCAGCGTGATGTGGAGCGAGCACTGCTCGTACAAATCTTCGCGTGTCCACTTGAGGCGCTTGCCGACCCGAAGCCGCCGCGTCCTTCAGGGGCCAGGAGAAAACGCTGGCATCGTTGATATCGGCGAAGGCTGGGCCTGCGCGTTCAAAATTGAATCCCATAATCATCCCTCATTCATTGAGCCGTTCCAGGGAGCCACGACCGGAGTAGGCGGAATCCTGCGCGACATTTTCACTATGGGCGCACGCCCCGTGGCAGTAATGGATTCGCTTAGGTTCGGCCCGATCTCAGCTCCCGGCCAAGTGGGAACGGCTGGCCATGTGGGGTCCGGCGGCCATGTGGGGACCGGCGGCCTCGCCCGTCCGGCCGAGCGTAGCTCGGCAATCTCCAACCATGAGATCCATAAAAACCATTCCATACTCGAAGGCGTCGTAAGCGGCATTGCCTCTTACGGCAACTGCTTCGGAGTTCCAAACCTTGGCGGCGAAACCAAATTCGAGCCATGCTATTCCGGCAATCCGCTGGTGAATGCGTTTGCCCTCGGCCTCGTCCGCAAAGATCAAATTTTCTATGCGAAGGCTGCGGGTGAAGGCAATCCGGTAATTTACGTCGGCGCTAAAACCGGACGTGACGGCATTCACGGCGCGACCATGGCCAGCGAGGAATTCAGCGAGGAATCGGAAGCCAAGCGGCCGAATGTTCAAGTCGGCGATCCGTTTTTAGAAAAGCTGTTGCTTGAAGCTTGCCTCGAAGCCATGCATACGGGCGCTGTCATTGGCATTCAAGACATGGGCGCGGCCGGGCTCACTTGCTCTACTTGTGAGATGGGTGCACGTGGCAACGTTGGTATTGAGATTGAAATGGACCGCGTACCGCAACGCGAAACCGGCATGAGCGCTTACGAAATTCTTTTGAGCGAATCCCAAGAGCGCATGTTGCTGGTTGCACAAAAAGGCCGCGAGGAAGAAGTTTATCGCGTGTTCCGCAAGTGGGGGCTCGACGCGGTCGAAGTCGGCAAAGTCATCAGCGAAAACCGCATGCGGGTGCTGGAGCACGGCGAAGTTGTTGCCGAAATACCCAATACCGCGCTCACCGACGATGCCCCGGTTTATCAACGGCCGCTGAAGCGCTGGCAACCGCCGGTTCCGTCCGAAACGCCGGACCATATTAAGCTCGGCGAAAAGATTAACTTCACAAACGATCTGAAGCGCCTGCTCTCAAGCCCAAACATTTGCAGCAAGCGCTGGATTTATCAGCAATACGATTCCATGGTGCAGACCAACACGGTCGAGGGCCCGGGGGCCGGCGATGGCGGCGTGATTCGCATAAAAGGCTCGCAGCGGGGACTATCGATGGCGCTCGACGGCAACAGCCGCTGGTGCTATCTCGACCCCAAGCTCGGCGCGATGCATGCTGTGGCGGAAGCCGCGCGCAACGTGGCGTGCTCCGGTGCGATCGCGGTAGGCGCAACCAATTGCTTGAATTTTGGCAACCCCGAAAAGCCGCAAATCATGTGGCAGTTCTCACAGGCGATTGATGGCATCACCAAGGCTTGCGAGGAATTAGAGATTCCCATCACTGGCGGCAATGTCAGCTTCTACAACGAGACGCTCGGAGAGGCGATTTATCCCACGCCAGTTCTTGGAGTGGTCGGAATTCTTGAAGATGTAACCAAGGCAACCTTCCCGCACTTCCGCGAGGCTGGACGCGCTGTAGTGTTGCTGCGAGCGTCAGAACCCGGGGACTCAGTAGATGCGGAAGTCGAGTTCGGATCGTCCGAATACGCCAAAGAAATTCTCGGAGAGTTATGGGGATTTCCTCCGGCTCTGGAGCTCGAGAAAGAGGCCGCTCTGCAGAAGGCCATCGTCGAATTGGTCGGCGCGGGTTTGATCGACTCAGCCCACGATTGCTCGGATGGCGGGCTGGCCGTGGCTTTGGCCCGGGTTTCGTTTCCGAACGGCTTCGGATGTGAGATCGAGTTAAGCGGGAATGACCTGGCGCCTGAGTTCCTGCTTTTCGGCGAAGATGCCGGCCGGATTGTGATCTCCTGCGACGCCGCCAACGTGGCCCGAATCAAACAAGTAGCGGCGAAATACGCGATTTTTGCCGATCAACTAGGCGAGACCGTTCTTGAGACAATAGACATTAGATTGGACGGTCGTACGGTCATTTCGGCCGCTGTCTCCGAGCTGAATGATGCGTACGAAGGTGCGCTGGAACGAGCGTTGCGGAGCGAACCGAGTGTAATGGCGGCGGATTGAAGTACATGTCCTTCGATTTAATTAACTGCTTGCTGAGTGCAGCAATTAAGACACTCAGGATGACAGAGAGTTTTGACTGAAGGCTGACCACTGAGGGCTAATGGCTAAAAACGACAAATTTCGCGACGAATGCGGCGTAGTAGCAGTCTACTCACATCCTGAGGCAGAAACGCTCGCCTACCTCGGCCTGCATGCGCTGCAACATCGCGGACAGGAATCTGCCGGCATCGTCACTTCCGATGGCATGTCACTGCACATCCACAAATCGATGGGCCTGGTCGCCGACATCTTCACCGAGAAAAAGTTGGCGAAGTTACGGGGAACCCTCGCCATCGGCCACACCCGTTACTCGACCACCGGTGACTCCGCTTTATTGAACGCCCAGCCGATCATGGTGCAATCCAACAAGGGAATGGTTGCGCTCGCGCACAACGGCAACCTCACCAACGCGCAGGAAATTCGTAGCCGAATGGAAGCCCAAGGGTCGATTTTTCAGACCAGCAGCGATACTGAAGTCATCGTGCACCTGATTGCGCAATCGCGCGAGCACACTCTTCCGGAAGCCATCGCCGACGCTCTTCGCCGGGTGGAAGGCGCATTTTCTCTGGTCATGATAAGTCCCGATCGCATCTTCGCCGCCCGCGACCCGCGCGGTTTCCGTCCGCTGGCCATGGGCCGCATTGCCGCGCAAGGTGACCGCCATCAGGACACTATTGTTTTCGCCTCCGAAACCTGCGCCTTCGATTTGATCGGTGCAAAGTACGAGCGCGAAGTAAAGCCAGGCGAGCTGATCATCGTTGGACCGGAAGGCATCAGCTCACGCTTCTACGCACCGGCCGTGGCGCAATCGAGCTGCATCTTTGAGCATGTCTATTTTTCGCGACCCGATAGCCGCGTTTTCGGGCGTCCGGTGCAGGAAAGCCGCGAACAGCTTGGGCGTCAACTCGCGATCGAAGCGCCCGCTGATGCCGATGTAGTCGTGCCCGTTCCCGACTCTGGGGTCACGGCTGCCATCGGCTATGCAGCCGAGAGCGGAGTCCCGCTGCGCTTCGGCTTGATCCGCAATCACTATGTGGGACGCACATTCATCGAGCCGCAGCAATCGGTCCGCGACTTTGGCGTGAGGCTTAAGCTGAATCCGGTGCGCAGCCTGCTCGAAGGCAAGCGCGTGGTGCTGATTGATGATTCCATCGTGCGCGGGACGACCAGCAAGAAGATTGTTCGCATGGTGCGCGGCGCGGGGGCGACGGAAGTGCACCTGCGAATTTCATGTCCGCCAACCATCTCTCCTTGTTTTTATGGTGTGGACACTCCACGCAAGAAAGAACTCATCGCTGCCAACAACACCATCGAGGAAATTCGCGAATATATTGGCGCAGATTCCCTGGCCTATCTTTCGCTCGATGGATTGAAAAAAGCCTGCCATGACGGCGAGAAGACTACCTACTGCACCGCCTGCTACACCGGGCTCTATCCAACCAACCTCGTGGATGTAGAAGAAATTCAGCCGGCCGTGGCGGAGAAGCCGTAAATCGACGCGGAGGTGTCGGCGGTCGGCGCCCGTACAATCACTTCGACGGGCGAGGACTCCCGTCGCTCCACATCATTCTTACTCCTGCGAAACAATATTGTTGTCATTCCGAGGGGATTTATCCTCGAGGAATCTGCTTGTGACGGTAAAAAGCAGATTCCTCGACTCCGCTTCTGATTCGCAACGAATCAGCATGCTCGCTCGGAATGACAATGCAAGAGGAGGGAGCGAATCTATGGCTTCTGCGCCGCCGCCACTCGTTCAATCCCCTGCAGGTCATTTGCAAGCTGAACATTATTCCACCCCGTCAGCAACTCCTGGACCCGCCGCGCAATCGTCCCGCTGATCTCCATGATCAGCCAGCCGCCGGGCTTCAGCACTTCGCGCGCTTGTGGAATCAGTCGATCAATGACTTCCAAACCAGTTGGTCCGGCAAACACCGCATTACGCGGCTCGAACTTGCGTACTTCAAGCTGGACCGAGTCTTCCTCCGACTCGCCGACATAAGGTGGGTTTGAAACGACAAGGTCGAACGAGTTTCTCTCTAACCCATCCAAGAGATCGGTTTCATGAAACCGAATGCGAGTTTCAAGCTGGTGACGCGCGGTGTTGGCGCGGGCGATTTCCAAAGCAGCCGGCGAAATCTCGGTGGCGTGAATATCAGCCCGCGGCAGCTCTTTGGCTAACGCCAGGGCAATACAGCCGGAACCCGTGCCAACATCAACGATGCGCACGTTGGCGGGCGAGGGCGCCCGCCCCACACGAGCCAAGACTTCCTCAATCACATGTTCCGTCTCGGGCCTGGGGATCAGGACCGCAGGCGAGACAATAAAATCCATTCCCCAAAACTCCTGATGCCCTGTGATGTATTGCGCGGGAATCCCTCGCGCGCGCTGTGCAAGAGCGTCGTCATACCGCGCCTGTTCCTCAGGGGTTAGCGCATGCTCGGGATGTCCGTATAGGTAAGCCCGGTCTCGACCCGAAATGAACATGAGCAGGAGCTCGGCGTTCATTCGTGGAGAAGGCACCTGGGCAGACGTCAGGCGGTGGATTGCAGCATCGAGTGCATCGCCAAGCAGCACATGGCTATTTCACCACAAGCGAAGCTGCCCTATGCCGACGTGTTCAAGCAATTGGCTAAAGATAATTACTGCGGTGGCTGCCCCGGCGCTCCCGGAGGCCCGCTTTGGTTTTGCTGCTGCTGTTGTTGTTGCTGCTGCAGTTCTCGCAACAACTGCTCCGGAGTCTTCACCGTGGGGCCGCCGTTCTGCTCACCCTGATCGGCCTGATCGGGTGGGGGTTCGTCCTGCGAAGGCTCCTGCGGGGTCGCCTCGACCTCCGCGGGATTTTCGCTCTCTACCTCGGGCACCGCTTGCAGATTTTCGTTGTCCGCTTGTGGCTGATTTACCTGTGCTGATGGGGTGGGTACAGGGCCGTTGGATTTTGCCATCAGCATGATCTTGTTCAGCGCGCGCGGATCAGCCGGCGATCCTAATAGCACATAGTCGTAATGCGATCCGTTAAGCAGCTGCGCCATCACGTCGCGCGGCGCGCCGGGTCCGAATTGCCCGACTACGCGGTCGCCCGAGCCGGCGGGCATGTCTACGCTCGCCCCGGTCTTCTGTCTGACTGCGTTCAATACGTCGCTCATGGTGGAATTTCTAGCCACGATGGTGAGCTGACCGCTTTGAAAACTTACCTGCGGCGGCGAAGATGGCCCATGCTCCGGAGTCAGAGGAGGCGCGGGTTGCGGAACGGGTGCTGCTTGAGGCTGTACCGGCAAGGGTTTCGGCGCAGCCTTCTGCGGCTTCGGTCGGTGCGGAGTCTGGGCCGACGCCGACGCAGCGCCGCACAACAGAAGGATCCCAAAAAGATAGGTCGAGGTGCGAAGCATATTCAAATCAGATTTTAGCACCGGGGCAGAGAAGCTCAGATTACTGCTGAGGGGCGAAGTAACCCTTGCGGGCGCGGACTTGTAAGTCCTTCTTAAGAGAGGTGATTTCGATGGAGCGGAAGCGGCCATCCGGGTCGAAATCCGCCGGCTGGTATGAGATCACGTACTGACTACGCAACTCATCTTCAATCGCTGAAAACGATGACTTAATGTCTTTCATTTTAAAAGGGAAGAAAGCGCGGCCACCGGTGGCGTCAGAAATCTGTTCGAGAATCTTGTCGCCGCGAAGAATCAACCCGCTATCGTCGGTCGAAATCGTATAAATGATGACTTGGGCACGCTCGGCCATATAAATGGCCTGCCCCAGAGTATGTTCGCTTTGATTGTCTTCGCCATCGCTGACGATAATCAACGCCCGCCGCACTGGCCGGTCGGAATCATCTTTCAACATCTTCTCTTTGCAAGAGGAATAAATAGCGTCGTAAAGTGCCGTCCCTCCGCCATCCTGCATGCGCTGAATTCCCGCGGCCAGCAGGGTCACATTGTCAGTGAAATCCTGGACCACACTGTTCTTCGAATTGAATGCCATTGCAAACGCATGGTCGTAATGTGGACGAAGTGTGTGCTGCAGGAAGCCGATGGCCGCATCCTGCTCGAACTGGAAGCGCCCATGCACCGAGCCGCTGGTATCGATCAACAGTCCGATCTGCAGAGGCAACTCCGTCTGCTGCGAAAACCGCACAATCTGCTGCGGCGGCTTGTGGTCATCCAGCACACTGAAATCCTGTTTAGTGAGGTCGCGCACGAATTTGCCATGCTTATTCATGGCAATGAACAACACGTTCACTTCGTTGACGCGCGATTTTATGGTGACAACAGAATTGGGTTGCGTGGAATCAATGGCTGGCGATGAAGTTGCGAGATCGATGCTCGGCTTCACATAGGAATTCTGGGCGGACAATGGCAGCGAAGCCAGGAACGTCACCGCGAGACAAATAGCCCAATGTGTGTACTTCATTCCTAGTCCGCCTAAAAATTGCACGAATAGCCACGGCCAGAGGCTACCTCATGTATTTAGATGCAAGTCCCTTGCCGAAGGCACTTCTGGTTTAACCTGACCGTTCGCTTGACTTTAGGCCACCAGCGCGGGATCTCCAAGTTACAAAAGGAGCACTCAAAGGGTCACTACCGGGAAAGATTTGCTCGGCTCCAAATGTGAACTACGGAGCGTAAAATGCTGAATACTCATCCTTTCAACCGAGGCAAAATTATGAAAACGATTGTTGCGTCTATTCTCGCCCTTGTATGTGTTCCGGTAGCCATTGGGGCAAGAGACCTAAAGGAAGTCGACCGCGTCAAGGACGCTGGGATGGTGCTAAAAGAAATTCTGGACATTCCCGACGACATTCCCAAGGACCTTCTGGATCGCGCAGAGTGCGTAATCGTTCTTCCCTCGGTCAAGAAGTTCGCGATTGGAATCGGCGGCGATTTCGGCCGCGGAGTCATGGTATGCCGCAGCGGCGAGCATTTCACGGGGCCATGGGGCGCGCCCGCCATGTACGCGCTGGAGGGTGGAAATTTCGGCTTTCAACTCGGAGCTCAGGCCACGGATTTCGTTTTGCTGGTGGTGAACCCGCGCGGAGCTGAATCCCTGATGAGCAGCAAGATCAAACTTGGCGCCGATGCGGCCGCAGCAGCAGGTCCCAAAGGTCGTGACACTACCGCGGCCACCGATATCGCCATGCGCGCAGAGATTCTCTCTTACTCGCGCTCTCGTGGGCTGTTCGCCGGCATCTCTCTGGAAGGCTCGACCCTGCGTCCGGACAATGGGGCGAACGAAAAACTCTATGGACGAAGGCTCACTGCCAAGGAAATTCTCCGTGAAGGTCGGGTGTCAACTCCCGCCGCCGCTCACATGTTGGATAGTGAATTGACGAAAGCTTCTCCCAAGAACCGGTCGGATCCAAAATCGCTGCAGTAGACATTGGTTTCGAAATCTGTAGCCGACGTCGCTTCGCAAGCCTAACCTGAAACGCGTCCTTCGTGGCCAAAGTGATGTAATCGGCCATGGCTGATGCTCGCTGTGCGACGCCCTTCATTCTGCGCCGGACGGCAGTATTTGGCGGCTCGTCCCTCGCCCATTTCCATTGTCTCCGCTTCTACCTCGCTCGCATCACATTAAAAGCTCTCGGAATTCACGCGATGTTCAAGGTTCATTCATCAGTTGTTAACTAAGCAGAAGCTAGGATGAAGAACTCACATCGCGAAGAACTTTCGGCAACGGTCCCAACTTTCGTGTTCAGGCAGTCCACTTTTTATTAGGAGAAGAGAAAATGAAGCAAGTCATGGCTTTGGCGCTTACGCTGCTGCTATGGGCATTGACAGCGCAAGCCCAGCAGAGCACGGCAACGGCTACCGCTAAGACCACCAAGAGACGGACGGCGGCCACGCGGACCGACCCTGCCATCGCAACCCAATTGAATGAAATGAAGCAGGCCATCGATGCTCAGCAGGAACAGATCAGGCAACTAAGCCAGCAGATCCAGAGCCGCGACCAGCAGCTTCAGCAGCTCCAGCAGAAGCTGGATCAGAGTCAAACAACGGCCTCCCAGGCAGAGTCCAAAGCCGAAGCGGCAGCCTCGCAATCCACAGAGCAGCAGCAGACCGTAAGTTCTTTGAAGAGCGACGTCGCTGACTTGAAGAGCAACACTACGAATTCGGCGCTGACTCTACAGGAAACGCAAAAACTCATCCACGAAGCGGAAAGTCCGATTGCGCTCCACTATAAGGGAATCAACATAACTCCGGTCGGCTTTCTGGCGGGGGAAACAGTGTGGCGCTCGCATGCCCTGGGATCGGACATCAACACTCCGTTCAATTCCATACCAATGCCTGGCGCGGACGCTTCCAAGCTAAGCGAATTCTTCGGTTCCGGCCGCCAGTCCCGCATTGGGATGCTGGCCGAAGGCAAGCTGAGCTCGGCCAAGCTCGCAGGCTACGTGGAGGCCGACTTCCTCTCCGCTGGCATCACTTCGAATAACAACCAGAGCAACAGCTACAGCCTGCGCCAGCGGCAGGCTTGGGCACAGGCGGCGCTTAATGACGGTTTGACTTTCACCGGCGGCCAAATGTGGAGCTTGGTAACCGAAACCAAGAAAGGCATGGATAACCGCACGGAAGCTCTGCCCATGACCATCGACCCGCAGTATAACGTTGGCTTCAGCTGGGCCCGGCAGTATGGGTTCCGGGTCACGAAGAGTTTTGCGAATAAATTCTGGCTTGGGGCTTCGGTTGAAAATGCTCAAGCCATCTTTTCTGCCAGCGGACAGGCACAGAATTTCCTGCTAGGTTCGGCCGGTACGAGCGGCGGCCTCTACAACCCCTCCGCTACTTACAGCTTCAATCCCTCGCCTGATTTCGTATTCAAAGCTGCCGCTGAACCGGGCTTTGGACATTTCGAAGTGTTTGGTGTGGTCCGCCGGTTCAGAGACCGCGTCTATCCCTCTGCGAACGCAGCAACTCCCTCGGCCGCCGGTGCTTACAACTTCTCGACCACTGCGGGAGGCGTGGGCGCCAATGCCCGTGTTTCTATAGTCCACAAGCATATCGATATAGGCGGGCACTTCCTGGGTGGCGATGGCATGGGTCGTTACGGCAGTTCCGGCCTTCCAGACGTCACGGTGAACCCGAATGGAACGCTCGCCCTGCTTAAAAGTGCACAGGGGCTGGGCACACTCGAATTCCACGCCACTAAGCTAGATGTTTACTTTAACGCCGGCGGTGAGTTCGTCGGCCGGCACTACCAATTCAACGCTGCGGGTAAGACCGTCGGCTATGGCTCTCCGACAGCCGTCAACTTGGGCTGCTACACGGAGTCGGTACCGGGGGCAAATCCAACGGCTGGTCAGTTCCCGACTTCGTCCAGCGGGTTTCTGCCAAGCAACCCCGCAAATTGCGCCGCTAACACGCGCAACGTGATCGAAGGTACGGCAGGATTCTGGTATCGCTTCTACAAGGGACCCAAAGGAACGCTGCAGTGGGGACCGCAGTACTCCTACTTCATGCGCAACTCATGGGAAGCCTGCGGTTCGGCAGCGCTTACCGGCCCATGCGTGCAGTCCCATTTCACGGCGCCGCACGGCAACGACAACATATTCGAGACTTCGTTCCGTTACTACCTACCCTGACGTAACGTTAGTCGCAAAAACTTATGGCTTCGGCGGTGACGCCGAAGCCATTTTTTCTCATTGTGCCGTTAGGGCACCTGCACCGGCGTGCAATCGGTGACTGGTGGCAGGGCCTGCCCAACCGGAGTATTTACAGACGGCGAGTGGTTGAAGTCGAACATATCTTCCAGGGAGTTGGCGTATTCGTCCCGCTTGGTCAGGTAGTACCTCACACCGTTGATAGTCAGGAACCGGCTTTCAATCAAGGCCAGTATCGAGGTGTGATCACCAATTGTATGAGAAACATAATGCGGCTTTGAAAATGGCGAGACAGCGATGAACGGAATGCGAATTCCCAGCTGATTGAAGTTGGCGCACTGCGCCGGATACGGCCCGGTCGGATCCGAAGCCAAGGCCGGACACAGCTGTTCCGCATCCGCCACACTAGTGTCTGTAGTGCTGACCAAGTTATACGAGCACTCCGCGCCCCCACCGGGCTGCTCGCTGGCAGGCGGGTTTGAGAGATCTTCGCACTGTCCCGGATTGATTCCATCGGGATTCAGAGCTCCGGCTTGAGGAGCTTTCGGCGATTTGGCGTGATCATAGAAGCCGCCGTGCTCGTCGTGGGTAATAAATATGATCGAGTCTTTCCAGGACACACTATTTCTGATGGCATTCACGACTTCCGACACGTGGGCCTGCCCGCGCTGAATATCGGTAGGCGGGTGCTCATCGTCTTCCTTGGCCGTGCCCTCAAGGCCAAAATCGGGATCGACGAAAGATACAGCCGGTAGCGTGCCGGCGGCCGCCTGTGCCAGAAAAGCTGTCAGCGGAAGGAAATGAGAATCGGTACTGGAGAGAAAGCTGCCGGCCTGTGGAGCGTCCTCGAAGTAGTCCGCCCAGGTGACGCCGAATCGGTTCAATAAATCAAAGATCGTCCCGGTGATGGGCTTGTAGCCCTGCCCCGGAGGGAACGTGTCGCTGGTCGTGAGATGACCGAACGAGGTCGCGGCCATTAAATAAGATCGATTGGGAAAAGTAGGGCCGAGCACTGAAGCGAAATGCCGGTCGCTGACCGCGAATTTCTGCGCCAGATCGTAATAGAAAGGAATGTCAGTTTGGTTATAGAACCCGATGGTTTGGTCGTCTGTGGGATTTTCGACGCCATTGTCCAGCTGCTCTGTGGCGTCATTCACTCGCACAAAGCCATCGCTCAGAAAACTCGACAGGGTGCTGTTGGGATTTAAAAAATTCGCCTCTTTGTGAGTGCCAACCCACGAATGATCGAGGTCGGGTCGGACGCAGCGGCTCAGTTCGTGAAATGCGGTTACCGTAGAACCGTCATCGTCGACATTCGAGTTGGTACAAGTGAGATTTCCCGACAGGTCTGCTTTGCAACTCAAACCATCAATGCACAAATGGTCGGTTGCGGAGCATGTTCCGTCGCCGTTGTGGTAAGGACTGCCGGGCGCATAGGCAAGAGCGCCGAAGTAGTTGTCGAAAGAGCGATTCTCCTGCATTACGATGATGATGTGGTTGACTTTGTGCAGATTTCCGTCCGCCATTGCCAGATTTGACCCTAGAAAAAGCAGGGCGAGAACTGCTGCCGCAGAAACAACTCGGTGCATGATTATGCCTCCTGTAGTCCCCAACTCGTAGGAATTTCGCGCGTAATCAAGATGCCGGATGCACAGTGACCGTTCAATAAATTGTTGGTTAATTCGATACGCGATGAACGTCGTGTTAATGCTTACACTTCCTCCGTGAGTCGCCGGCAACTCTCGCGCCTGCCTCACTTAAGCGCGCGCCAGTTTTCCAGAGCTTTTGTACATGTACTTCTGTGACCCCATTTTCACAACCGACTAAGGTGTTCGTCGGATTGTTGATATCAGGCAACGTTTGTAGTTTTGCCTAGGGTTCCTTCTCCATTCTTTAGTTTTGAAGCATTCCCAGTGGTGGGGAGACGCATTCGCGTGCGCAATCGAAACGGAATACGGGAGGATTTGATGAAGTTCGCAGCGTTGGGGCTTGTGTTGTTAAGCACTATCACGTGGGCGCAGGTCCCACAATCAAAGCATGTTTGGGTTCTTACCGAGGAGAACCACAGCTATGAAGCGGCGATCGGCAATTCGAGCATGCCGTATTTCAACTCGCTGGCGTCGAAGTATGGCTTGGCCACACAATACTACGCGGAGCAGCACAATTCGATTTCCGCGCTAATGTGGCTGGTTTCAGGACAGCCGATCACCGGAAACAACTCAACTATCTCCTGTTACAACGTTAACAACTTAGCGCGACAGTTGATTGCGCAAGGTTATAAGTGGCGTTCTTACCAGGAAGACTTACCATACGCGGGGTTCGGCGGACTCAGCAATTTGAATTACGTGCGCCGGCACAATCCGATTATCGACTTTTCCGACACTTGCGCTTCAAGCCAGAAATACAATTCCGTGCCGTACACACAGTTGGCGACTGATATCGCGAACCACGCCACCCCCAATTACGCCTACGTGACGCCAAGTCTTGCCGACGATGCACATAACGGGACGTTGGCCGCCGCGGATTACTGGATGTCGAAACACGTTCCCGCCATTCTGGCGTTGCCGGAGTTCCAGCCCGGCGGCGACGGCATTCTTTTCATTGTGTGGGATGAGGCCGATCTCTCGGGCGATGGCATCACACAAGACAATCGCTGCGCCTGGAATATCTCCAGCGGCTGCGGCGGTCGCGTCGCTACGGTGGTCATTGGGCCGCAGGTGAAGCCCCGCTACAAGTCTTCCGTTCGTTACGATCATGCCAACTTGTTGAGCACGATCTGCGCGGTGATGGGCCTTTCGTCGTGTCCTGCGGCGGGCGGAGTTCAGCTCCCGATGAGTGACTTCTTCAATACCGTTAACATTGCCACTCCGTTTCCCAATGCCGCGGTGGCATCCCCGGTGCGCATTCAGGCGACAACCTCCAACAGTTCGCCGGTGACGACAATGCAAATCTACGTTGACAACGCGCTGAAGTACCACGTGGGCGGCAACTCGGTGAATACCACCGTGCCCATGAGCGTCGGCAAGCATTACGTCGTGGTCCAGTCGTGGGATAGCGCGGGCGGAATCCACAAGCGCGGAATTGACGTGAACGTGCAATCCCAGGCAGTCGTTGTGACCAATCCGGCGCCGCAGTCCCTGGTGAGCACTTCGCTTCAGGTGGGAGCAATTGGCGGCGGCCAAAGTCCCGTAACCAAAATGCAGCTCTACGTCGATGGAAATTCGCAGTACCAGGCCAGCGGCAACACTCTGCAAGCTTCCATTTCACTCCCGGTGGGGAGCCATACGCTTGCGGTGGAAGCGGCTGACAGTTCCGGAAACTTAGCTACCAACAAGTTTTCTGTGACTTCCGCCAGCCCGAATGTAAATATCCTGTCTCCCGGAGCCAACGCGAGCTTCTACTCGCCGATGTATGTCTCTGCCCTTGCGATTGATCCCACGCCGGTGAATACCATTCAGGTGTACGTGGACGGCGCCCTCACTTACCAGGTGACCGGCACTGGAATTCAGAACAGTATTCCAGTTTCGATCGGGAAACATTCAGTGACGGTGCAGGAATCGAACAGCTCCGGCGCAACTTACAAACGCACAATCAGCGTAAACGTCGCCGGAATCCCGATCACCATTGCATCTCCTAAACCGAATGCCACGGTAGGGTCAACCTTCACCATTACTGCTTCGGCCCCAACCAGCAGTCCCGTGCAAACTATGCAGATTTACATCGACAACAAAATGTCTTACCAGGTGTCTGGTCAGTCGGTAAGCCACTCGTTCAAGTTGTCATCGGGCAAACACAAAATCGTGGCGAAGGGCTGGGACTCTTACGGAAACAACTGGTACACGACCGAATACATTACCGTCAACTAACTGCTAACTGTTCTTCGGGCAGGGGCATCTCTAAGCTTCGGAGATGTTCCTGCCTTATTTCCTGAGATCTGCGAAGAGCGCTATTAACCAGCTTTTTTCTTGACAAAGATCAACCAGCAACATACATTTTCTCCCGCAAAATAGCTTGGGCATTTGAGGGAGGAACTTGTGAAGCACATCGCATCCTTCGCTTTGGTATTTCTGCTACCGGTGCTCGCGTCTGGTCAGACCCATTCGAACGCGAGTTTGAATGGCAAATACTCATTCCAGGTGGAAATTCCTTTACGTCTCCAGTGGCAAAAAACGTTTGCCTGTCCCTACAACTCAAGCGTGAAGGCAACCGCCGGCGGTGCAATTAGCACCATGGGTGTTATTTACGGTGTGGCAACGGCTGACGGCAATGGAAACGTGACTATCGTGCAGACCTTCGTCAGTGTAATCAACCAAACCGCCAGCAACAACACCACCAGCGTCGCGTGGACGACCGCCTGCGCTGCCACGCTTAACAACGGTCACGTCGTCTATGCGGCACCCACAACACAGACGGTGACGGGGACATATTCAGTACAAGCCAATGGCACGGGGTCAATAAGCCAAAGTGGATCAGTAAGTGAAGTCTTTCAGGTCGCGGCAACAGACAGCGCAGGCGTCAGTCATACAATACTGTTCCATAATCCGCCTGTGAATGGTAAAGCCATTGGGGCAGGCATCGGAGTACTCCAGTAAGCGGCGTTTTGGGGGAGGCCCATCGTTCGTTCGAGGCGTGAGTATAACCACGGGTGCCCCACTCTTCGCCTCTTTCGCGAAGGGTGGGCGCCACTGTCGCCGGCAGCGATGGCACGGCACCAAGGCGGCCTTGAGTAGGCCACGCGCCTCAAACCTTAAGCGCTTCAATACGGTAATAGCTGTAGGACGATTCTGCACGCCTGACTTGAAAAATCTCCGCACCTTAACCCCGCCAGATCCTGAACTGCTGAACTATGCGACTGTAAGTGGCAGCAGGAATTAGGCATTCATCAGCTCTGATGATTTGGTCTGTTCCGTGCAAAACATAATCCCCTGACGCGGGTTGCAGCCAGGAGGGGATAAATGATGGAGGTGGGTTTGTCAGCAGCTCTCGCTTTCGCCACGACGGAGGCTTCCGCAATGAGAGGCAAAACCCAAGAGCTTTGGGAACAATTTTGTGAACGGGCCGCAGTCGAGCAGGACCCCGAAAAGCTGCTGCAACTGGCGAAAGAAATAAACCGACTGCTCGAAGAAAAAGAAACTCGCTTGAAACAGACAGACGAAGAGAACAACAAGCCCTAACTCACGTCTTTCGCCTCGGCTAATCTCCGCTCAAATTCCAGAGCGCCCGCGTCCGGCTCAATGCGCGGTTTTTCGAGAGTCACACATACAACGCTCATTGCATCGAGCCAATCCAACGCCTTGTGAGTCGGGGCGTGGCGAGACACTTGCAAAAGAAATTTTGCTCTGCCCATTGCCTGCCCCGGCTCCTAAATTAACGAGCCGCTCGGCTTGCCTGCGCCTAATTTTTTCTGTGTCCTAGCCAAAGACTGTTAGTGTGGCCGCCTGCGAGACTTGTCTTCGCACTCCAATAGCCGGTCAAGCTCAATGACCAGTGCCATCATTTTGATCGAGTCTTTTTCATCACGGACTTCCTCGGCGACGCGACGCCAATCTCTAGGTTGTGGGGTCATGGGAAACCGCCCTTCTCATTTCCCCTTAAGCTACTCTGGATGGGCAACGGAGTCTGAGCAATATTGCTCTTCATTGCCCTTCTCATTTCCAAGTTGCGGTTGCTAGACTGCCTGGTCGGGTGGCCCACCTTTTCGGAGCGCAACATAATCGAGGCTGCCCACTCTTCGCGGTTTTTGCGAAGGTGGGTACCACGGTAGCCGCAGCGACGGCACGGAAAACGCAAACGACAGCGGCAGAGAGGCCGTCCAAGCCTGGGAACTACCCCACTCAGGCCAAAGGCGGCCTTGAGTGGGCCACCCGCCTACAAATCGGCAGCACACGTGTCTTGGTGTCTCAGAAGGTCGTGAAACAGACGAGGGCGATTCCCTTCGGAATGAGAGTTCGCTGAATCTCAGCCATCGTCGTCCATTCAGATAGAGCGGTATTCATAAAGTCGCGTTCGCCGCCGCAATGAAGGCGACGGCAGAAAATGCCAGCGACAGGAGGCTACTTTTTTCCCGAAACAAACACAGCCACAGGAAAGGGAAGATCAACGCCACGCTGACTGCCGAGTCGTGTAAGTGACCTGACATTAAACGCCAATGTCGGAATAGGTGTATGCAAAACGTCAACCAAAGAAGCGAGCTGAGCGCGGCTCCAACAACTCGCCCTAATCTTCCCTTCGTCTGCTCGATTTTCATGATTTTGTTCCTTCGTTTGTTCCACCCTACCAAGCAAAAATTGGCTAGTCGCGTGCCGCCCAATGATAGGCCGCTTCCGCTCCATACCCCGAAGCAATCGGCCGGGTGGCCCACCCTTTCGGAGCATAGTGTAAATGACGGTGCCCCATCCCTTCGACTGCGCTCAGGGCAGGCTCTTCGCGCTCTTTGCGAAGGGTGCGTACTATTGTCGAATGCACCAGGTTATTGAAACAGCTTAGGCAGTTAGAAACTGGCGGAGAGAGTGGGATTCGAACCCACGTTAGAGTTTCCCCTAAACACGCTTTCCAAGCGTGCGCCTTCAGCCACTCGGCCATCTCTCCGGCACTTTTTACCCTAACGGCTGATCACGCTGGGCAAGAAGGAAGCTGCTGCGGTTGGGCAGAAGCGCAGAACAAAGCCTGCTGATCTCGATTCTATGGGGACACGACTTCGGTCGCAACTCGACCCGACTGAGTGCTGATTGCTGAATGCTGAATGCTAAGTGCTGAATTCCGCTACTGGTGCTTATTCGTCTCAGCGGTTTCAACGTCGGTGGGTTGTTCTTTACTTTGGGATGACGCCGGTGCCGGCTGGACCGCCGCGGCTTTGGGTTCCAGGATTACCCGGTTATTCAAGCAGTAAAGCGCGAGCTCAAGACGGTCGGCAACGCCGAGCTTGTCATAGACTTTGCGCAGATAATTTTTTACCACCTGCTCGGTAGTCCCAACCCGCGCTGCAATCTCTTTGTTCTTCATTCCCTGAGTTACGCAGGAAACGATCAGCGATTCTTTCGGCGTGAGCTGCACTTTCGAGCGTCCGCCTTGCGGCCGGCTGCCGTGCGAGCGGTATGCTTCCATCACCCACTTCATGGCGTGAGCTTCGAGCCACGGTTCGCCTTTGGCGACGGCGCGCAGGCACTCCACAAAAACTTCGGAATCGATTTCCCGCGAGACAATGGCGTGCGCGCCGCGGCGGAAAAGTTCGAGCGTAAGCTCCTGGTCCGGCGCTTCGGTAACTACAACCATGCGCAAACCAGGCGCGCTCTTCATGATTTCCTGCACCGCGTCCATTGGGTTTTCGGCGAGCGCGGATTCAAAGATCAAGATTTCAGCGGAGAATTTTTTCGCGGCCGAGACTGCCTGAGGAAGCGTTTCCGCCTGGCCCACTACGCGAATATCGTCTTCTACCGCGAAAATTTTGCGCAGCCCGGCCCGGAAGATTGCCTGCGAGTCGGCCACAATGACACGTATGAACTGTTCTGTGCTCTCCATCGCCGGAGGGGCCACTCTTGCTTCTCCCGTGCTCAACCCAGCACTTGCCATGAGTTACCTTTTCCTGCCACTAGTCAGCGGCGTTCGAAGCGGTACTCGTCAATCACAACGCCAACTCCGCGACGTCCGCCTTCTTCGCTGGTGCGCGCCACTCGTCCGCGGCACTGCACCTTGACGTCCGCATCTGAGCCGACGACGTCTGCGGGAAATGAAATGGTGAAGTCAACCGTTGACCCGAGAGGCATATCCACTTCGTGGTGAAACAACACACCGTTGGCGGAAATGTTGTCGCTTTCGGTATCCGACTCGCCTACCTGCGACTTCACGTGCATGGGAAGCTTGATGGGGAAACGCGGCGAACTCTGCACTTCTGCATAGCGCGACCGCACGGCCTTCGCAGTACCAGACGACTTACCCGATTCGTTGGACATCAGGGGCAGATTACATTGCAAAGTAAGCGTGCGAAAGTTACCGAAGTCATTGGCCTTCGAGTTGTAACTGGTTGCGGTACATGGACTTGCGGGTAGGCAAATGGAAATGGCATGGATGATGGTATTTAGGCCGAACATTTCGGATTCGAGACTGAGCGCTCAGCATTTAACCCGCTTGGATTTTGGTTCTCAGGACCGTGGACGACGGCCTCAGCATCGCTTCTATGACATTTTCGGATGCGGCTGGAAAAATTAGGTGGATTTACTGAGGTGGTTCCGCGCGAGTGCGAAGTGCACGGCGATTGCAGGAAGGTTTCCAGCGCGGTTACGTTACCACTGGTTGCCCGGGTGAAGGTGTCAGCACCGCTTTCGTTGCGCCGGGAAGCAAATCTGGCGCAGACTGCCGAGGCGAGAACCGTGCCCGAAGCTTCTGTAGTGGTTGTTCCAGCAGCCAGTAGGATGCGCTGGCGACCGCGATTACAGCTATCACTGCTCCGAGCGGAGCTAAAGGTGCCAGTCCCGGCAGCTTGCGAAACAGCTTTTCGCCAAAGCCCATCGCGAGCGGGTGATAAAGATAAATCGAATATGAGATCGCACCAAGATAGCGGACCCAGCCCCAATTCAAGCTCTTCCCTAGCGCGGACGAACTGTAAGCAGTCCCCTGAACTATGAGAAAAGCTGCCAGGATTGGATCAACAATGAAGGCCAGAGAATCCCGGTAAATAGCGTGCAGGGAATGGCTGAGCGCAGCGGAAATCACCAGACCTGTCACTGTAAGCCACATGCGCGATGGCGAGGCGACAAGTAAGTGCCACAGCCGCGACCATACTCGCTGTCGCAACGCCACTGCCAAGACGCAGCCAATCATTAAGTGGTCGGCGCGAGTATCAAAGGCCTCATAGATGTATCCCTGCGAGCGGTGGACTACGAAGATCAACAACTCGCGATAGAGCCAAACCGCCGCGATGGACCAGAGCAGGAAGCGGATCCTTCGGCCGTTATTCTTCAGCAACAGGAATGTGAGCGGCCAAAGTATATAGAACTGTTCTTCGACGCCGAGAGACCAAGTGTGGCTGAGCCCAGTGTTGGGGTCGCCAAAGATCGCCTGATAATAATTATCGAGATAAAAAAAAGACGAGATTGCCTGCGGCCAGATGATATGCCGAGAAGAGACGACCCACAAACCGACAATCAAGAACCAGTAGACGTAAAAAGCCGGGAAAATGCGCAGCGTGCGTCGGGCATAGAAGAGTTTTAAAGAAATATGCCCAAAGCGCTCCTCCTCCTTCAACAAAAGCCAGGTGATCAGAAACCCGCTTAAGACAAAGAAAATTAGAACTCCCATACCGCCAGGAATTCCAGGGATCCCGAGATGGTAGAAAACCACCAGGGCGACAGCAACCGCGCGAATTCCATCCAGCGAAGGCAGGTGGCTTTTCTGGAGGCCGGTGGCAAGTGGAACAGGTAATGGCGGTGATTGGTTGAACGGCGGAGATAAAGACTGGTCCGACATGAAAACTCTCGCGAACAGCGACACCGTTCAGAACCGGAATCGAGGCTGGATTTTAAACCAGTCCGCCCTGTCTCTCAAGGTATCGCGTGTTCACGAGGTGAATAAAGTACTAACTGGGGCTGCAAACCTCACAGCGCTCCAGCGATTGCCTGGTTGACGGCATCGACGTTGGCGCCGACATCCGCACCATCAGAACCTTTGCTCTTGTATGGACTGCTCGGCAACAAGTGGTAATCCCCGCCGTTGCCGTTGCTGTAATCGGCAAACTGCACTGCTGTCGGGTCCGGGGGGAAGTAGTTACCCGTCGGCCAGGAGCCATTCGCTCCAATTAACGCGTTCGCTGTGACCGTGTAACCTGGTGACAGACACCTGTTAAGTCTCGCCAAGTTCCCGAATCCGGTAAATGCGCACGACGCGTCATTCCCGGTAGCGGTAATGACCGTTCCTGGTAACGAGGACACGATGCTGTTGGTCACCTCGATGCGCTGCATCGGCGTCGCTGCCATGTTTCCTAAAACCATAAATGCTTTTGGGGCGGCCATCAGCACGGTCACGTGATCGATCGTGACACTTTGAACGGGGGTGCAGCTAAAGCATTGGCTGATCTGAAACGGCTTCGCGGTATTGAGTTCGATGTCTCCCAGCCCGTAAACTGCGGCGTTCAGGTCATCGAATACATCGTCGTGAACGCTAATTCGGCCGGTGAACGCGGGATTCACAGTACAACTCAGGCACACGATATTTGCGCTGAAAGCGTTCGCCGCGTGAGCAACGCGATTCAACCTAACGGTAATGTCCGATACGGTCGTGTTGGGGTTGTTCGATCCAGGTTGGTTCAAAGCCTGGAACGGTATCGCAGTGGCATGTTGCGAGAAGCCAGCCCAGACATTTTCGAGAATGTTGCCTTCAAGTAGTAACCGCTGTGCGTTCTTGAGCTCGAAGAGATTCTTAACCACAAACGGGCAGTATCCCGGTTCGTTGAACCTTAGGCACTGAGTCGGGTCCGTATTCACTCCCCCCACAAAGCCTGGCTGCCCCGGCATCCAAGTGAGGGGTTTGAACATATGATTATGGCGGACCGTGATGTCGGTAGGTACGGTGGTCCCTCCGCCTCCGCCGAATAAGATCGTTTCGGCTGCAGCTTCGAGGAAGTTGTTTTCAATCCTCCACGTGCCTTGGGGCTGGGTGCCAATCCCACCCGCAATGGCCTGGGAATCGATGCAGAGACCTACAGCTGCGGCACAGTGGAAATCGTTGATGTAGGAATCGACAACCGCGGCATAAACGACTCCGCCCAGATAAATGCCTCTCACCGTGTCGTCTTTCGCCGTGCCGTGAATCCAGTCACGGTCAATGACGATGTGATCGGCGGGCGTGTCTTGCTTCGAGATCATGCCATAGGCAACTCCCGTTCCTACCGGCCGCGTAATCTCAAGGCCCGGCCCTATGCGGTAGTGGTTCGCGCCAGCGGCCAAGGTCAACGGGCTCGTGCCCTTCGTAGCTAGAATCCTTGCCATCACGCCGGAATTAGGACACGAGAATGCGGGACGGCCGGGCAGTGATGCCACACCCGCATAGCAAGGATTGATGCGCGTGCCTTCGGGTGGCAGAGAGGCATCCGGTGCGCTGGTGCGAATAACGATCCAGTTACTGTCGTCACAATTTTTTGCTGGCAAAGTAAAGCTGCCGGTGAAAGTTGCGCCCGCCTGCAGCTGAATCGTGTCGCCGCAGTTCGCGTTGTTTATTATCGTTTGCAGATTAGCGCCCGGGGACACGCTAATGTTGGCGCCAGGTGCCGGCGTGTCGGCGAGCGTGCTTTGGACAGTCGTGCGCGGTAACTCGGCAGGCCCGTCGAAATTCCCGGAGCTCACTGCGGTCGCAGCCAGAGTAAGTTGCCGCACGGCGGTGTTCGCCGCTCTGTCGGTCACTTCAGCGGTGAAGGCGAATGCGCCAGCCTGTTTAACGCTGCCGGCAATCAGGCCGGTGGATGGGTCGAGACTTAATCCGCTGGGCAAATATCCCGAGGCAAGCGACCAGGTATAGGGCGCAGTGCCGCCCTGCGCCGCAATCGTGGCGCTATAAGGAGCGTTGACTTGGGCGCTGCTTAATGCAGAGGTCGCGATGGTCAATGGCGACACGCTCTGCACTGACACGCTGGCCGAGGTACGCACTCCAGTGTTCGCATCAGCCGTGGCAGTTACCGTTGCCGTTCCTGCGCTCATTGGCGCAGTAAACAACCCGGTGGAAGAAATTGATCCGGCGCTGGCTGACCAAACAACGGCAGTTTGCGGCGTATTCGTGACCGTGGCCGTGAACTGTGCAGTAGCGCCAGGTGCTAGTTGAATTGTTTGCGGACTAAGCGCAATCGATATGTGACCCTGCGAACTCGGCGCCACGTTGAACTGCAGCAACTGTCTGCCAAATCCGTGATACGAATCCATAACAAATGCGGTAAATGCGAATGTCCCACTCACCGCTGGCACGCCGGAAATCACGCCCGTGCTCGAATTCAGTGACAATCCGGACGGAAGCGCGCCCTGCGCAATCCAGAATCTGAATGGTGGAATCCCACCCTCCACTTGCAGGGTTGAAGCATAGCCCTGCCCCTGAATCGCGGGGGAAAAGTGCGCCAGGATTGTGACTGGGTGAATTCCTTGTGGAATCCGGGACAACTCGCCGGAATCTTCGATCGCGTAGCGTTGTACCTGCGCGAAAGACACAGCAGAGATGAATAACAAGAAAACAACTGCCAAGCAGAAGCAACAACCTCGATTTGTGGTTCGTGCATCAGCCAAGGCAATGGGGGACATAATTTCCTCGAATGAAGATGCCGGGCCCTGGATCGGCCTGCTTCACGCACTCTAGCTTTCCGATTTCGAGGGAACCAGATAACCAAGGGTCAGCCCAGAGGGACATATCCTTTCGGAACCCTGCGAGTAACAAGGGAATGTCTTTCGATTGCAGCTCAAAATTCGTCTTTGAAAATGCGGGTCAGAGAGCTGTTGGGTTTAGCGACGACCCTGTGGGAATAACGTGGGAAAAAAGAAATCGACGCTTCCACTCGAAAGGACGTAATGCGAGGAACTAGACGCGCCGGAGTAAGGGGGCACGTAGGATCGGCAAGCTCAGTTTTTTCCCGCGACAGATTCTTGTGGTTCCGAGGCCGGCGAGATCATTTCCCGGCCTTCCTCTTCTATACAAACCCGGTGCCAGAGCTCAAGATTCAGCAAGCGCCAGATGCGGTCGTAGTGATCTACATGACCTTGGTTATGTTCATCAAACAGCCGCTCAATCGCGGAACGCTTGAAAAGTTTGCGCTCGATGCTGCGTGGCTCTAACAGCAGGTCACGAATGATCTGTAATTGCGGGCCTTTTAGCCAGCGGCTCCACGGTGTGGGAAAACCGAGTTTAGTGCGGTAGAGAATCGAATGCGGCAATAAGTCCTGCACAGCTTTTTTCAGAATTCGTTTCCCGCTCAGTCCGCGCAATTGAAATTGACGCGGGATGTTAGTGGCGAATTCCACCAGCACGTGATCGAGGAAAGGCACCCGGCTCTCGATTGAGGCAGCCATACTCATGTTGTCCTGCTTCATGAGCAATTCGACAAGATAGGTTTTTATGTCGGTATAAAGAAGGCGCTGCAACATGTCGCCCGAGGACCGATACCAATACTCGAGAGAACTCTTATAAGGCGCCCCGGGTTCGAATTCAGCAGTTATTTCGTCCGACAATAGAGAGCGCTGCTCGGTTTCGCTGAAGGCGCACAGAAAATTATCGAAGTACAATGACGCCCAGGAATTTCCGTCGCGAGCGAGCGGCGTGTGCGCCAATTTTCGCCGAAGGGTGGCGCTGATCCACGATGAGTCCTGAATTGCGTTGCGAATCTGACGACGAAATGCGCTCGGGAACACACCACGGTAATAACGGTCCAGTGAAGCATTTTTCAGGGTGAAGGCATAACGCGTGTAGCCGCCAAGAGTCTCGTCACTGCCTTCCCCGGTCAGCACCACCTTCACTCGTTCCTGCGCCAGACGCGCCACGAAATAGAGAGGAACACTCGATGGCCATGCGATGGGTTCATCTTCGTGCCAAATCAGTCGTGGTAGAGCGTCGAAGAACTGCTCACGGCTGACTAGAACTTCGTGATGGACCGATTTCAAATGCTCGGCCACAACCCGGGCATAGGGCAACTCGCTGTAAGCGTCTTCCGCGTATCCGACTGAAAATGTTTCGACCGGCGCGCGCCGCAGTTTTGTCATAAGAGCGGCAACCGCGCTCGAATCGACTCCGCCGCTGAGAAAGACGCCCAAGGGAACGTCACTCATCAAATGGCTGCCGACGGCCTGTTCAAGGAGATCGCGGTATTGCTCGACATAGTAAGTTTCGCTGTGAGTCGAGTCTCCGGATGTGATATGCAGGTCCCAGTAAGGCTCAATGTTGACGCGGCCGTCGAAACCCACTTCCATCGTGTGTCCCGGCATTAACTTGTAAATTCCATCGTAAAAAGTCTCAGCGCCGGAGACATATCCGAAAGCCAAATATTCGGGCAGTACTTTGCGATTAAATTTGGGTTCGGCACCTTCAGCGAGAATAACTTTGATTTCCGAACCGAAGACCAGCGACTCCGCAGTCTGGCGATAATAAAGAGGTTTGATGCCCAGCCGATCGCGCGCGATGAACAGGCGTTGCTTCTTGGTATCCCAAATTGCAAACGCAAACATGCCGCGTAGGTGGCGCACACAATCGCGACCGTACTCTTCGTAAAGATGGATTATGGTTTCGGTGTCACTGTTGGTGCGGTAGCGATGTCCACGCGCCTGCAACTGCTCCCGTAATTCTGCGTGATTGTAAATTTCTCCGTTGAATACTATCCACGCAGTTTCGTCTTCGTTGCTGATCGGCTGATGTCCCCTTGCCAGATCCACAATGCTTAGGCGCCGCATGCCCAAACCGACCGGGCCAGAAACATAGAATCCGTCGTCATCCGGACCGCGGTGCGCCATGACCGCGCACATTTGCCGAAGCGTATCGAGATTTGCTCTCGCATCGCGTCCGAATTGAATGACACCAGCAATGCCGCACATAATTCTTCGCTTCTCCCGTTGCCATCAACCTACAACGCCGGCGTCCCACGATGCCAGGGCTGAATCGGAGAACCCAATCAAGGCCTCCGGGTCTGACGCAGATACTTGCCTCTTGCCGTCGCGCTCCCAATATTCGAACCGCTCTGTACGCCTCGAGCCGGATACCAGCGCTTCCCCGCGATACTTAATAAACGTGGCGTGGCAAGCTGTAAGATGCGAGATGCGTTGTGCTTCCGCGCAGTAATAAAGAAAATCTGCGTCGCTCTCCCAATCGCCAAAACTCCAGCTCTTTGATTCTTTAATGCCAAAAATCATAAAGTGCGCGCGACCATTCTCGGCGTACTCGTAGACGGCGATATGCGAGCCAGGTTCAGGCCCCGATTGCGTTTTTACGCGAACCAATTCCCCCGTATCTTCGTCTTTGCTGCCGAACGCTCGGACAACCATTGCGTGTTCTGCCGGAAGGCGAATCTCAGAGCGGCAACGTAGAACTTGCGTTGGTGCCGCCACTCCGTAAACCGGCGAGACATAAGCTGACGTTACGTGGAAATCCCATTCGGGGTCGGTGACAGGAACGAACGCGATGTCTGAACGTGATCCATCCTCTTCGGCACCCGTGGCAATGAAGCGCCCTTCGCCCTGGCTAATATCCAGTTTTGGATCTAGATGCCAGAAAGTCTCCAGTATGTGTGCTGCACTCCCCTCGGCAAGGTCTCGCACCATCCAGAAGGCCTTAAAAATATGGACTACGAATCTTCGATGAAGAACCGGATCGCTCAGCCGGAGATAGCCGGTGTGGCTGCCGCCGAAAAACGTAAACGTTTCTCCCCCTACCCAGGATTCGGCCCGAACCGATGGCAGATCCTTCCATGCAAATGGGCCGTCAGGCACGGCTTGATCGACCTCATCTACACGAAGCGTGTTGTGAGCGGCGGACCCGCGAAACAAGTTCCGCTCGTTTCCGGAGCTCATATAACAGAACGTGCCCGAATCAACCAGACAAGGTCGTCCATACGCGGAATACTTCACGCTGAGAGCATCCGCGTGACCGTGACCAGCGCGCACCGCGCCCATCAGCCCGGCATCAATCACAAGTTGCTGCGGAGAATTTCCGCCCTCGGCTGAGATGTAAAGTCCACCCTCAGGAAAAGATTGCGAGTTCCCTGCCGCAGCGGGAGAAGCCCGTGAAAGAAAAGAAGTGGCTTGCTCCCCAAGGAGCCAGATCGCTTCCTCGGTCACCGCCGCTCCAACGCGCAACTGCTCGTTTTGGAAAAAAGTTGCGCCGATAGCCAGAGGGTCGGTCATGTGTTCGCCGCGATTGCGTCTGGGATTAAATACCCTGCCGCCATCGTCATCTCCGAATCCGTGCGGCGGGCCGTTCCGCGACAAGGCCTGGACCACCACCAACATTTTCTTGATGACTTCATCAAAATCCGCAGGCACATCGATTCCATTTAGCGAAGCCAGCACGCGGGCGTGGAGAAACAAATCAAGCGCGTACACGTGGTAGTACAAAGATTGTTCGAAGTAGACGCCATCTCGATGCACTTGCCGTTCAGCTTCCAGCAGCAGAATTTCCCATCCTTTTTGTCTCCAGCGGACGGCGGCCGGAATTTGTGGGCAGAGCACGCCGACGAAGAAGAGCCCTACCGCTTCTCCCAATAAGTGAGTGTTGGGAGAAAAATATGTGGAAAGATATCGTTCGATGTAGCGGCCGTTCTGGGCAAGTCCGCGGGTAATGTCCGCATTGAACTCACCGTTCAGCTGAGGACAGTCGGCGAGAAGTTGACAGACCCAAATCCACGACAAGCTCCGGAATGCGACCTCGAGGCTGCTTACCCAATTGATCCCGATTGGGTAAGGATTTGCCCGCTGCCACTCGCGCCACTGCGAAATCACTTCGTCAGCGTAGCGAGCATCGTGGGTAAAGAGCCATGCCTTGGCGAGTGTCACCAGATGTTGGTGTCGGTTTAGTTCCCAAATGATTTTGTGATCGCCAATCTCACCGAAATTTAAAAAGTTTATTTTGTGCCAGGGCTTCAGCGGCGAGCGCTTGCCATGCACCGCATCGCGGTGCCAGTCGATGTCGCGGCCGTAGTCAAGATCAACGTATCCGAGCAGACGGAAACGATGCCGGCAAATCTCGTCCGCCTCACTGAGAATGTTGCTGACTTCAGCAGGCAGATATTCGCGCATCAGACGGACGCGTTCGGCTAAGTCTGTTTGCGAGAAAAAGAAATCACCAGATCGGTTGGCTTTGACGAAGTCGATCCGTTCGGACCGACGCGCTAAACGATACAGGGTCGCGTCCAGGCGCTTCCACGATTCCTGGCGCACCCGGGTAAGAACTTCGTCCCAAGTCAGGCGCCTAACCCGCAACCATTTTTGACGCCAAGCCAGGCTCACGGCTGGATATCACCCTCGAGTTGACTCACACACCTCACGGCGAAAGGCCAACGGCTCAGAATAGCACGCGAGTTTCACGATACCAGCGACGCTCCGCCGGGTTCGCAGGAAACAGTTGGGTTCGGCTAAACTGGCTAGACTTCGGTCATCTGCCGAATCGCGCAAACCGAATGTCATACTGAATGCCCAACGCCGATAGTCTGGAATCTTCCCGGAGGAACTAAAGCGTGAGTTCGTCGATCACTATTTTTGGACTGGGTTATGTGGGCTCGGTTTCCGCGGCCTGTTTCGCGCACATGGGCCATCGCGTGATCGGGGTAGACGTCAGCCCGGCCAAGGTCGAAATGATGGCGGCAGGTCGCAGCCCCATTGTTGAGGCCCGCATGACCGAACTGGTCGCTGAAGCTCACAAAGCTTCACGCTTGCGCGCGACCACCGACCCCTGTGTCGCAATTCAGGAATCTGACATTTCATTCGTCTGCGTGGGCACGCCCAGTTTGCGCAGTGGCAAGCTCGACTTAAGCCACGTAGAGCACGTTGCATCCGGAATTGGTGCAGCCCTGAAACGGAAAGATTCCTACCACGTCGTCGTGCTGCGCAGCACAGTTCTGCCTGGTACGACCGAATCGCTGGTGATTCCAGCCATTGAAAAGGCCAGTGGAAAGCGGGCGGGGAATGATTTCGGGGTCTGTTACAACCCGGAATTCATGCGCGAAGCCAGCGCCGTCGCGGATTTTCTGAACCCGCCTTACACCATTATCGGGGCTGGGGATCCGGCCCAGCGAACTCGGGTTCGAGAGCTTTATCAGGGCATTCCCGGCCAGGTTTTCGAAACCACGATTCGCGTGGCAGAGATGGTGAAGTATGTCTCCAACGTCTTCCATGCAGTGAAAGTCTGCTTCGCCAACGAGATCGGGACGCTCTGCAAAGGCATGGGAGTTGATTCCGAAGACGTGACCCGAATTTTTACTTCGGATACGAAGTTGAATATCTCGCCCGCCTACCTTTCTCCAGGCTTCGCATTTGGCGGATCGTGTCTCCCCAAAGACCTTCGCGCACTTACTTATAAAGCCAAAGAGTTGGATTTAAGCCTTCCCATGCTCGAATCCCTGCTCCCCAGCAATGCGGAGCAGTTGGATCGCGCCGTAGAGGCAGTGTTACGCGCGAACCGAAGGAAGATTTCCGTGCTCGGGCTGAGCTTCAAAGCGGGGACCGACGACTTACGCGAAAGCCCACAAGTTCAATTAGTTAAGCGGCTGCTGGGGGAAGGCTGCCAACTGCGCATCTGGGACAAAGACGTCTCTCTGGGCAGGCTGGCGGGATCGAATCGGCAATATATCGAAGAAGTGATTCCCCACATCGGCTCGCTGCTTTCCGCTGACCTCGAAGAAGTAGTGCGAAGCGGGGAGGTCGTCATTGTCGGCACCAAGATAGACAAAGACCAGCTGAACCGGTGCCTTCGCCCGGAGCAGGCCGTCATTGATCTGGTCAATCTGAGCGCAAAGGCCAGACCTGAGGCGGCGTCCTACGAGGGAATTTGCTGGTAAGTCTGTCAGTGCTGCATCCTTGCCGAGCCGGTCCTGACTACTCCTCTCCGTCCTCCAAAAGTGGAATTACTTTAGTGAGAAGAGGAAATGTTTCGCCTCTGGCAAAGCAACAATTTTCCTTTTCCCATCCCTAGTGCGCTTCCGCATCAAGATTCAGCTACTCAGAATGATAGAGTTACGGCGGCCGCTTTGGTTCTTCCCTTGCTTCTACTACCGCCGCAATGAACTCTTCACTGATCACCTCAACCCGTAAAGCATTGTTCGCCATCGTACTTAGCTGCTTGCTGACCGCCCTCGGATGCGCCGGCGGTGGCTCGGGCAGTGGGAACAATCCTCCGACCCTGGTTTCCATTCAGGTTGCCGCAGCCAACAACAACGTTGTTGTCGGCCAGACCGAGCAATTGACCGCCACGGGTAAATACAGCGACAAGAGCACAAAGGACCTGACCTCGACAGTGAGCTGGACGACATCTCCGGCGGGCCTGGCAACAGTTGCGGCGGGTGGGATCCTGACTGCGCAAGCGAGCGGTACGGTTTCGATAACTGCCACCATGAGTTCGGTGAGCGGCTCGGCCAGTTTGACCATCGCCCCGAAGCTGATTTCCATTGCGATCACGCCTGCCAGTAAGACTATTGCGCCAGCGACCAAACAGCAGTTCATTGCGACCGGAACTTATAGCGACAACAGCACGCAAAATATCACTGGCAGTGTTGACTGGAGTTCATCGAACCCGGCCTTTGCGTCCATCAGCGACACTTCCCCAACCAAAGGGCTGGCTCTGGGCGTGTCGGCGGGGACCACAATGATTACGGCGACGTCCGGGGCGATCACGTCCCCGGCCGCCTCTCTGACTGTGACCTCAGCAAGCGCCACTTCACTCGCAATTTCGCCTGACCCGGCATCCATGGCGCTCGACGTTAGTAGGCAATTCACGGTAATTGCAACTTTCTCTGACAGCACGACGCAGGACGTAACCAATGTTGCGACCTGGAGCTCGGGCTCAACCTCCATCGCCACAGTGACCGTGAGTGGTCTGGTTACAGCCAAAAACATAGGATCGACGAGCATTTCGGCGGCCTTCGAATCTGTCAGCACCAGCACTCCACTCACAGTGGATGCCAGCAATCTCAGCTCAATTTCGATCCAAGCCGCCAATGGCAGCAGCAGCATCGCCCAGGGAACGAAGATCGCAATCATCGCGACTGGACATTTCAACAACGGCAGCACGAACAACCTCAGCGCGTTGGTTACCTGGGTTTCCTCCGACACCACGGTGGCTAGTTTTAGTTCCGTTAACCAGCTATCCGGGTTGAAGCCGGGCGGCGTGACAATCACTGCTTCTCTGGGTTCGATCAGCGCCTCAGTTCCGTTCACCATAAGCAACGCGACCATTCAAACCATCACTGTGACCCCGGTCAACCAAACGATTCCGCTCGGCTGGCACCAGTTGTTCTCTGCAGTTGGAAAGTTCAGCGACTCTTCTATTCAGGACATCAGTAACTCGGTAACCTGGTCATCGGATAATTCGGCTGTTGCCAAGTTTGGGGCACCGGGCAGCAGTACTGGCGTGATATTGGGAGTGAACCAAGGGACCGCTACTGTTTCAGCTGTATTCAGTTTCGGGGGTGTAAGCGCCACGGGTACGACCGGACTAACCGTCAGCTCGGCAACACTCAGCTCGATCAAAGTGAGTTCTACCGGCGCATTTGTAGCGCCAGGATCGACATTGCAGGTCAACGCAAAAGGAACTTGGAGCGACGGCAGTTCACAGAACTTGAATGTATACGCCACCTGGTCTTCATCGGACACTAGTGTCGCGACTGTGGGGGTTGCTGGTCTCGTGACCGGTCAGTCGGCGGGAACAACTACGATTACCGCAACCGACGGCACAAAGACCTCGACCTTGAATCTGGTGGTCGAAGGCTCCAACCTGGTTTCCATCCGGATAACTCCACAGAACCTCAAGCTTCCCGCAACCATTGAGACCCAACTCATTGCGATGGGGACCTTCAGTGATGGCAATCAGTTGGACTTGACCTCCGCGGTGACCTGGACTTCATCAGCTCCGTCCGTGGCCACGGTAAGCAATTCCGCGGTCAGTGCGGGTGTGGCTACAGGTGTGACCACAGGTAACACTACGATTACGGCAGCTTTCGCAGGGATCAGCGCAACCACCACGCTTACGGTCACCACTGCTACCCTGACGTCAATCGCAGTAACGCCAGCCAACCCGGCAATCAACTTGGGGTCGTCGCAGCAGTTCACAGCGATGGGAACTTTCACCGACAACTCAACCGTCAATATCACTGTTCAGGTCGCATGGAGTTCTTCGGATGTAGCCGTGGCTACGATTAATTCCAGCGGAACCGCGAGCAGCGCTTCAAGAGGCACAACCACAATTCAAGCAAGCCTCGACGGAGTGAATGGGAGCACGACGTTGACTGTGCAATGACGAGGTAGCTGCAGAGAAAAATCTTGTGCGAGGTTACGGCCGTGGAATTATTTTCGCGGCTGCGACTGGAGATAGGGCGACAGGAACTGCAGCAGCTCATCTTTGAGAAGCGGGCCGCAGGCAATCAGGCCATCGATTAACGGATTTTTACGGTTACATATCATCACGGAATCAAGCGTCTGCACGAAACCTCCCGCGCTATTGATCAGCGCGGCGCCCCCCGCAATGTCCCATTCATTCTTTGGGGTCAGGGTGAATGTAATGTCCGCCAGGCCGGCTGCAACCCGCGCCAATTTATATGCCACCGAGCCCATGGGCTCGACCTTGAAGGGCGCACCCTGAAATTTCTCCCATTCGCCACGTTTGGTTTCGCTTCGGCTGGCGAGAACTAGAGCGCCTCGCAATTCGCTTCGCTGACTGACGCGAGCCGGCGCACCGTTATAAGTGAGCCCGCAATCGATCGCGCCCATGAAAGTTTCGTTCGTGGCTGGATTGCAAATGCCCGCCGCCACCGGCCGGCCACTCTCGACCAGCGCAATGGAAACGCAAAATTCCGGAATGCCCTCTACTAACTCGCGGGTACCATCCAGCGGATCGACAACCCAGACCCGTTCGCGATCGAGTCGCGAAAGATCATCGGCGCTCTCTTCCGAAAGCCAGCCTTCACCCTCGCGCAGCAAATTTTTCCGGAGCACCGAGTCGAGCGCGCGGTCCGCTTCTGTAACCGGGTCATGTCCGGCCTTATATTCGGTTTCGATTTTTCCTGGGGTAAACTGGCCGAAAACTTCCTTTGCCGCGTGGATTGCAGCCTGAATTCTTTCAATCACGCCGGAATAAGATGACATTGACATTTCCCGGCTCAATGCCACGGCACCCACAGCATTCTGACTCCGGTGATCAGCAAAATGGCGCATAGAATCCGGCGAAGCCACAACACTGGAACCCGGGTGCTCAGGTTTGACCCAAGGATTCCACCTGGAATCGACCCAATGAGCAGATATGCCACCAGCGACGGATCCACGTTGCCGAGACGGAAATGCAAGAAGCTGGTGACCCCGGTGAGAATCACAGCGTGCACGATATCTGTGCCAACCATCACTTTCGGCGGATAACTGTAGAACAAGAGCAGAAGCATCATGATGATGCTGCCCGATCCTACAGAAGTCATTCCCACCAGAAATCCGGCCACCAGGCCGATGATCGCCATACCGGTAAAAGATTTGGCCGTGGGATGGCGACCCGCCACTTCCCGTTCAATTCGCCGCTGTAGAAGCAGGAGCGACGAAACCAGGATCAGCAAAACGCCGACGGCCAATTTGATGAAATCATTTACTCCGGCGCCGTACAGAACACGGAGATGCTGCAACAAGCGAACCCCAGCGATGGAGCCGGGCACGCTGCCTGCGGCAAGCGCGACCACGACCCTGCGGCGAACCGTGCCCTTCATCAAGTGCACCGCGCTGGACGGGATTTTGGTGAGAAAATTGAACGCCGCGTCAGACCCCACGGCAATGATGGCAGGTATCCTCAGGCCAAAGATCAAGATCGGCAGCAGCAGTACACCCCCGCCCAGCCCGGTCAGGCCAATCAGGAAACCAACCACAAGTCCGATCAGGACTTTGACTGCGATCAATTCCATCGTAATCGTGCCGGATACTCAACTGCTGGGTCGTGGCTTGGTGAGGCCTATCTACGCTCCCGCCGTAAGCGCGGGTTCGGGACTGACTCCAATGAATCCCTGCTGCTCCAGGTGAAGAATAATTTCCTGTGCTGCTTCTTCTGCGCTTAAGTCCGCAGTATTAATAACAACTTCCGCGTCTGTGGGCGCTTCATAGGGATCCGAAACCCCTGTGAATTCCTTCACAATTCCCGCGCGCGCCTTGGCATAAAGTCCCTTGCGGTCACGCTGCTCGCAGATTTCAATCGGCGTAGCTATATGCACCAGGATGAATCCCCCGTAGGGTTCAATCATCTGCCGCACCTGGGTGCGGACAGAGTCGTAGGGCGCAATGGGAGCACAAATTGCTATGCCGCCATTCTTGGTGATCTCCGAAGCTACGTAACCAATCCTGCGGATGTTGATGTCGCGATGCTCTTTCGAAAAGCCGAGCTCGGACGAAAGATTTTTTCGCACCAAGTCGCCATCCAGTATCGTGACCGGACGTCCGCCCATTTCCAGAAATTTAGTGAGCAGAATATTCGCGATGGTTGACTTCCCGGATCCAGAGAGTCCGGTGAAGAAGACCGTTAAACCCTGCTTGTGGCGTGGCGGAAAACTGCGGCGCAATTCTCGCACTACTTCGGGATAGGTGAACCATGCGGGAATATCGCGGCCTTCATTGAGTCGATCGCGCAATTCCGTACCTGAAATATTCAGCACACGCGCGCCTGACGGCACTTCATTGTCCGGCACATAGCAGTCCTGGTTCTCGAGGTAAACCATCATGCTGAACGGAACCATGGTCACGCCAATATCTTTCTCGTGCTTCGCGAACAGCTCCTGCGCTTCGTAGGGTCCGTAGAACGGTTTGCCGTCAGAGTCCTTGCCGGGTCCAGCATGATCGCGGCCGACAATCAGGTGAGTGACGCCGTGGTTCTTACGAATGAGCGCGTGCCAGATCGCTTCACGCGGGCCGCCCATGCGCATAGCAAGCGGCAACAGAGAGAGCTTCACGGTCCCCGGCGGGTATTTCGCGAGCAGCAGTTGATAACAGCGCACGCGGGTGAAGTAATCCACGTCACCGGGCTTGGTCATTCCCACCGACGGATGAATCAACAGGTTTGCTTCGACTGTCTTGGCTGCGCGAAAAGTCAGTTCAACGTGCGCGCGGTGCATAGGGTTTCGGGTTTGAAAAGCTACCACCCGCCGCCAGCCCAGGCGAGAAAATTCAGCGCGCAATTCAGCCGGCGTAAGCCGAAGGGTCTTGAAATCATAATGCGAAGGCAGCTGCACCCCTTCGAGCTTACCGCCCACGTACCAGGGATTCGACTTGTTCAGCAGATAATCGACGCCGGGGTGGACCGCGCTGGTAGTGCCGAAAACACTCTGCGCCTCGTCCTTCCGCTCGGGACGCCAAACTTCTTCAACGTCGAGGACAGCCAACATTACGCCTTCAGGATCGCGCAGCGCAATTTTGCTTGAGCCCGGCGTCAGTTTTTTTGCGAACTCCTCACTCACATCCAGCGTGATGGGCATCGGCCAGAGAATGCCGCTGGTGAGCAACATGTTGTGGCAAACGCGTTCGTAATCAGCGCGTCGCATAAAACCGCGGAGTGGCGAGAATCCGCCGCTCAGCAGCAATTCCAAATCGCATAACTGGCGAGTCGTGAGGTCCCAGGAGGGCCACTCCCGCGAATGGTCCTTTAATTCCGCGCTACGTTCCTGTGAGGCAATAAGTTGAACAAGTTCCCCACCATGCGCAGGGATAAGATGGCTCGTCGGATTCGTCAAAATACAATACCTCCCGGGAAATTCTGGTTGGTCTCGCCAGAGCACTCATAAATTAGGGGGATAAAGAATACGGTGTCCCTGAAGTCATCCCAAATTTAGCAGAAACAGTGCCCAATGATCTTACCAAACGTAACCCTGCTGGAACCCCTCGCCGGCTGGAACTTCGTTTGTCGCCTACAAAAAGTTAAAAGTACACTCGCAGCCGGTTTTCCATATCGTTTGCATGCTCAGTCGTGTGGAATCTAGTACAACTCAGGTTCATTCAGGGTTAAGATAAAGGGCGTGAAACTTGTCGTTTTGTTCACGCTCGCTGCGGCCCTGCAGGGAGCGGCATTTGCCCAGAAGACGCCGGATCCCGAACTGCGGAATGAGCGTGCAGTCTCGGTTAAACCACAGGGGCGCCCCGTTTCGGCTGAACCACGGCAGCCTGCCGTTTCAGTGGAACCACACCGGTCTCGGTCGGTGGCAACCAGCGCTCCAAAGACCGGATCGTCGGCGCGCGACCTGGAAAAGGCCGAGCGAACCAGCCTTCAGAACACCAAGAAGCATCCGAAAGCGACTTCCGGTCGGACTCAGGCGGCTGCCAACACTGGGACGGGAACCCCCAAGGGCAAGCCAGTGAAGTTTTCTTACCACCCGCCTCAGGCTGCGGGGAAAAAGACAGCTAACAAAGTCCATACCACCCCATCAACTCCGTCTCCAAAGCAATAAGTTGACACTCGCGCCCTTGGTTTTAACGCGAACACAATTTTTCTCGGCATGTCAGTTTTCGGTAGTTACTTTCGCTTGCCCCACAGTCGCAATTCTGCCTCACTTGCACGGTAGAATTGCCGCAGTTACCGACCCAAGCCATGTCATCACTGGATCAGAGCCCTAACCAATCCAGCATTGCGTCTTCCGGAGAGGTGGCAAAGCTTATTAATGCCTTGCCTTCAGCCGGCAGGTCCGAGTTGCGAAAAGCGTCGAACATTCTGCTTGTCTTAATGGCAGCGACAAGCGCCATCCTTGTTCCCTCTCGCATGTTGTTTTCGAGCGGCGCCCCGAATGACAGTTCCATCTTTGCTTACATCGGTTGGGCGATGAACCACGGCCTAATGCCCTATCGCGACCTGTGGGACCACAAGGGCCCTCTGCTTTACTATCTGCAATTCGCCGGCGTCTACCTGCATCCGGCTTCCACGTTCGGCATTGGATTGCTTGAACTGCTGGCCTTCGCGTTTGCATTTTTTCTTCTATATCGAGTCATCGGATCGTTTGCTTCGTACCGGGTCAGCCTTGGGATTGCCGTACTCTCCCTTGTCTTCGTTGCGCATTTCTCGGAAGGGGGAAATCTTTGCGAAAGCTGGGCGCTGCTTCCACTCGCCGCCGCACATTACCTCGCTTGGCGGTGGTCTCAGCGGACCTCGCTGCAGTGGTGTGCTCCGTTATTGGGCGTGTGCTTCGCTTCCATTTTTTGGCTGCGACCGAACATGGTAGTTTTTCCCTCGGTCGCAATGCTGGCAATGCTTTATGTGAGCAAGAAAGAGGACGGAATTCGAACGTCCAGCCGGCTGTTTATTTTCGCCGTAGCCGCGGCATTAGGGCTGACCGGCTTGGTCCTGGCTCCCATATACCGCACTGGGGCCTTTCCTGATTTCATCGGCGCATACTTTGGATATAACGCTGCCTATTCTGCTTCTTTGTCCGTTTCAGTTCGGCTGCTGCATACTCGACAGTTAATCATTCAGCTGTTTGCCGCGGGTCTCGCGGTCTTAGGCACGGCAGGATGGGCGTTGGCGCTGAAGGCGCGCGCATCGGAAAGAACGAAAATAGCAGGCATCCCGCCGGTTTATTTCAACATTCTGATCTGGAGCCTCCCTCTGGAAGTTGCCGCCGCTTGTCTCTCGGGCAGAGATTATTCTCACTACGTTCTCCCGCTTTTCCCCAGCCTTGCAGTTCTAGCCGCCTGGTTTCTTACCGAGATCGAGAATTCCGCGAAAGAACGCGGGGCGGGTAGCGTGCTGGCGCTCATTCTTGTGCTTGGATTTTTCCCAGTTTCGCTGGCAGTTTATGCCGCAGATTTCTCTGACTCTTCCGCGCCGCCGCGGGATGATTATCTTCAGGTAATACGATTCATCCAGCACACGACGAATCCCAATGACAAAATCATCGTGATCGGCGGCGCCGAAGCGGGTTACATCGCCTATCGCGCGCAACGTTTGCCGGCTTCGCGCTACGTCTATCAATATCCCTTGATCGACGCTGCAAATCCCGCTGCGTCTGAGCAGCGTCGGCAATTTATGTGCGACTTAGTTGCGAACCGCCCAGCAGTGATCATTTCCGGTAACCCCCTACTGGGAGTGTTGTGTTCCTCTCAGCTGAACTGCGGTTCGCAGAATGGCAATGCGCCTTTGTCCGATTATGGTTACAACTCCACGGTACTTCCCAAGCTGCTGAAAACTTTCCTCGCCTCTGAGTACCGGCCCTTTGACGCTCCTGGATTCGAGGGGATTCATGCTTTCGTTCGCCGCGACATCGTGGTGCCGGCCTCATGGTGAAGATTTAGCCGCACTAGCCCGCAAATTATCCGTCACTTTCTGGTTCGGTTGCTGCAGACGTTCCGCTATCGCGCGCGCCGCTTCCTTGCCGTTTCTTACTGCATAATTCGTACCCCGATCTTCGGGATAGATTTGCGCCATGCTCGAGAGAAAAAGATTCTTGACTGGCGTGGCGAAGCCCGGAATGAGCCGGCTGTATTGGCGCTCGACCAGAGGTTGCGCGTAGTCAGCGCGCCACACGTGAGCATTTTCGATCGCGTTCTGGTGGAACTCAGGAAACATCCGCTTCAACGCATCGATGGCGACGTTGACGGCGTCCTCATTCGACATCTGGTAGAGCTGTGCCGAGCTGGGCAAATATTTTGAAAGATAAACAATGTGTTTGCCACCGTAAGTGCTGGCGGGTTCAAAGTTGGTGTGTTCAATGACGCCGACAAACGGGAAAGAAGGGTCGTTCACATTGAGCCAGTACATAGACGACAGGCTGCGATTAAGCTCTAACACAATGCAGATGTTGGAGAGATAACGAATCTGCCGTAAGCTTTCTGCGTAACCGGGCGGGACGATCGGCGCAACTAAATCTGCCGCCAGCGGTAGCGGAGCGGTCAACAGTACTGCACGCGCGGGAACGAATCCCCTAGATGTAGTCAGCCCATTGACCTGACCTGCGACTGATGACACTGCGAGAACCGAGGTATCTAATTGGATCTTGCCTCCCAGCTTGGTCACACCAGCCACAACTTGTGACGCGAGAGCGCTAAAGCCACCCTTGTAATACGCAAGCATTTCCTGACCGGCTCGGCCGCGGCTGCCGCCGCGTAATTTCAGCTTGTTCCATAGCCATACGGCAGAAACTTCCTCGGCGTATTCTCCGAATTTGCCGATCAGGAGCGGCTCCCATACGACTCGATAAACTTCTTTGCCGCAGAGTTTCAGGAGCCATTCTTTCGCGGTGACGTCTTCCAGTTCCCGCCAGTTCTTCACCCGCCGTGCAGCAAGAGTCATGTATCCGAGACGCAGCCGGTTCACGAAACTTAGGGGAGTGAAGGCAAGCACATCTCGCGGCCGGCTCAGCCTGAAGATGCGATGAGCGTAATACATTCCCGTGTTGGTCAGATGCCAGAGTACGTCGTGCTCACGACCTAAACTGCGCACCAGGCTCATGATGTGGTGGTCGCTGGTGAACCAGTGATGGTAAAACTTTTCGAGTCGCCGACCGCCGACTGTGAACGAGCCGGCGAGACCTCCCGGTTCGCAGTCCTTCTCGATAACCGTGACCTTGAACCCGTTGCGCGCCAGCTCTAACGCCGCGGACAGACCGGTAAAACCCGCACCGACAATGGCGACGTCATTCATATAGAGATGGAACTGAAAAGTTCACAACTGGCTGTGTTTCGTTGGCGTTTCTCTTACGCGGATCCGCTCGCAGCCTTTCGAGCCAGCGGCTCCGCAGCGGCGGAAGGTAGAACCTCACGCACCAGATATAACGGCCTTTGCTTCGCTTCCGTATAAATACGGCCAATGTATTCGCCAACAATTCCCAGGCTTAGCATCTGAAGCCCACCGATGAATAACATTCCGATAAAAAGCAACGTCCACCCGGGGACCCAGATCCGCGTGAACAGGCGTAAGACCAATGCATAAGAGATACCGACCACGGACATGCCAGCCGTTGCGACGCCCATGATGCTGACTAGCCGCAAAGGAACGACCGAGAACGAAAGAATGCCATCCAGCGCCAACCGCAGCATCTTGTGAAGGGGATACTTCGTCTCACCCGCTACGCGAGGCAGACGCTCGTACTCCAGACCGTAGCGGCGAAATCCGATCCAACTCGACAACCCTCGCAGTAGTCGATCCCGCTCTGGCATTCGCAATAACGCGTTGACCGCTTTGCGATCCAGTAAACGAAAGTCGCCAGTATCACGCGGGATTTCCGTATCTGAGAGGAGGTTCAGGATGCGATAGAACCAATCCGCGGTTTTGAGTTTGAACCAGCTTTCTCCGGCACGGCTCTTTCTTACGCCGAACACCACCTCGTAACCCTGTTCCCAGAGATGAAACATCTGCACCAACACTGCGGGAGGGTCTTGCAGGTCGGCATCTATTAACGCGACCGCATCGCCGTCGGCATACGCCAACCCCGCGGAAACCGCAACCTGATGTCCGAAGTTTCGAGCCAGATCAACCACTTTGACTTTCGGGTCCGAACGCTGCTTTTCTCTCAGCAGCTGATAAGTATTGTCGGTCGATCCATCGTTCACGTAGACAATTTGATAATCCGGAACGGCATACGACAAGACTCGAGTCAGGGTCTCGTGACAGGTCTCGATGACCTGCTCTTCGTTAAAGCAGGGAACTACGACGGAAAGTCGGCATGCGCTCACGAGGATGTCCCGCTGAAACCAATGACTGCCATTCAGGAATCATCATAGGAGACACAGAAACGGAACTGAAGGCACTCTGGACACTGCAGGTTACTTCCGTGTACGGCAGGGAAACTGAACGATACGTTTTGCCGGCCCTATTGAGCGTCCTGTCGCCCGGCGACGGGTCCGGTTGCTCGCACTGCCGCCACCTTAGGGCCGTCTTTGAGTGAATACTTCAGCAAGCACCAGAGGGCACGCACTCCGTCCTTCCATCCGATCTTTTTCCCTTCTTCGTAAGTGCGCCCCTGGTAACTGATCCCTACCTCATAGATTCTCAGGCGGCGTTTGGCCACTTTGACCGTGATCTCCGGTTCAAAACCGAAACGGTCTTCTTCAATGGGGATCGATTGGATGATCTCTCGCCGGAAAACCTTGTAGCAGGTTTCCATATCGCTGAGGTTAATATTGGTTAAGCAGTTCGAGAGCAGAGTAAGGGCCCAGTTGCCAACCGAATGCCAAAAATAAAGCACTCGATGCGGACCGCCGCCCAGAAAACGCGACCCGTATACTACGTCGGCTTTATCTTCCAACAACGGACCAAGCAATGACGGATATTCAGCGGGATCGTACTCCAGGTCAGCGTCCTGGATTATCACAAAATCTCCGGTCGCCTCTTGAATGCCGCGTCGCAGGGCTGCGCCTTTCCCCATGTTCTTCGGCTGAAAGAAAACCCTGACCTCCGGCTTCGCCGAAGCCAGGTCTTGCAGGATTTCCCGTGACCCGTCGCGCGACCCGTCATCCACACAAAGCAGCTCAATTTCGAGCGGCACCGTGAGCACACGTTCGACAACGGCGCGCACCGTGGCGCGCTCGTTGTAAATGGGCATAACGACGGAGAGTTTCACGCGGGATCCGGAATCAATGAGCAACAGTGTAAGGCATTTCTCAGAAGTTGTGCAGGAAGCCGCGATGAATACAGCGATCGGATCAGGGTTGGGTCTTCAATGCTTCGACCGGAGCATTGGCATAGTAGCCCTTGCGGCAGTTTGCCCTGAGTCCCTTCTTGACTGGCACGACTTCCACTCTGTGATACGTGCCGTCAGCGCGAAATTCGGGTGGGCTATAAGCGACAATGTATTGGTTACGCAGCGCCTTCTCAATATTGCGGAGCGACGCGGAGAGCCGCGCTTCGTCGTTTGCGGGAAGCATCATGCCTCCGGTGGCTAGCGCAAGCTGCTTCAAAACTGCGTCCCCCGGGCTGTTTGGGTAAACCTCCGCCATGTTCGTGGTTAAAGAAAAAATCATCACCTCATCCCGAGCTGCCGCCGCCTGGGCCTGTGACAAGGTGGAACGACCGACTGTGTCCACTCCGTCGGTTAGCAGCACGATCGCCCGGCGCGTGATCCCGGATTCTGGAATCCTGCGCAGCTTGTCGGCCGCATAAATTATCGCGTCATAAAGCGCAGTGCTGCCCCCGGGATTTACTCTAGCGATCGCTCTAGAAACGCTGGCCGTCTCGCCGGTAAGGTCCTGGATCATGGTCACGCGATCGTTGAACGCAATCACCGTGGCTTCGTCTTTTCCTGCTCGCAGGGTTTTTCTTACAAACGCCAGGGCCGCGTTCTGCTCCGTCTTGAAGCGATGCGTCACCGAAGCGCTGGCATCAATCAGCACTGCCAGATGCAGAGGCAAGTCGCTACGCTGCTGGAAGAAGGTGAAATGACCTGGCGCAAGCTGATTGTCCAGCAGGCGGAAGTCCTCCGCGCGTAGATCGCTGATGAAATGGCCATGGTGGTCGGTCACAGTAAAGGCGAGATTAACTTCATTCACCTCTTTGGAAATAGTTGTTATTGGGGAAATGAAGCTGTAATCCGATGCCTTCATCGACATGGAAGACTGCGCCAGAGCAAGACACGATAACGCCGGAAGAACGAGCAAAAAGCAGTACCGGAAGCAGGAGAGCACTGGGTTAGTTCGGGCGCCGGGATTCGCGGAGGCAAGCACGTTAATTTCGCCGCACCTACGATGCCCACACCCGGCCCGTGGCTGCTGACGCCGGGAAAATTCACGCAATCGTGCGGAAGAAACACCTCATTACTCAGGTCATGGTGACAATTTTTTACAGCGCAAAAGCACTTGGGAATACATCCTAAGCTGGGGTACGCTGAATCTATCCTGCAATCGGCTCCAATCGTGGGACAACACTGCACTTAGGAAGAACTCCTTTATGTTCAATAAACCTCTTGCGCGTTTGGGTTCAGCAGCTCTGACCGTAATCCCGATAACCTGCGCGGTTTTCTTTCTGGCAGCGTCAGGCAGTACACAAAGAACTTCCAAGGATCGGATAACATACGCCGTCGATTCAGCCCGTACCGCCCCGGTGAGGGGGACCGCACACCCATTGGCGCGACCGCAATTAGACCAGGGCCGGGTCAGCCCCGAACAGCAGCTCACCGCAGCTTTGACTTTCCGCCTCTCCGCCGCCCAGCAGTTAGACCTGCAGGAGCTTCTCCGCGAGCAGCAGGACCGTTCCTCTCCCAATTACCACAAATGGCTTACGCCGGAGCAATACGCTGCCCGCTTTGGGATGACGTCGAACGATTTGGCGAAGGTCAGCTCCTGGCTGCAATCGCAAGGACTCACCATTAACGGCGTCTCGCGCAATCGCAATGAGATTTCCTTCAGCGGCAGCGTGGGCCAAGTGGAGTACGCGCTCAAGACTGAGCTCCATCATTACGTGGTTAATGGCGAGGCACACATGGCGAACGCTAGTGACGTCTCGCTACCTGAGGCGTTCGCCGCCGAGACGCTCGGGGTTCGCGGGCTGAATGATTTCCATCCCAAGCCGAGATATAGCCAGCCGTCAAGCAGATTCACTTCAAATCTTTCAGGAAATCACTTCGTAATTCCTGGCGACTTCGCGACCATTTACGACTTGCCTTCGAGTTTTGACGGCACAGGCCAAACCATCGCCGTTATCGGCCAAACTCTGCTTAACGCAACCAACAGCACCACCGATCTTGATGCCTTCCGAAGCGCAGCGGGTCTGCCCGCTACCAGCAGCACAAATTTTAAGCTCATACTGGTGCCGGGCACAGGCACCGCGTTAGCTTGCAGTGGCGATGAAACTGAGACCGACCTCGACCTGGAATGGTCTGAGGGCGTGGCTAAGAACGCTACCATTAAATTTGTTTATGCCGGGATCGGATCTGGCACAACCTGCAATAATCGGACCTCAAATGTGTTCGACGCGTTGCTCTATGCGATCACCAATAACGTGGCCCCGATCATCAGTATCAGCTACGGAAACTGCGAGGCGAATCTTGGCAGCGCGTTTGCGCTTACTTTGCAGCAATGGGCCCAGGAGGCAAACTCGCATGGCCAGACTATAAGCGGCCCTGCCGGAGATAGCGGAGCCGCCGATTGTGACACCGGGAGTTCCGCGACCCAAGGCTTTGCTGTAGATCTGCCAGCCGGCATTCCCGAAGTCACGGGCGTTGGAGGAAGCGAGTTCACAGGTGATGCTGGAACCTGTCCTCCGAATAACGTATGTGGCACAAGCGGCGCCCCTGCCGACTCCCCATACTGGAGCGGTTCCACCAGCCTGACTAGTGGTGCTTCGGCCCTCGAATACATCCCGGAAAAGACGTGGAACGACAGCGCGGCAACAGGTGGTCTGGATGCCGGCGGCGGTGGCGCGAGCACAATTTTCTCCAAGCCATCGTGGCAGAGCGGAGCCGGCGTTCCGAATGATGGCAAACGTGATGTACCCGATATTGTGCTAAACGCTTCGAATTTCCATGATCCTTATTTGATGTGTTCGCAGGATGAAACCAATGCCAAAGATCCGGGTGCAACAAGTTGCGCAAGCGGCTTCAGGGACAGCAAAAATAATTTGACGGGAGTTGGCGGGACCTCCGCCGGAGCCCCCACTTTTGCCGGAATCCTCGCGCTGATCAATCAAGCTACCAGTTCAAACGGGTTGGGAAATGTGAACCCCATGCTCTACTCGCTGGCCGCGAGTTCTCCCACCGCGTTTCACGACATTACCTTGGGAAACAACAATGTTCCTTGCACCACGGGGAGCACGAATTGCCCGAACGGCGGCACTATCGGTTTTTCAGCCGGCGCGGGATACGATCAGGTCACCGGGTTGGGATCGCTTGACGTCGCCAAGCTCATTACCGCGTGGACTGCGGTACCGTCCGCCGGAGATTTCTCGCTTGAAGGACTGGTAACGTCCGCGGCTGCCGCCGGTCAGGCGGGTACCTCAACCATCACGGTTACGGCGCTTAAGGGCTTCACCGGCGCCGTGAACTTGACCTGCAGTGGAGCTGGAGCAGCCGTCGCAATTTCCTGTTCGCTGAACCCGGCGAGTGTCACATTCACCGCGACCTCCAGTAAGACACTCACATCTACCTTAAGCTTGACCGCTGCTGCGGACCTGCGACTTCCGCAGAGTCTGCCTTCGCGCAAACCCAGACTTGGATCGGTTGCGCTTGCAACCACGAGCTTCGGTGGCCTGTTTGCCGCCGTGATAGTTGGCGCGATTTCGTCACGGCGCAAGTGGGCGGCTTTATTTGGACTGGCACTGCTCGCGATTGCGATCACCGGGATCCGCTGCGGCGGAGGGAAAAGTAGTAGTGTCGTGCCGAAAGGTCCGCAGACCTACGTTGTGACAGTCACTGGCACTGGTACGAACAGCAGCGGTACGGCATTGACCCACATCAGTACGGTGAGCTTCACCGTTCAGTGATTTCCGTTTCGAAAGAGCGGGGCCGAACCGGTTCGGCCTTGCTCAAGAGCTGTTCAAAAATGTCAATTCCTGGGTAGGTCAGCCGGCGGCTTTGTTCTTGTCAGCAGCCGAGCACTCTTTACACGGACAAATTTCCCTCAACCACTTCCACGAATAAATTCCTAACTGATGACCGTCGTTCCAGTTGAATTTGATCGCGTATTTGCCAACCGGTTCAGCTGATACCGGCTTGACCGCAGGCTTGAACATCGGAAGCTCCCCTGCTTTTGTTTTCGCCGGGCTCCCGGGTTCACGGCCACTCTTGGCACGCTCTTCGTCGCACAGAGCGCAGGGACACGCGTCGCGCAAATAGGGAAACGTATAGCTGGAAAGATGCCCATCCTTCCACTCGATATCCACTCCTGTGCCGGAAGTCAGGTGCACTTTGACGGACTTTGGATCGGCGGCCGGCATGGGTTCAGTATCGCAAAAAACAAAATTCGTCGTTGGTCGTTGGCCGTACGTCGTTGGTCGTAGGTCAAATCTTCATTGGTCGTTCGTCCTTGATCGTTGGCAAACCCCAGTCCCAGCGGTTTAGCACCCCGGTAAGAAGTTGTAGTATTTTCGGCCAACGACGTACGGCCAACGACGAACGACATTTCCCATCGACCAACGACCTTCAGCCCGCGGTGCTAAAATTTCTCTCACAATCCCATGCCTGCAACCATTCTCGATGGGAACAAAATCGCGGCCGACATACGCGGCGAAGTTGCCGCTGAGGTAAAGACCATGTCCGCGGCCGGAATGAGGCCCGGATTGGCGGTGGTGCTGGTGGGCAATAATCCGGCATCTGAGATTTACGTTCGCGGCAAGGTAAAAAGTAGCGAGGAAGTCGGCATCTACAGCGAGCAACACACTCCTTCACCCCGAGCCACAACCCAGGAACTGTTGGATCTTGTTTCCGATCTAAATCGCCGTGAGGAGATTGATGGCATTCTGGTTCAATTGCCCTTGCCGCCACAAGTGGACTCGAAAAAAGTTCTGCTCGCCGTTGATCCCGCCAAAGATGTCGATGGTTTCCATCCTATGAACGTTGGCCTTCTCTCCACCCAGCGGCCCGGACTGGTACCCTGCACGCCGGCGGGAATCATGGAAATCCTGGAAAGAAGCAAAATCAAAATCTCGGGCCAGGAAGCCGTGGTCGTGGGGCGCAGCGACATTGTGGGCAAGCCGATGGCGATGCTGTTGTTGAACGCCAACGCCACCGTGACCGTCTGTCACTCGAAGACCCGCGATCTACCGGGCGTTTGCCGCCGCGCGGACATTCTGGTCGCGGCGATTGGCCGCGCAGGAATGATCACCAAGGATTTTGTTCGTCCCGGCGCAACCGTTATTGACGTGGGGATGAATCGCGTAACCGATGCGCAAGAATTTGCGCGCCTTTTCTCTGGCAATGCGAAACGGGAGGAGGCGTTCCGCAGCAAAGGATCAGTGCTGGTCGGTGACGTGCATCCCGCGGTGGCTGAAGTTGCGGGAGCAATCACGCCGGTGCCGGGCGGGGTTGGGCCGTTGACTATCGCCATGCTGATGTCGAATACGGTGAAGGCTGCGAAGATGCGCAGAGGCATGCGGGTAGCGGAACTGTCGCGCGCTTGAGGTTTTTACCACGGAGACACTGAGACACGGAGAATGGTGACTATCGGTACTCACGTCCGCCTTGTAGGTGTTCCCGACGGCCTTGCGGACTACCCCGACTTTCCGACGAAATCTACTTTCGAGAGATGCGTAGGCCAGGAATTCGTGATCGCTGGATTCAACGAGATCGGAATGGCGGAACTCGAAATTGAGTCGGTTACGGGCAGCGTTGGAGAAACCATCTGGGTAGAACCTCGTTTTCTCCAAGTGGTTTCGAAGTAGCCATTTGAAAGTTTTTTCTCCGTGCCTCCGTGTCTCTGTGGTGAAATAATCACTCGATGCTCAAAGTCGGACTGACCGGCGGGATCGCCACCGGAAAATCATCGGTCGGCCGCATGTTTGCCGAACTCGGCGTGCATACCATTGACGCGGATGAAATTGCGCACGATCTCATGCGCCCCGGCGAAAAGGTTTACGACGAAGTGGTGCGCCGCTTCGGACCGGACATACTGAATCCAGACCAGACCGTGAACCGTGCCCGCCTCGCTGAACTTGCATTCGATCAAAAGCGTCCCCGCATTTATGAGCTCAACAGCATCGTGCATCCCGCAGTCATCGAACGGCAGCAGCAGTGGATGGAAGAAATTCGTCAGCGCGAGCCGGATGCGATCGTGATGCTCGAAGCGGCGTTGCTGCTCGAAGCCGGATTACGAAGAAAATTCGACAAGGTCATCGTAGTGAGCTGCAAACCGCAGCAGCGAATCGATCGCTGGGAGAAGCGGCTGAATGTCGATTCCGAAACCGCCCGCCGCGAGGTCACCCGCAGAATGATGGCCCAGGCCCCGGATGAAGCGAAAATTCAAGCCGCGGATTTCGTCGTCGACAACAGTGGAACTGTCGAAGATACGGAAAAGCAAGTTCAGACAATCCACGAAGCCCTGGTCTCGCAAGCGCAACTGAAAAGCGCCTGAACGCAGCAGTCAGCATTCAGCACTCAGCTGAGCTGGCGTTCGTGCTCTATTTTGACAATTAGCGCCGCCAGCATACGTTTTACTTCCAGTACGGCTGAGTTCAGGGCCTCGTAGTCATCGCGAGACAGCAGTTCTAAATCGCGCGCTAACAGGAAGTGATACTCCAGCTCACTCGCAGAGCCTGCCGCGATTCCGAGGAATCTCTGGAATTCGGCATTGCTCCGCTTACCACATCCCTCGGCGATATTGGCGGCGATCGACGCTGCGCAGCGGCGTGTCTGGCTTGTGATGCCATAAAGTTCGTCTCTCGGAAAATTGGTGGTGAACTTGTAGCAGCTCATTGTCAGAACGTGCGCCTTGCGCCAAACGTAGAGGTCGCGAAAGTTTTTCATCGCGGTTCCGATCCAAGAGCATCTTGCCAATAACACCAATAATTGTTCGGTGATATCCGTCACTGTCTACATGTTTGCTCGCCACAATTCTCGATAGATGGCTATTGTCCATGCTGAATGCTGA
>Ga0073928_10000632_pt1 | contig 79089 bp, 79 predicted proteins | sample PaiPotPPA55metaG_FD_76969 | JGI IMG/M metagenome (GOLD analysis project Ga0073928, IMG submission 76969) | Iron sulfur acid spring bacterial and archeal communities from Banff, Canada, to study Microbial Dark Matter (Phase II) - Paint Pots PPA... ...
GTTGGCGCCGTCTCAGTCCCGGGTGCAGCAGGACCGACGCACTATCGACTCCGGCTCCAACCTGTGAAACCATCGATTCGTTTCCTTGCGCCCAGTTGACTCCGACCCATGCTGACCTCGCCACCAGCCTTCGAGGCGATCCTCGCGGGCCAGCGGACGCTTGCCATCCTGCCGACATACAACGAAAGCGAGAACCTCGGGCCGCTGCTCGCGGAGCTGCGAACGCGCTGCCCGGCGCTTTCGATCCTGGTCGTCGATGACGCCTCACCGGACGGAACGGGCGCTCTCGCCGACGAGATTGCCGGCGCGGACCCCGCGGTCCAGGTGCTGCATCGCATCGGAAAGCGGGGACTCGGCAGCGCCTACATCGACGGCTTTCGATGGGCGCTGGCGCACGACTTCGACCATGTGGTGGAGATGGACGCCGACTTTTCTCACCGGCCGCAGGATCTGCACTCGCTGCTGCGGGCCGCGGTCGACCATGACCTCGTGATCGGCTCTCGCAACATTCCCGGCGGCGCCGTGGTCGGATGGTCGCGACTTCGGCAGCTGATCAGCCGTGGGGGCAGCTGGTACGCGAGGATGCTCCTCGGGCTGGCGATCCGCGATTGCACGAGCGGCTTCAAGTGCTTCAGCCGGTACGCGCTCGAGTCGCTGGATTTCGAGCATGTCCGATCCAACGGGTATGGATTCCAGGTCGAGATCAACCACGCGTGCCGCCGCGCGGGCCTTCGAATCACTGAGGTCCCGATCATCTTCCCGGAACGCGCGCACGGAAAATCGAAGATGTCATTCGACATCGTGGTCGAGGCGGCGCTCGTCGTTGTAAAGCTGAAGCTCGGACTGTACCCGGTCGCGATCCTTTCACAAGAGCCACGCAGCACGGCTTCGGTGTCGGGTTGATGCTCGGGGTCGAGACTGTTGCGGTCCAACGATCGAAGCGCGGCTCGGACACCGCTCGCGCGATGCTCGCGCACGCCGGCCGATTCGCCCGTTTCGGTGCGGTGGGGGCGTCGGGTGTGCTCGTGAATAACATCGTTCTCTTTCTCCTCGTCGACCACGCGCGCTTCAATCCCGTGGTGGCGGCCGTGATCGCCACCGAGGCCGCCGTCATCAGCAACTTCACGCTCAACGACCGCTGGACGTTTGCTGACATGAGAGGCAAGCGCACCTGGCTCGGCAGAGCCGCCCACTACAACGTGGTCGTGCTCGGAGGCCTCGTCATCGCCGTGCTGACACTCTTCGCCCTGACTTCGTGGTTTCACATTCACTACCTCGTCGCGAACCTCGCCGGCATCGCCGCGGGGATGCTCTGGAATTACGCCGTCAACCTTCGGGTCACATGGCGCAAGGAAGCGGTCGCTGAGCTGCCCACCGAGCTGTGGAGGAAGGCTCAGTGACCGAGAAATGGGACGACGTGCTCGAGCTGTCGAGGCGCCGCACGACGCAGGCTCTGATCGCCTTCGCATCAGTCGCCGTGATGGCGTACGTCTTCTACCGCGACGTCAAGATCGGGGTGTACAGACTTCCGTACACCGACTTCCAGAGCTTCTACGTCGCTGCGCTTGCGGTGCGTCATCATGCCGATCCCTACGGTCCGGCCGTGGATTGGATCCGAACGTACGTCGCGTCGGGCAACGGCTCGTTGTTTGCTACCAAGAGCTACGTTTACGCGCCTTTCTTCGCGCTCCTCCTCTCACCACTGACCTACCTGTCGCAGCACGCTGCTCTGTTCGTCTGGGACGTGCTGAACGTCGCATTCCTGATCGGCGCGGTTTACTCGCTTCTGCGAAGCGCCGGCGTGAAGTCAGGTATTCCAACGGTCCTGGCGATAGCCGCGGCCGCCTCACTGTGGGCCGCCGTGCGCAAAGAGTGGTATCTCGGACAGAGCGACGTCTTCCTGCTTTTCCTGCTCGGCACCGCCATCTGGGCGCGGACCGCCGGCCGGGGCAACGTCGCAGGCGTCCTGCTTGGCTCGGCGATTGCCGTCAAGCCCGCTTTCGCGGTCCTTCTTCCCTTCCTGTTGTGGAAGCGCGAATTCAGGTTTGCCGTGGCGGGAGCCGGGACGGCGTCCGTGCTGCTTGTGGTTCCCGCGCTGTGGCTCGGCCCCGCAACCCTGGCGCATCAGCTCCAGGTGTGGAGCTTCTGGTCCGGGCCGTACGTCGCATTCGCGCACAACGACGCGCCCAAGGGCATCCTGACCCGTCTGTTCACAGTCAACCCGGTGTCCCCACCGCTGGTGGTAGCACCCGGTCTGGTCACCGCGACGTGGTTGATCATTTCCGCGGCCGTGGCGGTGATCGCCGCCGCGGTCATCAAACCGGCGCCGTTCAAGCGCGACGCGCGGTCGCTGATCGAGTTCGGCCTGATGATCGAGGCGCTTCTCCTGATCACCCCGCTGACGGAATGGCCCTACCTGCTCCTGCTGCTCATCCCGCTGCTCGGCATCTTCGCGTGGCTGATTGAAAGTGGGATCAGCAGCCGGCCAGCGAGGATCGCCGCGGTCGGCGCCGTCGCCGTGGCAGCCGCGCTCTACGGACCGGCCAACTCAGTCGAATACTGGGCGCTTGGCCACGTCGGCGGCAGCGCTGTGCACAGCGCTGTCTTCGTGCTGCTGGCGGGAGCCAACCTGTATCTGCTCGCGGGCGCCTTCGCCCTGCAGTTGCTGGCGCTCAACGCGCTTTCCAAGACATCTACCCGCGTATCGACGGTGACTTTTGTCATCCACCTTCCCTCTCTGCTGCGCGACTGGCTCGCGGACGCGTTGGGCGGGAGAGCAAGGACGCCTCGGCGTCAGGCGGCGATCGATGGAGCGCATCCTGTAAGCGGGCGACCCTGAACCCGGGCGGATCGTTCCCCGATCCAGGCTGAACGTGGGACAAACGACTCGACGCCCAGATGGTCGTGGGTAATTCCGCCGATAGTAAGTTCGGGGGCGGGAACGTACATTCGCATTGTTATCTATCTCGAGGAGCACTCGCGCAAACACGCCCAAACACATCGTCCCCGCCAGTCGAGTGCGAAAGGCGAGCAGAAGCCGCGGTTCGGCCGCCGGCTTCGGCCCGCGATCGCGCCCGTCGTGGCGTGCCTTGTGGCGGCCGGAATGTTCGCCACCACCAGCGCCATGGGCCGGTCTGTCACCGCGTCCGGAACAGTGCTGTTCAGTGACAACTTCGCCAGCGATCCCGTCGGTCAGCCGCCAGCGGGCTGGACCGTAGTCTCAGGCACGTGGGCGGTCGGTGTCGATGTGACCAACGTCCTCAAGCAGGCCGCCACCGACACCTCGACCGGCAAGTCGATCTATGCCGGGAGCCCCTCAGGCGCCACGGCGTGGAGCGACTACTCGACACAGGTGCAGGTCAAGCCCGGCAGCACCAACTGGAACATCGGATACACCCTGAACACGCGATACGGCGACGACAACAACGCCTACTCTCTGGTGCTGAAGAACGGCAATGCGTTCTATTTCGGGAAGAAGGTCGCCGGTGTGTGGACCACTTTCACCAGCGGCACGTTCGTGTACAACACCTCCACCTGGTACACGCTCGAGCTCGATACCGCCGGGACGTCGATCCGGGCCCTCATCAATGGCAACCAGGTCGGAAGCGTGTGGGACAACAGCTTCAGCTCAGGCGCCGTCGACCTGATGGCGCGCTACACCGCCGAGTTCAACAACGTCGTGGTGACCCAGATGGCGCCGCTGACGCAGCCCTCTCCGAGCCCGAAGCCAAGTCCAAGCCCCAGCCCTTCGCCGAGCCCGAGCCCGAGCCCGAGCCCGAGCCCGAGCCCGAGTCCAGGCCCGAGCCCGAGCCCGAGTCCAGGCCCGAGTCCGAGCCCGAGCCCGAGTCCAGGCCCAAGCCCATCCCCGAGCCCGAGCCCGTCGCCCAGCCCCAGCCCCGGGCCGACGGCCAATCCGGGCATCGTCAGCGGAATGGTCACTAACGCGAACTCGGGTGCGCCGATCGCCGGCGCTCAGATCTCGACGGGAAACGTGACCACCTCGACGAGCTCGCTGGGCGGCTACCAGCTCTCCCTCCAACCGGCCACGTACAACGTGATCGTGAGCGCACCGGGCTACAACACCGATTTCGTCGGTGGCGTCGTAGTGGTGGACAGCGGCCAGACCACCGCCAACCTCGCGTTGCAGCCGATTCCGGCCTACGCCTCGATGGACCTCTTCAGCCGGCCCGACCAGAGTGGCGTCGGCACAGCGTCCGACGGCAGCACCTGGTTTGATGATCGGTCGACCTATCCGAATGGGACTCAGTCGATCAGCGGACGCCAGCTCTCGGTCAAGACCGCGACTGCCTTCACCGACCTCGACCAGTGGATGGGCGCTTCATACACGGACGAGGAGGTCACGCTCGACCTGAACATGGTGCGCGGCAACGGCCGCGTGCTCGCACGGGTGCAGAACGCAACCACGTGGGTCGAGTTCGCGTTCAACGTCGACACGAGTCAGCTCGTCCTCTGGTCTCAGACTCCAGGCAACAACTGGAATGCCTTTGCCACGGTCAACAACTTCGTCCTGCAGCAGAGCACGTGGTATCACACCAAAGTCGACGTGATCGGCAACACCACGTCGGCCAAGATCTGGGCGTTCGGCACGGCCGAGCCGGGCTGGCAGGTGAGCGGCACTTCGAACGCGGTCTCCGGACCGGGCATGGGCGGCATCCGAACCGCCGTCGCCGACACCCTTTATGCCAACTTCTCGGTCAAGGCGATCACGCGCGTGATTGGTTCAGCGGTCGACGTCGGCACAGGGCTGCCGATCTCGGGTGCAGTGGTTCAGCTGAGCAACGGCGCGAGCACGACCACGGCCGCCAACGGCAGCTATGTCTTTGCCAACGTGGCTCCAGGCACGTACACCGTGTCGGTGTCACCTCCCGGATATACGGGGAGCTCGCAGTCGGTCAGCGTGTCGGTCGGTACAGACGGCGTGGCCACCTTCGGGCTCGTCTCAACCAACCCTCCACCGCCCCCGCCCAGCCCTTCGCCTTCCCCCAGCCCGTCCCCAGGTCCGTCGCCCAGCCCCACAGCCAGCCCCTCTCCAGGGGGTTAGAAGCCCCGAGCGGGAGGTCCGGCATGGGGCTCTTTGCCCTTCGGGCCGAGTTGGTCCCGCTTTGTCCCGCACCGGGTCAGGACGGCCGCCTCATGACGCTTGATCCGCCCCCCCATACGATCTTAGAAGCGTGTCCAAGTACTTCGAAATCCTGTTCCGCCACCGTCTCCGGTTCCTGATCCTGCTCGTCCTGCTGCCGGTCGAGATCGCGGCTGCCGTAGTCCTGATCTTCCCCCACGAGACCGCCCAGGCCTCGCTCTGGACGGAATCGCCGACCTACTTCGGAGTCTCAGCCTCGGTGACCGGTTGGAACCAGTACCTCACGCCGGCCCAGAACACCGTCGACGCCATGAGCCAGCTCACCTCCACGAATGCCTTCTACAAGTCCCTGTCCGACTCGCTCGACGCGAGCGGCACTCAGCTGACCCTTGGCGAGCGAGAGGCGGTCTGGAGCGGCTTCAGCACCGACATGAAGATCACGGCGAGTGGCTCGCACCTCGTGGTCCTCAACTACGTTTGCTCCCGCAGGTTGATCTGCCTCAACGTGCTCAGCTCCACGGTTCAGATCTATCGGGACTGGCTCTCAGTACAGCAGCAGGCGCAGGCGAAGGTCGCTCTTGACTTCTATACAGGCCAGCTTGCGGACGCCCAGAAAAAGCTTGCGGACGACCAGACGGCGCTCAACCGCTACCTGACCGCGAACCCGGGCACGAAGCCCACGGACGTGGTCGTCAACTCAGAGTTCAATCAGCTGTTGCGTGCGGTGACGGACGACCAGGCGCAGGTCAACTCGCTTCAGTCGAAGCTCTCGGGCCTCCAGCTGACCAACGCGGCGACCGCCCAGATCGACAACACGATTCTGAGTGTCATCGACCCCCCGAGGATCACGGGCGGACAGCTCAGCTCGCTCCCTCGCAAGCAGCTCGTGATCGCCGAGGTCGCGGCGCTGGCTGTGGCGTTTGGTGTGCTCGTGGTGATGGCCTGGTCGGATCGCAACGTGCGCGACCCGAAAGAGCTGCAGGCTCGCCTGAAGATTCCAGTCGTCGCGACGATCCCCGATCTCGCCAGCGTGGTGGTGGCGCGTCGTGCCTGAGAGTTCCGCCAGCACCAAGATGCAGCTCGCGGAGATCGTCGAGCAGACTTTGCGCCCGCGCCCGCCCGCGCCCGGCTTTGCGGCGCAGCCCCGCGAAGGCGCGCGGCCAGTGGCGCTCCCCGCATGGTTCATCGACCGCTGCCGCCAGGCTTATCTCGGGATCTCGTTCCCGTCCGAACAGCGCGTGCTCGGAATCACCAGCGCGGCTCCGGGCGAGGGTAAGACAACGGTGGCGCTTGGCATGGCAACCGCCCTCGCGGCTGACACCGGCGAGCCGACGCTGCTGCTCGAATGCGACTTCGAGACTTCGTCCGACGAGCTGCTCGGGGTGACCAAAGGTCCAGGCCTCGGCGAGTGGCTGGAAGGCGAGAGCCCGCTTCGCATCCTGCGCATGCCGCCACTGAGCAACACGTACCTCATCCCCGCCGGCGCAGTGAGGCCCGACGCGCCTCGAGTCTTCTATCGCCTCAGCCAGAGCAGCCTCATCCAGGACCTCCAGGCTGAGTTCCCCAACATCATCATCGACCTCCCTCCGCTGCTGAGCATCGCGTACAGCTCGCTCGCGGCAAAGGTCACGGAACGGATCCTGCTGGTCGCCCGCTACGGGATGACGCGGATCGAAGACGTCCAGCAGGCGGTCTTCCTCCTGGGCCATGAGAGGACCAGTGGGATCGTCCTGAACGGGTACGCCCCCAAGACGCCAGGGTGGCTCCGCCGGCTCCTCTAGGCAGGCTGGAGGGGGTGGGGTAGTTCGATGATTTTCACGGCCCTTGTGGTCTTCATCCTCGTGCTTGCGGTACGCGGAGCGAAGCCGACGCGAGGCACGTACATCGCGATCGCCGTGGCCGCGCTCGTGGCGTCGGTCTGGGAGTACGCGGGTTGATGGGGCACCAGGTCAGGCGGCGCGGCAGCTTCACGTCGTTCATGGCGGGTGGCCTCGTGGGCGCGCTCCTGGGGGGCGCGATCGGGCTGGGCGGCGGGGCCTACGTGCTGCTGAAGCATCCGCATTTCGCATCTCGCTTGCGCGCCGACCTCCTGGCTCAGCCTGCCGCGCCGCCCATCGCATATGGCGACCTGGCCAACGTAACCGTCACCGTGGATGTCTTTTCGTCGGGCCATCCTATCAGCCGCTTCATCTACGGCGTGGCAGCTGCCGACCCCGCCACACTGATCGCGCTGGGCGCAACGGTCGACCGGTGGGGAGGCAACTCCTCGACCCGCTACAACTGGGCCAACGGCCACGCCTGGAACGCCGCCCGGGACTGGGAGTTCCGCAACGGCAACTACGGCCACAAGGGATCGGCCGCCGACGATTTCGTGACCGCCGCCCTGGCCGGCGGAGCGGTGCCCCTGATCACGATCCCGAGCATCGGCTTCGTGGCGAAGAACGACAACAACGCGACCCAGTCCGTGGGAGTGCCCGCCCAGGGTGGCGCCCCGCTGGCACCTGGATCGCCCGCCATCGCGGGTTATGACCCAACCTCGAACCGCCTGCTGACGAGCGTCCCTTCCTTAGCGGTCAATCCCGGACCGATGACGGTGACTCCCGCGCCTCACGCCACGGCCGTCTACCAGGACCAATGGGCATACGAGCTCACCAAGAAATTCGGGGCCGCGCCAAAGGGGGTCGGCTACTTCGCGATCGACAACGAGCCGGACCTCTGGTCGATCGTCCACACCGACGTCCATCCGGCCCGCATGAGCTATGCGGACATGCTGAGCATGTACGAGCAGTACGCGGTGGCCGTGAAGGCGCAGGACCCGACGGCCCTTCTGCTCGGGCCGGATCTTTCCGGTTGGACGGCGTACTGGTACTCAGACCTCGACCGCGGCAGCGACAACTTCGCCACCCACGCCGACCGCAACGCGCACGGAGGGCAGGCGTTCCTGCCGTGGTGGCTCGGACAGGTCGCGACCGCGGACAAACAGCGCGGATCGCGTTCCCTCGACCTGCTCGACGTTCACTACTACCCGCAGGCCCAGGGCGTGTTCTCGAGCGCGCACGATCCGTCGACGCAGGCGCTGCGCATCCGGTCGGTGCGCTCGCTCTTCGACTCGAGCTATCGCGACGAGTCGTGGATCAACACGCAGGTCGACCTCATCCCACGGCTGAAAGGATGGATCGCGCAGCAGTACCCCGGAACAGGGTTGGCGATCACCGAGTACAACTGGGGCGGCGAGCACGACGCGAGCGGCGCCGTCGCATTGGCCGAGGTGCTGGGCACCTACGGCAAGCAGGGCGTGGACGCCGCAACCTACTGGACATATCCCCCGCCCAACAGCCCGGCCGGTGCGGCTTTCCGCTTGTATAGGAACTTCGACGGTCATGGCGCAACGTTTGGCGACATCTCAATCCCGGTGACGTCCAACCAGAGCGGCGTCGCGGTCTTTGCGGCCCGCCACTCCGACCGGCCGGAGGTGGACGTCGTGCTCACCAACGAGACACCTGATCAGAAGGCGAACGTCCACCTGAAGCTCGGGCTGACAGGCAAGGCGTCGGCCACGCAGTACCAGGTCGCGGGCGGCACCTCTCAGATCGTGCCGACTCCGCTGGCGAGCGTTTCGGACGCGCTGACCCTTCCCCCCTACTCGATAACGCTCGTGAGGGTGATCGAGGGCTGATGGCAACCGCGGTCCGGACGTTGCAGATGCCAGGTCGGTTCGTGACCGCCGTGAGCGAGCTTCAGCCGGGCCGCTTCTCGTGGCAGTTCCTCCTGGTTACGGCCGGACTGGGCTTCGTCGGCATCTTCCTGCCCGCCGGCATCGCGCTGCTGGTCCTCGTCCCCGTCCTCGCGATCTGGTACTGGGGCGCTCCCATTCGGGGCGTTTACGTCCTGCTCGGCGGCGCCACCATGGTCGAGATCTACGAGCTCAACTTCCCGGACTCGTTGACAGACCGGATCCACCTGTTCCTGAACCTCAACAACTCCTCCGGTCTCGACGGGTTCCCGATCACGCCGGCCGAGGTCTTGATGGTCACCGCGATGGCGGTGGGGTTCTTCCGTGCCGTCTCAGACCGGAACGTGCACTGGCCCAGCGGGCGCCTCGTGACCGCGTACTGGCTCTACCTGCTCGTGATCCTGGGCGCCGAGGTGCACGGCATGCTCGGCGGCGGAGACTTCAAGCTCTCGCTCTGGGAGCTTCGCCCGCAGGTCTACGGCTTCGTCCTGTTCTGCCTGACCACGACGCTTGTGCAGGACCGCAAGCAGATCGCCTACCTGGCCTTGATCTTCCTGATCGGAGCCGCCTTCAAATCAATCCTTGGCGATTTCCGGTACTTCGTGACTCTGGGCGGCGTGGTAGGTGGCCAGCAAGAGGTGTTCGAGCACGCCGACTCCTACTTCCTCGGTCTGCTCAGCGTCTCAGGTCTGATCGCGCTGATCTGGTTGAGGAACAGAAGGGCCATCATCCTCATCAACCTCGCGACTCCGCTAGCGCTCCTCTCCCTGCTGGCCAATCAGCGCCGCACAGGCGTGTACGCGCTGGGCGCGAGCGTGATCGTTCTGATGGTGCTCGGCTACCGCTTCGAGCCCGCATTGCGCAAGCGCATCGCGTGGATCGCGGTGCTCATGATCATCGGCGGAGCCGGGTTCGTCGGCGCCAACTGGAACAAGGAATACGGGATCCAGGCGCAGCTCGTGCGCCCGATCAAATCCTTCTTCGATCCAACGGCGCGAGACTTCCTCTCCGATCAGTATCGCAACGCCGAGACGGCCAACCTGAAGCTGACATACAAGACGAGCCCGATCATCGGCGTCGGCTTCGGCAGCAGGTATCTGACGGTCTATCCGATGGCGGACATCTCCTCCATCTATCCACTCTGGAACGTGATTCCCCACAACTCGCTGATGTGGGTGGGGATGCGCATGGGAGCGCTTGGATTCGTCGCGTTCTGGGGCTTGATCGGTCTCGCCATCATCCAGGGCTGCAACATCCTGGCTTACCGGCGCGATCCGCTGATGCGCGCCGTCGCGGCTTTCGCCATCGCCGCGATCGTCGCGGAGCTCATCTCCGCATATGCCGACATCCAGCTCGAGAACTACCGGAACCTGATTTTCCTGGGTGTCGTCCTGGGACTGCTGAACCGAATTACACAACTACCGGAGCTCGAACCGGAAAAGGAGACCGATGCATAGGTTTGGATTCGTCCTGGAGCAAACACTGGGTCACGTTGCGCACGGCCGCAACCTCGAGCGTGCGCTGGCGAATGAAACCGACGTAGAGGCCAGCGTGATTCGCGTCGGCTACTCGGGCCCCGAGGGCATGCAGCGACTTCCAGGCCTGCGCACCTGGTCGTGGCGAGCGAGCGTGGCAGCCCGCAACGGCCTTCGCGACGCAATTCGTCGCGGGCCACTCGATTCGATTTTCATCCACACCCAGGTGGCGGCGCTGCTCGCGGGCGAAATCATGCACGCGATTCCAACAGTGATTTCGCTCGACGCGACGCCCCGGCTGTTCGACCGTGAAGGGGAAGCCTATGGGCACCGGCGCAGCCCCGAGGTGATCGAGCTGATGAAGCGCCGTGCCAACGTGCGGGCTTTCACCGCGGCTACGCGCCTCGTCACGTGGTGTCAGTGGGCGGCCTACTCGCTCGTCTCCGAATATGACGTTCCGGCCGACAAGATCGATGTGATCCCGCCTGGCGTAGATCTCGACCTGTTCAGGCCGACGCTCGTGCCCAAACGCTCGGAGCGGGTGAGGATTCTGTTCGTCGGTGGGGAGTTCGACCGCAAGGGCGGACCGGATCTGCTCGAGGCCGCCCTACTCCTTGGCGACAGCGTCGAGCTCGACCTGGTCACGAGCTCGACGGATCCTGTCATCCCCGCTGGGGTCAAAGCTCGGGTGCACCGCAACCTGATGCCGCAGTCCGAGGAGCTCGTTGCGCTTTACCGCAAGGCCCACATCTTCGTCCTTCCGTCGCGCGGAGACTGCATGCCGCAGGCCGTGGCCGAAGCTCTTGCCTGCAGCCTGCCCGTGGTCGCGACGCGCGTCGGAGCAATCCCCGAGATGGTCACCGACAACGTCAACGGCTACCTGGTACCGACGCGCGACCCTCGCACGCTCGCCGCGGCCATCGACTCGCTGGTGAAATCGCCCGGCCGTCGCAACGAGATGGGCCACTGGGGTCGCGTGCTCGCCCAGCAGGAGTACAACGCCTCCCGCAACAACCGCCGGATTTTCGCTCTCATGAAGCGGCTGGCGGAGCGCCGGGTCGATGCGATGAGGTCGGCATGAGCCGCTTGATCGAAGCCATTCGCTTCAGCTGGCGAGTGCTGCGCGAGCGCCCGGTGCTCGTCATGGCTCCGGTGGCCGGCGGACGCGCGGCCCTGGTCATTTCGGCGCCGGTCGTCACAGTTCTCAGCGGGGAGCCCACAGGCCGGTGGCTGGAACGCCGGCAGGCTCGACGGTCGCGCCTTGTCTACGCCAGCGACCGCAAGACCGCAGTCGCATTTGCGCTGCGCTGGCGGCTGAACCTGGCGCGCATCCGTCTCGCACCGCAGGGCATCATCTCGCACGACCACGCGCAGCGTGAGCTGGCCGCGGTTGCGAGCAGGAAGGGCTCTTGGCACTCGACCTGAGCGCAGTAGGCGGTCGCATGGCGGAGCGGCTTCGCCGCTATCCCCTCTCGAGCCGGATCTGGGGCTGGTGGTTGGCGCGCCAATTCACCCAAGCCGGCTGGCTCGCCTGCGCGCCGGGCTTTCCGAAGCCGCTGGTTCGAAACTTGGGCGGCGTGCTCGAGGCCGGAAACTGCTTGTTCTTTCCCGGTGTGCGGCTGGAGGTCGGCTCCGGAGGAAAGCTGGCCATCGGTACAGGCACCTACCTCAACCGCAACACCGAGGTGATCGCGTGGAAGGAGGTCTCGATCGGCCGTGACTGCATGATCGGATGGGACGTCCTGATCATGGACACCGACCAGCACCCGATCCCAGGCCGCGGGCTGAACAACCGGTCGGTGAGAATCGGGGATCGCGTCTGGATCGGCGCGCGCGCGATGGTGCTGAAGGGGGTCACGATCGGCGACGGCGCCGTGGTTGGCGCGGGAGCGGTGGTGACACACGACGTGCCCGCCGGGGCTGTCGTCATCGGGCCGTCGGCCCAGGTCGTTCGCGGATGAGCGGGGTCCACGTGGAGCGATCTTTCGATCCGATGCTGCTGCGCGCTCTGGTCGCAAGACCAGGGAGGTATCTTCCGGACGCACTCGCCTGGCTGTCGGCCGTCGTGCAGCTGCGCCAGTGTACGTCGGTCGGCTTGAGGCCACGGGCCTGGGGCCGCGTTCGGGTGCAGAACGAAGGACGGATCGTGATCGGCGATCGGGTCCGGATCCGCGCGATACCGTGGACCACCGAGCTCGCGGCCCTGGCCGGCGGGACGGTCGAGATCGGCGACGGCGTCTTCATCAACAGCGGTGTCTCGATCTCGGCGTGCAAGTCGGTGACCATCGGCAACAACTGCCAGATCGGACCTCGCGTGTTGATCATGGACAACGACTTTCATGTTGCGGGGGATCCCCTGCGGCAGCCTAAATCCAACCCCGTGGTACTGGAAGACCACGTGTGGGTGGGGGCGGGCGCGATCGTGCTCAAGGGCGTGCGCATCGGGGCGCGTGCCTCCATCGGCGCCGGGAGCGTAGTCACGCGCGACGTTGCTGCGGACACGGTGGTCGCCGGGGCGCCCGCGCGCCCCATTCACAATCCAGCTCGACGGGGTGGGGCATGATCACCAGCGACGTCGCCTCCGTCGCGCCCGCCCCGGCGAGCGCAGCCTCAGGCGGCAGCTCCCGGCTGGCGCGGAACCTTGCTTTCCTCGCGGGAGGCCAGGTGGCAACCTGGGGCCTGAGCCTGCTGTGGACAATCTTCGTGCCGCGCGCCCTGGGGCCGAGAGGGTTGGGCGAGCTGACCATCGCGTACGCCGCCACAGGCGTGGTCAGCGTCGTGGTGAGCCTCGGCGTGGGCACCCTCATGGTGAAAGAGATCGCACGCGACCGGCTCAAGGCCCCATGGATGGTGGGAACGGCGTTGGTGGTGCGGGGAGGATTCGTAGTGCCCGCGGTCGCCGCGATCGCCCTCTACATCCACTTTGCCCGCTTTGGCGGCGAACAGGCCGTGGTGATCTGGATGGCGACCGCTTCGATGATCCTCGTGATGTTCACCGGTCCCTTGCAGGCCGTATTCCAGGCCATCGAGCGCATGGAATTCCTCGCTTACGGAGACGTCCTAAGCAAAGCGGTGGTGACAGTGCTCAGCATCGCGATCGTCCTGGTCGGGTTCGGAGTCGTGCCCGTGATGGCGATCGCCCTCGGGATGGCGGCGGTGGTCCTTTTGCTCAACCTGTACTGGAGCCGCGGCAAGTTTGGCATCGACTGGCACATCGACCGCGGCCACGTCCGCTACCTCGTGGTCGAGAGCCTGCCCTACTGGTCGACCGGTCTCGTGCTGACGATCTACATGTGGATCGACTCAGTGATGCTCGGGTTAATGAGCCCCGAATCCGTGGTCGGCTACTACGCCGCTCCCACCAAGCTCTTCAGCACCCTTCTCTTCGTGCCGGTGATCCTCGCGACGGCCTTCCTCCCCCGGCTGTCGGCCGCATTTCGGGATGGCGCGGAAGCTCTTCAAAAGGTCGGCAGGCCCGCCCTGGAGCTTGTGATCGTGCTTGGATTGCCAATCGCGGTCGGAGTCATGCTCGTGGCCAAGCCGGCGATCAACGTGATCTACGGCTCGGCCTTCGCGCCGGCGGTCCCCGTCCTGTTCATCCTCGGCCTGACGCTGGCGCCGACCTACTTCAACGTGATGGTCAACCAGCTTCTGGTCGCCAACAACCGGCAGCTGGCGTGGACGAAAGTCATGGTGGCGTCCGCGATCGTCAACCCCCTCCTGAACTTCTTCCTCATCAGGTACTTCCAGTCGCAGCAGCACAACGGGGCGATCGGCGCTGCTCTGAGCCTCCTCGCCACGGAGGTCGGCATGACGGTCGCCGGGCTCTTCCTCCTTCCACCGATTCTCGGCCGGAAATCGCTGCTCCGATTCCTGCGCACGATCCTGGCGACCGCGGGTATGGCGCTCGTGGTGGTGTGGCTGCGCCCTCAGCTGGGCTTCTTGCTGCAGATGGCCGCAGGCGGAATCACCTTCGCTGTGCTGGCGGTGGCCCTGCGGTTGTTGAGCTCAGAAGAGCTCGATCTGCTGGGCGGCGCGTTGTCGAGGGTGCTCGGGCGATCTTTTAACAGGGGCTCACGCGAATGACCACCGCCAGCGTCGTGGTGTGTACACGCGACCGGGCCGATTCGTGTCGCAACGTCGTCGCGCGCCTGCTCGAGTCGATGCCCGACGGCTGCGAGCTGATCGTGGTCGATCAGAGCCGCGATGACGCCACCCGCTCTGACCTGGCCGTGCTGGAGGGATGGGATTCGGTGCGATATCTGCGCAGCGACCGGCAAGGCTTGTCCGTGGCGCGAAACCTCGCGGCGGCAGCTGCTCGCACCGAGCTGTTGATCTTCACCGACGACGATTGCATGCCTGACACCGACTGGGTCACGGTCTGGGAGGATGCCGTCGCGCCGGACAGCGTGACCGGTGTTGGTTTCGGAGAGGTGCTCTTCGCTCCGTTCGACCCGGCGCAGGGATACACCTCAGGTTTCTCGACGAGCAACGGCAGCTACGGTATCGAGCTGTTCAGTCGCGGCGCCGGGCTGGTGGGGATGGGCGCCAACATGGCCGTGCCACGGCACGTGTGGCAAGAGCTGGGGGGCTTTGACGAGGGCCTCGGCGCGGGGACCCGCTTTGCGGCCGGAGAGGACCTCGACCTTGCGTATCGCGCCGTCAAAGCCGGCTACAGGATCCAGCACGTGACCGCGGCGCGTGTGTGGCATCTCGGATACAGACAGGGAGCGAGCGCCTCGCACCTGGTGCGCGGATACGTGGCGGGAATCGCCGCGGTTTATGCAAAGCACGCACGGTGTGGAGACCTGAACGCGGTCCGCATGCTCGTGGCCGACGCCTGGCGCCAGGCCAGGTACGTCGCCGGACGCGCGGCTTCGCGCACAAGACCGCTGGGCCTGATCAGCCTCCTCTACCTCGTGCGGGGGTTCGGCGCGGCCTGGATGAGCCCCATCGACAGGCGCCGGCGGCTGTACAGCCCGAAGGATGCTGCACATGCTCGCTGACCCTCAGGTTTCCGTTGTCATCCCGACCTGGAATCGGAGGGATGACCTTGCGCAAACTCTGAACGCGCTCAGCCGGCACGAGGCTGTCGCGTTTGAGGTCATCGTGGTCGACAACGCCTCGACCGACGGCACCGCCGACCTTTTGTTCAAAGAGTTTCCCGATGTTCACCTGATCCGGTTGCCCCGAAACATCGGACCCACCGGAGCGCGCAACGTTGGAGTCGCTAACGCTCGCGCCGAGATCGTGGTGCTCCTCGACAGCGACACCGAGCCCCTGGAAGGCGCGATCAACGCGATCAATCGACGGCTGCGCGAGGACCCACGGCTCGGCGCCGTCAACGCACTGCAGATCGACGCCCGGACCGGCCGGCCGTGGTGGTGGTGGGGCCCGTACGGCTATCCCGAGGACGAGTACCTCGAACGCGAATTTGATAGCGCCTTCAAGGTCGAAGAGGGCGCTAGCGGGTTCAGGCGGAGCGTCTACGAGCAGGCGGGCGGATTCGACGAGCGCTTCTTCATGCTCGTCGAGGGCCGGGACCTGGCGGCGAGGGTTGTGCGCAATGGCCACGCCATCCGCTACTGCCCCGAGGTCCGCTTCCTGCACCGCTCCGAGTCGCACCGGCCCAAATCGAACGCGGTGTACCGGCATTCGGGCCGGCTGTACTACGAGTTCCGCAACGAGCTCTGGTACACGTGGCGGTACTTCCCCGTCGGCTGGGCGATCCTGAAGTCGGTCGCAAACCTCGTCACCAACCTCGGCGTGGCTGTTCGCGAGCGAGCGATTGGGGCCTACCTGCGCGGCAACTTCGATGGGGTCACAGGATTGGGCTGGGTGCTGAGGCACCGCCTGCCGCTCGACACGAACAGCCTGCACCAGGTCGTCAGTCGCGAGAATCGCCGGTGGCTCCGGCCTCGCCGGTTTGAGGGCGCTCTGCGAACGCTGCGCCGGACCGAACCATTCAACATCGCGCGACACGCGCCGCACGTCCCTGACTCGTCGGTGACGACCGCCTCGAGCAACGGCCACCACAGCACTTACAAGGTGGCGTTCATCATGCAGCAGGTCCTGGGCCACGTCACTCACTCGGCCAACCTGAAGAAGGTGGTGCTGCAGTACCCCGACATCGAGACGGTGTGGGTGCCGATCACGTATAGAAAGGAAGGCGGATGGATCGAGCGGATGCCGATTCTGCCACCGCACGTGAGAGGCGTCCTGCGTGGCGCGACCGACGTTCAGCTGGCGCTGGCGAGGGACAGGGTGGATGCGATTCTCTTCAACTCTCCCTCGCTCGCGACCTCGGCGGCCTTTTCGATCAGCCACGTCCCGACGACGATCTCCCTCGATATCACGCCGCGGCAGTTCGACAGAGAGGGCGTCCATTTCGGCCATACGCCGGATGGCGGAGGCCGCCTGGCCGAGCTGAAGCACAGGTGGAACCAACGCATCTTCGGGAGCTGTGCGGCGCTCGCCCCGTGGTCGCGGTGGGCGCAGGCATCGCTCGAGAACGATTACGGGGTGGATCCCTCGAAGATCGTGGTCATACCGCCTGGCGTCGACATCGAGGCATGGGCGCCGCATCCCGTCACGCGTCCTACCCTGCCCCAGATCCTGTTCGTCGGCGGCGATTTCCGCCGCAAGGGCGGCGACCTGGTGCTGGAGTGGTTCCGGGAGCGCGGTCGGGGACGATGCGAGCTGCGCATCGTCTCGGAAGACCCCGCCACGGATGGCCTCCAGGCAGAGGACATCCATATCTACCGAGGGCTGCGACCGAACGACACCGAGCTCCGCAACGTGTACTGGGGCAGCGACGTCTTCGTGCTCGCGTCACGCAGCGAACCGTTTGGAATCGCTTGCGTGGAGGCGCTGGCCGCCGGCCTTCCCGTGGTGGCCACCGCCGTCGGCGGACTGACCGACATCGTCGACCCTGGAAAGGACGGGCTCCTCGTGACGCCAGGCGATGCCCGAGCCATGGGGGCTGCCATCGAGTCGCTGCTCGAGTCGCCGGCCGTGCGGCGGGCGATGGGCGTGCATGGGATGGCGGTGGCCCGCGAGCGCTTCGACGCCGGGCGCAATGGACGCCGGCTCCTCGACCTCGTCAAGGCGACCGTCGATTGGCGCCGCGGAACGTCGCCCGAGAACCTGCCGGTGGCCCCTCTCCCGCGTCAGCGGGAGAGAGTCGGGGATGCGCAATGAGAATCGCGCTCGTCACGAGAGAGTTTCCGCCCACGCGGCAGGCGGGCGGCATCGCCACCTACACGGAGAAGACGAGCCGCGCCCTTGCCGGTGCGGGGCACGAGGTGCACGTGTTCAGCGAGGCGCATCCCCTCGCCGATCGAGACGAGGTCCATCACGGCGTCACGGTGCACCGGCTGGCGGACCCTGGTGTGCGACCGCGAGAAGCGCGTACGGTCCGGCGCGCGATCGACGTGGCCCGCGCCCTGCGCCGGCACGGTCGGTTCGACCTCGTCCAGGCCTGCGAATGGGAGGGTGAGGCTGCCTTCTACTCGAGCTTCCCGCAGGCCCCCCTGATCACCCGCCTCGCCACCCCGCGCTACCTGGTTGACCGCCTCAACCAGACCGGGGGCTGGAATCACCGCCGCTCGGCGATCGTGAGGATGATGGAACGCTGGCAGGCACGACACAGCGCGGCCGTCTTCTCGCCGTCGGCTGCGCTCGCGGAGGTGGTCGCGCGTGACTGGGGCCTCGACCGGGCAAGGATCAAGGTCGTACCGACCGGCATCGACCTGCCGCTGGAGGCGGATGGACCGCTGCCCCCAGGCCTGGGGACCGATCCCTACCTGCTGTACTTCGGCCGGCTCGAAACTCGCAAGGGCTTGAAGACCTGGATGGATGCGCTGCCCGAGGTCCTGAGACTGAATCCGGGCCTGGACGCGGTGTTTGCGGGTGACGACCTCGGGACCGGTCGAGAGACGTTCGCCGAGTACGGCCGCGGGCGCTGCGGAGACATGGCGCATCGGCTCCGCTTCCTGCCGCGCCTGCCGCAAAGCGCCCTCTTCCCCCTTATACGGTCGGCCCGCCTGGTGGTGCTTCCATCACGCTGGGAGAGCCTGGCCAACGCCTGCCTGGAGGCGATGGCGTTGGGTCGCGCGGTCGTGGCCACTCGCGGCTCGGGGTTTGCGGAGACGATCGAGGATGGGGTGACGGGCTGGCTGGTCCCCCCGGACGATGCTGCAGCACTGGCGGGTGCCGTGAACGGCGCCCTGGCCGACCTCGCCCGCCTGGACGCCGTAGGCGCGGCGGCCGGACGGCGCGCACACGATTTCAGCCTCGAGTGCATGGTCGATCGGCTGGTGGACACCTACCAGGAGGTGGTGGAAGATCGCCCGGACTATGTGTCGCGGGCGACAGCGACATGAGCGCTTTCTCGGAAGACCTCAAGCGATGGAAGGCCCGCGAGCGCGAGCCTCGTGACGGGACGCCGAGCAACATTCAGCTTGGGGCGCGCGACGTGATCGTCCTCTTCTGGAGATTTGCTCCCGTGTGGGCCACGTGCATCTATCGAATCTCGAATGCGTGCGCGCGACACCACGTCCGCCTTCTCCCCACGATCCTGGAGAGGATCAACCTGATGCTGTTCGGGATCGAGATCAGCTCCAGCATCCCGATCGGGCCAGGCCTCTACATCGCGCACCCCGTGGGCACCGTGATCATGGCCAAGCGGATTGGGGCGAACGCGAGCTTCATCGCGGCCGTGACCGTCGGGATGCGCGAGACCCAGGAGTTTCCTGTGTTCGGCGACGGCGTCAAGGTCGGAGCCGGCGCCCGCATTCTGGGCGGCATCACGCTGGGCGACGGCTGCACGATCGGAGCCAACGCCGTGGTCATCGAGGACGTGCCGGCCGGAGCGACCGCGGTCGGAGTGCCCGCCCGGATCCTGCCCAAGAAATCAGTGCCTGGTCGAGCGCTCGCCGAGGCGTTCCGCAAGTGAGACCTGCGGTCCTCATGCTCGTTTCGGCGCGCGCCGACGCGCGTCTCCGCGAAGAGGTGGATCGTGGGGTACGCCCTCGGCCGGAGTACCTGCTACTCGAGTCGGTCTATGGCGTCGAGCTGCTCGACTGGTCCCGGATACCCGGTCAGATCCGCGCGCGGAGCCGGTGGAGGTCGTCGGTTCATGTCGCCGCCGCGCTGCGCCGCCTGCATGGATACGATGTGGTCTTCTCCGACGGCGAGCACGTGGGCATCCCGCTGGCGCTTGCCATGCGGGGGCTCGGCCTGACCACTCCGCACCTGGTGATCGGGCATCACATGACGTCGCGAGCCAAGATTCCGCTTCTGCGCAACCTCCGCGCACACGAGCGGATGAGCCGCATCATCGTTCACTCGGGCCTGCAGAAAGAGCTGGCGACCGGCCGGCTCGGGATACCCGACGACAAGCTCGCGTTCGTGCCTTACTACGCGGACCAGGAGTTCTGGAGGCCGATGGCAGAACAGGAAGAGCGGCTGGTGGTCGCAGCGGGCAGCGAGCACAGGGATTACGCCACGCTGGCCGCCGCCTGCGGAGACCTGGACGTGCGGGTGCACATCGCCGCCGGCAGCGTTCATTCGCCCTCGAGCACCTTCAGCAATCCGGACAGGTGGCCTGCCAACTTCCAGGCTGCCTTTGCCAGCTACACGGCGCTGCGCGACCTCTATTCGCGCGCCACCGTGGTCGTGGTGCCGGTCGTCGAGACCGACTTCCAGGCCGGCGTGACCACGGTGATGGAGGCCATGGCCTGTGGGAAGGCGGTGGTCACAACAGCCACTCGGGGCCAGGCTGGGGCGGTGCGCGACGGCGTAACCGGCATCTGCGTGCCGCCCGGGGACCCGGCCGCGCTGAGAGAAGCCGTTCAGCGGCTGCTCGAGAACCCAGGCGAGCGTGCCCGGCTTGGTCGCGCCGCTCGGGAAGCCGTGCTCGAGGAGTACGGCGTCGAGGACTACGTGAAGCGGCTGGCCGGGCACCTGTCGGATCTCGCCATATCGACCCGGGTGGCGGCGTAACGAAGGTGCCCGAGCCTAAACCAGGGCTCCTTCTCTTCGTCGCGTCCGCCGACCACCCTCATCGCGACGCGGCGTGCGCGACGTTGGCCTGGATCGCTGCGCAGGAGGGCAAGCTGTTCGAGTGCTACTACGGCGCTCAAGCAAGCGGCGGGCACTACGGCGGGGGTCACCCTGGCCACGCGCCGGTGGCCGGCTTGCGGGGCGGGACGTTCACCGGCGGCCACCACCTCGAGCAGCTCTACCTGCTGCTTCAGCTCTTTGAGTGCGAGGCTGCCTGCCTGGGTCCTACGCTGCTGGATGGCGCGCTTTTCGAGTCCGGCGTTGCGCTGCGCACACGAGCGGGGAACATCGCGTCCTTCTACCAGGAGATCTTCGCGACCAGCTCGGCGGAATGGCCCAGCCGGTTGCTGGTGGTCGGAGACGGCGGGCGGCCGCAGGGCGTTCCGCTTGGAGCCTACGCATTTCCGGAGGTGTTTCACCGCCGCCTGCTCGCGATCGCCGCGGGCGATCCGGGCGCGCAAAGCGAGCTCGGCAAGAGCATGGACGTCGAACACCTGTGGGACCCGGCAAGCACCGGCGACCTCGCCGAGCTGCCGCCAGGCGCTTCAGTCGCCGCGCAAACACAGTGGATGGCGCAGCGCTGGGAGCGGGAAGGGCGCGGCTTCTTGCTGGGGGACCCCGAGCTCGTAGGTAGGTGGGCTCCGACCGCTCTTCGCGAGGGCTGGCTGCCGGTTTTTGGACTGCCGCAAACAGATGTCATCGCCGCGCTCGGCGCAAGGTTGGCCGCCAACGATGTGGTGTTCGGTCGCCAGCAGGACGACCGCGACTTCCAGGAGCTGTCCCGCGCCGGGGTGGCGTTTCAGCTGATCGACCCCGGCCGCCCCCCTTTCCCTGTGGTGAAAGCCGCGCTGTGCCAGCCGCCTTTGCCGCCACCCGGGCCGGCTCACGAGGCGGAGCCGGCCGACGCGGAGCTGCGTGCGTGGGCCGGCGAGGGTCGAGTCCTGTCGAGCCCTCTGTTCTGGACGGGCATGATTCGTGAGCTCGAGAACCTCTACGCGCTGGCCGACGTGTTCAGCCTCAGCGGGGTCGCGGCGGGCTTGATCCTGACCTCGGCCAGCTTCGAGTACATGCCGCGTCCGCCATTGACGCTCGCCTATGTGCCCCGGGAGCTGGGCGGCCTCGCTCCGCGCATCGAAGTCCTGCTTGCGAGCGGCGGAGTAGGTGCGTTCCTGGAGTCGGAAGCTCCTCCGGAAAGATTCGCCGAAACCCTGCGGCGCAGCGTCGAGCAGCTCGGGCAGCTGCTCGGTGGCCCGGAGCGCGTCCCCCACGGGTGGTGGGGCGTGATGGACGCCGCCCTCGAGCCCCGACGCCCGCCCCGCCTGACACCCGAGCCCGACGCGCCGTACCTGCGGATCCGTTATCGCGGCTCGGCCTCTGCGAGCTCGGAGTCGGGCATCGTCGCTGAGGACAGCCCGCGCTCGTCGCTGCGCCGGCGCATCCGTGAGAGCCCGCTGGGCGGGTTGTTCGAGCCGCTGCGCCCCTTCGATTCATACCGGCCGGGCCTGCCAGGACGGCGCGTGCTCGAGGCGGTGCGCGACGCGGGCTTCGAGTACGCATTCACCAAGGCCGCTTTCGGCACGAAGCCTGCGGTGGTCACCGGCGTGGCGGGCTTGACCACGATCAACTACACCGTCGGACGCTGGGATGGCTGGACGCCTTTCGCCACGATCAACTCTCTGGCCGACCTGCGGCAAGCCGAAGGCAGGCTCCTCAAGTCGCGCCGCCCGGGGTGGCTGGTCGGCACCCTGGATACGTGCCTGTGGGCTTTCACCGGCCCGATCTGGGAGCGCGGCCCTCGCCTGCGCGCCATCTGCGACTGGTTTGCCGCCGGCGGCGACTCTGGGCGCTTGATCAACGTCGCACCGCGAACAGTTGCGCGCTACGCGCGAATCCTCGCCGACTCGGGCCGGACCGCTGAGCTACCCTCCGTCTAGTTTCATGCGCCCTGCGCGCGCCCGGCGTCGCCGGCGCGCCGCGCGGTCACGGCGTAGGACTCCGACAGGACCAGCGAGGCACGCCTCAACGTCTCGCCGCGCGCGGACGCCCACCGCCAGGCGGATCCGGCTGCATTGAGGACCGCGGGCTCGGCGAACTGCGGCACGATCGGGTACTGCTTGGTACCCCGAACAAAGATCGGGAGGCCGAAGATCACCGGTCGCACTCGAATGTCCACGAACCCGGCTTCTCGCAGCGTCCGACACATCGCGCGTACGGAGATGTGACGTTGCCAGAAGTCGTTGGGCAGCGACTCGCCCTTGAAGCGGCGCACCAGCCTCTTCGGTCCCGCGACGAACCAGCGCTCGCGTCCGGTTCCACGCCAGACCGAGATCGGTGTCTTCGTGATCAGCACGGCGCGACCTCCGGGCTTGACCAGGCGGCCGAGCTTGCTGACGACGGCGCGCCATTCGGGGATGTACTCCAGGACCCGCACGCTGACAGCGGTGTCGTACTGCCGGTCGGGCTCGAAGCTGGCCGCGTCGGCATTGATGAACTCGACTCGCGCGAAGGGAACCGCGCGGCGCGCCTGCTCCAGCATCCCGGGCGAGAGATCGACTGCGGTCACCTGGCGCGCTTTCTCGGCCAGAAGAGCCGTCCACGTGCCCGGACCGCACCCGACCTCGAGGATGGAGTCAACCGTCTCCGCACCCAGCTCTTCCTCGATCGTCCTGCGGGTAAGGTCTCTTTCGAATCGGGTGAGGCGGTTCTTGTCCCAACGTAGATTTCGGTAATAGCTCGAAGCCTCGTCGTAGACGCGCTGAATTCCTTGCTGAACGGCCGGCAGCTTGGACTCTGACTCGGAAGCACCGATCACGTTAGCTCACCCCCACCAGTTGTTTCGATCCGAGCAGCTTCATCGCGGCGACCGTGACGTCTGCCGGTTCAAGTTGATCCAACCCGCTGATCGCGCGGCACATCGGCGATTCGCACCCAGACAGCACGCCCCAGCGCCCGAACTCACACCAACTTCCTGGGGCGAGACGGCGACCAGGCTGCATGATGCCGAGCATGCTTCCGGGCTCGAGCCCGGTCAGCCGGGGGTCCTCCGGGCCCATGAGGACGATGGCTCGCGTGCCCACCGCGCGCGCGATCGCCGCGGGGGCGCTGTTGACGCAGATGACCAGATCGAGACGCCTGATCAGGGCGACGAGCTCACCCAGGCTGGTGGCACCGGCCGCGCGCACCGCAGCCTCGGCAAGCCCGGCCGCGATCCCCTCCTGCAGCGAGAGCTCGGAAGCCGACCCCGTTATGACGATCCTGGCCCCTAACCCGGTCTGCAAGGCGCGTCCTACCGCACCGAAGCTCTCCGGCAGCCACTGCTGGCACGACCAATCCGAGCCGGGATGCAGCCCGACCAGGAGCCTGCCTGTCGAGCCGGCGAGCAGCCTGTCGGCGGCAGCTTGTTCCTGCTCCGTCGTCCAGAGCTCCAGGGGGCCGCCGTCCTCTTTCACGCCGATGGCCTCCAGCACACGCCGGTTCTCGTCTCGCGACGAGTGGACCCCATCGGGCGGCGGTAGCGAGTGCGTATAGCCGTCGCGACCGTCAGAGACACCCGCGCGGACGGAAGCGCCGCTGACCGCGGCGAGCCGGCGGATGGCACGGAAGCTCCGATGGAAGATGAGCACCGCGTCGTACCCTCGCTGCCGGATGCGCCATCCGAGAGCCCCGACGGAGGCCGACTTCTCAAGGCGCGCGAAGCGGGTGCCCTTGAGGCGAAAGTCCTTCCATGTCAGGACCTCGTCCACATACGGGCAGCCGCGCAAGACGGGCCCCGAGGCTTCGATGACCAGCGCCTCGATCCGCGCCAGGGGGTACGCCCTCCGGAGGCTGCGCAGGCCGGGGACGGCCGCCATCGTGTCGGCGACGTGCCCGTAGATGACGACCAGCATGCGGCGACGGTCAAGCGAGGCGAGCGTGCTCATTCCTTCACCGCCACGGCGAGGTACCACTTGGGACAGACGCGGGGACCAAACCCTTCGATCGAGATCAGCCGAAAACCCTCGAGGCCGAGGAGCTCGACGAGGTCCCTGCGCCGATGGTGGCGGACTCGATCTCGCCACTCGGGCAGCACGCCACCCGCCTGCCAGATCTGAATCCAGCGATTCGGCCGGCGACCCAGGTATCTCGGGTAGGCGAGCGTCCACAGGGGCACCGAGTTGGTGACGTCGACGACGAGAGTGCCGCCAGGCCGCAGCACACGGTGCGTCTCGTGCAGCAGGACGCGTGGCTCCGGTATATGAGGCATCACATCGACGCTGAGGACATAGTCGAAGGCGTTGTTCTCATACGGCAGAGAGCGCCCGTCGGCCACCTCGATCTTGAGCCGGGGAGAAGCGTGCGGGCGAGCCAGGTCCAGCATTTGAGGCGAGATGTCCGTCAGCGTCACGAAGTGCCGTCGGGACAATGGAATCGACATCCGGCCCATACCCCCACCGATGTCGAGCACGCGCTGATCTGCGCCGTGGACAGCGCCGAGCACCGCCTCCCGCTTGCGGGCATAGGTCCGGGCGAACGGGTTCGCGGGCGCGTCCGGCTGGAATTCACGCAGGTACGCGCCCGACGTGAAGAGCTCTTCGCGGGTCTGGATCGGAACCTCCCTGGCCAATGGCGTGGTCTGGCCCCAGGGCATGGTTGGGGGCCAATTCGAGCCTAAGCAACGGCTGGTTTTGGCTCCATAGGTCTTTGCGGTCCGGAGACCGGGCAAAATCGCCCGGCTCATGGCTGCCGCCCCGCCTGGGCTACGCCGGCTCGGCGACTCGCGGGGTGCTGAGGCGCGCCCGAAGCGCGCGGGCGGTGATCGGAAGAAGCCAGGCGGCATCGGTGGCGTAGCGCCCAAAGAGCCTCCTGGGATCGCCGGCCAGGCGGTACGCCCACTCGAGGCCCACCACCTGCATCCAGGCCGGCGCCCGGCGGGTGCGCCCCGCGATGAGGTCGAACACGCATCCGACTCCGATCGCCACCGAGACCGTCAGCTCGGCTCGATTCAGGTCGATCCAGCGCTCCTGCTTGGGGTGGCCGAAAGCGACCAGCAGGATATCGGCCCGAGCCTCGCGGATGCGCGCCAGGATCTCGGCGCTGTTCATGTCCTCGACCGATGCCCGCGGTGGCTCGTAGAAGCCGGCGACGACCATGTCCGGATTCAGCTCCTGCATCTTCCTGGCCGCTTGCTCGGCGACTCCCCCCTCTCCTCCCAGGAAGAACACACGCGCACCTACCTTGGCCGCCTCGGTCATCAGCGCCGGGACCAGGTCAGCGCCCGCGACCCGTTCGGGGACCGCAGCGCCGAGGAGCCGGCCCAGCCACACCACCGGGGCGCCGTCGGCGAGGTTGAGGTCGCTGCGCTGGAAGATGCGCCGGACCTCGGGATCGCTCTGGGCCCGAACCATGAAGTCCAGGTTGATGGTGGAAACCTGGAAGAGGCGACCACCCGTCATCACCTCTCGAAGGCGCGAGAGGGCGGCCGTCATGTCGACCGGGTCGATCGGCACGCCGACCACGTCCACGCGCCTTCCGTCTGTCGACGGGTGCCGCCTGCCGTCTGTCGACACGAGCTCACCGGCGCGGTCGGTGCGTTCCCAGGCCTTGACGTCGAAGCCGCGCAGCAGGCGGACGTAGGTGAAGAGCTTCCAGGCCAGGAAGGCGGGCGCCCTCAGCAGCGCGCGCCAGGTGCTTGCGGGCGCTTTGACCGCACGCAGTCCGATGACCACGAACGCAACGACCGACGCGAGCCCGGCGAGCCAGGGCGCCAGCGCCCAGGCGGGCTCCGCGTGGAGGAGCACCGCGGCGGCGGTGATCGCGGACCCGGCGCCAAGTGCAATGGATAGGAGGCTGAGCGGCGGGGTGGCCAGGTCGAGCGCGGCGTCGAGCAGTCGTGGGTCGCGACGGGCCGCGGCCGTCCGCACGAGTGGCCAGAAGTAGGTGCGGACGGCGTGGAACCGCCCGCCTTCCCAACGCATGCGCTGGCGTACAGCGCCCGGGCGGCTGGCGGGCCCAGGCCCGCTGACGTGCGCGCCCGCGGCGAAGCGCGGCTCAATGCCTTCCAGGCGCAGCTGCAGCGAGAACTCGAGGTCCTCGACCCCGGTGAACGCGTTCCATGGGTACTGCTCGAGAACCTCGCGACTGAAGAGCATCCCGTTCCCGACCAGGTTTGCCGCCATGCCCAGCCGCGCGCGCCCGGTGAACCGTACGCGGTGAAACAGCATGAAGGCCGCCGCCACCAGTTCCGAGCGGGTCGAGCCTGCCTCGACCTGGAGTGAGTAATCGGCCTGGACGACCTCGTGGCCCGCGGCGAGCTGTTGCTGAAGCGCGCTCAACATTCCGGGTGCGCAGACTGAGTCGGCATCCACCACCACCAATGCGTCTGGGGCATGGGTGGCCGAAAGAAGGTCGTCCATGGCCCAGCGCAGCGCCTGGCCCTTACCGCGCGCGTCCAGAGCCGAAGTGCGCACCATCACATCGGCACCCGCCGCCTGTGCCACCTCTGCCGTACGGTCGCCGCAGTTGTCCGCGACGACGACGATTCGGTAAAGCTCTGACGGATAGGTCTGGGCGCGCAGGGAGGCGATGCACGCCGCGACAAGCCGCTCCTCATCGTGTGCCGGAACGATGACGGCGAGCCTGCTCAACCGGTGGCCCGGGGCAGGCGGCTCGCTCCTCAGCCGCATCCCGGCGGCCACGGCCAGGGTCACGAGATAGAGGCCGAAGCCCGCGAAGATTGCCCCCACCGCGGGAAGCACGAGCTGCGCGACCGCGATCAAAAGGCTCCCCGGCAGCTCAGGACAGCCCAGACGGTCCGGACCAGGATGGAGAGGTCGAGCCAGGGCGAAAGGTCGCGTACGTACTCGCGGTCGTACTCCATCCAGGTGTCGAAGCTGAGCGTTGAACGGCCGCGCACCTGCCAAAGACATGTGAGCCCAGGCCTGACGCTCAGGCGGATGATGTCTCCGGGCCGGTACTTCTCGACCTCGCGAGGCAGCGGCGGCCGAGGGCCGACCATGCTCATGTCGCCCTTCAGGACGTTGAGGAGCTGCGGCAGCTCATCGAGGCTCGTCCTGCGCAGGAATGCTCCGACCCGGCTCACGCGCGGGTCTCGGCGCATCTTGAAAACAGGACCGTCGACCTCGTTCTGCGCCTGGATCTCGGCCAGCCGGCTCTCGGCGTTGATGTGCATCGAGCGGAACTTGTAGAAGCGGAACACCCGCCCGTGGAAGCCCACACGGTCCTGGACGAACAGCGCCGGACCCGGCGAATCGACCTTGATCGCGATCACGATGGCAAGCCAGAGCGGCAGCGAAGACACGAGGCCGATGCTGGCCAGCATCACGTCGACCAGCCGCTTCAATGTTGCCTCGTAGCCAAACCGGCGCCGGCTCTGCCGGGCGATGGCGAAGGTTGAATCGCCGAAGTCAATCCGATCGGTATCCGCTCTGAGCACCCTGCTTCCTCTCCATCGAGAAAGCTAGCCGCCCAGGCGTCACGGTTTGAATGGGCATTTAGACCGCTTCCCACCCGTCGCCCCTTCAGCCTATGGGGGCAACTGTCCCGGTCCGATTAGGCGCGTCAGCCCTGCTTGCGGCCGGATGCCACGAGCGCCGCCATGACGATCACGCCGATAGCGGACCCGATCAGGAGACCGAGGATGAACTGCCACAAGGCGCTGATAGCCTAGGTCTTAGGTTCGAACCAGCACCGTCGCCAGGCGCTGGACGTCGGCCGGGGCCATGTCCGTGAACTTGAGGCCGACGTCGAACCTGGCTTGAGCCGCCGGTCCCAGCGTGACCGCCCAGACCACCTCGGCCCAGCAGCGGACGATCGACTCGTCGGGGAGTAGCACATCCAGGTCGATGCGGCTGCCCACCTTGAACTCCTCATCCGAGAAAACCCGAGCACCGCCGAGACTGATGTCCTGAGTGTTGCGTTTGTGGTGGAAGAGGGAGCCCTGGGCGGGGCGGCACAAGACGTTGGCCTGGACCCGGGGATAGCGACGTCGATCGATCACGAGCAAGCTCAGCATAGTTGTGAGTCCCCGCCGGCCCTCGTGGTGTGGGTCAGACGATCTGAGCGGTTGCGGCCAGAGGGTTGGTTGGTCAAGAGTTCGTGCGCGCAGATTTTCGTCGTCGTTTGGGAGCCGTCAAGCGACACTTGCTGCGCCGGCGCGGAACGAGCAAGGACATTTCGGGTAGCCGCCGTTGCACTAATGAGGCCGTCTGCGGGCCATCCCATTTCTCGGAGGCGTTTGACATGTCTTTACCCCACGTAACGGGTTGGCTCGATGCGGTGATGCTCTCCATCACCGCGGCGTTGGTAACTTTCCTGTCGTTCATCCCGGCGATCATCGGCGCGATCGTGATCCTGGTCATCGGCTGGATCATCGCCGGGTTCCTCGGCAAGATCGTCACGACGATCTTGAGCCGGGTCGGCTTCGACAGAGCAGCCGCGCGGACCGGAATCTCCGACTTCATGGCTCGCGCCGGATGGCACGAAGGCGGGGCTTCGCGCCTCATCGGTGAGCTCGTCAAATGGTTCGTCCGGCTGCTCTTCCTGGAGGCGGCAGCGGAGGCCGTCCACCTCACGGTGGTGACCGCGGTCCTCAACCAGATCGTCCTGTTCATCCCCAACCTGATCGTGGCGCTGGTCGTGATCATGATCGGCGCGCTCATCGCGCGGTTCGTCGGAGACCTCGTCCGCGGCTCCGCGTCCGAGATGGGCTTTGCGAGCCCGAACCTCCTCGCCTCGATCGCCCGCGTGGCGATCATCGGCTTCGCGGTGATCATCGCCGTGAACCAGATCGGCATCGCCGCGACCCTGATCAACACCTTGTTCATGGGCCTGGTCTTCGCGATCGCGCTGGCGGTCGGGCTCGCGTTCGGCCTGGGCGGCCGCGACACCGCCTCGCGGATGTGGCAGGGCTGGTACCAGCGCGGTCAGCAGCTCGGACCCCGCCTCGAGCAGGCTGCTCAGCCGGCGCCGGAGCAGGTGCGCCAGCCGGTTCGCGACATGAGCCCGCAAGCAGAATCCGAGCGCGCGCAGCAGGAGCGCAGGGAGCCCGGGTCCCGCTACCGCGTGTCGCCGGAGTAGCAAGCCGGTCGTCCCCACCCGGGCGCCGCAAGCGGCGCCCGACCTCCCCGCATGGCGGGGAGGTGAAAGGGGTCAGTCGTGGGGGTCGCCGCCTCGGGCAGCCTCCACGGCCTCTTTCGTTTCCATGACGACGAAGACGAGCAGGGCAAGAGCGGCCGCGTACTCCGCCCACCACAGGCCGAAGAGGAGATTCAGTCCCGCTCCCGCGAGGGTCGCGGCGGCCATGTACGCGCACGTGATCGTCTCGGCGATGTCCGCTCTCAGGGCGGCGCTTCCGATGACGGCGTTGGCCCGGACCTTGCGCCACGCGATGAGCGGCATCACGACGACGGCGACGCCTGCTACGGCTACGCCAAGCGCCGATCCCTCGGGATGGAGGCGCCCCAACAAGCCGCCGAGTCCCACCAACACCAGGTAGGCGGTGAGCAGGACCAACAGCAGTGCGGAGATCACGGTGGCGCGGCGTTCGATTCTCTGCATCGTTGCCGTGCCCACACCACGGGCTTCGGATTGCAAGCGCCAGAGAAGCGTCCCTCCGCTGACGAGCTCGATCACGCTGTCGAAGCCGAAGGCGGTGAGGAGCACGCTGCGGGCGACGATTCCCGCGGCGATCGCCAGGGCCGCTTCACTGGCCATCCAACCGATGGTGAGGGTCTCGAGCCGGATCCCGGCACGGACTGCCTCGGTCCTCTCCCCTGCGGGGAGCGGGGAGATCTTTTCCACGACCAAAGTTTGGCGGTGGCGCGACTTGTTATGAAGCCGCCGCCCCTCAAAGGCCGCCTGACGGGGGTTAACGGCCGGCTGCGCGCGGCTCAGTCGTAGAGCAGGTTGCCCCACTGCTCGCCGTCGAGGACGAGGTCGAGATGCTTGAGCGGCCCGATCCCGCGGACCGTGAGACCGAACCGCGAGGGCAGGCGGGCGGCCGCGCGCGGATCGACCAGCAGCTCTGCGCCGTCTTCGAGCACGACCGGCGTGTGGTGGCTGACGTCATCTCGGCGCGACGCGTCGCGCACCTGCACCATGCAGATCTTGCCGCCGCCGCAGCAACGCTTCACTGCGTATGAGATGAGCCGCGAACCGGTCGCGGGATGGGACTCCAGCCACCCGCGGGCGGCGTCGTCCACCTCGATCTCGAAATTGCGGCGGCGCTGCTCGTCCATCGACTACTTCCTCACGCCGACGATACGATCCCGGGCCGGCATGTAGTTGGGGATCACGCGGGCGGCCAGGCCGGCGCCCTCGACCGCCGACACGTAGTCCTCGGTCGGGGTCAGCGCCAGCCGGTGGTTTTCGACGAAGTAGTCGACTCCCTCGGCGGTCTGCACTAGGTGGTGCATGTCCAGGTTGGTGATGTTGCCCTCGCGACGGGCGAACGACAGCCGGACCACCAGCGCCTCGTCGTCTTGCGCGATGTCCGGCTCGCGCCGCGCGCCCTCGCGCCAATCATCTGGCCTGACCCAACCGTCGAGGACCAGGACGCCTCCGGGTGCGACGTGTGCGGCCAGGCGCGCCACCGCCGACCGCATGGCGGCCGGGTCTGTGACATACCCGATGCTGCTGAAGAGGCAGATCACGGCGTCGAATGTGCGGCCCAGGTCGAGCGTCCGCATGTCGGCCTCGTGGAGCTGGATTCCAGGCAGCCGGTCGCGGGCCACAGCGAGCATGGCGGGGCTGAGGTCTGCGCCTTCGACCTCGTACCACTGGCGCAACTCGGCCAGGTGCGCGCCGGTACCGCACGCGACGTCGAGCAGCGTCTTCGCTCCCGGCGAGGACTCTTCGATGATGCGGCGTAGCTCCACAGACTCGGCCAGGTAGTCCTTGATCCCGGTGCCCACGTACAGAAGGTCGTAGATCCGCGCGCTCTTCTCGTACCTGGATTCGGGCGTCACCGAGCCTTCATCCGTCGGTCGACTCCTGACATGACCATTTGTGCCCTTTTGGCTGTAGGGGTGGCCGGGGAGGTGGGGTCAGGCGCCCGTCGCCTGCAGCTGCCTCAGGATCGCGGACTGCGCCTCGTTGATCGCGTGAACCTCGACGGTCAGCTTGTGGACGGCGGTCAGCGTTTCGTGGTCGGCCTCGGCTCGCGCGTCGTTTGCCGCCTGGATCACGTTCTGGCCGACGATGATGATGGGCAGCAGGACCAGCTGGAGGAAGGTCTGTGCGATCCAGGCGACGATGACGATCGTGTTGCCCGACGCGATGGCGGCGGGCAGGGAGATCAGCGCCAGGGCCGCAAAGGCATATGCCATCCACATCGAGCCAACCGTCTTGGTGATCCTCACCGCGAGCCAGGTGTTGAAGCGCCCCATGACTCCCGTGCCGTGGACGGTCCCATGGGAATCCTGGCTGAGCACCAGGCGGTGCTCCAGGTGCGGCGGGGGGCTGACCTCTGGGACTTGGGCTTGGGGACTGCTCATGCTTCCTCCTTTCGTTGGCTGACGTATTTCCGGCGTCTATCTCCAGATCTCGGCGATCGCTGAGGCGGCGGCCGCCGATTGAGCGTGGCCGGCGCGCGCTGAAGCAACTCGATACGCGGGATCCAGCACGTTGGAGCCGATGGCTTTGCGCGCCTCTGCGTCGGGGCTGATCACCGCCGATCTGATGCTTGATCCGAGGGAGGCCAGCTGGTTTTCGATGCGGCTGTTGCGTCGCAGCGCGAAGGTCGCCGGCGCCAGCACCACTATTCGGTCGCATCCAACGGCCAGGTCCGCATTGGTGATGGAGCGCACACCGCCGTCGATGTAGCGGCGACCGTCGATCGAGATCGGAGGCCAGACGAGCGGAACCGCGCAGCTGGCCGCCACCGCCTCGAGAAGGGCGACGCCGCTGTCGCGATCGAAGACCCTGAGCTCTCCCGTCTCGGCGTCGACGGCGGTGACGAGCAGCCGGCGCTCGGGCCAGTTGTCGGCAGGCAGGCGCTGCTTGATGACGGCCTTCCGCTCCGACTCCGGCACGGTGCGGGCTTTCAACGCCGCGCGGCCAAGGCGCGCCCGCCCCCGTTCCTCGCCGCCCGGCCACAGCATGGCCGCGGCGAAACGCAGCAGGGTCGTGGCGCCCAGTTTCGCCGCGATTTCGGTCTTTGGCTCGGCCACCTGCTCCGCGTACAGGTCCTTCACGCTCACGCCGCTGAGGATCTGCGCGCCCACCACCGAACCGGCCGATGTGCCGACGACCAGGTCGGCCAAGGTGAGGTCGATGCCTATCTCCGCAAGTCCGGCCAGCAGACCCGTCTCCCACGCGATGCCGGTGACTCCCCCGCCGCCGAGCACGAGCGCTCGTCCGCCAGCTGCCATGCGCAAGACCATATACCGCCCGCTTGGCGCGATTGAGTCGTGATGGCATATAAGAAGGAAGGAAATCGGGTGAAGGTCACGATCGCCGCTGAGCCGTTCGACTCGGCTGATGCCCGCCGGCTCATCGAGGCGCTCGACGCGCACCTGGCGAGCCGGTACACGCCTGAGCAGAGGTTCGGGCCGAATCTCAAGCCGGCGCAGCTGGGGCCGGGTCTCGGGACGTTTGTCGTGGCGCGAGTTGACGGACGTGCGGTCGGGTGCGGGGCCGTTCGGCTGCTCGACCCGGCCACGGTCGAGGTGAAGCGCATGTACGTCGAGCCGGAGCTGCGCGGGCAGGGAGTCGCCAAGGAGGTCCTTGCCCATCTGGAATCTGCGGGGCGCGAGCTGGGGGCTCGGCGCGCGGTGCTCGAGACGGGCATCTACCAGCACGAGGCGATCGGCCTGTATCGCCGCGCGGGGTACACAGAGGTCCCGTGCTGGGGCGAGTACACGGCCTCGCCGACCAGCATTTGTTACGGGAAGGCGATCTAAGGTGATGCTGCGGTCAGCCCTCTCCCCGACCCTCTCCCCTGCGGGGAGAGGGGGAATTACGCGTGGGGCGGCGCCCAGAAGACCAGCACGCGCAGGTCTTCTTCGATGTCGTGGAAGCGGTGCTCGACTCCGGTCGCGACGAAGATCAGGCTGCCCGGCTTGACCGGCCGGTCCTCGCCCGCGACTCGGATCGTGGCGCGCCCGCTGATCACGTAGTAGACCTCGTCTTCCCGATGTGGCTTCTGGCGGTCGGGCTTTCGTTTCGGCCAGATCGCGAGACCGACGCTCAGCTTGTCCGAGGCGAGAAAGTCGATGTAGCCATGACCGTCGGAATCGCGAGGTTGAGGATCGAGTTCCGGAATTTCGAATGCTTCCACTCAACTTCACAATAACGAGGTGAGGCGCCTCCATTACGGCTGGGTCGTGGCCGGCGTCACCTGGTTCACGCTCCTGGCCGCGGCCGGCTTCCGGTCCACGCCCGGCGTCCTGATCGTCCCGCTCCAGCACGAGTTCGGCTGGTCTCGCGCGACGATCTCGATCGCGGTCTCGATCAACCTGATGCTGTTCGGTCTGTTCGCGCCGTTTGCGGGGGGCTTGATGGAGCGGTTCGGAGTGCGCCGGGTGGTCGTCGGGGCGCTGTTGACCGTGTCCGCGGGGTCCGGGCTTACGGTCTTCATGCACGAGCCGTGGCAGCTGGATTTGCTGTGGGGCGTCGTGGTAGGAGTGGGCACCGGCTCGATGGCGACCGTGCTGGCCGCGATCGTCGCGAACCGCTGGTTCGTGCAGCGACGCGGCCTGGTGCTGGGTGCTCTGACCGCGGCCGGAGCCACCGGGCAGCTCATCTTTCTGCCGGCGCTGGCGTGGCTCGCGGTGAACATGGGATGGCGCGCGGCCGCGCTCGTGGTCGCCGGCGCCGCGCTGCTCGGGATACCGCTCGTCGCGCTGTTCATGCGCGACCGGCCGGCGGATGTGGGACTGCGCGCGTACGGCGCGACCGAGGCGGACGATCCGGCGCCGCCGCTGCAGAACCCCGTGCGCGCAGCGCTTGGGGGCCTCGCTATGGGGGTGCGGAATCGCAACTTCTGGCTGCTGGCGGGGTCGTTCTTCATCTGCGGCGCCAGCACGAACGGGTTGATCGGCACGCACCTGATTCCGGCCTCGATCGACCACGGGATGCCCGAGGTGACGGCGGCCAGCGTGCTGGCCTTCATCGGCGTGTTCGACGTGGTCGGGACGATGATCTCCGGGTGGCTGACCGATCGGCTGGACTCGCGCTGGCTCTTGTTCTGGTACTACGGGCTGCGCGGGCTGTCGCTGCTTTTCCTGCCGTATGCGTTCGGGATGCAGTACTTCGGTCTCTTCCTGTTCATCGTCTTCTATGGACTCGACTGGGTGGCGACCGTGCCGCCGACCGTCGCGTTGACCGCGGACACGTTCGGACGGAAGAACCTGGGCGTGGTGTACGGATGGATCTTCGCGTCGCACCAGCTGGGCGCCGCCTCGGCGGCGTTCGCCGCGGGCGCGGTCCGGACTTACTTCGGCGATTACCAGCTCGCGTTCATGACGTCCGGCCTGCTTTGTTTGATCGCGGCTGGGCTGGTGATCCGGATCGGCCGAGCTTCGCTCCCGGCGGTGGGCACGCCGGCGCCTCTGCCCGCCCCGTCCTACTGAAGCGCTTTTTCGTCGCCGCCGCTTTCGGCGCTCTGGTTGCCTTGTTCCCAGTCGCGGTGTTCGCGCACGCGCGTCTCGTCGTCTCCAACCCAGCGCCCGGAGCCGTGCTGGACGCGCTGCCATCGGTCGTCGAGCTTGTCTTCTCGGAGCCTGTGGTGGCGGCGGGCCGCGGCATCAACGTGTACGGGCCAGATGGACGGCTCGCCTCGACGGGCGCTGCTCGGGCGAGCGGGGACGGCTTGTCCGTGGAAGTGGCCGGTGGCCTTTCCGGCACTTACGCGGTGGTTTGGACAGTGGTCGCTTCCGACACCCACCCGTCCCGTGGGGAGTTCACGTTCAGCGTCGGGCACGCGAGCCCGGTGCGGGCGCCGGGGTTTGGCGGCGGCGACCTGGGGTTGGTGTCGCCGGTCGGATTGGTCTTGCAGTCGCTCGGACGGTGGATGCATTTCGCGGGCTACGCGCTGGGCTTCGGCGCTGCTGTTTACGCGCTGTTCGTGGCTCGCGACCCGCGAGCTCTGCGCCTCGCGGGCGTGGGGGTTGTGCTTCTGCTGGTCGCTGAGCCGCTTGCCCTGTTCGCACAGACGGCGAGCCTCGACCCGTCGCAGACCTTCGACGGCGACGCCTTGACTGGAGCGCTGGCCTCGCCGTTTGGCCGGGTGTTGGGATTGCGCCTGGCGGCGGCGCTTGCGCTGTGGGCGGTGTTGGGGGCGCTTCGGCAGGCCGCGTGGCTGCGCTGGGCACTCCCTTTGCTCGGGGCTGCCCTGGCGCTCGTGGATGCGTCGGCCGCGCACGGGACGCCGCTTCTGCCATTCCCCTTGGGGCTCGTGTTGAACGCGCTGCACGTCGCGACGATGGGCATGTGGCTTGGCGGTGTGGCGGCGTTTGTGATCGCGCCGGCCGGCGGGTTCGGGCGGGTGGCCGACTGGTCGCTGGGACTGCTCGTGGTGAGCGGGGTGGCGCTCGCCCTCCTGCATTTCGACTCTCCGCTAGAGCTGCTGACGACTCCTTACGGCGCCGTGTTGGCGATCAAGGTGCCTTTGGTGGCGGTCGCTTTGCTCTTCGCCTGGCGGGCTCGCCACCGCTGGGAGCTGGCGACGCTGCTCGTGGTGGTCGCGGCCGCGTCGGTCGTGGTGTCGCTGCCGCCGCCCCGCTAGGAGCTTGAGGCCGGGCGTCTTAACAGGCGCTATTGCTGTGCCACGTTCGGCGCCCGTAGGCTCAGGCCATGAACTTGCCGGGATCTGGTCGCGTCGCGATCGCGCGCGGCGCGCGCACGAACCTTGCGCTGCTCGCACTGCTTGCCGCCGCGTTTCTCACCGGCTGGCTCGCCTTCGCGTTTGCGACCGCGCCGGCGCGGTGGTCGTTGGTGCTCCATTCGCTTGGCGGATTCGCGATCCTCGCGCTGCTGCCGTGGAAGTCCATGATCGCGCGGCGCGGACTGCGCCGGCCGGCGCCAGGCCGGTGGGCATCCGTGCTCTTCGGAGTGCTCGTGATCGTGTCGCTGGGGGCTGGCCTCCTTCACTCCACTGGCGTCCTCGTGTACATCGGCCCGCTGACAGCGATGGATTTTCACGTGGGCGCCGCGATCGCGGCGGTGCCGTTTGCGATCTGGCATGTGGTCGCGCGCCGCGTCCGTGTACGCGCTACCGATCTCTCGCGCCGGAACGTGCTGCGCGGAGGAGCGGTCGTCGCGGTTGCGGGCGTTGCTTACGCGGCGAGCGAGTTCGTGGTCAAGGCGACCAGGATGCCTGGTGCGGCGCGCCGCTTCACCGGATCGTACGAGGCTAGCTCGTTCCAGCCGAGCCTGATGCCAGTCAGCTCATGGCTGTTCGATGCGATCCCGCGGATCGACCAGACGGCGTGGCGGCTGAACGTGGGCGGGCGCGAATGGTCGTACGACGAGCTGTTCGCGTTTGACGACCGGCTGACCGCGACGCTTGACTGCACGGGCGGTTTCTACTCGACGCAGGAGTGGGCGGGCGTGCGGCTTGATCGCTTGATCGGGCCAGCGGATGGAGGGTCGATTCGTGTCGTCTCGTCCACGGGTTACGACCGGCGCTTTCCTGTCGATCGCGCCGCCAGCTTGCTGCTCGCGACTCGCGCGGGCGGCCAGGCGTTGGACGCGGGACACGGATTTCCCGCGCGCCTCATCGTGCCCGACGGCCGAGGGTTCTGCTGGGTCAAGTGGGTGACCGCCGTCGAGGTGGATGACCTCCCTCACTGGTGGCAGCCACCCTTTCCGATTCAGTGAGGCGTAAGCAGCTGGCTGATCGAGAAAACGGCGCCTTGCGGATCGGCGATCACCGAGCTTCTGAACCCCTGCGTGTCATGTGGGGACACGATGACCGTCCCACCAAGCAATGCCGCACGAGCCGCGGCCGCGTCCGCATCCTCGATCCAGAAGTCGACGCTCCAGCGCGGCTGTGCCGCGGCGCCGCCGGCGCTCGGAGGGATAGGGGCCATCGGGGCCATGACACCCACCACGTCGCGCGGCACAGGCTGCTTCGGTTCGCCGCCGACATAACCCGGCAGCCGCCATAGCGTTACCGGCCCAAACGCCTCCGGCTCCCAGCCGAACACCCCGCCGTAGAAGTGCATTGCCTCCTCGGGGGCGGCTGTATGAAGGGTGCTCATCGCCCATGCGCTGGGCTCGTTGACGAGCTGGGCTCCTTCGCGAATCCCGGCCTCCCAGGCGCAAACGACCGCGCCAGACGGGTCGGCGAGCACGGCCAGGCGGCCGGCGGGCGGCGCGTCGATCGGGCCGTCGAGCAGTTTGCCGCCCGCGAGCTTTGCCTTCGCGATCGTTTCGTCGGCGTCATCGACGCGGATGTACGTCACCCAAGAAGGGCGCTGCGCAGGGTCGGGCAGCGAACCCACGCCCGCGACATCGCGTCCTCTGAGCCGCCCGACGAAGTACTGGCCTGGGGGGTCGCCTGGCGTGGCGCCTGGGCCGGCGAAGTCCCACCCGAAGACCGGCCCGTAGAAATCCAAGGCAGCCTGCACGTCGGGCTGCAACGTCTCGACCCAACACGGAACGCCTGCCGGGTAGCGGTCGCGTTCGCTCATTGCCGACCTCCAATCACTCTGGTTACCCGGCCTACCCCTTGAGCCTGGGCGATAGGAATAACCTACCACACAGTCGGTTAATCCAACTACAATCCATCGAGAGATGGCGGAGCGGCGAACTTATGGCGATCCGTGCGGCATCGCGCGCGCGCTCGACCTGGTCGGGGAAAGGTGGGCCGTGCTGGTCGTGCGCGAGCTGGTGCTCGGACCGAAGCGCTTTAGCGATCTCCGAGGCAGCTTGCCGGGCGTGAGCCCGGACGTGTTGACCGAGCGCCTCAGGGACCTCGAGGTGGCCGGAGTGGTGATCAGGCGGACCCTGCCTCCGCCGGCGGGCTCTCGCGTCTACGAGCTGAGCGAGTGGGGCCGCGAGCTCGAGCCAGTAGTGCTGGCGCTCGGGCGCTGGGGCAGCCGCGCGCCTTTTCCACCGGACGCTGCACAGCTCGGGGTCGACGCATTCGTGCTGGCGCTCAAGACTCTGTTCGACCCGTCTGCGGCCGGCGCGTTGAAGGCGAGCTATGAGCTGCGGATTGGGGAGGACCACTTTCACGCGCGCATAAACAGAAGCCGGCTGGAGATCACCAGGACCACGGCCGAGCACCCAGACGCAGTGATCGACTCGGACACCGCCAGCCTGTCAGCGGTGCTGTGGCATGGGCGCCGGCTCGGCGAAGCCCGGCGCTCAGGCGACGTCAAGATCGCAGGCAGCATGCCCGCAGTCGAGCGCTTCCTCTCACTCTTTCCACCGCCCACGCCGGCCCGCGGCCCTCACTGAGCGGTCTGGAAGTGGGGCCCGGCGCGGCCGAGCCCCACATGTTGGCCGGTTAGGGCTGGGCCGCCAACCCGTTCACGAAGACGTCGGCGTGAGGTGAACCGAACCCGGTCGTCAGGTCATAGCCGGCGAGCGCAAAGTACGGCGCTGCCGGGTCTGTCCACTGGTTGTTGTCGAGGGTGATCGCGCTGGAACCGGTGCCAAAGGTCTGAGGGACGATGTCGCGGAAGTAGCTGGTGCCGCTTCCATTGAAGCTCGAGTCGGGCTTTGAGGCGTCGTGGTTCCCGAGCACGTACACGTGCGGGCCCAGATTGCCCAAGGGACCTTTTCCGAGCTGGGCGCGCCGTGTCTCGGCGAGCGCGACGACGCCGGCCATCTGCGGGCTTGAAGCGCTCGTGCCGCCGAAAATGTGCCAGCCTGCCCGCTGCGCGGTCGGGTACGAGGTGATGTAGACGAGGACGCCGCCGTTGACCGCGGCGCTCCACGAAAGGTCGGGAATCGAGCGCATCCCACCGTTGATGCCGGACTGTCCGGATTGGTAAGCCGGCGCGGTGAAGAAGCTGCTGACGCCGCCGCCGGTGACGCAGTTGCCGCCGCCGAAGAGCGCGCACTCATTCCAGAGCGCCTCGGTGTTTCCACCGTTGATAAATGCCTGCGGATTGGTGCTGGTCGGTGACAGCGTCCAGCCGTACATCAACTGGGTGCCACCGACCGCTGTGACCTCCGGGCTGATCGCCGGGAACCCGACGACCGTGGTCGAGTAGATGCCGCTCAGCTTGTGAGTCTTGTCGTTGCCGCCGTTGCCCTGGTCGCCCGAGGAAGCAAGGAAGGTGTCGCCCTTCGCCTCGCCGTTCTTATACGTCTGCCCGAATGCGGTCATCTGGTTCAGGGCCGCGCCGCCGAAGGTGTTCTCGGCGAGACCGAAGCTCTGCGAAAAGATCGTCCCGGCCGGGAAACGGTCGATCGCCATCTGCATGGCCTTGAACATGTTGGGCAGGCCTGGCACGCCTAGCGTTTCGGCGGGCGGGGTCGCGAGCAGAACGATGTGAGCCAGCGGCGCGATGGCGTAGGCCCACTCGATGTCGAGGGTGGCCTCACCGGACCAGCCGGCCGCGGAGCACGGCCCCGAGAGACCCCTGTCCTTGTTGCAAACGTAGTTGGTCGTGGGGTTTCCCAACGGAAACCACTGTTCGAAACTCGCCGGCGGTAGGTTGGGATAGAACGTGTCGTGGAAGAAGCTGATGTCGTTCGCAGCAGTCGGGCTTCCATAGGAGTCGACCAACACGATGGTCTGGCCCTGCCCGAGGTTGCCGGCGGCATGCAGCTTGTCGACACCGTACGCGGCGGCGATGTCAGCTGGCGAGTAGCAGTGGAAGAAACCCGACGTGTGCACGGGCGCCGGGCTCGTGCAGGCCGGAGTGGCGGTGGCGACCACCGGGCTGTCCGGTGCGTCGATCGCCATCGGAACGAATGCGTATGAAGCCGCACCTGTAGCTCCTCCACCCATCGAAACGAGCAGCACCGCGACCGACGCGACACCGCGCGCGACCATCCGAAGTCGTCGAAACATGCCTTACCTCCTCAGCCTTGAAACAACCAACACCCTGAACGGAATTGTCCGAACGGCAGGCGCGCGTGTCAAATTCACACTTACGAATTCCGGTCGGTAACGGCGTTTGTGGATGACGTCCGCAAGCTGGCCATGACCCTGAGGCCAAGCGTCGCACGCCCGCGGTAGGGCCTAGTTGACGCCCTGTGGCGTGCCGCGGCGCTTGTGCAGACGAACCACCGTTCCGTCGCGCAGCGACCGGATCTGAACCAGGTCGCAGAGCTGATTCGCGAGCCACAGGCCTCGCGGCGCCGCCACGCTCTTCCCCGGGCGTTCGCGATCGACGAGGGCCCTGTCGAAGTGGCCATGGTCGCCGATCTCGCAAATCACCGCGGAGGGCTCTAGCCAGATTGTCAAAATTCCGCGGCCACCGCCGTGGTGGATGCTGTTGGTCGCGATCTCGTTGACCGCAATCGCGAGCTCGGCGGCGCGCATAGCTCCGAGCCCGGCGGCCTCGGCCTGATTCGCTACGAGGTTTCGAACCGCCGCAAGATCGGGCGCGCCGAATCGGATCCTGGCCAGCGCGGTCCCGCGCTCCGGCAACGGGACGTCGAAGGGAGCGCCCGAAGCATCCAGCCCGCGAAACAGATCGCTGCTCTGGGCCTGGCTGCCGTCAGTCACGAATTCGTGGCTACGGCGGGCTTCGTCGATGACGGCGGCGTCGAGCGTCTCCGTGTCGTAGGGACACAGCAACGACCACGGCCTGCCGCGTCCGAACGCCACGTTGAGGAGCGATTCGTGACGCTGGCATTCGATGAGCTCGTCGGGCGTGCGCTCTTTCCAGATTGGTTCACCGATTCCGCGCAGACGGGTTGCGCCCTGGTGGTGGTTCACGAAGTCCTGCCAGGCCGGAATGATGCGAGCTGGGTTCGCGCCGACTCCGGCCATGTCCGCGAAGAGGACCGCGCCGGCGTCGTGACCGAGCGCCGCCCGCAGCATGCCGATCTTTGCCGCTGACTCGACGACGAGCACAGGCTCGCCGGCTCTGACCCCGCCGCGAATGAAGGGCACAGTGCCGCCGAGGAACTGGTCCTCGTTTGCATAGAACAGAGCTTCGTGGCGGAATTGGTCCGCGTGGTGAATGTCGGTCGTGCTCATGACACCACCACCAGGTGCGGCAGGTTCGCCCAGCCAGTGGCGATCAGCACCTCCTGCAGCAGGTTGGGCAGCCCGTGGAGCAGGAGCCGGCCCTGCTCCCGCGACTCGGCCACTTCGATGAGGGATCTGATGCCGCTCACGTCGCAGAAGCTCAGCCCGCTCATGTCGAGATGGATGTCGTCCGTGCCGGCCAAGCCATTGCTCAAGAAGTCCGCCACGGCGCGGGCGTTCGAGGAGTCGATCTCGCCGGCGAAGCAGAGCCCAGCCGGCTCGTGTGTGCGCGTGACCACCAGGTGACTATCGGCGTACACCTTTCCCTCCCTTGAATCCGCCTGCTGCGGGCCGTTCCCGGAGCTGGTTTCCAAAGTCTGCTCTGGGCGCGGCCGGCTGTCACCGTACAAATGAGGGAGGCCGAATCGAGCTCGCTAGGACAGCGATGCCTCGATTACGTCGGCGGCTCGGAGGTCGCCCGGCTGGGCGCGCTCACGAAGCCGGCCGGCCACGCGGCGTTTGGTCCCCGCGGTGCCAGCCGGTCCGGTCTTGAACTTGATGTGGGTACGAAGCACGCGTAGTTGCATGGTGGCGAGGCGGCGAAGGCGCGCGCCGTAGAAGCCGCCCATCTTGACGGGCTCGTAAGAGGCGCCCGGCTCGTACGCGGCCAACAGCCTGCTGAGCGCGCCGGCAACGTCGTCCGGATCGGTCGACCATCGCTCGACGTCGCACTCGAACGCGACGGCTCGGAAATGCAGCGTGGCGCGGCCTGCGTCCTGTTCATCGACCCAGTCGTGGGGCGACCACGCAAGAAAGTCCGAGACGAAAAAGGTGACTCGAGGATTGGCGCGCACAGCATCGAAGGTGGGGTCCTCCTGGACGCAGTGCAGCTCGATGAGATCGCCGGTTTTGACGAACGGCAGGATGCTGACCTGCGGGTAGCCTTCGGCGGTGGAGGCGATCAGCGTGCCATTGCGCATCTCGGCGACGAACCGTTCGGCGGCTTGTATGTCTGGTGGATAGTTCGAGCTCGCAAACATGGTCTCAAGTCTGGCACCGGCCGCTCTCGAGGCAGCCGATCGCTTTGCGATCGACCACCCTGAGGCGTTTGCGTTCGTTGAGCCGTTATGGGTGCGCTGTGACCTTCGTGTCGTGATGGATGACCTCGCCGTCGTGCCACTCCGGGTCAGCGGCAAGAAGCTCCCTCATCTGGTGAAAGCGCCTGGTCTGTTCAGACGAATCCGCGAACTTCTTGTATGCGCTCTTGCTCTCGAAGATGGTGGTGACGAAATGAACGTTGGGGTCGGCATCCGACTTGAACACGTAGGTCGCTACGTGGCCTTCTCGGTGCTCGTCCGAACCGTCCATCGCCTGCATGAGTTTCTCTTCGGCGTTCGGCTTGAGCTTCATCTTGGCAATGGTTCCGTACAAGGCAACCTCCTCGCCCATAGGGCGACCCACCAGGGGATAGGTGTCCGTTGACACAGCGGAGCGGCTGATGGCCGCCAGTGCCTCGACTGTACGCGGGCCAAGGCACCAGTGCCCACGTGCTTCCATGTCCGGGAGGAAGACGAAAGGCCCCCGAGGGTGACGTCTAGAACTTCACCCCTTACGAACGGCCAGGGGCCCTCGCGACCTTGATTGTATGACCGGCTCTTTGGGCTTGCACTTTCGGCGAAAGAGCTGTTGCCTGGCTACCTTTCGGTCCGCCGGGTTCAGTGCAGCTTCTGTTCCAGGGCTCGGTTGGCCTCGGCGAGCTCGACGTAGAGACGGCGAGTGCGCAGCAGGTTGCGGACGCGAAGGACGACCTCCTGGCGGTCGAGGGGCTTGGTAAGAAAGTCATCAGCGCCCAGCAGCAGGGCGCTGTTCCGTGCAGTCCTGCCCGTATCGCCGGTGAGCACGATGACCGGCAGAAAGCCGAGGCTCTCGCGGGCGCTGCGAAGGTTCCTCAGAACCTCGAGACCGTCCGGCGCGGGCATGTGGAGGTCCAGCAGCACAATGTCGGGCTCGAACTCGGAGAAGACCCGCTCGACCTGCGTCGAATCGGTCACGCTTTTGATCGAGCTGGCTTCTTCGGCGAGGAACGCCTCGAGCATGTCGACGTTGTCTACTGAATCGTCGACGATCAAGATCCGATGCCGGATGATCGATCCCCCGCTGCCGCTCATGTGAGCACCAGGATTTCGGCGTGGAGCGCCAATTCCACCTTCGCCAGAAGAACGGGCTCGGTGAACGGCTTCTCGAGCAGTATCACGCCCTCCTCGAGAATCCCACCGTCACCCAACATGGGTTGAGCGTAGCCGGACATGAACAGGACCCGTATCTCAGGGCGCAAGGCGGCGACTTGCTTTGCGAGGTCGGGGCCCTGGATGTGCGGCATCACAACGTCCGTCAACAGCAGGTCGATCTTGCCTTCGTTGTGCTTGACCACTTCGAGGGCGGCCAGGCCGTTGGGCGCGGTGATGACCCGGTAGCCGTTCCTGGTCAGGATCAGCTCTGTGATCTCACGAAGGTCCTCGGCATCCTCGACCACCAGGATGGTCGCTGTTGCCTGCTGACGCGGCGGGTAAACCTCAGCCGTCGGCGCCCTGGGTAATTCGTCTGAAGCTGGGAGGAGAACGTGGACGCGGGTTCCCACGCCAACCTCGGAGTAGATCGAGACGTCACCACCGGCCTGGTTGACGATCCCGTATACGGTCGCCAGTCCGAGTCCGGTGCCGTGGCCCTTCGGCTTGGTCGTGAAAAACGGCTCGAACGCCCGCAGCAGCGTCGCGGAATCCATGCCCGTTCCGGTATCTGTGACGCGGATCCTCACGAAGCGCCCCGGCTTCAGGCCCGGCCTGCCCGCGGCATAGACACTGTCTACCTCGACGTTTTCGCAATCGATGGTGAGCTTGCCGCCTTTTAGCATCGCGTCTCGAGCGTTCACGGCCAGGTTCGTCAGGACCTGTTCCAACTGGCCGGGATCCATCAGCGCCGGCCAGATGTCCTTGCCCGGCGAGGTGACGAATTCGATGTGCTCTCCAAGTGTGCGACTCACAAGAGGTTCGAGCTCGGCCACTACCGAGTTCACGTCGATCGCTTGCGGCCTGACCACCTCGCGGCGGGCGAAGGCGAGCAGCTGATGAGTCAGGCGAGACGCGCTCTCGCCGGCATGCACCACGCGGTCGATGTCCTTGATCGCAAGCACCAAGGCCTGGTCGGGCGACCCGTTCCCGGAAGCCTGAACCTTCTCCTTTGCGAAGAGCGCGAAGTTGACGATCACTCCGAGCAGGTTGTTGAAGTCGTGGGCGACTCCTCCCGCCAGCTGGCCAAGGCTCTCGAGGCGCTGCGACTGGTTCAGCTGGCGCTCGAGCTTCTCGCGCTGGGTCACATCCTCGACCATCGAGACCCTGGCAGGGCGGCCTCCATACAGAACGTCATAGGTGGTGACGAGCACTCGTATCAGAGTGCCGTCTTTCTTGCGAACAGCTATCGGGCCGAACCTGACGTTGCTCGTTCGGCCACTGGCGGCAGCCACTTGCGCTTCATCTTCGGCGTCCCTCGGTGCATAGAGGTCGGCGACAGAGAGGTCGGTCAGCTCCTGTCGCGAATAGCCAAAAGCGGCTGCCGCGGCGGCGTTGGCCTCGAGAAACCTGTGCGTGATCGGGTCGAAGAACAGTGTCGGCAAAGGACTGCCTTCGAACAGCCGCATGTAGTTTTGTTGCGCGCTCTCGCGTTCCGCCCATTCGTGCTTGAGCGACGTGATCAGAGCGTTGATGTCCTCGCCCAGATCTGCGACCTCCGACGGTCCCCCGGTCGGAACTGGCTGCGGAGATTCCAACCCTCGTGAAGACCGCACCGACTTTCTCAGCAGCTCAATGGGGCGCACGATTCTGCGGAAGACGATCATCAGGCCCACCAGCACGACGATCAGGCCGGCGGCGACGATCTCGAACTGCTGATTTTGAAGCCGTGCCGCATCGGCGAGGGCGCTCGCCTTGTCAGCCCCGACGTACACCTTCCATCCCGCGACGGTAACCGCCGCCTGTCCGTACCAGCGTGGCTCGCCGGTCACGTCGGTCTGGTTAGCGATTCCGCGGGCTTGCGCGAATGAGGTTGCATCAAGGCTAGCGCCCGTCCACCTGCCAGAATCGGCAGAGCGCGCGACGATCGCTAAGCCGTCGCGGCTCGTGACCAGGAATTCGAGCTCGTGAACCGCACTGCCATATTCAGACGCAAGCTTGGGCCCGAGCGGCTTCAGGTCGAGGAACCAGGCCAGGAATCCTTGTCCGGGAATCGGATAGGCGTACACCGCAACCTGGTTTCCGTTCGCCGCATCAACGAGCGGCGCGATGACGACCGGCACGGAGGAGTTGAGCCAGGTGGCGCCGGCATAGGTAGTCGCATGAGCCTGCTTGAGAGACGAGCACACGACCGATCCGTCCAGCCGGACGATGTCAATGTGGCCGGTGTCGAAAGCGGCGATCGGCGCGTAGCTCAGATTGCACGCGGCAGGACTGGTGAAGACCTGGCCGATGCTGGGGCTGCTAGCGGTCGGCGCCGAGACGGCGGTGAACGTGTCAAAGGCCAGCGCAATTTGCTTGGCTGCCCTGTTCGCGGCGAAGTTGGCGTCAGCCACGGCTGCCTGCCGGGCGTCGGCCTCCGACTGCACGTGCACGAAGGCGCCCGCAGCCAGCGCAACTAGAAGCACGAGCACCGCAACCGCCGCGAAGTCAGCTTGGAGCGGCCAGCTTCGCTTCGCAGACGGCGAATTTCCCTGAGCCCCCACGTTCTAGGTTTAGAGCCCGCGATCGCGGAAGTCGCCATGCCGGGGTATGGGGTGTCCCACCCTGCAAACAGAGGGCGGATGAGTTGGTGGAGCCGAGGGGATTCGAACCCCTGACCTTCTGACTGCCAGTCAGACGCGCTCCCAACTGCGCCACGGCCCCACGGAACGCTCCAGTCGAGCGTTGATGATACCCCCGCCTTCCACCCTCCTCTAGGATCTGCTCTTGCTGTTGCAAACACGTGACATTTCTCGCAGCGAGTTGAAGGGTGGCGGCTACCTTGCTTCACCGGACCGAGCGGGTCCACATCCCGGCGTGGTCGTCATCCACGAGGCGTATGGCCTCAACGACAACATCAAGGACATCACACGCCGGTTCGCTATGGCCGGGTACGTAGCGCTAGCGGTGGATCTCTTCGGCGACCGCAACCGTGCGGTTTGCATGGCGCGCTACATGGGCGGGATGCTTCTCGGATCGGTGAACCGTCATGGGATCGATGACCTCAAGTCCGCCCTCACCTACCTCGCCAAGGATCGCTCCGCGGACGCCAAGCGCCTCGGAGCGATCGGGTTCTGCATGGGTGGCGGATTCGCTATCGCGTGGGCGTGCACCGACTCGCGCCTCAAGGCCATCGCACCTTTCTACGCCTCCAATCCGCACCCGTTGGACCTAGCCAGCCGCCGGCTGTGTCCGGTGATCGGCTCGTATCCCGAGAAAGACTTCACCGCCAACGCCGGTCGCGCACTCGACCGGGCTCTTGAGCAAAATCACATCACGCACGACATCAAGATCTACCCCAATACACGCCATTCGTTTTTCAACGATCAGGGCAGGAGCTATGACAAGGCAGCCGCCGCCGACTCATGGAGTCGCATCATGAAGTTCTTCGGCGAGCAGATCGGGCCGGTGTAACGCTTAGGCGGACCGCCTCGGGCGCCACTGGCTGTTGGTGCGGCCGCGGCTCCGGTTGAATCGCGGAGCAGGAGTCGCGGTGCCCGACCTCATCGGCCGGCCTTCGCGGTAAATCCAGCTACCCTCGTCGAGCAGCTGCTTGGTGTCGATCTCGCGAATGTCAGGCGCCCCCTGACGGCTCAACTTCACCCACGCCGGCTCGTCCTCGGGCGTGACGAACGTTAAGGCGCGGCCCAGCTCGCCCATGCGCGCGGTGCGACCCACGCGGTGCGTAAGCCATTGCGCCGAATCCGGAAGCTCGAAGTTCACGACCAACCCGACGTTCACCACGTCGATCCCTCGCGCCGCCACGTTCGTCGCCACCAGGATCTGGCTGCGACCTTCGCGGAACGAGTTCATGGCCCGATCGCGAGTCAATTGCGACAGATCCCCCTGAAGCTCGACCGAATTGTGGCCCATCTGTCGAAGGCTGTGGTTCAGCTTCTTCACACCATGCTTGGTGCGGCCGAAGATGATCGCGCTTCCCTTGTGCCGTCGCAGCAACCGGCTCAACGTCTGCAGCTTGTTCTCGCGATCGACGCGAAGCAACCCATGCTCCAGACGGTCTGCGTGGTCCGATTCGAGGCGGACCTGAACGGCTTCGTGGGTATGTTTGGCGACCATCGTCGTTACCCAACTCGGCATCGTCGCCGAGGCCAGCACGGTCTGGGGCTCGTATGTGAGTCCAAGGATCTTTTCGACCGACGGTGCAAAGCCAGCGTCGAGCATCTCGTCCGCCTCATCGAGCACGAGGTACTCGATGCGCGACAGCGATAGCTTCCCCTGGCCTAGCAGGTCGATGATCCGTCCCGGTGTACCGACAACCACATCGACACCGTGCTTCAGCGCGAGCCGCTGTGTCGCGTAACCGACACCGCCGTATAACACGGTGGTGCGAAGCTCGGGAGCGAGGGTGCGCAGCACCTTCTCGACCTGCAGCGCGAGCTCGCGCGTGGGAGTGACGATCAGCGCACGGGGGCCGGCCCCGCCGCGCGGCAGTTTTTCAACTAGCGGAATGAGGTAGGCGAGCGTCTTGCCCGACCCGGTCTGCGCCTCCATGACCACGTCCCGACCGGCGAGCAAGGCCGGAATGGCCTCCGCCTGGACCTGCACAGGTTCAGAAATACCCTGCTTGGACAGGGCGGCGAGCATGCGGGGACTCACGCCCGCTTCTGCGAAAGAGCCGAAAGTGCGCGGGCTTACGCCCGCTTCTGCGATTACTGGCAACGTATTCTCCTGATCCCTCTCTGGGTTCGTATTTGAATCGCGACGATCAGGACACCGTTACCGTGACGGCGAGAGAGGACCCGAGCGGAGCGGGCCGGCGTAGCCGGCCGAGGGGACCAGTCTACGAGGTCGGCAGCCCCAGTGTCTTTCGCTCACGATGATTGAGATCAAATAAACGTCCTGGTGACCGGCGGAAGGGGTCCTAGGACGGAGCGTCGTGACCAGGCTCCGAAGCCACGGACAGCGCGCCCGCATCCTCACCCGCAATCCCACTACCAAGGGGCACCTCGACGCGGTCGAGGGGCTGGAAGCCGTCTCGAGGCCACCGCTGGTCGCTGCTGTCCCTTTTAGGTGGTAGTTCCAGCCGGTTGAATCGAGTCAGGTGGCAGCTCGCCTCGTCGAGGTGGTCGTCGAGAAACCCGCCCCCGGGCTACCCCATTTCGGGGGCTCCGAGGCCGGAGAGTTCAAGGGCATCGCCTAGTCGTGGCTAAAAGCGCGCAAGCTCACCAAACGAATGGTCCCGCTCGCCCTCCCGTTCAAATTCAGCCGCCAGTTCGCCTCCGGATGCCTGCTGGCCCCCGATCGCCAGAATCGCAAAATGACGTCGGGGCAGCACCTGGACGAGAAGTACCCCACATGACCCGCCTCGTCGATCACTACGGCAGAACAGGCGCCGCCGCCATAACCAGCGTGATCTGGGCCCTCCCAATGGCAGCCTGGGCAGGGTCCTCTGATCTCTCGCCGATTGACCAAACCGCATATCCCAAGATGGCACTGGCGATTGGTCTCGTGATGCTGGTGATCTGGTTTGCTCTGCTTGCGTGGATCGCGAGGACCCCCGTTGCCCTCCGCCAGCGGCGTCTCGACCTGACCCAGATGTCTCAAGCGGAAAAACGGTGGACGCTCGGACTTATCGCTTTCGGCGCCGGCCTCATCGCCTGGCTCAATGCGGCGGCAACGGTCGACTGGGCTCCTCTCGGGCCGGCGCTCGCCTCGGGCAAGCCAGGACCGATCCTCTTCGCCTCAGCCCTGGCGATCTTCCTCGCCGCCATGCTGGCCGGGATCGCCGTCAGCTGGCGCAAGTCCCGGCAGGCATTTATGAAGAGGACGAGTGCCAGCACGCACCCGGTCTAGGCGCTCCTCACCGAGGGCCCTCCCTCCTCCACCAGGCCGTCCCTCCCCCGCCGGCCAACCTGATCCAGCCTATCGCGCGTGTCAACCCTGCCTGTTAAGGGCCGGCCGATGGACCCCGCGTGCCGCCCTGATGGCAGTTCTGGACCCCTCGACCCAGCGGCCCGCGTCACCTCCCTCCCAACCCCTCGCAATCTTTCAGGAATAGTTGCTTGCGCAAGCAAGTAGGAGTGGATAGGAAAATTCTCTTGGGAGGACCAGATGGTCAAGTACGAAATCGATCAGGCACACACGCGCCTAGGGTTCACGGCCAAGCACCTGGCAGTGACGACGGTGCACGGACAGTTCAACAAGTTCGAGGGCGGGTTTGAGAGCCCGGATGAGGACTACACCCAGGCTCGGGGCGAAATGAAGGTCGAGGTGAACAGCCTCGAGTCGCAAAGCGCTCAGCGCGACGGTCACCTGCGGAGCGCGGACTTCTTCGACGTGGAGAAGTACCCCTACATGACCTACAAGATCACCAGCATCGAGCCCGTCGACGAGGAGAACTTCCGCGTCAACGGCGACCTAACGGTGAAGGACGTCACGAAGCCGCTGACACTCGAAGCAACCATCGAGGGCCGGCTCCCGGACCCGTTCGGTGGCAAGGAGCGCGTCGGCATCAGCGCCCGCGGCCAGCTCAACCGCAAGGACTGGGGCCTCAACTTCGACGGACTCGCCGGCACCGTGCCGTTTGCGAGCAACACCATCAAGCTCGAAATCGACGCCGAGATCGTAGTCAAGGTCGGAGAGCTGGCACAGGCTCACTAACGACAGTGGAGAGGGGGACTGAAATAGTCCCCCTCGTCCTTCTATGTGTGTGGATCAATGAATAGGATTACCCCCGTGGCAAAGCTCAGCGGCGCCAAGGCGATCCAGCTGTGGAAAGGGATCTCTCGCGCCCACACCTCGATGACGATCGCGATCGAGAAAGAAATGCTGCCCAAGACGGGCATGAACCTCGGCTGGTACGAGGTTCTCGCCCACCTGCGCGACGCACCCAACGCGATGCTCCGTTTCCAGGACCTCGCGCGGATCGAGGGCATCACTGCCAGCGGCGCCTCGCGCCGCCTTAACCAGATGATCAAGGCAGGCCTCATCGACCGCCACTCCTGCCCGACAGATCGCCGGGGTGTTTACGCCCACCTCACGGAAAAGGGCAAGACCGCCTATGAGAAGGCCCACGCGATCTTCCTCCGCAGCCTCGACCGCAACCTGGGCGCACTCCTCGAGCCCGGCGAAGCAGAGGCTGTCAGCGCAGCCCTCGCGCGCCTGACAGCCCAAAACTAGCCGGCTTCGGCCCTTCGCGCCAGGTTCGCCAACAGAGTCCCGAACTCCTTCGAAACCTGCGGGCCCATCATGCCCTGCACCACCGGCCCCAATGGCCCTTTCACCTCGACCATCTGGCTGATACGAGTCTTGCCCGAGCTCGACGGCTCAACCCGACAGTTGAATCGAAACCGGGTCAGCGGCACCACGGTCGTATCCAGCGCGAAGAACCGCCCCGGCTGAACCTCCGCCAGCGTCATCTTGTGATGCTGCCCGGCCTTGGTGTTCATGATTCCCTCGCTGCCTTGAACGAAACCGCCCGTCCAATCCATGGTAGCCACGTTCGGATTCCAGTCGCCCCAGGTGGACATATCCGACCAGATCTTCCAGACCTGCTCCGGCGAAGCCGTGGTTTCCACCGACGTTCCGTACTCAGCCATGCATCCACCCCAATTTCAAATCGAATCTACCCAACAGGACGACATTTATAGTCCCGATGTGACCTTGCCCGCACGTCCACTCGGGTATGGGATCGACTTTGGCACCAGTAATAGTGCTGTGTCCATCGCTTACCCCGATCGAGTTGAGGTCGTGCCCTTAGGCGCATCCGGCGCGGCGATGACCCTCCCCTCGTTGGTCTACCTCCATCGCGCCGGTCGCCGCTCCGCGGGCGACGAGGCCGTCAAGACCTTCCTCAAGTCCGGCCATGAAAAGACCGATTGCTGGAAATGCCCGCTCGCGCCTTACGGGTGGGACACCGACTGCCGCCAGTACCGCAAAGGCGGCGGCTGCAGCGATGCCCGACTTTTATCCGGTGTCAAGCACGAGCTCGCAAAGCTGGGTTTCGTGGGCACAAACAGCTGGGCCACCGATTTCAGCGTCGGCGCCCTCGTCAGCGTCGTGATGAAGCGCTTGAAAGGAGAGGCCGACGCGAGGGCAAACGAGACCGTCACGTCAGTCGTGCTCGGCCACCCCGTGGTCTTCGCCGGCGCCGATCCCGTTGATCGCGAGGCCTCAGACAGAGAAGCTTTTCGAAGACTCGAGGAGGCTGCGCGAACCGCTGGCTTCGAACAAATCGCGTTCCTTCCCGAACCGGCAGCCGCGGTGATCGGCGAAACCACCCACCACGACGTCGAGATCGCCGTGGACTTTGGCGGCGGCACGTTCGACGTCGCCGTGATGGACTCGCGCGATGGCGAACCCAGAATCACCGGCATCGCAGGAGTCGCGGTCGGCGGCGAGTTCCTCGATGGAGTCCTCTACGAGACCAGCGTCGGTCCCGCGCTCGGACTCGACGCGCTGCCCAGCTGGCTTTTCAACGAGCTCCGCACGTCCAGCTCCGTGCGCTTGCTGATGGCCGACCCGGGCATCCCCTCCATCCTCGCCCGAATCGGCGGCACGCAAGCCGATCTCGTCCACGCCCTTCTTTACGACGGCCATGCCTATGACTTCTATAAGGCGATCGAACTGGCCAAAATCGCCCTGTCGAGCGGAGAGACGACCGAGCTGCGGTTCCCTCCCCTTGGCCTAGCCGTGACCGTGCGCCGCTCCGCTTTCGAAGCGATGATAAGGCCCGAGCTCGACCTGGTTCGTGAGGCAATCGACCGCGCCCTGGCAGCAGCCAAGCTCACATCAAGGGAAGTTGGCCGCGTGCTGCTGACCGGCGGTTCCGCCTATATCCCGGCTTTCCGAGCTGACCTCGCAGCGACATTCGGCGCCGAACGCCTGGAACAACGAGACGCCTTCACTGCCGTGGTCCACGGCCTGGGAGTACGCGCTCAGCAACTGTGGGCCTGAGCGGAAGGTCTTAACAAGCAGGGTTGACACGCGCGATACGCTGGGATCAGGTTGGCCGGCGGGGGAGGGACGGCCTGGTGGAGGAGGGAGGGCCCTCGGCGAGGTCTGCCTGCTCTGAAATCCGATCTCCTCGTGCGAAGAAGAGCCGACTACCAATCGCTACCCCTCCGCCGGCTTGAGACTCCCCACCACCACCACCGGCGGCGCCTTCTCCTTCGACCAATTGAGCCCCACGATCACGCCCATCAGAAGCACCGTTCCCACGATCTGCAGCCCATACAGCGGCTGGTTGAATCCCCACGGTGGAGGCGCCGACGCGATCAGCGTGGCCGCCACCGGGTAAGCCATCTCAGCAATCGTGGCGAGCGAGGCCGGCGTCTTGGACAAGGCCCGGTAGTACAGAAGCAGCGCTAGCAATCCAGGCACGATGGCTATCGCCAGCAGGTTCGGCACGAAATCGCTCACACGATAGTGACCAAAGCCCCCCAATCCGTCCTGCGCCAGCACCACCACAACGAGCACCGGGAACGCCAGCGTGAACCGCAGCGCGGTCATGCTCCAGAAGGAGATCGAGCCCAGCGCAAAGCGACCAAGCACGGTCCCAGAACCCCACAGAACGGCCGCCCCCAACGCCAGCAAACCCACCTCGAGCCGGCCGTTCCGCAGCGCCGAAACCGGCGACAGCGGATCGGAAGCGAACAGCACCATGTACACCGCCGCGAGAGCCACTAAAGCCAAAGGCCAGAACCACGGCCGCCGCCTCTCCCCGAGCACGATCCACGCCAGCACGATCGCGATCAGCGGCTGCGTCTGCTGCAGCACGAAAGTCTCAGCGAACAGCTGGTGCTGTGCGGCGATGGAGAACGAAGCGGTGAACAGGATGGTCGCCAGCGCCTGAGCTCCCGCCGCGATGATCAACACCGCCAGCCATCCCCGCGCGCCCAAAAAAGCCAACTCCCCACGGTTCCGGTAAAGCACCGGCAGTAGGAGCAGCATCACCAGCCCGTCCTCGGCGACCACGATCTCGGGCGAGCTCAGGTGCTGGACCAGCTGGTTGCGGAAATATGCGTCCGACGCCCACATCGTGGCTGCGACCGCGATCAAAATCACGGAGAATCGATCGACCCCCAGCCGACTGGGGGCGGCGCTCGCCGGAGAGTTCGGGCTCTTCACACTTGACATCGAATCACTTTCAACCCCACACGACCCCAATAGCTTCCCTATGCGAGCACTTCGTCTTCGGCGACCATCGTTACCAAAGCCACCTCAGGGTGCGAAACCACATAGATCTCCTCGGGCCGCTCATGGCCCTCCAGGCGGCGCTTGCCGATGCTGACGAGCCGCACGTCGTCGCGCAGAATGTCCGCCACGATCGAGTACGTGCTCTCCGAAACGAGCACCTGGTTGCCCACCGCGCGGCGCCGCAGCTTCGCGCACCGATTGACCGCCGGCGATCGATAGTCGCGATCCTGCGCATCCGCCTCGCCAGTCAACACCGCCATCCTCACGCTGATCCGGATCGAGTCTCCCCACGGTTCCGCGAGCACAGCCCGTTGCGCATCGAGCGCGGCGACCACCGCATCCGTCGCGCGCAGGAAGACCGCGAAAAAGCTGTCGCCCTCACCTCGCTCCTTCAGCACGATCCCGCCATTCGATTCGATCGCGGCAGTCAGCAGCTGGTCGTGCCGGCGCATCACCGAGTACATCTGCGCGCGTCCCTGGATCCACAGCGCGGTCGACTCCACCACATCGGTCATCAAGAACGTGACGATCCCGTCAGGCAGAGTGCTCGCCGTCTCCACGCCGATCGGGGTCGGAGGGCGGGAGCCCCGCACGGCGTCCGAGTCGGACCGCGCCCCAATCCGCGCCGCCACCACCACGTATTCGTCGATCGTGTTCGCGCGCCGGAAGAAGTGCACGTTGTAGGACGGCTGCACGCTCCAGATGGCAAAGTCGGACCCAAACTCTCCTTCGCGGCACACCTCCGGGGAGGCAGAAAGCAACCGGCCCAGTTTCACGACTGACAGCTCCTCGAGCGTCAGCTCCCGCGCAACCTCCTCGCTCGTGAGCCGGCGGTTCTCCTGGTCCGCCGTCACCGCCATGCGCACCGCCTGGACAAAATTCTCGAGATCGCCCTGGGTGTCGCGACAGCGATGCAACTGCTCCACCGAAAGCGCCACCAAAGCTCCGGCGTCCGCTGACCCGTTGTGTCCGTTGCTCTCGGGCACCGGCCCGAACATCGCCACGACGCGCTCAAAACTGTCCTCGACGGCAAGCTCACGCGTAACCCTCTGGTAGACGTCTCCGACCAGAGGCCATGTGCCGGCGGCCACGAAGTGCTCAGCCACAGCCTGCTCAAAGAGCCACGAGGATCCGCCCAACACCAGGTCGAGATTCAGCGCCACCTGCAAGAAGTCCACGGTCGTGCGGTACAGCTGCTGCACGAAGCTCAAGGCCCCCGTGCCAACGACCTTGATCTCGCGGTCCAGGCCCAAAGACGGGTTGTGCTTCGCGGTTCCATCCGCATAGCTGAACGCCTCGACGACCACCAGGTCGCCGTGGTTGCGGAGCTTGATGCGGGTTTGCGAAACGCGCGGTCCCGGACCCGTGACGTTGGCGCTGTCGGCCACGTGGACGTGTCCACCCGCGCCCCACGCTTTCTGGATAGGGGTGCGCAGGTCGGAGACCAGCGAGTAACAGCGCTGGATGAACGCCAATGCCTCTTTTCCCGAGGCCGTGTCGTACCGATCCTCGCGCACCGCGCGCAGGTCTTCCTCCCAGGCTGCGGTGATCGCTCCCCTCAAACCGACGATGCCTGGCTGCACCGGCAATATTTCCTTCCGGCCCGGTCGAAATTCCTCCCCGTCCCCAGGTCCGGCTGCAAAGAGTAGTCCCCCAGAGTGCCGCGGGAACCACCTTGACGGTCGCGTAGCTCAAACTTTCCGCAGTGACGTCCGACCCCGCGATCGGAGCCCCCGTCAGGAAGCAAACGTCTGTGCGGCGACCTCGAGTAGCCGATGGTCCCGGATCGGCCGGTCGCCGCCCGGTCAGAAGCGCGATCAACGTGGTCGCCGCGCTCATCGTCAGCGCAGCCGTGCTCTACGCCGCCTTCGCCGGCGCCGGGCCGCTTCCCGCTCTCGGTCCCGCCTTCAACCCCGTGACCGGCGCCTGGACGATGGCCGCCGACGCTTCGATCACAAGCCAGACGCTGCACCTCGCCGGTCTCGAGAAGCCGGTCAACGTGACGCTCGAGGCCGACGGCACCACGCACATCGTCGCGCAGACCGACCACGACCTGTTCCTGGCCACGGGCTACATGCACGCCCGGTTCCGCCTCTTCCAGATGGACCTCCTGCGCCGCCAGGGCGAGGGCCGCCTGTCGGAGGTCGTCGGCAAGGCGGCGCTCGACAGCGACCGCTTCGAGCTACAGCTCGGACTGATCCGCACCGCGCAAGAGGAATGGGCCGCGGCCTCCAGCCGGTCTCGCAACGCCGGCGTCGCATATGCGCAAGGCGTCAACGACCGGATCAGCGAGGCCGAAAGCAACCATCAGCTCCCGGCCATGTTCGCGCTGCTGGGCTATCAACCCAAACCGTGGACGCCCGTCGACTCGCTGCTCGTCAAGGGCGACATGACCCAGACCCTCAACTTCACGGACACGCCGCTCGTGATGGCCCTCATCCAGAAATCGCTGGGAGCAGATCTCACGTCGCAGTGGTTCACGACGATTCCGCCAAACCCCCAGTCGCCGTACGACCCGGGCCCTTATCCGCAACCGGCCGCGCCGGCCCCGATCGCGACCGCATCGCAGGTCACCGACGCAGAGGCCGTCGCCGCAGCCGACGCGTACCAGCGCTTGGCCTCCCTACCGGCCGGCCTGGTCGCGACCGGTGGCGACAGCAACAACTGGGCGGTTGCCGGATCGCGCAGCGCGAGCGGCGGAGCGCTCATGGCCGGCGATCCTCACCTCCATCTCACTCTCCCCGCCATCTGGTACCAGCTCACCATGGACTCGCCGGGCTACCACGTGAGCGGAGTCAGCATCCCGGGCACGCCCGTGGTTCTGATCGGCCACAACCAGCACATCTCGTGGAGCCTGACCGACGCTCAGAACCAGCAGACGTTCTTCTACCTCGAGCACGAGGACTCGGCTCACCCGGGCCAGTACTTGTGGAAGGGCGCCTGGAAGAAATACACGGCCGTGAGCTACGACATCCCGGTGCTCGGCGGGGCCACCGATCACCTCACCGTGAAGCTGAGCGTGCACGGACCTGTCATCACGGAACGCGGGCAGACCACGTCGGTGTGGTGGGCGGGCAACGTCCCGTCGCAGGACCTCGACGTGCTCCTGGGCATCGACCAGGCGAGCAACTACCAGCAGTTCCGCGACGCCCTGCGTGGCTGGTACTCGCCGACGCACAACTTCGTGTACGCCGACGACAAGGGGAACATCGGCCTGATCTCGGCGGGCTACTACCCGCAGGTCGGCGCGGGCCAACCGTGGCTGCCGATGCCGGGGACTGGCGAGGACGACGTCACGGGCACGATTCCGTACGACTACATCCCGCAGGCGTACAACCCACCCGACGGAATCATCTGGTCCGCCAACCAGCGCCAGGTGACCGCGAACTACCCCTATTACATCGGGACCACTTCGAACTTCTTCGACCCCGGCTACCGCGCCAACGAGATCCATCGCGTCTTGAGCCAGACCGGAAAGCTCAGCGCGGCCGGCATGATGGCGCTGCAGACCGACACCCGCGACTACCTCGCGGCCGAGATCGTGCCGGTCCTGGTCAGCGCACTCTCTGGCGCGCAGTTGAGCGCGAGCGAGCAAAAGGCGCGCGACCTGCTCTCGACCTGGGACGACAGGATGGAGATCGACTCTCCTGCGGCCACGATCTGGTGGAACTTCTGGCAGTCGTACCTGTCCACGACCTTCGATCCGTTCTGGAAATCACGCGACGTCAAGGTCGCACGGTCTGAGGTCAGCGACGCCCTCGGCCAGGATCTCGAAGCGTGGACCCTGGGCGACCAGTTCAACCAGGCGTTCAGCCTCAGCGGAAACAACGCCATCAACACGATGCGGATGGCATTCCACACCGCCACCAGCACGTTGAGCAAACAGCTTGGCTCTGACCCGCCCACGTGGACGTGGGGCAGGGTCCACCAGCGCGTGATCCAGAACCTCGCCCAGGTCACGGGCCTCGACTACGGCCCGCGGCCCGACCGCGGCGACGCCAACACCCCGCTCGCCGCGCCCGATTTCCCGTCCAGCCACGGACCGAGCTGGCGGATGGTGGTCGATTGGGGCGCGGGTACGTTCCAGGCCATCTACCCCGGGGGTCAGAGCGAGAACCCGGCCTCGGCCTGGTACCAGGACCGCGTCGACGCCTGGTTCAACGGCAAGTACGCCCCGATGCTGACGGCCGATACCGCCGCGAAGGCGGACGGTGCAAAGACATGGAGCCTGCAACCGTGAAGGTGCTGGCGGCCGTGATCCTTGCTTCCATCGTCTCAATCGCGGCGGTACTGGTCGGAGCGTGGTGGGCGCCCTTCGTCGCAGGTCTCGCGATCGGTTTCGTCCAGCCGAAAGCTCGCTTCGCCGTGCCGGCTGGAGCCATCGTCGGCCTTCTCGCGTGGGCGCTGCCCCTCGTCGCCCTGCAGATCCAGTACGGTGCGGGCTCCGCCGCCGGCAGCCTGGCCGCGATCATGGGCTTCGGCCACCAGGGCGCGATCCCGATCATCCTGACCCTGGTGGTCGGCCTGCTCCTAGGCCTGACCGGAGCGTGGCTGGGCTCGGCCCTAAGCTTCCCCCTCTCCCGCGTTAGCGGGAGAGGGTCGGGGTGAGGGCCGAGAAAGAAGAATCTGGTCGTAAAGTGCCGCGGTCTCATCTGACGGCGTGACACCGAGGTCCTGCTTCAACAGCCGCCCGAACTCCAGATACACGCGAACGGCCTCCGCCCGGTCACCCTTCCGATCCAGCATCCGCATGAGCCTGCGATACGACGATTCGCGGTAAGGCTCCAGCCGCACCACCTCGCGCGCATGTTTCAGAGCCAGCTCCACCTCCTGGTTCGCCGCGAGCGCTTCGACCCGGCACTCCAGCGCCCGCACCAGGTTGGACACGAGAACGGCCCGCCGCCCCTCCACCCACTCCCCGTCCTGCCCGGTGAGAAACGGACGCCGCAGCACCGTGACCGCGATGAGGGACGGCCCGTAGGCCGCGAACGGGTCGCCCGCCGCCAGCGCGCCTTCCGCGGCATCGACAGCGGCAAGCGCCGCCTCGACGTCCACCCAGACGTTGCCCGGCGGCGTGAACTGGTAGCACCCGAATGCGTTGCCGATGACCCGCGAACGGGGCAGGCCCACGCCGGCCAGGCGTGCGCGCAGGCGGCTGACGATCGCACTGAGCGCGAGCGCCCAGGAAGAAGGAAGCGAGTCCGGCCACAAAGCCTCGGCAAGCTCACCCTGGGTCACGGCGCGCTCGCGCTCGGTGACGAGGTAAGCGAGAACGAAACGGCCCTGAGGCCCGCCCAACTGCGACTCGCGCACCAACCGCTCGCCGTTTTCGACCAGCACCGTCCCGGCCAGGTAGACCCTCAGCATCGAACGGAGATAATCCCCAGTGAGATGGGCGATTGGAACGTCTTCTTCGCCACGAGCGCAGGGAGCGCCGCGACGCTGGTCGGCTTGCTGTTCGTCGCGACCCAGCTGCATCTCGGCGTGTTTGCCGATCCGAAGAACCGGTGGGCGGCCTTGGCGCAGAGCACGCTGACCATTCTCTCCGTCAACTTCGCTCTGTCGCTCTTCTTTCTCATGCCAATACTCGGTCCGCAGATTCGCGGCGAGGTCGTCGTGCTGGCTGTCGTCGTTGCTGTATGGCGCGGCATCAGGATCTGGTGGCCCGTGGTCAGGATCACGGAATCCGGTCGGCGCCACAGGCTCGCGCAGAGCTTCTGGTTGGTGCTCTTGCCGGACATCGTCTACGTCTACCTGCTCACGGGTGGGATTGGCCTACTGCGTGGCGACAGCACCGCAGTGCTGAACGTGGGCGGTGCTCTTTTGAGCCTTTTCCTGGTGTGCCTGCGCAACGCCTGGCGGCTGGTCGTCAATGTTGAGCAGGAGAGCAGTTGAATTGGTTCCAAAGATTCCCCAAACCACCCCGGTCAAGATGGCATCGCCAGGCCGGGCAAGACAAGGAGAGACATGAAGAAGCGAGTCGAATGTGAATGTGGCTGGAAGCTCGAGACCGATGACGAGGAGAAGCTCGTGAAGGGCGTGCAGGAGCACGCCAGCGAGGTTCACCACATGCAGGGCGTCACCCGAGAGCAAGTGCTGGCCCAGGCCAAACCCGTCTAAGCCGCCGCCCTCGGGCGGCGATGCAAACAAAGGAGTCGAACGTGAAGTACCTCTACCTTCTCTATGCCGACGAATCGAAGATGCCCGCCCCGGGCAGCGCGCAGTTCGATGCGCAGAACGATGCCTTCAACAATTACTTTGCCGAGCTCGACGGCAAGGGAATGTTCAAGGCGGGCGACCCGGTGCAACCGTCGAAGACCTCGAAGACCGTCCGGGTCCGCAACGGCCACACGGAGGCTGCCTCTGGACCGTTCGTCCACGGCGGCGACCAGCTGGTCGGCTTCTACGTGATCGAAGCCAAAGACCTGGACGAGGCAGTCGCCTACGCGGCGAAATGCCCAGTCGCGCAAGTCGGAGCAATGGAAGTCCGCCCCATAGTGCAGATGTAGTTTCCCCTCTCCCCGCAGGGGAGAGGGTCGGGGAGAGGGACGCGAAAGCACGTGTCCCCCCTCCCCTGCGCCAGCGGGGGAGGGTCGCGGAGAGGGACGCGAAAGCACGCGTCCCCCTCCCCCGCGCCAGCGGGGGAGGGTCGGGGAGAGGGCCTACCGCAGAAGTACGCCGACATTGACGCAAACCCGACCAAGTGATAGGTTCGCCCCAACTTCTGTAACAAACGTTTCGGGGACGGCGCGAGCCGAGGGAGGGGTACCACTTGGAGGACCATGCGCACAGTGCCGACGTTCGAGACCTCGCGAGGTTCGGCTACCAGCAGGAGCTGAGGCGGGTGCTGGGGGTCTACTCCAGCTTCGCGGTCGCCTTCTCCTACATCTCGCCTTCGACCGGAATCTTCACCCTGTTCATCCTCGGCATCAGCCTGGCCGGCCCAGCCTTCTTCTGGAGCTGGCCCATCGTCGTCATCGGACAGCTGATCATCGGCCTCAACTTCGCCGAGGTCAGCTCGCATTTCCCGGTCGCGGGGTCGGTCTACCAGTGGACCAAGTACCTCTCCAACCGGACCTATGCGTGGTTCACCGGCTGGATCTATCTCTTCGCAGGCGTCCTGACCGTGGCCGCGGTCGTGGCCACCGTTCCGCTGGTCCTGATTCCGCTGATCAACAACGTCTTTGGCACGAGTATCGGCACCGATCTCGACACCGAGCGGAACGTCGCCGCCCTGGTGCTGTTGAGCACGACCCTGCTGAGCATCTTCGGCGTGAGGATCGTCGCCTTCGTCAACAACACCGGAGTCGTATTCGAGATCCTCGGCATGGTGGTGTTCGCGCTCATCCTCGTGATCTTCTACCACCATCAATCCCTCTCGACGTTCACGGACTTCAGCTATCTCGGCTCCGGCTTCCAAAACCAGGCGGGTGTCTTCCTGGCCGCCATGTTCATGTCTCTGTTCGTGATCTATGGATTCGACACCGCGAGCACTCTTGCCGAGGAAACCAAGAACCCACGGAAGTCCGCTCCGCAAGCCGTGCTCGCCGCCATCATCGGTGCGGCCATCATCGGCGCGATCTTCCTCATCGCCGTGATCATCGCGATCCCCGGAGACTTGACCAAGTTCATCGCTGACATCAACGCCGGCAAGGATCCGTTCCCGCTGATCACGATCATCACCTCGAACTTCCCGGGGTGGGCCGCCAACCTCTACCTGTTCGTCGTGTTCGCCGCCATCTATGTCTGCTGCCTCGCCATCCAGACGGCGACCATCCGCCTCGCGTTCGGCATGGGCCGCGACGGCAAGCTCCCCCTTGCCAAGTACTACAACAACGTCAACACATCCCTGCACACGCCGATTGGCACGTGCATCGTCGTCGGCGTGCTGGCCGGACTACCCCTGGTCTACTACGCCGGCGCGGGCACCATCGCCATCGGCGCGACGGGGATGATCTATCTGTCGTACATCCTCGGCAACCTGGCCATCCTCATCGCGCGACTCAACGGTTGGCCCAAGGAATCGGCTCCGTTCAAGCTGGGCCAGTGGGGCACGATCATCAACATCCTCGGGCTGATCTGGGGTGTCGCCATGGAGATCAACTTCCTGTGGCCGCGCAATGCCGCGGTCGGGGGCCAGAACCCGCCCATGAGCGCCCTCCCGAACGTCACAATCGGCGGTTTTGTCGGCGGCATCCCCGTCTACGAGTTCACGCTTGGAGTCATCCTCCTGGTGGGCGTCATCTACTACGTGATCGCCCAGCGCAACGCACCGGAGACACCAGCAATCCAGGCAGCGCAGTCCACCCCCGCTTAGTAAGCGGCATCCCCTCCCCCGCGCAAGCGGGGGAGGGTTAGGGTGGGGGCGGTGGCAGAACGATGAAACCCGCAGCGCGCGCAGTCGTGATCGGCGGCGGAATCGGCGGCGCCGCCATCCTCTACTGGCTCACCCGCCTAGGCTGGACCGACACGGTCCTGGTCGAGCGCTCGCGAGTCACCAGCGGCTCGACCTTCCACTCCGCGGGACTGGTCGGCCAGCTGCGCGGCTCGCTCAGCCTGACCCAGATGATGATGAACTCGGTCGAGCTCTATCGCGCCCTCGGCAAAGAGGTCGGGCTCGAGACGGGTTGGCATGAGGTCGGCTCGCTGCGACTCGCCTCGAGCCAGGAACGCATGGAGGAGCTGTCGCGCCAGGCCGGTTGGGCGAAGACCTTCGGCCTTCCACTGGAGCTGGTCTCGGCGCAGGAAGCGCAGCGCATGTTCCCGCCCATGTCGACCGACGGCGTCCTCGGCGCGGCCTTTCTGCCCACCGACGGCTACATCGACCCCAGCCAGCTGACATTTGCCCTCGTCGAAGGCGCGCGCCGCCGCGGTGCCGAGATCTGCGAGGACACGCGCGTGACCGGCATCGAGGTCACCAATGGTCGAGTGCGGAAAGTCATCACCGACAAGGGCGACATCGAGACCGATCTCGTCGTCAACGCGGGCGGCATGTTCGCCCCCGAAATCGGCCGCCTCGCGGGCGTCAACGTCCCGCTCATCCCGATGGCCCACGAGTACCTGATCACCAAGCCGTCAGGCCTCCCGCTCGACATGCCGACCATGCGAGACCCGTCGCTGCTCGTGTACTACCGGCCGGAGTCAGGCGGTCTGATCATGGGCGGCTACGAGCGCGACCCGGCGCCGTGGAGCCTGGACGGCGTCCCGCCCGATTTCAACGGCAAGCTCCTCGACCCCGACTGGGATCGCTTCGAGCCGCTGATGACCAACGCGATCGTGCGTACCCCATCCATACGGGATGCGCAGGTGGTGCGTCTCGTCAACGGACCGGAGGCGTTCACGCCCGACAACGAGTTCATCCTCGGTCCCTCTGAGGTCCGCGGCTTCTGGGTCGCGGCCGGTTTCTGCGCCCACGGCCTGGCGGGCGCTGGCGGCATGGGCCGTCTCGTAGCGGAGTGGATCGTCGACGGCCGGCCCGGGCTCGACGCATGGGAGATGGACTCGCGGCGTTTCGGCCGCCACTACATCAGCCGCGAGTACACCCTCGCCCGCACCGTTGAGGTCTATTCGACCTACTACGACGTCAAGTACCCCGGCCATGAGCGCAAGGCCGGCCGCCCTCTGCGCCTCTCCCCCGCTTATTCGCGCCTCGCCGAGCTCGGTGCGGCATTCGGTGAAAAGTCCGGCTGGGAGCGCGCCAACTGGTTCGAGCCGAACGGCTCACGCGGCGACGAGTCGCTGCGGCCGCGCGGCTGGGCGGGTCGCCTGTGGTCTCCGGCGATCGGCGCCGAGCACGTCGCATGCCGCGAATCGGCCGCCATCTTCGATTTCACGTCGTTCGCGAAGATCGAGATCCGCGGTCGCGGCGCGGCCGCGTTCCTGGAAAGCCTCACCGACAATCGCGTAGCGCGCGCGGTCGGAGCGCTCACCTACACGCAGATGCTCAACGAGGGCGGCGGCATCGAGTGCGACTTCACTGTGACGCGCCTTGCCGAGGACCGCTTTCGCGTCATCACCGGCACGGCGTTCGGCCAGCACGACCTGTTCTGGATCAGGGACCACGCGCCTGACGATGGTTCGGTGTTCATCGAGGACGTCACGTCGGCATATGCCTGCATCGGCCTGTGGGGCCCGGCCGCGCGCGACATCCTCCAGCCGCTGACGACCACAAACCTCAGCCACGAAGCCTTCCCGTTCATGACCTCGCGGCAGCTGGCGGTGGGCTCGGTGCCGTGCCTCGCGCTCCGCGTCACATACGTCGGCGAGCTGGGCTGGGAGCTCTATTGCCCTGCCGAGTTCGGCCTGCGCCTGTGGGACACCATCTGGGAGTCCGGCCACACCAAAGGCCTCGCCGCCGGAGGCTACAAGGCCGTCGACTCGCTGCGGCTCGAAAAGGGATACCGCGTATGGGGCAGCGACATCAGCCCGGAATCAGACCCGTACCAGAGCGGCCTGGGCGCGTTCGTCAAGCTCGACAAAGGCGATTTCCTCGGACGCCAGGCTCTTTTGAAAAAACGAGAGACGCCAGCGAACACGAAGCTCGCCTGTCTTGTGCTGAACGACCAACGGGCGGTCGCCCTGGGCTCAGAACCAGTACGCGTCGCGGGCGAAGTGGTAGGGCGAGTCACGAGTGGCGGTTACGGATACACCGTTGAAAAATCGATCGCATACGGATACGTGCCGTTGACCGCCGAGGTAGGAACACCAGTCGAGGTGGAAATCTTCGGAACCTGGGTCCGCGGCGAAATCGAAAGAGAGCCGCTATACGACCCGAAGGGCACCAAAATCCGGGCATGAGCCCCCCTCTCCCCTTCAGGGGAGATGGGCGAGAGAGCTATACGACCCGAAGGGCACCAAAATCCGGGCATGAGTCCCCCTCTCCCCTTCAGGGGAGAGGGAGCGAGAGAGCTATACGACCCCGAAGGGCACCAAAATCCGGGCGTGAGTCCCCTCTCCCCTTCAGGGGGAGAGGGTCGGGGAGAGGGGCGAGAGAGAATATTTTCTAAGACCTGTTAACGGCGTTCGCTTCAATCCCGAGGCCCCAGACGATGACGTGGTTCGATCCTCCGAATCAGTCTTCTCATTCCAACCGCCGAAAGACCGATCGCCGCTCGCCTGCGCTCTGCGTGCCCCGTATATCCTTAAGGTGCACGAATCGGACGCGGCCCACGGGCCAGTGCCAACAGCGGTGCCCTCCCCCACCTCGGGCCGCCGGAGTGCTTCGACTGGCAGATCCGCCCCTGTAGCAACGTAGCGAATCCTGCCGATGCCCTGCCGTTCCTCTGTAACGCCCTCAGTGGCCGGTGCCGGGTGCGGCGAAGCCAGCTTTGCGAAACTAGAGAACGTGGATGTTGAGGAGCCCAGGACTCAAGAGTCCGGGTGCAAATTCAGTAAGCCACAACTCGACTGTGAGGTCGGATCTGCCCTCCTCCTTGGTCCAAAGAGGGGCCGCGACGTGAACCTTTCCTGGCTCACTTGTAACCGGAGTGACGGTAACTTGCGGCCACCAAGCCTGGGGATCTGGTGCGATTAGGGTCCTACCGTATTCCGAAATCGCTTCATCTATCTCGGCCGCAGACATCCGAAAACTCTGTGTGATGCGTTCGACTGCTTCGTAATCGCCTCTAACTAAGAGGTCGACGATGACCCGAACCGAGACCTCGACGCTGGTCATGCCCTCATCGTGCCTCAACGTGCACTCCTAAAGACGTCTGACGTTGCCGACGGCAACGGCTTGAGGCAGTGGAAGATTCGTGCCCGACCAATCCGTCATGCAGCTGGCCCTCAATGGTCACTTTGAAGCCCAACCTCCTCCAGGCGCGCATTGGATCGGCGAAAACGAGCCAAAACGAGTTCAAAACCGGCATTCGGTTCCCCGTGGAACGCCTTTTGCCAAATCACGGCGGCCTGCCCCGTATTTCCTTAACGTGTACAGACCAGAACGACGACCGGGGCTAGGTCGCCGGGCGAACGAGGCCGCTTCAAGCGCCCGTCCAGACGTGATAGGCCCAAGTTACCTAGCGGCGCCGGCGCCGTTGGGTAACCATGGAGCGAGTGCGGCCCGTGCTCACGCGGAAGCGGATCGTCTGGCTCACTGTCGTCGTCGCCATATTCCTCCTGATGGCGGAAGCCTTCGTGAGGCCGCCCGTCCACGAGGTGAACACGCCTGGGGACATACCTGTGAATGCGACGTTGGTGGTCTCGAGCCCGCCGGCGTACAACTATCCTTTGCTTCTGCCGACGCAGTCTCTAGAGACAATTCGATGCCAACTTTGGCGCTCGCGCGTTCGACCAGTGACGACAACAGCAACTTGTCCGGACAACGCAGCTCTGGCCAGCATGTTTTTTCCCAGCCTGACCCAGAGCCCTAAAACTCTTTACTTTCCATGGCCACGCTGCCCAGGGACGTGGGCCGGCTGGGAAGGATTCAACTTGGAATATCGATCAAGCAGCCGGATGCTTGTCCTGCACTGCTACCTCGCCGAACCATGGATTTGGAGGCAGCAGGGGATGAGCGACGCCATTGCAGAGCAACCGGCGGCAATTCTCGTGATCCCAACCGAGTCTTTTTTGATTGGCACCGTCAATCTCGTCGAGGACGACCGGATCGAGCACCTGGTCGGCGACTGGAGCACGGAGTACCCGCTGACGACGGCCACAATCTCCTAACGCAAGTGACGCAAGTGCTTCATTGGGTAACGTGCAAAGGAGTCATCTGGCTGAGCATCACAGCAGTCGGTGTTTCCTGCTGGTTGATGGGTTCGGCGCGCAGCCCGCGCACCTCAACTCACCGTGCCCGGCGGACCTCTCGGGCACCAGCCGGAACTCTGAAGGGCTGCCGGTGCGGTGCACGCTGGATGCCCCGTATTTCCTTAAGGTGTACGGACGCTGGCCTCATCCCCAAGCGTTTTCGGATCCGTCCGGGTAGGCCCCGGCACCAACCGATCCCGACCTTTCCCGACCTTGCTGCTATATGAGCGCCGCGTGCGACTCGCCCGGCCTACTCACCGTCCGGACCGAACGATCAAAGCGATCAGCAAACCCACGAACACCAGCACGGTGACACCGAATGTGATCAGGCGCGTCCGCCACGGGTGTGCAAGCACACTGTTGCCAGCCTGGGTCGCCCGGGCGACAGAACCGGGAAAGCGACGGTTGAGATCAGCCGGCGCGTAAGTGTCTTGCCAGGATCCCAGCAACCGGACCCCAGCCTTTCGGCTCAGCTCCTCAAGTCCCTCTGCCGGAATCAGGTCCGCAGACGAGGGTCGAAGGATGGCCCGGTCCGAGCTGTCGATGAACAGAAGTAATCCATAGGGGCGACCACTTGCTGGCGTCACTGTGCACAGCTGGAGATGATCGACCTGGGATGCATCTACTCCAGTCCGGCCGCCCAGTGCGCCGATCACGCCAACCCGGCCGTCCGCCAGGAACAGGCCTGCGTTTGCAGACCGGAGCCGGGCGTAAGCCAGCATTACCAGGACGAGCGCCGCCATGCCGGCCGCAAACACCGCTAGGTCGCCTGTCCCGCGAGCGCCGATCAGCAGCCGGGCGGCGACAGCCAGCACCAAGACCCCGGCGACGATGGGAATCGCGCGATCAAGTCGCGCCGGTGACCCAAGAAGGCGGTCCTGGCCCTGGAAGTGCAAGACGAGATCATCTGGCACCTCGAGAACGTCAGCCCTTATGCCAACGGATCGACGGTAGGAAGGTGCCATACGACCAGAAGACCATCAAGGCCTCGAGTGCAGTTTGCTCATCGGCAGAGACTCCTTTGGGCCAACTCTTATACGGCAGGATGGCGCGCCGACTCTTCGCTCCGCTCTCGTAGACGAGAGAGCGCGTCCCTTGATGCTTGGTGTAAATAAGGGTCCCTCCGATACGGCGGTAAACCTGGGCCACGACTTTCCGCCGCCCGCGAAGACGCTCGATGGTCTCGATAAAGCGACTGGGATCCCGACCACCAACCCAGCTGTCGATAGGCACAATCCTCTCGTCTATGTAGAGGGACCTGAACCGCAGCCGATTCCACATTTGCCGAGGCAGGCGCGGCTTTATCAGGTAGTCGTCCCACCTGGCGCTCGCGATCTGTCCAAGTGACCTACTGCCACCGTTGCGGGTGGGAACGATCTCTCCGAGGAACAGAAACGGATCGCGCGGCCTCGGCTGACCGAACAGAAATGTTCCTCGAGGGATCGACAGGGTGACCTTCCACTTAGGGCGCTTGGCAGGATCGCCGGGAAGCTGCACCTCGCGCCTGATCATGTCTGGAGTGAGAATCTGCCAGCGCTCCGTAGTCAGGCTTGCGAACACGTAGGCGGTCCCACCTCCAATCGCGAGGTCTCCACTCCACTTGAGCTCAACCGCGCTCCCAAGAGAGTCGAGGATGCGCCTACGTGCATAGGGTTGATACAACTCGAGCTCGATGGCTCTGGTCATATGCGATCCCCTGTCTTAGCGCGAGGGGTTTGTCGTGAACCACTGCGGTTCGCGAGCAAGACGGCCACACCCCCGCCACTCATTAATGTGACCAGTATCGCGAGGGCGTAGTCCTGCGATACAACCGCAAAGGCGACAACGGCGACATAGAACCCCGCTCCTGCTTGCAGCACGCGTGCAAAGGTTTGATGCTGGGCCTGAACGATTTGAATTACTGCGGTTGGAAGTAGCGACGATCCAACGTCCATCGCGATGTCTCCGGCGCTGTACGTGCCGAGCCGATGGATCCCGAGAAAGTCGGTCACCGAGTCGATCATCTGCGCTTCCAGCACGTTTGCCAGAGCACCACCCACGAAGAGGCCGGCCACTATTTCGGGAAGCGCGGATAACCCAGGGGTCCCGAGGCGAAGACTGTGGATGAGGATGACGACAACAATTGCGAACATCGGCCATAACACCAGCGTCAAAGTCGGAGACAGGAAGGAAAACGGTGCACGTAGATGTTGGTCGCGGACCACATAGACCGCGCCTGAAATCAGCCAGAACCTTTGTTCTGGACGAAGATACTCCCGTATCAGTTCACCAGTACCGAGGGATGCAGTACATGCAAGCAAGAAAGATGCCCCGAACCACCACGCCGAGGCTCTTCGATGCAAGGCGACGCGATTCTAACTGCGGGGTATTGGTTGTGATCCTGACTGCATCAGATACGGGGCCGAGTCGCTCCCTGCCTGTAACGTGGCGCGTGAAAGACAGTGCAGACGATTCTTAGGCGCCCTGGGCTTAGGATCGCCGGGTACAGCCTGGCGATTGTCGGAATGACTCTGCTCATTCCGGTGGGACGGGCACATTTGACGTCAACTGCTGCCACCGCCGCCGGCGTCCTTGCGTTCCTGGCCGTGATGCTCCTGTTCCTGGCAGCTCTGAGACTCATAGTGCCCGCTCGGTACATCACCAATCCTCGATTTCAGAGATTTGATATCGCGCTCGGCTTCCTTTCCGTGGCGTCGATGGTCCTAGTGGTGACGAGCCTGGTGCTTGCGGTGCTCGCCACGGACGGCCAAGCGCCCGCGCCTTCGGCGTTCATGGTGGCGGCCTTGATCGCAGGGCTGGCCGCCGGAGGGATCAATGAGCTGGCCCGTCGCCGGTTTCCCAACGCTTGGATTGTCCGGGCCTCGGCGCGGGCGGTGGGTGCTTCAGAGGCAGCCCCAGCTGTGGGACGTGGAAACCTCACCATCAGACCGACACGGTTCACCCGAGGTTTCATTGCAGTGTTCTTTGCGGCGCTAATCGTGGTCGCGATCATTGCCACACTCCAGGGCTCAACGCCGCTGGCCGGCATCTTCATCGCGGTTTTCTCGGTGGCCTTCACCGCCTACATCTTCTGGATCAGCGCCGGATGTGCTGACGAAAAGGTCTGGTTCGGTTGGCGCACAGTCGAACGAAGCGCACTTCGCTCTATCGAGCTAAGCAGCCGCCCAGGCCTGGGTGTCGCCTACGGAGGGTTGAGACTGCTCGATTCCAACGCACAGGTGGCGCTCATGGTGCCTTCCCTGTTTTTCGCTGACGGTGACATTCAGAAACTCATTCAGGCTCTTGCTCTTCCGCCTAGGCCAACTGGCGAGGCAGGAACCCTGCCCCAACAGCCCGACTAACAGTAGGCGGCTTAATTGTGTGGGGAAAAGTCCATCAGCGGCAGTCCATGCCCCCTCCCCACCCCGTTGCAGGAACGCCATCCGCAAACAGATCACAGCACTGATCAATGCGGTCCCGACCGTGCTGAGCCAGCCTGCCCCGTATTTCCTTAAGGTGTACGGACTCAGCCCGCCCGAGGTACATGGCCACGCCTTGAAGTGCCTCCGACTGGATATACAGCCACGGCGAACCCGAAACTGACGTAAATCGGCCATTTACAGAAACCTTGGCGGGTTCCAGCGGCAACGGGCAGGCCTCCCCACCGGTCCGACGGAACGCGCTGGATCACACTTGTTTACTGTTCTCGAAATACAGTCGATCGCCGGCTTCGGTAGCGGTGATGCGCAGTTGCTCGACAGAGTGCAAGTTCATTGGGGATCCCCACAGTTCCGAATCGATTGGAAGAAATCGGACTTCGTCGGGGGAAACGGCCCGCGGCGGCCCCTCTGTCCAAATCGCCGCCTCGAGTAGCCCTCGCGCCATCATGGCTCGGAGCTGGCGACGGAGCTCCTCACGCAACGTCTTGCCTGCGGCCCGATGGAGAACTAGCGCCGCGTGGTCATAAATTTCCCACAGGCCATACCAGTCCTCGGTGGCCACGTCTAGGATCGCTCGCTGAACCTCGACCTCGCCGGCTGACTGGGCATTTTCAGGCATCGACATTTCCAGCGGCTAGGCCCGCTTAGTGGGCGGCACGCCTTTGAAGGCGGTCCAAGGGATCATAGAGGCGGCGTCCATCGTGCTGGGACAACTTCCTGGGTCGTCGGCACCTCCCTCTTGACCATTTCGTTCATTACCGCTGTGACGTTGCAGCGGCCAAAGATCCATCGTTCCCCGTTCCTGAACGTGAACCGCACGCCGTGGTTTGTCGGTCCGACAATCTCGATTTCACCCGGGCTGAAGGTCTTCACGGGACGCGACAGTCGCCGCATGAACTTGAATCCCGGCCCAAACTCGAAGCGATGCGGGTAAACGTATAGACCGATCAACGGCCAAGAGTAGCTCACGCTCCCGATTGAAGCCGGTCGTCTTAATCCGCCGACGAAGTGTGCCTGCAGAGCTTCGTCATTCGTCACGGGCAGGCTGACACTCCATTGGGGAGGATCGGTAGGAAAACGCTGACGACGTCTGTGACATCCGGGAGCTTTCCGACGGTGATGAGTTGATACGCATCTTCGGCCACCTCGAAGGTCACACCGCCTGACACGCGGCCACCGGGTTCGACGACCTGTGAACGGAGCGATGCCGGGCTGCCCGTATCAACTGGCACGGCGCCATTTGTTCCGTCTCCGTAGAGGCGCCAAGCGTACGGACTTATTGACATCGTGTTCGGGCCAGTGTCGATGAAGGCGAGCATGATCGTGACGAATTTGTACTTCGGGGTCGGCTGTCGGATTGCGGTGCCCGAGCAGTCGAAAGCCACGTTGATGACGGTCACCGACCCGGAAGGTAACTGGACCGGCGCACCTATGCCCACGATGCCATGGTTCGACAATGACGGAGGCGAGATGCTGACATCGGTGTTGAAGCGCAGGTAAAGCGCGTTGATGTAGTAGGTCCGTCCCTTTACGTTCACATAAGACGTCGTGTATCTCAGGGGGTAGCCATCGGCTTCCCGGATCCAGATGCGGAACTGCCGCCCAATTGCGTCCGTCGCCTCCACCACCCACGTGGCTGATCCGTTGATGGATGACTCACCCAGGAAGCGCTCCTGGGAGCTGGTCAGCCAACTGGCCGGGTTGATGTACGCGAACGAAGTGGTGTCCGCAGTGCCGATCGAGCTCAAATGCCATTCGCTCATCGTGGTCCCGCGTTGGTACACGGTCGAGCCGATGACGACATAATCGCCCCTGCCATCGATGTCCGGGTTCTGACCGGGATACTCGTCCAAAGGTTGAAGCTCAAGAGCCGGCGGCCCAATCGCGAGCACACCCGCCTGGTGATATACGAGAGCTCCAATCTGGCCCTGCACTCTGGGAGTGGGCTCCGTGCCAACAATCTGGAGCTCTGCAGAATGCATCGAAGACGTTGCGATTTTGGCGAACACGCTCGATGCCGAAGGAGCGTGGGCGACCTGATGTAGCGGCGGCTCGGGTAGTGGCTGGCGAAACTCAGCATCGCTGAGTCCGCCGAAGACGGGCGACTGGCTAGCGTTCGAACCGCAGGCAGTCGATAGCCAGAGGAGAGCCGCAACCAGGGCAATTAGCCTCTGCCTCATCGAACAGCCCAACGGTTCCCACTCCATGCCCTTGCGGAGTGGTGTCAACGACCGTATTAACCATCCACCCGAATAGCGGTTGGAGGCCAGAGTTTGGCCCGGAGGAGGTGGAACTGAAGCCTTGCAGAAACAGGCCTGAGTACCTGGCGAGGGTTTAAACCGAGCAGGGAGTCGATCTCGATCTAGTTAGAGTCGCCGTGGCCCTGCTCGGCACAAGCGGGACACCCGACACGACGACGCACCGGTTCGGGCAACGGAGCTAGTGATCCATTTCTACCGTTGTACTGCCACCAACCGACGCGTCGGCGGCCGCCGGAGTAACCGGTGATCAGGTCAAGCACCGTATTCGCCGCCTCGGAGGCCAGCGTACCGTTCATCGATACGACCTGAGCATCGCCTGGAGCGTTCGGGTCTCGGTCATATCCAGGCGGACGCTCTCGGCGCTCACGGTCGAGCACTTCATCGGTCAAGAGGGGTCCGCAACGAAGACAAGCCGTATCGGGCAAGGCGACCGTCAGCTGGCCATCGGCCCTGAGGAGTCGTTCGTTCCTTGTGAGAATGCCGAGACCGATGTCAACGAGCGGAAGATGGTGTCGACGGCAAAACGTGTTGATTTGCTCGCGAACTAGGAACGAATCGACGCATGCCAACACGACATCGGCACTCTTCAGGCCATTGATGGCCTCGATTTCCGGGAAGTTGAATCGGACTGGATCAACCAAGGTACCCGCATCGATCGAGCCGATCATTCGGATCATGACATCCGCCTTCGGAGTCTTATCAACGTCTGATTCGGTGCTACCGATCATTCGGCCGAGGTTGACATCCTTGACGACGTCGCCATCGATGGGGATTAGGCGCCCGACTCCCATGTGCGCGAGCTGCTGACAGACATGGGAGCCGCCACCGCACAGTCCGACGACGGCGACCGACGCCGCAGCCAGCTGTCACTCAGCATTCGGGCCGATTGCAAGCCTCATCCGATCATGGCGGCGTTTTGGGGCCCGTTCAGAGGGCGCCTCGGGGGTAGGCCTCCAATAGGTAATTGGCGCGGCGACGATTCGGACCTGGGTTAGGTCCACATGCCGGCGACCGACCTTCCAGAACTGCCCAGAGGCGGACCGACCGCCGATGACGATGGATCCGCATGGCTTGCCCAGAATCCGCGAGAACTTGGGAAACAGCCTACGTGCACTTTCCATATCAGGCCCCGACAACTCGGGATGGTCGGTGCGACCATGCGAATGTACCAACACCACGGAGGCGTTCAATCGGATCGCTTGGGCCAGGATTTCACTCGAAAAGGCGCTGGTCCACTCCAACCCGTAATGTCGGCTTCTCTTCACAATCGCCGATGCGGGAATGGGACGCCACTCCCGGACTAGCAGCCTGTCAGTGTTTCCCAAGCGTGCAAAGCCGCAGAACAGAAACGCGCCTTCTTCACCTCTAGTCGTGTCCTCGACGTGCTGCTGGATGGCCGACCACGTGACGCCCCCGACCCGCAACTCGATCGTTTCCGGAGCCACGGCTGGGGCGGGAGCGGCGGTCGGGGCAGGTCGACGAAACGGCCAGAGGTCGCGCAGTCTCATCCCGGCAATTCGAATCGGTTCAACCAGAGCTTGACGGCGCGAGTCGCGGTGCGGCGGCCATTCGGCCATGTAAATGGGAAGCTGAATTCTCGCCAGTTCTGTCCGAGAATCTGGACCAAGCTCGATGGGCTACCCCCTTGGTTGCGGGGAGGCTGGCCATTGCTGTGGACGACGTCGGTTGAGATGTAGAAAAAGGGGCGCTCCCCGGGCCAGCCGGTGGTGAACCGGACCAGCGCCTGCGTCGGCGATGGACTCCATCCGGAAGGGAGCTGAAGGTTAGTAAGCAGGACATGAGCTGGCTGATCGTCTGCTGGCGTCACGTCCATAGCTCCGCCGAAGGCGTCCGACAACTCTTCGACCAGCGCCTTGCGGGTTGCGGCGGCCACCTAGCTGATCCCGCCGCCCTCGATCGCTTCGAAGTGCATGCCGCTCTTGACGTCGATGCTGTCGGTGTTGACGAGTTGCTTTCGCTCCGGCTTGACGAGCCAAAGCGTGGCCTCAGCCGGAACTTCGAGTTCGACCTTGAGCTGCGAGACCTGCGTGTCGCCCGCCGGGACCTCCTTCTTGACCTCCTTGGTTACCTCCCTCTCGTCATCGATCTCGAGGAAGACCTCGGCGGTCTTGGGCTTGTCGCGAGTTGTGGTTGACTCCTGTGTTTCCATCGGAACCTCCTTTGCAAATTTGGCGGGCAGGCGCCCGCCTGTTCACAATGTACGCCGTGTCCGCGTACAATGCAAGCCAGGCCGATGGGCTATAAGGCCGGCGTTTCCATGGGCAGCGATGGGTCGCTGTGACGAGGTATCCCAGTGTCGAGAGGCGGATGTGCGCTGCCTGTTTCGACACCCGGAAGAGCGCCGCGAGGCGCGAGGCTACTAGCCCGGCCTCTGCTTCATTCAACTGCCCCGCACCGGCATGGCCATTGTCGACAAGTACTCGACGCGTCACAGCGTGAAAGGTCGTGCGCGGCATCAGCATCGCGGCCATCCCTCTATTCGCTTGCACCTCGCGCCAGTCCCTCCCCGCTCCGCCGAAGGACACCTCGCGCTTGAGGCACCGCATTAAAGTCGCTGTTCGATCAACCGAATGCGTCTCGAACAGCATTCCTTGATTCTCATCGACCTCGAAGAGGATTCGATGGAGAAGCACGTGGGCCGCCTCGTGAGCCAGGGTCGCGCGCCATCGGCCAAGGGTCCCCGGCAGCGGATCCTCGAGGTCCACTGCCAATCCCGAAAGATCGCGATTTATTGAGATGGCCGGCTGCTTCCCCTTTGGGAATTCCGTCACACCCAGAACATCGCGGTCCAAGACTGCGTGCTGGTCGAGCTTGACCTTGAGATGCACCTCGATCAGATCCTCAACGTTCACCGTGGGGTGATCCGCTGATGGAAAAAGACCCGCCTTGTGAAGCTCGTCCTCCATGATTACTTCGATCTCCTCTGGCTCGAACCAGAGTCGCTCGCTCCCGTCCGCCGCTCGGTACGACTTCATTTCGTCTGCTTACTAAGCCGCTCCGCTTGATCGAGAAGCTTGCGCAGTTCCCCTTCTTCAAACTTGCCCTCGGAGATTTTGCGAAAGAGGGCGCCCGCAGTCGGATTCTTTTTTAGGTAACGCTCGGCCTCCGCGCCGAAACGCCCGGCCGATGACATCAGCTCATCGAAGTTGAGCTTGAGAACTCTCGCAATACCCTTGGTCACTTCTTCTGACGGAATGCGCCGGTCGTGCTCAATATCACTCAAGTACGAGGGCGCTATATCCAGTAGCTTGGCCAGCTCTCGGAGCCCGAGGTGCTGAGCCAAACGAGCCTCCCGAACCCGATCAGCAAAAGACTTTGGGTTCGCCATGTGCGCCGTGTAGCGTACAGACGCACCGCACACCCGTCAACCTTGCGGGCGCACGTGGCCTCACCACCCTCCTCATTGTTCGTCCAGACTGCACCGCTCCCCCAATGGCCAAGCCCGTAGTCGGCTACCATCCCGCGGACAATGCAGGTAGCACGCCGCAGTCGGCCAACACTCCGTTGTCTTGTCGCCGACTTGGGATTTCCGATCCCCGGCCTCGACGTCGACCTGGGCACTCTCGACCACCCGACCATGACCGAGCTGAGGAGAATCGCACCCACATCACCGCAAGGCCAGAAACGCATTCTCTCGATTGACACACCGCTCGTCTACCGGATCCGCGTCTCGTGGCTGCGCGGCGCAACCTGGGTGGATAAGGCGCCGGCCATCGTGTGGCTCTGCGCCGTCGGCGGGAGAGAGGACGGATCAGACGACGACGCCTACGCGTTGTTCCTCGAGCTGCACAACCGTGGCGAGCTGCTGCCCTCAGACGATGATCGACTCCGCGACCGCGCCGAGGCCGCGATCCGGCTCCAACGCGGACTGACCTCCGACCTCATTCACCTGGTGACCGATGCGCTCGCCGCTCCGGGCCGGGAGCTTCGCGCCACACTCGGTGGCTTCGTGCCGTGTAGATCCCTGGTGATCCAAGGCACAGACAGCCAAGAAGTCTGGTGTGCCCTGTCAACCCGTGGGTCGGACGGGAGCTTCCTGAGGCCGCAGATCCGCGACCTCCTCTTTGCAGCGTTGGAGGCGTACCTGTCCCCAGCTCTCTTTGAGATCCGGGGAGACTGGCCGACCGGCCCGGTCAATTGGGCAGAGGTCGTGAAGCTCGCGATCCGCTAAGCGGACCCGGCGACCCTCTTCACGTTCTCGAGCGGCTCGTTGAGGAGGTACGCGGCGATTGCAGCGTCGCCGCCGGCGAGCACTTCTCGCGCACGGCGCATGCCGGTTGCGATTTCATCGGCATGGCGTTCGGCGAACTCTGCGACAGCTCGGTCGACGACGTCGGCCTGGGTCGCGTCGGTGAGCGCGGCCAGGTAGCGGATGCGCTCTTTGGTCTGCTCGCGGACCTTGATTGGGGCTTGGCTTGCCATCTCTGAACCAGAGGATACTAGTACCTAAGTACCTTGTCAAGCCCCTCTACGCGCCTATTCATCCTCGCCTCTTGTTGCACGAGGTGAATGGTCGGTTTCCGAGGTTAGGATCGGGGCTGTGGGAGTCGAAAAGTCCGTCAGCGGCGCCCATACCTTCCGCTCCACCGAGTTAGGGACCCCCCATCCGCGAACAAATCGCCGCCCTGATATTCGATCCGATTCCCGACTGGGCTGAGCCAGGTCAACGCCGCCTGCCCAGTATTTCGCTAAGGTGTACTAACGCGCGTTCGAGCGTATGGCCTCTAACCTCCGTGGGCACGGTGGCCTTCAGCGACTCGGATCATCACTAGTTCGAGTCCACGCGGGTGCGCTTGTATTCGAAATCGACGCCAGCAGTCGGCGCCGCGCGAACCCTTTCGCGATCGTTTACAAGGGCGGCGACCGTTTTCGGCGGGGTCTGCCTGCCTCCAAGGCTCTGGTGACACTGTTTATCACCCGCGGCTAACGTAGCCCAATGGCCGGGATCGCCGACAAGAAGTCTCCGGGTGAACGCAAAGTTTCGCCCCCGTCTGGCTGGGTGGCTCTCCGGCGAGCCGCGCTCGCCAAAGCCAAGGGCCATCCCGTCATGCATTTCCCCAAAGGTCACCTGGTGATGGTCATCCCGGAACTCACCGATTCTTGGAGAGCGACCGTTGACGTTCGGACGAAGGGCAAGGTTCTGAGGGTGTCGCTGCCAACTGATGCCATCGACCCCGCCTGGCAGAAGGCGCTCCGACGAACCGAGGTCGTGACCCGCCGCATGCCGATTCTGGCGGAGATGGATGACGGTCCGTCGATCGGTCGCCTTGGTGAACTGCTACCTGAACTCGCCGCGTGGGTCGCAGCCGCCCTTGCCGAAGCGGGCGAGAGCGAAGCTTCCCTTCACGTCGAGCGCATGGACATTCGAGCTTGTTGGCGCGGCGCTTTAGACAACTACAACCTCAGTCCACTCCCGCGTGATGGTCGAACGCTCATCTTCGGCGACCCCGACCGGAAGGCTGTCCACCTATTGCGACCAAAGGGCTTGCCAAGGAGACGTTGGTCGGTGGGCGTTCAGATCATCCGCGGCCGTGTGATGGAAATCGGGGTGGCAAGGCCGACGGTTCTGCGGCCCACGCTGGACCGGTTAGAGCGAACCGTCAAGCGCCTCACCGAGGCCGGTCCGGAGCCCAGTGGCTGAGCGCTCTGCTGAGGACATGGCTGCCGGCGTCTCGTCCACGTCGAGGCGACCGGGCTCCCTCAGGACGAGCGAGAGGCACGACTCCGTTAAACGACCGCCATCGAGGGAGCTCGAGCATTCAACCTGATCATGCTCTCAGCTGAGATTCGCCACGTGTCGTGGGAAGGGCCGCGTGCCGTAAGTAGAAGGCTGCAATAGCGCCTTTGACGAGTAGCCCAACCAGTGTCGAGATAACCGCCAATAACACGACTACCGGTGCTGGTAAACGAATTGGATTCAGCGTGGCGAGAGCGAGCAAAGTGATCGGCGGCACGAACGTGTATGCCGCAGACGCCGGCCACGTTTCTTTGATCATTCTGATTCCTATTGACCACGCTACCCTCACTCGATTCGTGGTGTAGGCGAGCGCAGAGGTCACAAACGTCAGGAGAACGTCGGTCAGGAACCCGTACGCAATCACAAACGGGTACCACCAGATTGGGAAGGGAAAAGAATGATGCGGCTCACCAGTAAGTGCGACCTGCGCCAACACCCCTAGAAGGCCAAGAAAAATTGGAATGGCAACGATCAGGCTCAGGACCAGGTAGCGGCCGAAGAACTTCCACGATAGCTGCCAGACCTCGGCCGAACTCAGGGTCTGGCCTTCGAATAGCCTCTGATACCAGATCCTTTGTGTACCCAGCCAGCCGATTCCGAAGAGTGCCAATGGCAACCCAAGCAGCGTGGTTGCGTCACGTGGTCCCTGTTCCGAGGCCGAGGGAAAGAGCGATGGGGCCTCAGCTGGCAGTATCAGCAGGACGGAAAGGATCGGCAGCATCGGAGCTGCCAAGCACGCTCGCCAGGCCTTCGCCAGGTCAGTCCAGAAAGCCGATTGGCCAACCATGGCGCCAGCAGTATAGGTACGGCGCTAGCGTCCAACCGGCTTTCGCGGTGACCGGCACCTTTCGCCCCTTCGCCCGACTCTGACGACTCTTCTTAAGGATCCTCCTATGGACGTCAAGGCCGTTCGCGAGCCGCGGTCAGGACCTGGTAGATCTCGTGGGCGACATAGCGCTTCAGGCAACGGATGACCTCGGTTTTTGACTTGCCCTCGTTCAA